>Ga0081539_10002844_pt1 | contig 23084 bp, 24 predicted proteins | sample TabmetS4T2R2_FD_71023 | JGI IMG/M metagenome (GOLD analysis project Ga0081539, IMG submission 71023) | Tabebuia heterophylla rhizosphere microbial communities from the University of Puerto Rico - S4T2R2 | ecosystem: Host-associated > Plants > Roots > Rhizosphere ...
TCTTCACGGGCTCTCCGCTGCGCAGGAACGAGACGAACTGGTACAGCAGGATCTCCACCCGCTCCGGATCGATCCCGAGGGCCTCCGCGGCGCCCTTCACGCGGACCACCGTCCCGTGGTGATCGGCCCCCCACACGTAGATCGCGCGCTCGAAGCCGCGCGCGAACTTGTCGAGCACGTACGCGATGTCGGCGGCGAAGTACGTGTGCGTGCCGTCGGAGCGGATCACGACGCGGTCCTTCTCGTCGCCGAACCCGGTGGATCGGAACCAGACGGCCCCGTCCGCGTCGTAGACGTGCCCGGACGCGCGCAGCCGTTCGACCGCCTGCGGTATCGCGCCGTCCTCGGCGAGCGACGCCTCCGAGCGGTAGGTATCGAACCCGACGCCGAACCGCGCGAGCGTCGCGCGGATCTGATCCATCGCCAGCGCGGCCCCCTCTGCCCGGAGGCGGAGGAACCGCTCCTCGGGCGGCAGCTCGGCGAGCCCGGGACCCTCCCGCTCGAGGATCGCGCGCGCCAGGTCGATCACGTACGCACCGTGGTACCCGTCCTCGGGGACCTCGGCGTCCCGACCGACCAGCTCCAGGTACCGCGCCTCCACGGAGGCTCCGAAGCGGTCCATCTGCCCGCCGGCATCGTTGAAGTAGTACTCCCGCTCGAGGTCGTGGCCGGCGAACGTCAGGAGTCGTGCGAGGGCGTCGCCGATCGCGGCGTTCCGGGCGTGCCCGATCGTGAGCGGGCCGGTCGGGTTCGCCGAGACGAACTCGACCTGGACCCGACCGGTCGCCTCGCCCGCCCCGTACCGCTCGCCTTCCCGCGCGATCCGGCGCAGCTCGTCGTAGAGCCAGTCCTCCGTCGTCCACAGGTTGATGAACCCGGGCCCCGCGACCTCGGCGCGCTCCAGGAACGGCGCGTGCGGGAGCGCCTCGACGATCGCGCTGGCGACGGACCGTGGATCGCCGCCGGCCCGGGACGCGACCACCATCGCCACGTTCGTCGAGAAATCGCCGAACCCCTTGCGCCGCGGCCGTTCCAGCTCCGGCTCGGGGAACGGCTGGGACAGTCCGATGTGCGGGGCGGTCGCCGCGACCGCCGCCGCCACCAGGTCCCGGAGCCGCGCCTCGATCACGCCGGGGCCTCGATCGCTCCCCGGACCAGGTCGACCAGCGCGGTCATGTCGAACGGCTTCGTGACGACGTGCACCCGGTCGCCCAGGTACGCGTCGAACTCGTCCGCCGATCGCCCGGTGAGGAACACCACCGGCGTCCGCGCGAGGGCGGGCTCGGCGCGGAGACCGCGGTACACCTCGTGCCCCGTCATCCCCGGCATCGTCGCGTCGAGGATCACGACGTCGGGCGGCGCCTCGATCGCCCGGCGGAGCGCCTCGTCGCCCCGGGCCACCGCCTCGACCTCGATCCCGATCAGTCGGAAGTTCATGTCCAGCAGCCGGTGAAGGATCGGATCGTCGTCCGCGAAGAGGACGCGCGGCGCGGCGGCCTTCGGCATCCGCGCAGGATATCCCCGCGTTCTCCCCGCCGGGGCCGCGAGAGGGTCGTTGCTAGACTCGGCCGCGCGGCCCCCGTAGCTCAGGGGATAGAGCGCCGGCCTCCGGAGCCGGGTGCGCAGGTTCGAATCCTGCCGGGGGCGCACACGTGCGCGCCGACGACGACCCGCGTGAGGCGGACGCCATGCCATCCGAACCGTTGCCGGTCGTCCGGCGGTGGCTGGAGGACGCCGAGGCCGCGGGGATCCGGAACGTCGACGCGATCGCGCTCGCCACGGCCTCGGCCGAGGGCCGCCCCTCGGTCCGCCACGTGCTGCTGCGAGGGATCGACGACGACGGCTTCGTGTTCTACACGAACCACGGGAGCCGGAAGGGGCGGGAGCTCGCCGACAACCCGCGGGCGGCGTTCGCCCTGTACTGGCGGGAGCTGGACCGGCAGATCACCGTCATCGGTGACGTCGAGCGGGTGAGCGACGAGGAGTCGGACCGGTACTTCGCCTCTCGTCCGCGGGAGGCGCGGATCGGCGCCTGGGCGTCGAAGCAGAGCACGGAGCTCTCGTCGAGACGGGAGCTCCTCGATCGGTACGCGGCGTTCGACGCCCGCTATCCCGATGACAGCGTCCCGCGCCCTCCCTCCTGGGGCGGGTACCGGGTCCGCCCGCTCGCCGTCGAGTTCTGGGAGGGCCGGCCGCATCGGCTGCACGATCGGTTCCGCTACGCGCGCGACGGCGACGGTTGGACCGTGCGGCGACTCGCGCCCTAACGGATAGGCTCGCCGCGCGATGGACGACGACGCGCTGCGAGGGCGGATCCACGACGGTATGCCCCGGTCGATCGAGGAGCTCGAACGCCTCGTCCGGATCCCGTCGATGGGCTATCCCGGCTACGACCCCGCGAACGTCCGCGCGTCCGCCGAGGCCACGCGCGACATCCTGGGCGACGCCGGCGTCGACGGCAGCCGACTCCTGGAGCTCGAAGGGGGTCACCCCGCGGCCTTCGGCGAGCTCGCCGGACCCGACGGCACACCGACGGTCCTCCTCTACGCGCACCACGACGTCCAGCCGGAGGGACCGGTGGACCAGTGGGACACGCCGCCGTTCGAGCCGGTCGTGAAGGACGGACGGATGTACGGGCGTGGCGCGGCCGACGACAAGAGCGGGATCATCGCGCACGCGGCCGCGCTCCGAGCGCTGCTCGCGGACGGCCCGCCGCCGGTCACCATCAAGGTCCTCGTCGAGGGCGAGGAGGAGTGCTCGACCGAACACCTTCCCGAGCTGGTCGAGGGCAACGCGGACCTGTTACGGGCGGACGTCGCGGTGATCGCCGACGGGGGCAACTACCGCACCGGCGTGCCCACCCTCAACACCTCGATCCGGGGGGTCACGGACTTCGTCGTGCAGGTCCGGGTGCTGCCGCAGGCCCAGCATTCCGGCGCCTACGGTGGGCCGATCCCGGACGCGATCACGGCCCTCTCGCGGATCATCGCGTCGTTCCACGACGATCGCGGCGACGTGGCGGTCCCCGGGCTGAGGCGGTTCCGCTGGGAGGGCGCCGACGTCCCCGAGGACGAGTTCCGGAACGAGTCCGGCGTCCTCCACGGCATCGAGCTGATCGGCTCCGGGACGATCGCCGATCGCCTCTTCACGTCCCCGGCGATCGCCGTCCTGGGGATCGATGCGCCGGCGATCGCCGGCTCGTCCAACCAGATCGTCCCGGTCGCGCGGGCCCGCATCAGCCTCCGGATCGCGCCCGGCGAGGATCCGATGTCGGCACGCGACGCGCTCGCCCAGCACGTCCGCGCCAACGCGCCCTGGGGCGTCGAGGTCTCGTTCGACACCGACACCGGCTTCGAGGCCGGGCACGGTCACCTCGCGGACACGTCGACCGACGCCGCGCGCGCGGCGATCGATGCGCTCTCGCGTGCCTACGGGCGCGACGTCCTCGAGCTGGGGTCCGGCGGATCGATCCCCCTCGTTCCGACCCTGACGCGAACCTTCCCCGGGATCGACGTGCTGATCTGGGGGGCGATGGACGAGCGCTCGTACATCCACTCGGTGAACGAGAGTGTGGAGCTGGGCGAGATCGAGCGGATCGCGCTGGCCGAAGCGCTGTTCCTGCGGACGCTCGGTGGGGCATCGTCGGGGTGAGTGCTAGCGTGGCCGGATGACCGGCCAGCCCGACGGAGCACCGTCCGAACCCTCGATCGAGGCGCCGATGCAGGCGGTCCCCGTTCCCCGTGAGGGCGGCGGCCCCACGATGGAGACGATCACGGAGCCGGCGAAGCTGCTCCGGATCGCGTCGATGGTCCGGGAGCTGCTGGAGGAGACCCGTCAGGCGTCGATGGACGAAGGGGGGCGCAAGCGGCTCGCCGAGATCTACCACCGGTCCGTCGACGAGCTGGCGGATTCGGTGAGCGCGGACCTGAAGTCGGAGCTGGCGGATCTGGCGCCCCCGCTGGACGGCGTGCCGAGCGAGGCGGAGATCCGCGTCGCCCAGGCCCAGCTGGTCGGCTGGCTCGAGGGGCTGTTCCACGGGATCCAGGCCGCGATGTTCGCCCAGCAGATGTCGGCGCGACAGCAGTTCGAAGAGGTGCGCCGGCGCGGGCTGCTCGCGCAGAACCCCTCGCAGCCGGAACAGCCCGCGCCGCCGACGCGCGGGCAGTACCTCTAGACGACAACCCCCTGCTCGGCCTGCGCCTTGGATGCCGCGGCCTGCACGTCCGGGCCGCCCGCGAGGCGCTGCGCGAGGTACACCGGGACCAGCATCACCAGGACCACCGCGACCGCCACCACGTTCACGATCGGACGGTTCCGCGGCTGGCGGAGGTTGTTGTAGATGAACTTCGGGATCGTGAGCTCCGCCCCAGCCGTGAAGTTGGTCACGACGATCTCGTCGAAGGACAGCGCGAACGCGAGCAGCGCGCCAGAGACCACCGCGGTGCGGATCGCCGGGAACGTCACGTAGCGGAACGTCGTCCACCCGTCGGCCCCCAGGTCCATCGACGCCTCGATCAGCGAGCCCGGCGTGCGGCGCAATCGCGCGATCACGTTGTTGTAGACCACGACGATGCAGAACGTCGCGTGCCCGATCATGATCGTGAGCAACCCGAACGGGATGCGGAACGTGTTGATCGACGAGTTCAAGGCGATCGCGGTGACGATCCCGGGGAGCGCGATCGGCAGGACGAGCAGGAGCGACACCGAGTTCCGGCCGAAGAACGAGAACCGGTGGATCGCGAACGCGGCCGCGGACCCCAGCAGCAGGGCCAGCCCCGTGGCGGCCGACGCGATCAGCGCCGAGTTCGCCAGCGCCTGACGCACCTGCGCGCTCCGCCAGGCGATGCCGAACCACTTCGTGGTGTACGCCTCGATCGGCCACCGCTGCCCGACCGCGTCGTTGAACGCGTAGATCACGACGATCACGAGCGGCACGTACAGGAACAGCAGCGTGATCACCGATCCGATCCGGACCAGCCAGCGCGCCGAGCGGCTCTCCATCGCCTCAGAGCGCCTCGAACGCGCCCAACCGCTTCGCCGCGATCAGGTACACCGCCATGATCGCCACCGGCACCAGCGCGAACGCGGCGGCGAAGGGAACGTTCCCCGCCACGCCGACCTGCTGGTAGATCACGTTCCCGATGAACTGCGTCTTCCCGACCAGGGGCGGCGTGATGTAGTCGCCCAGCGTGAGCGAGAACGAGAAGATCGAGCCGGCCACGATCCCCGGGAGCGCCAGCGGCAGGAGGATCCGCCGGAACGTCCGCCAGCCCCGCCCGCCGAGATCGCTCGACGCCTCGAGGTAGGAGCGAGGCACGCGTTCGATCGCGGCGTAGATCGGCAGCAGCGTGAACGGCAGCCACAGGTAGACGAACGTGAGCCACACGGCCCAGTTCGAGTTCGCGATCCGGAGGTCGATCCCGACCGCTCCCAGGATCCAGTTCAGGAAGCCGCCCGGCGTCAGGATCAGCTTCCACGCGAAGACGCGGACGAGGTAGTTCGCCCACAGCGGGATCACCACGGCCATCAGGACCGCGTTCCGCACGCGCGGCGAGGCCATGACCGCCGTGTAGTACGCGAGCGGGAACGCCAGCACGATGTCGGTGAGCGTCACGGCGGCCGCGATCCCGACCGTGCGCAGCGTGATCGCGCGATAGACATCGTTGGTCCAGAGGTCGTGGAAGTTCGTGAACCCGAAGCGGTGGACGATCTCGCCGCTGAACGGGTCGAGTCGCCAGAAAGCGTTGGCGAACAGCACCACGAGCGCCCCGATGTAGACGATCAGGAACCACGCCAGCGGTGGGCCCAGCAGGGCGGCCAGCCGGACGCCCGGGTGTCGGAACAGGAAGGCCGAGAGACGTCGCGCGGGTGAGGCGTCGCGCGCCGGCGCGGCGGCGACGCTCATCCGCGGACGTGGGTGCGCGCGGCGGCTGCGGAGCAGCCGCCGCGCCCGCCCCGCCGGACGGGGATCAGCCCTTGACCTCCGTCCAGCTGTTCACCCACTGGGTGTAGTCGACACACGCGGTGCCGCGATCGTCGCCGCAATCGGCCTGGGGCGTCTTCCACAGGTAGATCGAGTTCAGGAACTCCTCGTCGCCGCAGAAGGAATACTCCACCGAGTCGACGAGCTGGTCGCCACCCTTACCGAGCCCCTCCGCGATCAGCTCACAGGACTTCGTGTTGCTGCCCGCGGCCCCGTAGAAGATCCCGACCTGCGCCTGGACGTCGGGCTGCATCGTCCACTGCATCCACTTCAGCATGCAGTTCGGGTGCGGGGCGTTCGCCGAGATCATCCACGTGTCGGCCCACCCCGTGACGCCCTCGGAGGGGATCACCGCGGCGGCCGGCGCGTCGGCCTTCGTGTAGGTGAGGTTGATCGGCCACGCCGTGCCCACCTGCATCGATCCGTCGTTGAACCCGTCGATCTCGTCGGTGTAGAGCGACCAGTACTTCGTCACCATCGGCTGCTGCTGCTTGAGCAGATCGATCGCCGCGTCGAACTGCTCCTGCGTCAGCTCGTACGGGTCCGTGATCCCGAGGTCCGGTTGGTGCGCCTTCAGGTACATCGCGGCGTCGGCGATGAAGATCGGGTCGTCGTAGGCCGTGATGCTCCCGTCGTACGGGTTGGGCTGACCGTCGATCTGCGGCTCGAACGTGACGTCCCAGCTGTCGGGCTCCGGCGAGACGTCGTCGGAGTTGTACATCAGGAAGTTCGGGCCGTACATGTACGGGACCCCGTACACGTAACCGTTCACCACGTAGTGACCGTTGTTCGTCCCGTCATCGGGGTCGAGCGGCGCGATCACGTCGGCGAAGTCCGGGAACAGCGCCGGATCGACGGCGCCCACGTCATGACCGGCGATCAGCTTGTTCGTGGCGTTCCCGGAGGCGGACACGCCGTCGTAGGCGGTACCCCCGCCCTGTCGCATCAGCGTGACCATCTCGTCCGACGTGTCCGCGTACTTGATGAAGTCGGAGACCTCGCACCCCGACTCCTCCTCGAACGGCGTGACCCAGTCGTACTCCTCGTACCCTTCGGTCGCGCCGTACTCCGTGTAGCCGTTCCACGCGATCAGGTGGAGCTCGCCCTCGCCCTCCCCGATCGAGTCGAACGTCGTCGCGGGGACGATCCCCTCGCCGCCGCCATCGCCGCCACCGTCGGTCTCGTCGCCACCGCACGCCGCGCCCACGAGCGCGAGCGCGGCGAGGACGGAGATCCATCGGCTCGCGTTCCTCATCTGCCCCCCTCTTCCGGGTCCTCCGACCCCTCGTCGCCGGCGGTCTCCACCGGACGTTCGTTGCTGCGGTGCCATTGCAGCCGGACGCTCGTACCGCGGACCCGGAGCGCCTCCATCGAGCTCGTGGCCAGGTTCTGCTGCATCACGACCAGCTCGCCGCCGACGTCGAGGTCGACCAGGTAGCGCGTGATCGCACCGAGGTACACGACCTCTCGCACGCGCCCGGTTGCGGTCCGACGGCTCTCGTCCTCCCGCGCGTCGGATCCCACGATCGCGATCTTCTCGGGGCGGATCGTGAAGGCGTGCCGGCTGCCGGTGAGCTGCCGGGCGGCGTCGCCATCCAGCACGTTCGAGACCCCGATGAAGCCGGCGACGAAGACCGTGGCGGGCCGTTCGTACACCTCCGCCGGCGAACCCACCTGCTCGATCCGGCCCTCGTTGAACACGGCCAGACGGTCGCTCATCGTGAGGGCCTCCTCCTGGTCGTGCGTCACGTAGACGAACGTGAGCCCCACGTCGACCTGGATGTCCTTCAGCTCGATCTGCATCGTCTGCCGGAGCTTGAGGTCGAGCGCCCCGAGCGGCTCGTCGAGGAGCAGGACCGTCGGCCGCACCACGAGGGCCCGCGCCAGCGCCACGCGCTGTCGCTGCCCGCCCGAGAGCTGAGCCGGCCTGCGATCGCCGAACCCTTCGAGGCGGACCATCGCGAGCGCGTCCGCGACGCGTCGGGCGCGTTCGGACCCGCGAACCTTCCGGACCCGGAGCCCGTAGCCGACGTTCTCCGCCACCGTCATGTGCGGGAACAGCGCATAGTCCTGGAAGACGGTGTTCACGTCGCGTTCGTAGGGAGGCAGACCGGCGACGTCCCGACCCCCGAGCAGGATCCGCCCCTCGGACGGCTGCTCGAACCCCGCGATCATCCGCAGGCACGTCGTCTTGCCGGATCCCGACGGTCCCAGCAAGGAGAAGAACTCACCGGCCGGCACGTCCAGCGTGACGCCGTCCACCGCGACGACCTGGCCGAACCGCTTGACGACGCCCTCCAGCCGGACGGCGGGAGCGGCGGCACGTGAGGCGCCGTGCGGCTCCGGGTCGGCGGTGCCCACCCGAGCGGCTTCGGCCAACGCACCCTCCCCCCTCCCGGACCCGCTCGTGCCCGGGCTCGACGGCGAACCCGGCAATCTTGACGGGGCGCGCTCGGGCTCGCAACGACAGGTCAAGGACCGAGGAGCCCGTGCGTGAGCTCGCCGACGATCCGTGGTCCTCGGTAGATCAGGGCGGTGTAGACCTCCACCGCGGTGGCGCCCGCGTCGAGACAGCGCGCGACGTCCGCCACGTCGAAGATCCCCCCGCTCGCGACGATGGGGACCTCGCGGCCGGTCGCGGCGGCCACGGCCTCCACGATCCGCGGCGTCAGGTCCGTGAGCGGCCCACCCGAGAGGCCGCCGCGACCGGCCGCGAGGCGCGCCTCAGCCACCGGCACGGTGTTCGCGCACACCAGGCCTGAGGCGCCGGCGTCGATCGCACGCCGCACGACGTCGAGGACCTGGTCGCGTTCCTGATCCGTCGAGAAGGGCGGGATCTTCACCAGGATCGGGCGGTCCGTTCGACCGCGGAACGCGGTGAGGAGCGTCGCCAGGTGCGCGGGGTCGTGCCGCCACGGCGCGTTGGGACTGCTCGCGTTGAGCTCGATCCCGTCGACGTGAGGGGCGATCAGGTCGAGGGTCCCGGTGGCGTCGTCGAGCGCCTCGTCGGCGACGCTCGCGAAGCGGGGCGCCGTCCGCCGTCGCCGCCGGAGGTGGTCGGCCGCCGCGTCGGCGCCGGGGTTCGGCATGCCCATCGCGTTCACGATCGCCCGCCGGGCCTCGTCGCGCACGATCCTGGGTTTCGCGTTCCCGCGACGCGGACGCCGCGTGATCGTCCCGCCGACGACGAAGCCGAACCCGATCCGCCCGAGCGCGTCGAGGTGCCGGCACGCCTTGTCGAACCCGGCCGCCACCCCCACGGGGTTCGGGAGCGGGATCCCGCACAGCTCGACGCGGAGCGACGGGTCGCGTGCTGCGCCGCCCAGTCGTTCCCACGGCAACGGCAGTCCGAGCAGCGCGGTCGCCAGTCGATGCGACGACTCGGGAGGCAACGCGAAGAACGCCGGGCGGCCGACGGTCGCCCACCAACGATCGCCGCGGCGCACGTCCGTATGCTAGCCGCCCGTGAACGGCAACCTGGCCGAGCGGATCGTCGCCGCCTCGGAGCTTCGCGGCGAGTTCGTCCTGTCGAGCGGCGCGACCTCGACCGTCTACTTCGACAAGTTCCGGTTCCTCACCGACCCGGGGCTCCTGCGTGAGCTCGCGCGCGAGGTCGCGGGGTTGCTCCCGGAGGCCGTGACCACGATCGGCGCGCCGGAGGGCGCGGCGATGCTCCTCGCGGCCGCCGTCGCGCTGGAGACGGGTCTGCCGGTGACCGTGGTCCGGAAGGAGCCCAAGGCGTACGGCACGCGGTCCCAGCTGGAGGGACAACCGACCGAGGGCGCGCGCGTCGCGCTCGTCGAGGACGTCTCGACCACCGGCGATCAGGTCCGGCGTGCGGCCGAGGCGCTGCGAGCCGCCGGCGCGACGATCGAGGTGATCCTGCTGGCGATCGACCGCGGCGGCGGCGATCGTCTCCGAGAGGCGGGCTACCGGGTCGAGGCCGTGGCGACGATGCCGGGCGGGATCTGATCCTCAGCGCTCGCAGCGCCACACGCGGAGACGCCACAGGAACCGCGAGCCGCGCCGCTGGAGGTTCAGCAACCCCTCCTTCATCATCCGCGCGACGGCGAGCGACTTCCCGACGACGTCCGGGAGCGGGAAGTCCCGTTCGATCACGGCCTGCATCCGCTCGCCGAAGAGCTCGCGGGCCTTCGCCAGGATCGTCCGCTCGTCCTGGATCGTGCCGGTCGGGAGGTAGAGACGCCCGCCCACGCGCAGCGTGTCGCCGATCGACTCGAGCATCGCGGAGGGCAGCTCGGCGCCGGTCGGTCCGCCGGCCCGTCCGTCCGGGAACCATCCCGCGACCTCGGCGATCGCATCGGGGATCCCCGAGACGTCCCCGATCAGGACGTTCGCCTCCACGTCGCGGACGGGGTCGAGCAGGCTCCCGACCCGGAACTCCACGCGGTCGTGCAGCCCGAGGCGCTTCGCGTTCTCCCGCGCCACCTCGATCGCCTCGGTCGAGATGTCGCACCCGATCACCCGCTTCGCGCCGAGCCGGGCGGCGACGAACGACAGGACGCCCGAGCCGCATCCCACGTCGATCACGGTGTCGCCGGGTTGGACCTCGAGCGCCTCCGCGATCGTCCGGCTGGTGTGGGTCGGGGCGAAGACCCCCGGGTTCAGCGCCATGTCGAACGGTCCCGTTCGTCCAGTCCAGTGCATCTCCGCCGCGACCTGGCTCATCGCTGCAGGCTACACGCCTATCGGCGCCACCGTCGCGCCCTCGCCGGGCATGAGCCGCCCCGACTCGACGGCGTCGGCATCCGAGCGCAACCGCTCGGCGAGGGCTCCCGTGGCGACGCCGCGGGTCCCGTCTTCGTACGCGCCGATCCGTCTGGCCGCACGACGCAGCAGCGTCGTGGCCCCGTGCGCGTTCCCGCGGAGGAGGTGGACGTAGCCCGCGCCCATCTGCGAGAGCCCCTTGAAGAGCTCGGCCTCGCCGGTGTCGCGCGCCTTCTTCCACGCGGTCTCCCACGCCTCGTGGGCGGGGAACCAGCGTCCGGCGCGAGCGTGCTCGCGAGCGAGCCGGTGGTTCTCGTCGAGCGTGAGCGAGTCGAAGTCCTCGAGCTCGAGCTCGGCCTCCGCATCCCACGCGAGCGGGCGCCCCAGCCGGTCCCGGGGCCGCTCCGGCTTGTTCCGTCGTTCGCTCGGCACGCCGGTCTTCCCGACAGCCTCGTCCCGGCTCACCCGGTCGTGCTCCGTGGCGTCCTCGTCGCGTCCGGTCATCAGCGTCCGAGCATCAACGTCCGGGCATCAGCCGGTCGCGCATCCGCTTGAGGAACCGCCGGCGTGACTCCGCCCTGGCCTCCGCCTCCGCCTCGGCCTCGGCCTCGGCGCGATCGTGCTCGTGCAGCGTCGCGGCCGCGGCCGCGTCGCCTTCGGCGACGCGACCGCGCAGGAACACCTCGACGATCACGACCTTGATCGTCGCGGCCGCGGGCAGCGCGAGCAGCGCGCCGGCGAACCCGGCGAGCGAGCCGAACACGAGCGTGCTGATGATCACCGCGGCCGGCGAGAGGTTCACCGCGTTCTTCATGACCCGCGGCACGATCACGTAGTTCTCGAACTGTTGGTACGCGAGGAAGTACACGATCAGCAGCACTCCGGTCACCGGCGACTGGAAGAACCCGACGATCACGGCCGGGGCGGCTCCGATGTACGCGCCGACCGCCGGGATCAGGTCGGCGAGCCCTGCCCAGATCGCGAGCGGCAGGGCGAAGGGGATCCCGACGTTCAGGACGTTGAGGATCACGAACACGACCAACGCGCTGACCGCGCAGATCAACGACGTGAGCAGGTTGCCCGCCACGTACCCGCCGATCCGGGTGATCGACTCGTCCATGATCGCCTCGCCGCGGCTCCGCGACGCGGTGGGGAACGCCAGGGAGGCGGTCCGCCGCATCCGCGGGAGCGAGAGCATGAAGTAGATCATCAGGATCGCGACCGTGACGGCGTTGAAGATCGCGCTGCCGACGCGGCCGGCGACGCCGACGATCGTGCCGAACGACGCGGTGATCTTGGAGGGGAGGTCGGCGACGAAGGCCTGCAGCCGGTCGGCCGCATCCGAGTCGCGGAAGTAGCGTCCGAGCGCGTCGTCGCGCTCGCCCAGCTTCTCCACGTAGGTCGGGATGTCGTCGGCCAACTCCCCGATCTGTCGGACGAGCGGCGGAACGATCAACGCGACGAACAGGATCACGAAGGCCAGCACCCCGATGAAGATCAACGTGACCGCTCGCCCGCGGCTGCGGCCGCGAGCCTCGATCCAGCGGACGGCCGGGTCCAGCCCGATCGCAAGGACGGCCGAGATCGCGATCAGGATCACGATGTTGAAGACCGACCACAGCGCGGCCAGCACGGCCGCGACCGCGGCGAGCGTGAGCGCCCACCGCACCCAGTAGGACATCGGGGGCCACCGTCCTCGCCATCCGTCCGCGTCGGGTTCGGGATGCGAGGGGACCGAGCGCTCCGGCACCCTCGACGTCGCGGACGGCGCCGTCGATGGAGACGGCGCCGTGGTCGGGGGCGGCGCCGAGCCCGCGGGAGGATCGCTCACACCCGCCAGTCTCGCCCCGGCGGAGGGTCCGTACCAACACCCGCTACGCTCCGCGCGTGGAGCGCTGCGACGTCGCCATCGTCGGCGGAGGACCGATGGGGACGGCGGCCGCCCGGGCGCTGAGCGCACGCGGCCGCTCCGTGATCCTGTTCGAACGCTTCACGTTCGGCCACGACCGCGGCAGCGCGGCGGGCTCGACCCGGAACTTCCGCCTCACGTACCACGACCCGCTGTACGTCCGGATGGCACGACGCGCCCTGACGGCGTGGCGCGCGCTGGAGGCCGAGGCCGGGCTGGAGCTGCTCCGGACCGTCGGCGGCCTCGACGTCGGCCACGAGGAGACGGGCGCGGCGGCGGCGGCGCTGGAGGCCGGCGGCGAGACCTTCGAGCGACCGACGGCGGATGAGGTCGCCGAGCGATGGCCGGCGCTCCGTTTCCCGGACGGCTCGCGGTTCCTGTACCAGGCCGACGGCGCGATCATCCGGTCGCGGGACGCCGTGCTGGCCCAAGCCCGCCTCGCCGCGAGGCACGGAGCGGATCTCCGCGAAGGGGTGCGGATCGTCTCCATGCGGGGCTCGGGCGAGGACGCCGAGGTTCGGACCGACCGGGACGACGTCGTCCAGGCCGGAGCGGCGATCGTGGCTGCCGGCGCCTGGATCGGGTCGCTGCTCCACCCGGCCTCGATCGACGTTCCGGTCTCGCCCACGCTGGAGCAGTCGACGCATCTCCGGACCGAGATCACGGGGCTGCCCACCCTGATCGACTGGGCCGAGTCGCCGGCCCAGCCGCCCTACGTCGTGCCCAACCCCTTCGAGCCGGGCGAGATCAAGGCGGGGGCGCATCGCTCCGGCCCGTTGGTCGATCCCGACCACCGGTCGTTCGATCCCGATCCCGAGCGCGAAGCCCGGGTGGTGGAGTGGGTGGGGCGGCGGATCGACGCTCCCGTGTCGATCCGCCGGACCCAGACCTGCCTGTACACGGTGGCGGCGGACGACGACTTCGTCGTCGACCGCCGCGGGCCGATCGTGATCGCCTCGCCGTGCAGCGGCCACGGCTTCAAGTTCACACCGCTGATCGGCGAGGTCCTGGCCGACCTCGCCACGGGAGCCGAGCCGTCCGTCCCCCTGGATCGCTTCCGGCTCGACCGCCTCTCGCTCCGGACGGGGGCGACGGCCTAGCCCTCGGCCTCCTCCTCGCTCCCCAGCAGCTGCTCGAGCGTTTCGCGGAGCGAGTCGTGGCGCCGTCCGCCGAGCGTCCGGCGCGCCCTCGCGTCGACCGCTGCGACGGCGCGGCGCGTCTCCGCCGCGCACGTCCGGCCGCGCGCCGTCAGGCGCACCACCTTGGCTCGGCCGTCGTCCGGGTCCGACGTGCGGCGGACGAGGCCGCGCAGCTCGAGCTCGTCGACGACGACCATCACGGCCTGCTTGGTGACCCCCGCCCGGCGGGCGAGCTCCGTCAGACGGGTGCCGCTCCGCCGGTCGACGTTCAGCAGCAGCGTCGCCTGCGACGATCGGAGGTCGGGCCACCCTCGCTCCTCGAGCTCGTCGCTGAGATCGCTCGTCAATGCTCGATGCGCATCGAGCAGGAGCCGGCCGAGGTGCCGTTCGGTCACGGTCGCATCGTACGGCCGCCCGCATGACGGTCAACCCGGCTGACGACGAGTGTCGGCTAGCCTCGACGACATGCCGATCGAGGTCCGCGAGGCGCGTCCGGACGAGCACGCCGAGGCCGGCCGGGTAACCGCCGACGCCTATCGAGAGTTCGCCCATGTCGGCGACGACGGATGGGCGAGCTACCTGGAGCGGATCGCGGACGTGGCCGAGCGCGCCGATCGGACGACCGTGCTGATCGCCGCGGAGGGCGACCGGATCGTCGGCTCGCTGACGCTCGAGTTGGAGGAGCGCGTCCACGACGAGGACGGCGAGGAGTTCCGACCGCTCGAGCCGGAGGAGGCGCACATCCGGATGCTCGGTGTCGATCCGGGGGCCCGCGGCCGAGGGGTGGCGACCTCGTTGATGGCCGAGGCCGAGCGGATCGCCCGCGCCGCCGGTAAGACCGTGATGACGCTGCACACCACCCCTCGGATGTCGACGGCGAGGGCGATGTACGAGCGGCTCGGGTACGAACGGACCGAGGATCGGGTGTTCCCGGACGGGTTCGTCCTGCTCGGGTACCGGCGGCGGCTGGCGTGACGTTTCGCCCCCGCGCCGGAGGGGAACCGTCCGTGCGTGGATCGTTCCGTCCTCGCGCAGCTCCGTCGTCGGCTGTGGGCGTTCGCGATGCTGATCGCGGTCCTGCTCGTGTCGTGCCCGAGCGGCGGCAGCGGCGGCGGCTACTGAGCCGTCCCCGCGAGGGCTCCGTCCGTCAGGCCGGCTCGGCCGAGGCCACCCCGCTGGTGAACTGCTGCTCGTAGAGCCTCGCGTAGATCCCGCCGCCGGCCAGCAGCTCGTGGTGCGTCCCCCGCTCGACGATCCGACCGCGATCCAGGACGAAGATCACGTCCGCCGAAAGGATCGTGGAGAGCCGGTGCGCGATCGCGATCGTCGTCCGACCGTGCATCAACGGCTCCAGCGCGGACTGCACCAGACGCTCCGACGTCGTGTCCAGCGACGAGGTCGCCTCGTCCAGGATCAGGATCCGGGGATCCTTCAGGATCACCCTCGCGATCGCCAGCCGCTGCTTCTCGCCGCCCGAGAGCTTGTAGCCACGCTCGCCGACCACGGTGTCGTAGCCGTCGGGCAGCTCGGCGATCCGATCGTGGATGTTGGCGGCTCGGGCCGCGGCGATCAATTCGTCGTCCGTCGCGTCCGGCTTGCCGTAGAGCAGGTTCCGGCGGACCGTGTCGTGGAACAGGTAGGTCTCCTGTGTCACCACCCCGATCGCGTCGCCGATCGAGGCGAGCGTCGCGCGGCGGACGTCGGTGCCGTCGATCTCCACGGCGCCCTCCTGCACGTCGTACAGCCGTGGGACGAGGTACGTGATCGTCGTCTTCCCCGCGCCCGACGGCCCGACGAGGGCTGCCAACTGGCCCGGCTGGATGTCGAGGTCGATGCCTTCGAGCGTCCACTCGCGCGGGATCGGCTCGTCGTCGAGCGCGGCGGCGTCGGGCGGTGACACCGGCACCCCCTCCTCGGGCGGATCCTCGTAGCGGAACCACACGTCGCGGAACCGCACCTGCCCCCGGACGTCGGCCAGCGGCACGGCGTCGGGCGGATCGTGGATCTCGTGCGGAAGGTCCAGGTACTCGAAGATCCGATCGAAGAGCGCCAACGAGGACTGCACCTCTGTGGTGACCTGGAGCATCGAGCCGATCGGGAAGAACAGCCTCGATTGGAGCGTCGTGAACGCCACGATCGTGCCGGCCGTGATCCCGGCGGCGTCGATCCCGCGGCGCGCGATCACCCATCCCGCGGCCAGGTAGACGAGCGCCGGCGTGATCGAGAAGAACGTGCCGACGACCGCGAAGAAGGACCGACCGATCATCGTCTGACGGATCTGGAGGCCGGTCAGACGCTCGTTCTCCCCGCGGAACCGGTCGATCTCGAACCGCTGGCGACCGAACGCCTTCGACAGGAGGATCCCGCTGACCGACAGCGTCTCCTCGGTCACCGCGGTCAGGTCCGCCAAGGTCTTCTGGGTGCTGGTGGCGACCTGACGGCGGGCCCGGCCGACCTTGATCGTGAGCCAGACGAAGAACGGGAGCATGAAGAGCGACAGGACGGTCAGCCAGCCGGACAGGATCAGCATCGCGACGAGCGTGGAGATGATGATCACCACGTTCGCAAGGATCGACGACGCCGTGTCGGTGACGACCGACTGCACACCGCCCACGTCGTTGGCCAGCCTCGACTGGATCTCACCGGTGCGGGTCGTCGTGAAGAAGCGCAACGGCATGAACTGGAGATGGGTGTACAGGGCGTTCCGCATGTCCTGCATCACCCGCAGGCCGACGAGGTTGGCCAGGTAGGTCTGGCCGATCCCGATGATCCCGGAGACCACCGGGATCCCGACCATCAACGCCACGCCGAGGTACACGATCTGGAGCTGCGGACACGGTCCGCCGCTGCACGACCCGGGCGGATCGCCGAACAGGCCGCGATCGAAGATCCACTTGATCAGCAGCGGGTTCACGACGCCGAGCCCGGACGTGATCACGATCGCCACCGCGACGAGCGCGACCTTGGGTCGGTACGGGTCGAAGGTCCGGATCACCCGGCGGACGGTCTCGCGGTCGACCGTACGTCGTTCCGCTTCGAGGGGAACGCGGAAGAACCCGTGACGGCCCATGAGCCGAGGATACGGCCGCGGTCGGATACGACCGGCGCCGCATCACGGCGACGAGCGGCCGGCCTCCTCCCGCGCTCGGACCAAGGCCTCGTCCAGCATGTCGGCGGTGAGCTTCCCCGTGAACGTGTTCTGCTGGCTGGGGTGGTAGCACCCGAGCAGCCGGTAGGGACCGACGGACGCTCGGGCGAGGTGGCCGAACCTGGGGCGCGGGCTCGTCGTGTGGCCCAGCGCGGCGAGCGCTCGGAGGGCGCCGTCCCACGCGAACGCTCCCAGCGCCAGGATCACGCGGAGCCGGCCGAGCAGCCGGAGCTCGCGTTCGAGGTACGGGAGGCAGTGGTCGCGTTCCTCCGGCGTCGGCTTGTTGGCCGGGGGCGCGCAGCGGTTCACCGCTGCGAGGTACGCATCCCGGACGCGGAGCCCGTCGTCCAGCGCGACGCTCGTCGGCTGGTTCGAGAAGCCCGTCCGGTGCAGGGACGCGTACAGGAAATCCCCGCTTCGGTCCCCGGTGAAGATCCGCCCGGTCCGGTTCCCGCCGTGGGCCGCGGGCGCCAGTCCGAGGATCAGGACACGCGCGCGCGGGTCGCCGAACCCCGGGACCGGCCGCCCCCAGTAGTCCCAGTGAGCGAACCGGGCGACCTTCTCGCGGGCGACCTGCTCCCGCCAGGCGACCAGCCGTGGGCACCGCCGGCACACGACGACCTCATCGCGGACCCGGTCGAGCGAGTCGGCCGAGGATCCCTTCGTCACACGGCCGCCCTCACGGCGACCCAGTCGTCGTAGCCGCCGTCGAAGCTCCGGACCTCGCCGTCGCGCACCTCGAGGATCCGATCGCACAGCCGGTCCAGGAGGTAGCGGTCGTGCGAGATCAGGATCGCGGTGCCGTCGAACGACTCGATCGCCCCCTCGAGGACCTCCATGCTCTCGATGTCCAGGTGGTTCGTCGGCTCGTCCAGGATCAGGCAGTTGGCTCCGGAGAGCATCAGGAGACAGAGTTCCAGCCGCGTACGCTCGCCGCCGCTGAGCGACCCCACCGGCGTGCGCATCTGGTCGTACCGGAACAGGAACTTCGCCAGCAACGCCACCGCCTCGCCCTCGTACATCGCCTTCGTCTTCCGGACCGTCTCGATCGGCGTGAGCGTCGGATCCTGATCGGCGAAGCCCTGCTCCAGGTAGCCGATCCGGACGGACGGCCCGACCCACCGCTCGCCCTCGGTCGGCTCGAGGTCGCCGGCCAGGATCCTCCCGAGCACGGTCTTGCCGGCGCCGTTCGGCCCGACGACGCCGAGTCGCTCGCGGCGGTAGACGTCGAACGAGACGTCGAGGAGCACCGGATCCTGGTCGAAAGCCGCCACTACGCCACGGAGGCGAACGATCCGCTGCCCCCCACGCTCGGACGGTCGCAGCTCGAGGGCCATCTTCCGGCGCTCGAACACCGGCCGCTCGATCTTCTCCATCCGATCGATCTGGCGTTGCTTCTCGCGCGCCTGGATGATGTGTCGCTCGTTCACGACGATCGATGCCCACAGCTCGAAGCGCTTGATCGCCGCTTCGAGCCTGGCGATCTCCTTCTGCTGGGTGACCCACAGCTGCTGCTGCCGCTGGAGCGCGAGCTCCTTCGCCACCGCGTACGCCGAATAGTTCCCCGGCCACTCGGCGGTCTTCCCGCGATCCAGCTCCACGATCCGGTTCACGGTGTCGTCCAGGAGGTACCGGTCGTGCGACACCGTGACCACGGCACCGGGGAACTCGGCCACGACCTCCTCGAGGAGCCCACGCCTGTCGGCGTCGAGATGCGTCTCCGGCTCGTCGAGCAGCAGCAGGTCGGGGTCCCGGATCAGGCACGCGGCGAACGCGGCGAGTTTCCGTTGTCCACCGGAGAGCGACGTGGTCGGCAAGCTCAGAGCGTGCTCGTCGAAGCCGAGTCGCGCGAGCATCGCCCTCGCCTCCCCGGCGAGACCGGCGCCGCCGGCTGCCACCCATCGGTCCAGCGAGGCCTGCTGCCGCGTCAGGACGCGATCCATCTTGGCGAGGTCGCCGGCGACGTCCGGTCGTGCGAGCTCGCGTTCGATGCCCCGGAGCTCCTCGTCGAGGTCAGCGATGTCGGGGCGGGCAGCGATCACCCACGCCTCGGCGGTCCGCTCGTCCCCCTCCGGGTTCTGCTCCAGATAGCTGACCGTGAGACCGCCACGGCGCGCCACCTCGCCGCCGTTGATGTCCTCCATACCGCCGAGGATCCGGAGGAGCGTGGACTTGCCGGCCCCGTTGGGGCCGATGATCCCGATCCGCGCGTGGTCGGGCACCACCAGCGTCACGCCTTGCAGGACCGGCCACGTTCCATACGACTTGTCGACGGCGACCAGGCTGACGAGCGACATCTCAACGTCGAAGGCTACGGAACCGCTCGGCCGCGGCCTCGAACGCGTCGAGCGGGCCCAGGACCTGGTCGACGGCCCAGATCAGGCCCTCGAAGCCACCGAGCTCGGGGGCAGCCTCGCGGAGCCTCGTCGCGCGGCGGAGCGACTCGTCGATCGCCTCGTCGCAGTCCCGCCAGACATCCTCCACGTGGGGATCGCGCCACGCCGGCATCAGCCCCTTCGCGCTCGCGAGATGCTCCTCCAGCTCGAGCAGCGCGTCCGGCAGCGACGTCCCCGGCAGCCGCGTCGTGGGGACCGTCGACGTCATGACATCCTTCGCGTCGTGGACCGGCCCGACGACGGCGCGGAACCGATCGAAGGCTCTCCGGAGCTCGTCGGGGAGGCGCTTCCGTCTGAGCATCTATCCGAGGACCTCATCGCGAACGGGGACGATCGCCCGCGGGTCGTTCGTAGCGACGGCGTCGACCCCCCACTCGAACAGCGTCCGGGCCATCTCGGGATCGTCGGCGATCCAGACGCCGAGGCGCATCTGTGCCTCGTGCACGCGGTCGACGAACGGACGGCCGGCATCGAGCACCCGCGAGACGAACGGCAACACCCACTGGTGACCGTGTGCGCCCGCACGCACTAGCGCTTCCTGCGCATCGACCTCGTACGCCGTCAGCAGCCCGGTCGGGACGGCCGGCCGGAGGGCCCGGCTGTGCGCGATCGAGGCCGGGTTGAAACTCGAGACGATCACCGGACCGGGGAACGCGGCCCGGTCCAGCGTCTCGAGCGTCGACTCCACCGCGAGTTCCCGATCGGCCTGGAACCCCGGCTCCCCCGGCAGGTTCTTGATCTCGATGTCGGCGGCCGCGCGGCCGGAGAGGCACCGCAGGGTCTCCTCCAGTGTGGGCACACCCAACGTGCGCACCTCCTCGAGCGTCATGTCGTACACGAGCCCCGTGCCGTCCGTCGTTCGCGAGACATCGGGATCGTGCATCACCACCGCGTGGCCGTCGGCGGTCATCCGCACGTCGAACTCGACCGCGTCTGCGCCTGCCGCGATCGCCGCCTCGAACGCCTCGATCGTGTTCTCGGGATGCTGGGCCGACGCCCCCCGATGCGCCACGACGATCGGCCGGTCGGTGACGAGATTCACGCCTGACTGGCCGGGCACAGATCCTCGACCGGACACACCGGGCACTGCGGACGCTTCGCCGTGCAGATCGCTCGGCCGTGATCGATCAGCACGTACGTGAAGTCGAACCACCGCTCGCGCGGCACGAGACGCATCAGGTCCTGCTCGATCTTGTCGGGGTTCTTCTGCTCCGAGAACCCCAGCCGGTGGGCGAGTCGGTTCACGTGAGTGTCGACGGCGATCCCCTCGACGATCCCGAACGAGTTCCCGAGCACGATGTTCGCCGTCTTGCGTGCCACGCCGCGGAGCGTGACCAGGTCCTCCATCGTGCCGGGCACCTCGCCGCCGTACTCCTCGACGATGCGCCGGCACGCCTCGCGGATCGAGAGCGCCTTCTGATTGAAGAACCCGGTGGCGTGGATGTCCTGCTTCAGCTCGTCCTCCGGCACGCGCAGGTAGTCCTCGGCCGTCCGGTACTTCTGGAAGAGCGTCGCGGTGACCTGGTTGACGGTCTCGTCGGTGCTCTGGGCCGAGAGGATCGTCGCGACCAGGCACTCGAGCGGGTTCGAGAACCTCAGCGCCACCTTCGCGTCCGGATAGGCCTCGGACAGCCGATCCACGATCTCGGGCGCGCGCAGGTCGATCGGGTCGTCTCGCTTCAGGCTCCTGCCAGCCACCCCGGCGATGGTACCCGCCGATCGGTGGCCGATGAGGTTCGCTCGCCATCGGGCCGATCGCCTGCGCGATACCGGGGTATCGGAGGGGTGAGCGCGAGGATGGGAGGGATGCTCCATGAGCACGATCGAGCGATCGGTCGAGGTCGACGTGCCGGTGCGCGTCGCGTACAACCAGTGGACCCAGTTCGAGGAGTTCCCACGGTTCATGGAGGGCGTGGAACGCGTCCAGCAGCTCGACGACCGCCGGCTGCACTGGGTGGCCGAGGTCGCTGGCAAGCGGAACGAGTGGGACGCCGAGATCGCCGAGCAGCGCCCGGACGAGCGGGTGGCGTGGCACAGCACGACCGGCGCCACCAACGCCGGCGTCGTGACGTTCCACCGGCTCTCCGACGACCGGACCAAGGTGATGCTCCAGATGGAGTACGAGCCGGAGGGCGCGCTCGAGAAGACGGGCGACGCGCTCGGCATGGTCGAGCGCCGGGCCCAGGGCGACCTCGAGCGGTTCAAGGAGTTCATCGAGTCCCGCGGCACCGAAACCGGGGCCTGGCGGGGCGAGATCGACTCGCCGAGCTCCAACTAGCCCAGGGGCGACCCCCGAACCGTCCGACGGGAGCCGCGCCATCCGGTCAGACTGACCGGATGGCGCGGCCACCCCGCGACGTCGTGGTCTCGAAGCCGGACAAGCTGCTCTGGCCGAAGGCCGGCGTGACCAAGCTCGACTACCGACGCTACCTGGACGCCGTCGCCGACCAGATGCTGCCGTGGCTCCGCCGCCGGCCCCTCACGGTGATCCGGGCTCCGGACGGCGTCGAGGCCGAGCGGTACTTCCAGAAGTCGGCGTCGTCGTACATGCCCTCCTGGATCGCGACCGTCGAGATCCCGGCGCCGAGCGCCGGTCGCGACGTTCGCTACGTCGTCTGCGACCACCGTCAGACGCTGGAGTGGCTCGGCAACCAGGCGTCGATCGAGTTCCATCCCGCGCCGGTCCGCGCCGATCGTCTCGACCGTGCGGACTGGCTCGTCTTCGACATCGATCCGCCAGACGGGCGGTTCGACGACGCGGTCCGCGTCGCGACGATGGTGCTGGACGAGCTGGACGCCCTCGGCCTGCAGGCCGGCGTCAAGACGACGGGCGGGAAAGGCCTCCACGTGCTGGTCCCGATCGAGCGCCGGTACGGCACGACCGAGCTCCGAACCGCCGCCGCGTCCGTGACCGCGAGGATCGCCGCCCGAGAGCCGGACCTCGTCACCGACGCCTTCCGGAAGGCGAAGCGCGGCGATCGGGTGATGCTCGATCCGTCGCGGAACGCGCCCGGCGCGACCGTCGTGGCGCCCTACTCCCCGCGCGTCGCCGCCGATGCGAGGGTGTCGTTCCCCGTCGGACGGGATGAGCTCGGCGGGATCCGCCCAGAGATGTTCACGATCGCCACGGTCCCCGGCCGCCTCGACGGGCCGGGACCTGCGGCGTGGAACGACCTCGTGGACAAGCGGTTCCGGCTGCCCGCGGAGCTGCTCGAGGGCGGCGAACGAGGTCGAGGCCGGTGAGCGCTATCCCTCGGGAAGGAGCGGGAGATCGAAACGATCGCCGTCGTGGTACGTCGCCGCCGCGCCGTCACGGCGGACGTGGATCCCGCTCTTCCCCGTGACCTCCCACGCGCCCCCGTCGCCGAGCATCGCCGTGTCCTCGTCGAGGCCGACGAAGACGTAGCCGTCGGGCACCGAACCGAGGATGTAGTCGCTCGCCCCGGCGATCCAGGAGTCGACGATGTCCCAGTGCGGCGCGAACACCGTGCGTGGGATCAAGCCGAGCCCGGACGCGTACATCGCGTCGAATGTCTCGCTCGCGCTATCGAAGGTCGTCTCGGTGAGGCATGCCACGCCCGCGCTGCACCCCGCGTACCCCATCCCGACGACCAGCCGCTCCAGCAGCCGGTTCCAGAACGGCGTGTCCTCCAGCGTGCGAGCGAGATACGCGGGGTTCCCGCCGCTGAAGTACGCGACCGACGCGCGATCCAGCGTCGCCACGAGGTCGCGATCCGACGCGTCGGCCCGGCCCTTCAGCGGCACGACCCGCGCCGGAACC
>Ga0081539_10002845_pt1 | contig 23058 bp, 30 predicted proteins | sample TabmetS4T2R2_FD_71023 | JGI IMG/M metagenome (GOLD analysis project Ga0081539, IMG submission 71023) | Tabebuia heterophylla rhizosphere microbial communities from the University of Puerto Rico - S4T2R2 | ecosystem: Host-associated > Plants > Roots > Rhizosphere ...
CACGCGCGGCGCGTCGAGATGCTCGAAGGCGGCGTCGAGGATGGCGCGCCCGGTCTCGGTCGCGTAGCCCTTGCCCCACCAGGCGGTCCCGAACGCGTAGCCCAGCTCGATGTCGGGCCCCGTCCCGTTCATTGGATACAGGCCGGCCTCGCCGATCACCTGCTTCGTGGCGTTCTCCTCAACCGCCCAGAACGAGTAGCCGACGGTGCGCTGATGCTCGATGTAGCCGGCGATGCCCTGATGCGTGCGCTCGTAGGCGTGTGGCCCGCCGATGAAGCGCATCGCCGCGGCGTCGGAGTACAGGGCGGCGTGGATCGCGGGCACGTCGGCGAGCCTGAACGGGCGGATGGTCAGCCGCTCGGTGCGGATCGGCAGCACCCCCACATGTTTACGTTCTCCGGGGGAAGTGCCTTGGCGAAGTACCATCCGCGTGTGACTGATTGGCGAGTCAATCAGGTCGTCGCGTGACGGCTGTGGTCGACCGGCGTCGCCAGATCCTGGACGCCGCGGTGCGCGTGTTCGCGCGCCAGGGCTTCCACGCGTGCCGCGTCTCGGACATCGCCGACGAGGCCGGCGTCGCGTACGGCCTCGTCTACCACTACTTCCGCTCCAAGGAGGAGGTGCTCGACACGCTCTTCACCGAGCGGTGGGACATCTTCCTCAGGGTCATCCGCGACGTCGACGCCGGGGACCTCCCGGCCCGGGACAAGCTGCGCTCCATCGCGGCGTTCGTCGTGGACTCCTACCGCCACAACCCGGACCTGATGAAGGTCATCATCGTGGAGGTCACGCGCGCCGCGAACAGCTTCGGGCGGACGCACGCCCAGCGCATCGCCCAGGCCTACGACCTGCTCGGGGAGCTCGTGGCGAAGGCGCAGGAGGCGGGCGCCCTGCGCGGCGACGTCTCGCCGCGCTTCGCCGCCCTCGCGTTCTACGGCGTGATCGAGCAGGTGCTGACCGGTTGGATCTTCGACCCCGACGACGTGCCGGAGACCGAGATCGAGGAAGCCAAGGACCTCGTCGTCGAGACGATCGTCGACGGGCTCGCCTCGCCCGCATCCACCCGGGCTTGATGGGGTGCCGAAGGCGGCTCGAGCTCTCGAGGACGTATCCGAAGTAGTAACGGCCGCCGAGGCGGGCCCCCTGACGTTTTGATTGGATACCGGCGGTGACGGACAACGAGCTCGTCAAGCGCCTCGTCTGGTCCGGCCTCCTGGCCGCCGTCGGCGCGCTCGCATCGATCCTCACCACGCGCGTCGCCGCGCTGGTTTACCGGCAGCTGTACGGGGAAGACCCGCCCGAATGAGTGGCGACGTCCAGAGCGGGCAGGGGGCAGCGGCCTCGCAGCAGCCGACGGTCGCCGCCGCGATCCCGGCGCCCGAGCCGACGCCCGTCGTCCCTGCCGCCGAGGCGACGCGAGACCATCCGGCGGGCACCGCCGCGCCACCCGGCGGCGCGAGCTCCGTCATCGGGCCTGCCGACAAGCCCGAGCTCGCCGTCGGCGCGGCGTTCGCGGGCGGGCTCGTGCTGGCGTTCATCCTCAAGCGCATCGCGAGCTGACCCATGGCGACCCCAACGCAACCTCCCCCGACGCCGCCCCGCGAGGGCGTCGGTCCCGCTGTCCAGGAGATCAGCTTCCGGGCCCAGCAGCTCGTCCGCGAGGAGATCGAGCTTGCCAAGGCCGAGGTCTCGGCGAAGGTCTCGAGCCTGATCAAGGGCGTGGCGATCGGCGTCGCGGGCGGGATCTTCGGCGTCGTCGCGTTGCTGTTCTTCCTGCACGGCCTGTCCTTCGGCTTCTCGGACTGGCTGGGAGTCGACCCGTGGGTGGGCTACTGGATCACGACCGCGATCCTGTTCCTGCTCGCCGGCATCTCGGCGTTCGTCGCCGCGCGCATGTTCAAGAAGGGCTCGCCGCCGAAGCCCGAGATGGCGATCGACGAGGCGCAGCGCATCAAGCGGACCGTCGACGAGGCCCGGCGATAGATGGCGGCGCAGCCCAGGACACCGGAGCAGATCCGCGCCTCCATCGAGGAGAACCGGCGTGAGCTCGGGCTGGCCATCGAGCGGCTGCAGGGCGAGGTCGCGGAGCTCACGAACTGGCGCAAGAAGGTCGCGGAGCACCAGAAGCAGATCCTCATCGGGGCGGCGGTCGCGGGCTTCGTGCTCGGCGGGGGCATCGCTGGCGTCACCGGCCTGTTCCGCCGGCGACGCTGAGGGTGGGCCCGCAGCGATACGACTACGGCTACGCGATCCGGACGGTGCTGGTCATCGTCGGCGTCGCGGTGGGGCTGTACCTGCTGTACCTGGTCCGCCGGCCGCTGCTGTGGGTGTTCCTCGCCGTGTTCCTCGCCGTCGCGCTGTCGACGCCGGTCAACTACCTCAGCCGCTACGTCCGACGCGGCTTCGCCATCGCGGGGGTCTACCTGGCCCTGCTGCTCGTGCCGATCCTGGTCGCGCTGCTGATCGTGCCGCCGCTTGTCACGCAGCTCACGAACCTCGTGGACGACCTGCCCGCCTACGCGCAGGACGCCCAGGACTTCGCGAACCGCAATCCGACGCTTCGCAAGCTCGAGCGCGACTACCACATCACCGAGCGCCTGGAGGAGCAGGCGCGCGAGCTGCCCAGCCGGATCGGGGACGCGGCCGGGGTACTGCAGGACGCGGGGCTGACGCTCGTCAACTCGCTGTTCGCGCTCGTGACGATCCTCGTCCTCAGCGCGTTCATGCTCGGCAGCGGGCGAGCGTGGGTCGACCGCGCCATCGCGCTCCAACCCGAGGAGCGCGCCGTGCGCCTGCGCCGCGTGGCGGATCGCTCGGCGACCGCGGTGGGCGCCTACGTCGGCGGAGCGCTGCTGCAGGCGACCATCGCGGGCGTTCTCGCCTTCGTCGTGCTGGCGGCCCTCGGCGTGCCGTTCGCCGCACCGCTCAGCGTCCTGATCTTCGTGCTGGACCTCATCCCGCTCGTCGGCGCCACGATCGGCGCGGTCTTCGTGGGGATCGTGACGGTCTTCACCGACTTCCCGACAGCGACCATCGTGTGGATCGTCTGGTCGATCGTCTACCAGCAGATCGAGAACAACGTCATCCAGCCGCGCATCCAGCAGCGGGCCGTGAACGTCCATCCGCTGGTGGTGCTCATCTCGGTGCTCTGCGGCTCCGCACTGCTCGGCGTGCTGGGCGCCCTCCTCGCCATCCCGGTGGCGGCGACGGTGCAGATCGTCATCCGCGAGTGGTGGTCGTGGCGCGCCGATCAGCAGCTGGAGGCGCAGCCCGGCGAGGCGACCCGGCTGGCCGATCGCGAGCAGGTCTCCACCGGCGACGACCCGCAGGCCGAGCCGCCCCCACCGCTCCCTCCGGGGACCGTGCCGCCGGCGTGAGCCAGCGCGTCCTCGACGAGCTCGCGCAGATCGTCGACGCTGAAGCCGGCGAGCATCGGCAGCCGCCCGCCCCAGCGGCGCACGGCGCGGCGAGCCGTCGCCTCCGGCGCGCCGGGCGAGAAGATCGCCGGCGGCGCAACGCGCCAGCGCTTCAGGAGCCGACGCGCCTCGGCCTCCACGTCCCCGGCCGGAGGGCGGCCGGTGATCGACCGCCAGAGCGCGACGAGCCTGCACGGCTCGCCCCAACGCCCGCCGCGGCGGACCACACGGGCGAGCCAGGGCGGCAGCAGCGCCGCGTTGGCCGCCACCTTGGAGATGCCGAGGACGGCTGAGAGCTCGGTCGCCACGAACCAGAGCGGGGAGGGATGGGGGGAACGGCCGGACAGCGCCCAGCCGCGATGGGTCGCGCTCGAGAGCTGCGCGACGTAGAGCCGCAGGTCGTCACCCGGCGCGTCGCAGCGCGCGCATTCATCCAGGGCATCGGCGAGCTGTCGCGTCAGCGTCTGCGCCTCGGCGCCGGCCATTCGCAGGGCGCTCGGCGTCGCGAGCTCGGGGACGGCGACGCGCAGGAGCGCCTCCAGGGCGCCCTCGCGGACGAGTGCAGCGGGCAGGCCGGCGGTCGCGATCGGATCCAGCGCGGCGCACTCCGCGCGCAGGCGCGGCGACGACACGAGCGCGCGCTGCCCGTCCTCGTCCGTCACCACCGCGACCGCGCTGGCCTCGGCGCCGGTCCCCACCGTCGTGGGGATCGCGAGCAGCGGAACCGACGCGTCGATCGCCGCGGGGAGCGGCGCCCAGCCCGCCCGTCGCACGAGGCCGCCCAGATGGGCCACCGAGGCGTCGGAACGGCCCGCCGTGAGGGCCAGCTTGGCCAGGTCGAGCACGCGGCCGCCGCCGATCGCCAGCAGCGCGCGAAAGGGCCGCGCGCCGAGCCAGGCCCCCGTCTCGCGCACGTCGCCGAGCGTCGGCGGGCGCTCGACGGGTCGCAGTGCCAGGCGACCGCCGCTGCGGGCCAGCGGAAGCTCGGCAAGCAGCGGCTCCACCGCCGGGTCGAAGAGGACCGCGACGTGCGCACGGGGTGCGCGCGCCACGATCGCCGGGGCGGCGCCGTGGCCCGCGACGATCGCGGGTCCGGGGGCGACGGAGCCGCTCGCGGCCATGCGCACCTCAGATCCGTGCCAGCGCGCCGCCGACCCGGTCCAGCAGGCGACGCAGGTCGTCCGGCTCGTAGGTCAGCGCAGGCACGAGCTGCACCGCCGAGGGACCCGGATGGACGATCGCGCCGGCGGCGCGGCAGGCGGCCACGACGCGCTCGACCGCCTGCGCGTCGAGCGCCGCTCCGTCCCCGTCGCGCAATGCGAGCGCGCGAAAGCAGCCGGCGCCGCGCACCTCGGCGACGGCGGGGATCGCGGTCGCCATGGCGCGGAGCTCGTCGTCGAGCAGCCGCGCCGTCCGCGCGCCATGCTCCAGCGCGTCGAGCTCGGCGAACTGCCCGAGCGTCGCTTCGATCGCCGCGCAGGAGGCGGGAGCTCCGGCCTGCGTCTCGCCGTGCAGGAGCATCGCGTCGGCGTCGTCGAACGCCTGCGTCACCGACGGCGCCCACAGCACCATCGAGGCTGCGCAGGTCCCGTTCGTCAGGCCCTTGCTGGTGACGAGCAGGTCGGGCTGAGCGCTCCAGCCGCTCGACGCGAACAGCGGCCCCGTCCGCCCGTAGCCGGAGGCGACCTCGTCCGCGATCACGACATAGCCGTGCGCGTCGCGCCCGCGCAGCACCGCCTCGAGCACCTCCCGCGCGACGACGTGGGCGCCCGAGCCGAGGATCGGCTCCAGCACGACCGCGGCGATCTCGCCGCCGCTGCGGTCCAGCAGCCGCTCGACCTCCCGCGGATCGGCGTGGTCGACGTGCCGAACGAGGCGCTGATCGATCCCGTAGCCGGCCTGACCCAGGTCCTCGCCGGTGAGGCCGTGCGCGCCGAACGTCATGCCGTGATAGCTGCCGCGGAGCCCGACGACGATGCGCCGCCGCGGTTCTCCGGCAAGCAGCGCGCGCTGGCGGGCGATCTTGATGGCGGCGTCAACCGACGCTCCGCCCGCGGTCGCGAACAGCACGCGATCGAAGCGCTGCGGCGCCGCAGCCGCGATCACCGCCTCGGCCGCTCGCTGCGCGTAGACGTGCCCGTGGCGGAACAGCGTCAGGTAGGAGGCGTCGCGCGTGGCGTCGGCGATCGCGTCGGCGATCGGGCCGTTGCCATAGCCGAGGTTGACGTTCCACAGCCCGCTTGTCCCGCACAGCGCGGTGGCGCCGTCGGCGAAGTGGACCGTCGTGCCGTGCGCGCGGACCGCCGTGCGGCCCGGGTCGCCGAAGCGGCTCGGCGCGACGAACAGCTCGGCGACCGGCGCCCATCTCCGGACCGGCGCCTCCAGCGCGGCCTCGAGCAGCACCTGCTCGTGTCCGCGCAGCGAGCCGCCGTGGCCGCGATGCCGGATCACCGCACCGAAGCCCGCCCGCTCGAACTCGCGCTGCAGCGTCGCCACGGGCACGAGCCCGACGCACGAGCTCAGGACCTCGGTCGGGTCTCCCGTCTCGTCCTCGAGCACGATCGACGTCCAGCGCCGGCCGGCCAAGGGATCGAGGTACTCGATGAGGCGCCCGCTGCCGTCCGGCAGCTCGAGCACGTGCTCGCTCGGCTCCGCCGCGGCGTCGGTCCCCACGTCGACCGCGGAGATGAGCAGCCTGCCGCCCGGCAGCAGGTGCTCGCGGGCGCACGCGAGGCACGACGCGCGCCCATCGTCGTCCAGCAGCGTCACCGACGTCGTGCCGAGGACGATCGCGGCGAAGCGTCGCTGCAGCCGGAACGCGCTCATGTCGCCCACCACGGCCTCCAGACGCCCGGCGAGGCGCCTCGCGCGTGGGTCGCCGCCGACGCGCTCGCGCAGCAACTCGATCATCGGCGCCGAGAGGTCCAGCGCCGTCACCTGCAAGCCGGCCGCGAGCAGCGGCAGGGTCAGCCTGCCGGCCCCGCAGGCGAGCTCGAGGACCGGGCCCTGGACGCCCCGCAGCAGGCGGAGCAGCTCCGGGATCTCGGACGCGTCATGCTCCGTCAGCCGGTGGTACACCGGCGCTCCGCGGGCGCCGTAGACGTCGTGGTGCGCGTCCTCGCCGAGGCGCTCGACGATCTCGCCCGCCGTGCCGGGGAGGGTGGTCGCCGCGATCGTCATGCCGGCTCACCGACCCGCAGCGGGAAGCCGAGCTCGTCCAGCGTGCGTCCGACCTCGGCCACCGCGCTGCGCGCGACGGCTCCGCCGAGTCCGAGGTGGCGGCCGACGGCGTCGACGGGATCGCCGCCGTCGTTCGCCAGCACGACCTCGAGGATGCGGGCGGCGTCCGGGCCGGCGCGCAGGACGCGGCGCGAGACCGGGTCGGCGACGAGCACCTCCTCGCCCGCCTGGACGAGCATCGGCGCGGCGGCGGGCTCGGTCGGGACGGGCTCGAGCGTCTCCGACAGTCGCATGCCGAACCCGGACACCTGAGCGGGAGCGTCGAGCCGGCCCGCGAGCAGGCGCAGCGTCTCCACGGCGTTCAGGTAGCGGGACAGCCAGGGGCGCTCGGCGCGCGCCGCGTCGAGGTCCTCGGGCGCGGCGACCCCGCCGAGACAGCCGGTGCATGCGCTGGGACGCGGCTCGGCCGCCGGGAACGGCACGCCGCCGACGGCGGGCCGTACGGTGTCGTCCGGGTGCACGACCGCCCGGGTCTGCATTGGCGTGCCGCATGGATGCTCGCTGCCGAGCGCGCACACGTCGCCGAGGGCGGTCAGGGGGTGCAGCAGCGCGTCGGGGAACGCGCCGAGCGCGACGGCTGCGTCGGCGTCCTCGACGTAGGCCTCGAAGTCCTCAGGCGCGGTCACGGACACGAGCGTGGGGCACGTGACCGGCATGAACGCCGCTGCCGCGTACGGCTGCACGCTGACCACGAGGCCTCCGTCGAGGAGCAGATCGTCCTCCGCGCCGACGCCGCCCTCGTAGGTCAGCACCTCGGCGCCGCCGACGTGCTCGGGCCGCACGCCGGCATCCTCCGGGGCGACGACGAGGCTCGACGGGTCGAGCGCGAGGTCGCGCAGCGGATCCGGCCCGGCGCCGGGGAGCACGAGGACCTCCGCGGTCGCCTCCGAAGACGTCTCGCCATCCGGGAGCGCGCCCGAGAACAGGCGCTGGAGCCGCAGGGCGGCGCGTTGGTCGCTGGACGTGGTCATGGTCCTCCTCCGGTGGTCGTGATCGGCTTGAGCGCGAGCTCTTCGGCCAGGTCGCCGAGCGCGCCGATCTGCCGTGCCTGGCGGCGGCGCAGGATGCGCTCGGCCTGCCGCGCGTGGTGCGGGTCGGCGCACCACAGCGGGATGCCGACGTACCAGCGCTCCCAGAGGCGCACGGGCACGAGCTCGGCGGGCCCGGTCGCGCTCTCGGCGAGGGCGAGCGTCCAGCTGCGTCCGCGAGCCTCCTCGAGGCCGAGCGGCCACACCGTCCGCTCGTCGCGCGACAGCGCGGCGCCCCAGGCGTCGAGATCGGCGTGCAGCGCCTCGTGCAGGCGGCGGGACGGTCGCCCGAGCGTCGCGGCCAGCTCGGTGGCGCTGGCCTCGTCGCCGGTCTCGGCGACCGGCAGCGCGAACGCGCAGCGGACGGCGCCGCGACGGGTGGTCCCTGCCACCGTCAGCGTCGCGGTCGCCTGCGCGACGGGCGTGAAGCACAGGCCGGCGCGGGTCATCCTCCACCACAGGTCCCAGTCCTCCAGGCCCGCTCCGAGATCGCGCCAGCCGCCGACGCGCTCGGGCAGGCCGCGGAGATGCAGGACGCGCGAGGGCTCGGTGTACGGGTCCGCCGTCGCGATCTCCGGGTGCCAGGTGAGCTCCCGGCCGGCGAGCCGGCGCAGCACGACGCCGTCCTCCGTCTGGTACGCGGCGCCGGACACGACGACGGGGTTGCGCTCGTCGCAGGCGGCGAGCAGCGTCGAGAGGTGCCAGGGAGCCCACGTGTCGTCGTCGTCGCAGTACGCGATCGCGTCGCCGCGCGCGTGGCGCAGTCCGAGCTCGCGGGGCAGCGCGGGGTTGCCGTGCCGGGCAGCACGGATGACGCGCACGCGCGGGTCCGCGCGCCTGGCCTCCTCCGCGACCGTCAGCGTGTCCTCCCCGGCGCCGTCGGCGACGATCAGGAGCTCGAGGTCGCCGTGGTCCTGGCCCAGGATCGAGCCGACGGCCCGGCGCAGGAGGCGCGGCCGGTCGAACGTGGGGACCACGACGGAGACCTTCATCGGCCACCGACCCCCAGCGCGTCGAGCGCGGGCGTCACCAGCAGGCCGGCGATGCGCTCGCCGAGCGGGGCGTCGGGGAGCCTCGCCGTGACCCGGCCCTCCACGGGAAGCCCGCTCGTCCCGCGCAGCGCGAGGCACTGCGCGCGCAGCGTCCTCCCCGGCGCGCGGACGGGCACGATCGCGCTCAGCGGCGCGTCGCAGCCGCGCGGCTCGCCCGCGATCGTCGCCTCGCCCACGCGGGCGCCGGCAAGCAGGCCGTTTCGCGCGACGTCGACCCGGTCGCCCGACCGCAGGTCGCGCGCGGAGGCGCCGAGACCGAGGACGAGCGTCGGCCGCCCGTCGACCGTGGCGTAGCCGCCGTGTGCCGTTCCGGGCACCTCGACGGTCGTGAGCGCGGCCGCGACCGCGAACCCGGCGGCCCCGAGCACGAGGCCCGTGCGCACCGGGCGGGCGCCGTTGCGCACGCAGCGCCGCAGGAACCGCACCAGCGCGTGCACGAGGAGCACGGCGAGCAGGACCGCGAGCGCCAGCGCGGCCAGCGCACCGGCGGCGCCGATGGGCAGGATCGCCGGGGCCAACGTCGCCGCGGCGGACAGAAGGACGAACGCGGGGGCCAGCGTGCATGCGGCACCGAACGCAAGTCCCCAGCGCCGCCGAAGGCGGCGCGGCGCCCGGCGCGCACCGAGCAGGCGGTGAGCCAGCGCGTCCTGGAAGTCCTCCATCGCCTTCGCACGGAGATTGGGGATGTCCAGGCCGCCGGTCAGCGCGACGTATCCGTCGAGCTTGAGGAACGGGATGAGGTTGACGAGCCCGTACCCGTAGGTCAGGACCGCGTAGAACGCCAGGCCCTGCTCGAGGCTGCCGGTGGCCGGCAGCGCCGCGATCGCGGCCACGCCTCCGGCGGCACCCTGGGTCACGATGCCCGCGAGGGCGACGCGCACACGCGCGGGCGGCGACAGGCGCCACACGTCCGACACGTCGCAGAACGCCGCCGGCAGGAGGTAGAAGATCATCACGCCGATCCGGCGCGGGCGCCCGCCGTGCGCGGCGAGCACCGCGCCGTGCGCGAGCTCGTGCAGGCTCACGGTGGCCAGCACGGCGGCGAGGACGAGCAGGTACGTCGAGAGCGCGGCCGGCTCGCGGAGCGGGCCGTCGCTCGCGAGCGCGGCGCCGAGCGCGGGCAGGCCCGCGAGCATCGTGGCCAGCGCTGCCGTGGTCGCGCGGCGACCCGTGAGGGCGCGCAGCCACGCGGCGCCGGGGCGCATCAGGCGGTCCGGATGCAGCAGCGTCAGCTGCAGCGACAGCGGCGCGCGGTAGGCGAGGCGTGCCGGGCGCCTCGAGCGGCTCGGCCGCCGCGTGGCCGTCGGGAGCTCCGTGATCCCCATCTCGCCGAGGCGCCGCAGCGCGCTTCCGACGATGCCGGCGGTCCACGGGCGCCCCAGCGTCGCGGCCAGCGTCGACGGCGTGACGTTGCCGTCCGCCGCGGCGAGCGCGTCGAGCAGCCGGCCGAGGTCCGCGCCCACCCGCGTCATGCGCCCGTCCGGCAGCTCGACGAGCCGCTCGCCGGCGCCGCGCTCCAGGGTGGGCAGGAGCTCGACGCCGGGCGCAAGGCGCGCGGGGGCCGCCGGAGCCTGGACGCTCATGTCACGTCCCTACGGCGCATGAGCGACACCGCGAGCGTTGCGGCCGCGGCGATCCACGCGGCGAACAGGAGGTAGCCGAGCGGGGTGGAGAGCGGGTCGCCGGTGTCGAAGTCCCGGACGATCGAGCTCTGCGCGCCGCCCGGAAGGAACCGACCGACCTCAGGCGCCAGGGAGATGATCGCGCCCTCAGCGATGAGCGTCCACGCCATGATCCCGATGAGCGTCGGGACCTGCGACCGCACGATCCAGCCGAGGGCGCTTCCCCAGAGCGCCGACAGCACGCAGACCGCGACGACTCCGGTGATCACGAGCATGGACTCGCGGTCCAGGACGAGCGAGGCGTCGTTCGCCGACAGCACGATCGCCGTCGTGACGAGCGCCGAGCCGGCGCCGAGGACGCCGAAGATCGCGCCTGCCGCAAGCGCCGCGCCCGCCTTCGCGGCGATGAGCCGCTCCGAGCGGCGCGCCAGCGACAGGGAGCGGGCGATCGAGCCGTGGCGGAACTCGCCCGTGGTCATCACGGCCCCGAACAGCGTGGCGAACAGCAGCGCGCCGAAGCCCAGTCCCAGGAGCTCGTGCGAGACGCCGGCCGCCGACGTCTGACCGGCGCGCATGGCGTCGAGCTTCGTCGACGCGTTGCCGACGATCGACAGCGCGTTCAGGATCACCGCGATCGCCGCGAGGGTGGCGAACGCGCGTCCGCTGGCTGCTCGCAGCAGCTCAGCCCGCAACAGCCGTGCCACTCAGCTCCCTCCTCTCGGTCGTGCTCTCCACCAGCCCGAAGTAGGCGTCCTCGAGGGTGTGCTCGCCGCCGTCCGTAAGCTCCCCGATCGGGCCTCGGAAGAGGACGGTGCGCTCCAGCACGACGACCTCGTCGGCGATCTGCTGGAGCTCGGCCAGCATGTGGCTCGAGATGAGCACCGACCCACCGCGATCCGCGTGGCCGCGCAGCGCGCGGCGCAGCCAGCGCACGCCGTCGGCGTCCAAGCCGTTCGTCGGCTCGTCGAGCACCAGGACGTCCGGCTCGCCGAGCTGGGCGGTGGCCAGCGCGAGGCGCTGCCGCTGCCCCGTCGACAGCGAGCGTGCGCGCCGGCGGGCGCACTCGGCGATCCCGTACTCCTCGATCACCGCGTCCACCCGCGCGCTCGGGATCCCGGCCATGGCGGCGGCGATCTCCAGGTGGCGCCGCGCGCGGTGGCCGGGGTCGATGCCGGGCGGATCCAGCGCGAAGCCGAGCGCGTGCGCCGGGGACGGCCGGTCCTCCTCCAGCGCGCGCACGCGCGCGGTTCCCGACGTCGGGCGAAGGAGGCCCAACAGCGCCTTGATCGTGGTCGTCTTGCCCGCGCCGTTGCGGCCCACCAGGCCGACGACGCGCCCGGGCATCACGTCGAAGCTGACATCCTCGACGGCGCTGACGTCGCGGTAGCGCTTGCAGAGCCCGCGGACCTCGATGGCCGGCTCGCTCATCGCCCGCGGTCCCTGCCCGTGTGCGTCATGAGGCCGATGACGACGCCCAGGGCCACCAGGATGAGCCCGAGGCCGATGACGATGCCGAGCGTGACGCCCGAGCTGTCGGCGCCGACGCCGCCGGCGACGGCGACCATCGCGCCCACCAGGCCCGTGATCGCGCCGACGATGACGGCGAGCCGCGTGATGTTGTCTCTGGAACGTGCCATGTGTGCGCGATTCACCTCTCCTTACCGTTTGTGTGAATTCACTGTCAGGGGCGATCTCTGGGATGCGGGCGCGCATCCCAGAGAACCCCCGACCTGCTGTGCGTGTCAGGTGATCGCGACGCCGATCCCGATGGCGCCCGCGGCGACACCAGCGGCACCGAGGCCGATCCCCACCCCGCCGAAGAAGTCGTCCCAGTCCCAAGCAGCCTCCAGGGACTCGAGCTCCTCCGCGCCGAGGGACAGCGCCTCGAGCGGCTCGACGTCGAACTCCTCGGCGAGCGCATGCGCGTGCGTCGTCAGCATCTTGAGCTGACCTCCTGTGTCCGTTGTGATTCTCGGCGGCCGGCGACCTGCCGCCGAGGCCATCAGGTGATGGCGATGCCGACGGCGATGCCGCCGTAGATCAGGCCACCACCGACAACGGCGCCGACAGCGATGCCCGCCACCCACTCACCCCAGCCGGGGGCGTCGAGGGTCTCGACCTCCTGCATCGAAAGATCCAGCATGCGAGTTCACACCTCCTCTCTACTCGCGCTCGTGCTTTTAGACCGGCTCGGGAGCAACAACCAGAGCCGACCCACACAGTAAGTTGCGCAGAGGAGGAGTCAATGGTGAAAGCACGACAGACGCACGCAGTCACCGTCCGATCGTTGTCACATCTCTGCCAGGGTCCGCGGCGCAGGTCAGACCAGGCGCGCACGTGCGGCGAGCACGAGCGCCTCGCTGCGGTTGTCGACGCCCAGGCGGCGGTACAGGCGTCGCAGCCGGCGGTACATCTCGCGATCGGAGAAGCCGAGCGACGCGGCGATCTGCGACACGGTGTCGCCGGACGCAAGAGCGACCAGCAGCGCGCGCTCGCACGAGCTCAGCTCCGGCGCGGGGCGCGGCGCGCCGCCGTCCTCGGCGAGCTCGCGGGCGATCTCGGTGGGAAGCAGCGTGCGGTCGCCGAGCGCCGCCTTCAGCACGCTGAGGATCTCCTCGAGCGGCGCGTCGCGGTTGACGGCGCCGTCCGCGCCGGAGCTGAGCGCGCGAGCGTAGGCGGCGGGCGAGACGTCGCAGAGCAGGCCGACGACCACCACCTCGCCCCGGGCTTCGCGGACCGCCTCGGCGAGCTCGAGATCGCGCTCGTCCCGGACGGTGACCGCGGCGGCCGCGACGTCCGTGCAGGCGGACGCCCAGGCCGTCAGGTCCTCGGGTTCCTCGGTCTCGAAGCCGGCCTCCGCCAGAACGGCGGCGAGGCCCTTGCGGTACAGCGGGTGCGGGTCGGTGACGGCGACGACGATCGAGGCCGGCTCGAGCGGGGCGACGACCTCGACCGGCCCGGCATCCGTGCGTTGGGTCACTTGCCTCGGGTGCCCGGATCGTCGTCGGCACTAAACGCCCGAACCCCCTGGAGGACGGGGCTTCACATCGCGGCCACACAGTTTGGCGCTCCGAGCGATGGGCAGCACCTTGGCATGCCCACACTCGCCGACGAGCTCGTGCTGCTCGCCATCACCGAGAAGGGCGACGTCGCGTCCGACGCCTGGACAAGGCTCGACAACGGCGTCGCGGGAGCCCACCTGATGGAGCTCGCGTTGCAGGGCCGCACCGTCCTCGAGGACGAGCGCGTCTCCGTCGTGGACTCCTCGCCGACCGGCTCGGATCCGACCGACGAGGTCCTCGCGGAGCTGGCCCGGTCGGACACGTCGCGCACGCCCCCCGAGTGGATCGGGCGGCTCGCCGGCTCGTTCCCGCACGGTCGCGTGGTCGAGGACCTGCGCCGCCGGGGGATCCTGGCGGAGGAGCGCTCCAAGGTGTTCGGGATCTTCAACCGCTCACGCAACCTCGAGGCCGATCCGGAGCCAGAGCGGGCCGCCCGCGCGCGGCTCCGCGAGATCCTGCTCGACGGTCGCGCGCCCAACCCGCGGGACGCGGCGCTGGCCGCGCTCGTGCAGGCCACCGGACTCGTGGACGAGGTCTTCCCGGACGAAGCCGAGCGCGCGCGGGCGAGCGCACGTCTCAAGGAGCTCACCGAAGGCGACGCGCTGAGCCGCGTGCTGGGCGCCGCGAACGAGGCGACAGTGCGGGCGATGATGGTCGCCGTGCTGCTGGCGACGAGCGCAAGCGTCACCGCGGCGACGACCGCCGCGATCATCTCCAACTAGGAGGAGCGCAGCTCCGCGCGGCGCCGGTGCAGAAGCTCTCGCCGCTCGTGCAGCTCGCTCTCCAGCTGCCCGAGCGCAGCCTGCCGGCGCTCCACGAGCTCGAGCTGGACGGCGATGTGCCCGAGTGCCTCCTCGACGATGCGTAGCCGCGTCGCGGGATCCTCCGTGTCGTGCCACTCACGGCGCAGCGCGGCGCGCGCGTCCTCGGCCTCGACGACCCGCCGGAGGTCCTCCAGCGAGAGGCCGAGCAGGTCGCGCAGGCGCAGGATGTGCTCGAGGCGCTCGGCGTCCTCCTCGCCGTAGGCCCGGTGCCTGCCGAGGTCGCGGTCGCCCCGCCCGCCGAGGAGGCCGAGCTCCTCGTAGTAGCGGATGGTCCTGGGCGTGGTCCCGGTGCGCTGGGCGAGCTCGCCGATCCGCATCGTCGTCGTGGTCGTCATGCGCGTGTCGGGTGGCGCGGGCGCATGAGGGACACGGCGGCGCCGGCGAGCGAGATCGCCGCGAGCACCCAGAGCGCGGTGTGCATGTTGCCGATGAAGGGATCGAGGGCGGCCGGGGCCAGGCCCGTGGCGACCCCGGAGAAGATCGCGAACAGGACGTCCCTGGGAATGGACGCCGTGATGATCGCCATCACGAACGCGATCGACACGACCGCTCCGGTGTTCTGCAGCAGCATGCGCGCACCGGCCGCGATGCCGCGACGGTGCGCCGGCACCTCGCCCATCATGGCCGCGGTGTTCGGGCTGTTGAACAGGCCGGACCCCACGCCGACCACGAACAGCCACAGCCCGCTGAGCCAGTAGGCGCTGTCGACCTGCAGGAGCGTCATCCCGGCAAGGCCGACGGCGCTCACGAGCATGCCGGCGGCCGCGAGAGAGCGCGATCCGCGGCGATCGGCGGCCATGCCGGCCAGCGGGGAGGCGATGAGCATGCCGACGGCGAGCGGCGCCAGCTTGATGCCGGCGGTAATCGGATCGTCGCCCTGCGCGCCCTGGTAGTAGAAGACGAAGACGAACATCAGCGCGAACCGCGAGAGGCCGTTCAGGAAGGCGGCGACGGTGGCGGTCGCGAACAGGCGGTTGCGGAAGATCGTCAAGTCCAGCATCGGCGCGCGACCGCGCTGCTCGATGAGCACGAACGCCGGCAGCATGACCGCGCCGAGCAGAAGACCGGCGATGACGAGCGGATCCGTCCAGCTCTCCAGTCCGCCGCGCGAGATCCCGAACACGAGCCCCGTCAGGCCGACGACGAACGTCGCCGTGCCTGGGACGTCGAAGCCGCGGACGCTGTCGGGCTTGGCCAGCTCGTGCAGGATCCGCCCGGCCCAGAGGCAGCCGAGCGCCGCGAACGGCACGTTGAACCAGAAGACCCAGTGCCAGGACAGCTCGATGAGGGCGCCGCCCAGCACGGGCCCGATGACGAGGCCGACGGCGGCGACCATCGTGTTCGTGCCCATCGCGAGGCCGAGCTGCTCGCGCGGGAAGGCGTCCGTGACGAGCGCCGAGGAGTTCGCGAACAGGAACGCCGCGCCGACCCCCTGGAGGATCCGCCACAGGATGAGCCCCGTGCCGTCGACCGCGAACCCCGCGCCGAGCGACGCCAGGCCGAAGAGGGCGAAGCCGGCAACGTAGGCGCGCTTGCGGCCGAAGAGGTCCGAGAGCCGGCCAGCGCTCAGCACGAGGACGGTCGAGGCGATCATGTAGGCGAGGATCACCCAGACGAGCGTCAGCAGGCTCGTGCCGAGCGCGCGCTCGAGGTCGGGCAGGGCGATGATGAGCGTCCCCGAGTTGATCGTCGCGAGGAGCATCCCCAGCGACGTGCAGGACAGCGCCCACCACTTGTAGTGCGGGTGGTCGGCGTCGACGCCGACGCGGCGCGCGCGGGGGACGGTGGTGCTGGCGGCGGACACGCTTTCTGACTCTAACGTAAGCGTCAGATTCGCTGTCGCGACGTACGCTCCCGGCGTGGGGCCGATCCGCATACGGCCGGAAGCGGAGCTGCGCGTCGCCGTCGCGGCGGCGTTCGAGGCCCACCGGTCGCGGATCGACGCCCTGCTCCCCGGCGCCGAGGTCGAGCACGTCGGCTCCACCTCGATCCCGGGCGCGCTGACCAAGGGCGACCTGGACCTGCTGGTCCGCGTCGACGCGACGGAGCTCGACGCCGCGGTGCGCACGCTGCGCGCCACGTATGCCGTGCATCAACCGGAGAACTGGACGCCGACGTACGCGAGCTTCGTCGACCCAGCCGCGTCCGATCCCCCGGTCGGCGTGCAGGTCGCGGTCCGGGGCTCCGCGGACGACCGCCTGTTCGGCCCCTTCCGTGAGGCGATGATCGCCGACCCTGCGCTGCTCGCCGCGTACAACCGGCTCAAGCTCGACCTCGACGGCGAGGACTACGCGCGCTACACGAACGCCAAGGCTGCGTTCGTAGAGGACGTCCTCGGGCGGCTGCCCGCCGTCACAGCAGCGAGAGCTGCGTCTCCTCCTCCTGGCCGTCCTCCTCCAGGCAGTCGGGAGCGTCGTACGTCGCGGCGTTGACGCGCTTGGACGCACGGTGGATCTCGGTGAGGTCGTCGGCGAGGGGGGCGAGCAGCGGGATGACGCCGGCGGCGTCGAGCGACGGATCGAGCCAGGCGGCGCGCTCCTGGGACTCCGGGAGCACCAGCGGCATCCGGTCGTGGATCGCCGCGCCGATCCGGTTCGCCGGTCCGGTGATGATCGCGCAGCTCGCGAGGCGCTCTCCCTCCGGGGACTTCCACGTGTTCCACAGGCCCGGGAACGCGAACGGGCGCCGGCCCGGCAGCGTGAAGTGCATCGGCTTGCGCGGTTGCTTGGGATCCTCTGCCTTGACCCACTCGTACCAGCCGTCGGCGAGGACGAGGCAGCGGCTGCGGTGGTCCTCGATGAGCTCGCGAAACGCGGGGCGCTCGGTGAGCGACTCCATGCGCGCGTTGATGCGCAGCGGCTCCTTCTTGGGGTCCTTGGACCAGTAGGGGATGAGGCCCCAGCGCATGATCCGGCCCTCGAGGCGATCCTTGCGGCGGACCACGGCGAGCACCGGCTGCGTCGGCGCGACGTTGAAGCGCTCGACGACAGGGTCGTTGGACTCGGGGACCTGGACGTCGTCGAGGTCCAGGCCTGCGAGGAGCTGGGCGAGATTGGGCGTCACCGTGTAGCGGCCGCACATGACCTTGAGTCTAGGTACGGTCCCCGGATGCTCAGCCGGGCAGGGCTCGTCAGCGCGTTGCTTGTCGCCGTGTTCGCAGTGGCGGAGCCCGCGCGCGGCGGCGATACGTTCCCGGGGCCCAACATCACCCGGCCGGGCCCGAACGCGGAGCGCGGCGCGCGGGCGCTTCAGGCCGCGCAGGCTGCCGTCGCCCGACGCTGGCCCGCGTGTCGCATCGGCGGGCCGCCGCGCGAGGTGACCTTCACGGATGCGCCGGTGCCGGCCGACCTGGCGGGGGCGCTCGGCGTGCTTCGCCGCCCGCAGACGGCGGCGGAGGCGGCGATCGTGGCCGGCAGCCCGGCGGTGCCCGCGTTCGGATACCCGGCTACCGACGTCGTGCGTTCATCCCTACGCATCGTGCGCACGCTGGCGGACGGCACGCAGATCCGGCTCTTTGCCGCGCTGACGACGCCGCAGCTTGTGGCGCGACCGGAGGTGTGCCGCATACGCGAGCTGCGGGAGCTTCGCAGGCGGGTTCGCTCGCTGCCGGCGCAGGCGCGGCGGGCCGCGCTTCGCCAGCAGCGCCTCTGGGCTCGCATCGAGCGGCGGGCGGCTGCGCTGCCGCCCAGAGGGCCGGGGCTCTACCTCGCTGCGGTCAACGCGGACGGTGTCGGGCTGGGCGGATTCGGCGGCGTGACCCTGGCGGACGTACGTACCGGCGGACCGATCGTCCCGCTCGCCAGGCGCGGGCAGAGCCTCCTGCTCGGCATCGCGCCCGACGGCGTGTCGCGCGTCGACGTCGTGCTGGCTCGCGGGCGCAGCCCGTTCACAGGCCGCTACTACCCGACGACGCTTCGGGCGTCGGGCGCCGTGGTGGATAACGTCGTCGTCGTACCCGTGAGGCGTCCGATCGCGGACGCGCTGGTCATGCAGCACACGTTTCGGGCGACCGAGTAGTTCCTCAGAGGTCAACGACCCGCACCTGCGGCCGCCGGTCGCGGAGCGCCTCGCACAGCACCCGCCGGTGGCAGCGGGCCGGGTCCTCCTCGAGGCACAGCAGCGCGGTGCGCGGGCCGTCGTCGAGCTCGGACGCCAGGAGCTCCAGCTCGTGCGCGGCGTGCTGCTCGACGTGCGCCCGGTAGGCCGCACGCGCCTCGTCGATCCGCCCCGCCTTGAACAGCCAGCGGATGTCCGGCGGCGTCCCCAACGGCCGGCGGTGCTCGTAGGCGATGCGGTGGTCGGCGAGCATCTGGCCCAGCCGCGTCTTCGACATGCCGGGCCGTCGCGACTGCGGGCGGTAGCGCACGTCGAGCACGCGCTGGACGCGCGCCTCGAGGAGCTCGGCGGCCAGCGCGGGCGGGAGCAGATGCTCGTAGCCGATGGTCCAGACCGTGGTCACGCCCAGGCGGACGACGCTATGCGGGCGCGGCCACGTGCCACGTGCGCTTGCCCCTCCCCCGCACGATGCGCCCGAACGCGGCTTCGGGGAAGTGGCAGCAGCCGACGGTGGTGCTCTCGTCCTCGAGCTCGGCGAGCATCCGCTCGCGCGTCCGCCGGGCGAGATCCGAATCGACGTCGAACAGCACGCCCCACTCCGGCGTCGTCACCTGCAGCGGGCAATGCATGACGTCGCCCAGGATCACGGCGCGGTCGGCGCCGGAGGAGATCACGACGGTCTGATGCCCGGGGGTGTGACCAGGCGTGGCGAGCAGCGTGACGCCGGGCGCGACGCTCTGACCGTCGGAGGCGATCTCCACGCGATCCTCGAGCGGGTCGAGCACGATGTCGGCCGGTGGCGCGAACGGAAGGTCGGGATTGGCGCGCCAGAACTCCCACTCGCTGCTGTCGCCGATGACGTGCCGCGCGTTGGGGAAGGTGAGCTCGGCGCCCGCCTGCGTCGTCCAGCCCGCGTGATCGGCGTGGAGGTGGGTGTAGACCACCGTGTCGACGTCCGCGGCGTCGACGCCCGCCTGGCGCAGGCTGTTCGGCAGCCGGCCGCAGGTCCCGTGCCCGAAGCCCGGCTGGTCGAACTCCATCACCCCCGCTCCCAGATCCACTATGAGCGTTCGGTCCCTGGTCCGGATCAGGAACGCGCCGACCGTCACCACGTAGCGGCCGTCGTCGTCGAGCAGCTCCTCGTGGCGCTCCCAGTCCTCCGGCCGCGACGCCGGGAACATCGCCGTGGGCACGAAGTGCCCTTCTCCGTCCGGCAGGTAGGTGACCGTGATGTCGCCAACCTGGATGGTCTGCAGGGAAGCAGGGGCACAGCCGGCCATGGGCGTCTCCTCGTCGCTATGTCGCGGCCATCGCGATCATCGACCCGACGTCCACGCCGATCTCCTCCCAGCGATCGCCGTGGTCGCCGCTGCGCAGGATCCTGCCGTCCGCGAGCCCGGTCAGCAACTCGCCGTCCACCGAGGCGAGCGCGTAGGGCATCGTCGCGGACGGCAACTCGAGCGGCGTCCACTCGCCGTCCCAGCGGTACAGGCGGCCTCGCGCCCCGGCGCCTGCGTGCGCCGCGCCGGGACCGGACGCGGCCGAGACGTACCAGCGCTCCGGATCGGCAGGGTCGACGGCGACGGCCCAGCAGTAGCGCAGGTCGCGGCCGAGATCTGCCGGCTCCCAGGTCCGCCCGCCGTCGCGGCTCCACGCGGCGCCGTCGCCCGCCGCCTGGTAAGCGCGGCCGTCCGCCTCCGGGTGCCAGGCCAGGCTGTGCGCGTCGAGCTTCGCGCCCGGCCGGTGGTCGGAGAACGTCGCGCCGGCGTCGTCGGAGTACATGAGGCCGCCGAGCTCGATCCCGACGAGCAGGCGCTCCGCTCGATGCGGGTCGGGGGCGATCCAGCGGACGTGGTGCGTCCACGGCCGCGGCGGGAAGCTCCACCGATCGCGTGAGGGGATGTCCTGCAGCGCCTCGAGCTCGGTCCACCGCTCGCCGTCGCGGGACACGAACAGCCGGCTCGGCTCCGATCCGGCGTAGAGCGCTCCGTCGGCCGCGCTGATCGCGACCGAGAAGATGTCCGGCTCCGGCAGCTCGTAGTGCGCCCAGGTCGTGCCAGAGTCCCCGCTGACGTAGACGCCGGCGCCCCGCGTCCCGACGAGCACCCGCGTGCCACGAGCGGCGACGCACTGCGCGCCCTCGAGCAGCGGCTCGGCTCGCCAGGCTTCGCCGTCCCGGTCGAGCCGGACGAGCCGCTCGCGGGTGCAGACGAAGACCGGCATCCCGGTCGGCCCGTCGCCTACCCGAGGCGGTTCTCGATGCCCAGCGGCGCCGGCGCCGGGTCGGCGCCGGCAGGGGCCTCCGCGGGCGCGCCCTCGGGCGCGTCGACGCCGAGCACCTCGGGCAGCTCGCCGGACGCGTAGAGCTCCGCCACGATGTCGGCTCCGCCGACCAGCTCGCCCTTCACGAACAGCTGGGGGATCGTCGGCCAGCTCGACAGCGCCGACAGCTCCTGGCGGATGCGCGGGTCGGGGAGGATGTCGACCGCGGCGAAGGGCACGTCGAGCGACTGCAGCGCCGCCGCGGTGCGCGCGGAGAAGCCGCACATCGGCTGCTCCGGCGTGCCCTTCATGAAGAGGATGATCTCGTTCTCGTCGATCGCCTGCTGGATCGCGTCGCGAAGAGGGTTCTCGCTCATGGGACCTCCGTCTTGAGGGACAGCGCGTGGATCGCCCCGCCCAGCTCGCCCGTGAAGATGTCGTACACCATGCGGTGCTGCTGCACCCGGGTCAGCCCGGCGAACGCCGGCGCGGCGACGTGCGCGGCGAAGTGCACGTCGTCGGGGCTCTCGACCGTGGCCGTCGCACCCGGGATCGCGGTCTCGATGCGCTGCTTCAGCTCGTCCGCCGTAGGCATTCGAGAAGGAGGGTAGCGGTCGCTATATTTGGTGAAGTCATGATCACGATCACGGACAAGGGCGCCGAGAAGGTCCGGGAGTTCCTGGCTTCGCAGGGCGCGGATCCCTCCGAGGCGGGCCTACGTGTCGGCGTCCGCGGCGGCGGGTGCTCGGGCTTCCAGTACAACCTCGCCTTCGACCAGGAGCGCGACGGCGATGAGATCTTCACCGACCACGGCCTGAAGATCCTGGTCGACAGTCCGTCGCTGCCCTACGTGCGCGGCTCGATTATCGACTACGTCGACTCCATGCAGGGCGCCGGGTTCCAGGTCAACAACCCGAACGTCATCGCCGCCTGCGGCTGCGGGTCGTCCTTCCGCGTCGCCGACGAGGAACAGGTCTCGGCCGTCTGAAGCCGCGGCTGCTGGCCGGCGCGGCGCTTGTCGCCGCGGCCGCGCTGACCGCCGTCCTCGTCCTCGTCTCCCGCGATGACGGCGAGCGACCTCCCGTCGCGCCGACGGCGCCGACGCGAACGCAGCCGCCCGCCCCACCGCCGGACACGCGCGGCCTGGTCACCGGCCTCACGGAGATCAACCCGAACCTCCTGCGCACGGGCGACGTCCCGTCCGCGTTCGCGGCCGCGCGCGATCGCGTCGCCGCGCTGAGGCCGAGGTACTTCCGCCTCATGGTCGACTGGCGGCGCGTGCAGCCGCGTGCCGATGCCGCGCCGGACTGGTCGAGTCCGTCCGACGGCTGCCTGCGCGGCCAGCAGCCGTGCGCGGAGTCGTCGGGCATCCGCGACGTGCTGCGCGCCGTCCGCGAGCGCCAGCAGGCCGACGGCGGCTGGGAGATCGTCGTGACGTTCTACGGGACTCCGGACTGGGCGCTGCGCGGCGGCGTCCCCGGCTGCGGCGTGGATCGCCGGCCGAACCTCGACGCCTACCGCGCGCTCGTGCGCTCCCTGCGCGCGTTCGCGCAGCAGGAGGGCGTCGCGATCCACTGGTGGTCGCCGTGGAACGAGCCCAACCACCCCGAGTTCCTCGGTCCCCAGCGGACGGAGTGCAGCGAGGACGGCGAGCCGCTCACGCCGGCCGAGTACGCGAACATCGCGCTCGCGATGCAGGCGGAGCTCGGGCCGGGCGACCGCCTGGTGCTCGGCGAGGTCGCGGGCTTCGGCCGTCCCCGCGCCCGTGCGGTGTCGGCCGCGGAGTTCGCGCGCGCGCTGCCCCAGAGCGTCGCCTGCGCGAGCGACGTCTGGGCCCAGCACGCGTACGTGCGCCCGCGAGACGGGGCGTCCGAGCAGCAGGAGAGCGCTCCGGCGCTGGCGGGCGACGCCGGCGACCCCACGCTGGTGCGCGACGTGCTCGCGGCGCTCGACGCCCACGGCTGCGAGCGGCCGCATCGCATCTGGATCACGGAGACCGGGGTCGGCGGACCGCGGACCGGCGAGACGCGCCCCGGCGATCCGGCGACGGACGTGGCCGGTTGCGAGGCGATGGAGCGCGCGCTTCGAGCGTGGGCGGAGAACCCGCGGGTCGACGCCGCGTTCCAGTACACGTTCCGCGAGGACACCTCGTTCCCGGTCGGGCTCGCCGACGTCGGGCTCGACCGCATCTACCGCGCGTACGAGGCGTGGGCTGCGTGGAGCCGCCCGGGGGCGGCGCCGGGCGCGGTGGACTGCCAGGCCGCGCCCCCTGTGCGAGCATCCCCCGGGTGAGCCAGCTCCCGATCGACCTGCCACAGAAGATCATCTGCGTCGGGCTCAACTACACCGACCACGCCGCCGAAGCATCCCTGCAGCTCCCGGAGCGCCCGCTCCTGTTCGCCAAGTGGCCGAACACGCTGATCGGGCCGCGCGAGCCGATCGTCCTGCCGTCGATCACCTCGAAGGTGGACTACGAGGGCGAGCTCGCCGTGGTGA
>Ga0081539_10002846_pt1 | contig 23053 bp, 19 predicted proteins | sample TabmetS4T2R2_FD_71023 | JGI IMG/M metagenome (GOLD analysis project Ga0081539, IMG submission 71023) | Tabebuia heterophylla rhizosphere microbial communities from the University of Puerto Rico - S4T2R2 | ecosystem: Host-associated > Plants > Roots > Rhizosphere ...
ATGAGCGGGAGTCGGAGACGGAGCTATGCGAGGGATTGAGGCACCGGCGTCTTTGCGAAAGCAGTCGGTCACAGCGACTCCCCCTCGCTACCGTCACCGCGCCGACTCTCGACTCTACTGGTGAGACCACGGAGAACGTTGACACGGAGATCACGGAGCAACCTCCGTGGTTTCCTCAACTGAGGCGAACCTTAGTCTAGTGTTCCACAAGCGCGAGCAGGGCGTCTTGCGATATTCAGGCGTCCCCATACACGGGTTATAGTGAGCGGTCACTTTTTTCACGCACGTCAGTCATATGCGACCAGCGTTCAAGAACGTTCTCGTGCTCGCTCCAGGTGTCGTCGTGTGGAGCTTGCTGGCAGCGACGGCAGCCCCGGTTGGCGCGCAGCAGCACAGCTACACGCCGGCTGAGATCGACGAGGGGAGGAAGCTCTATGACGCCAATTGCGGACGCTGCCACAACGTTACCGGCGATGGAGTCACCGGTGTCGAGTTGTTCAAGCAGTTCCGCCGCGCGACGTCCGACGAAGAGGTCGTGAAGATCATCCGCGAAGGCATCCCTGGCACGTCGATGCCGTCGCACGCGTTTCTGACTGCGGCGCAAGCACAGAGCGTCGTGGCATTCATGCGGTCAATGGTTGGAGCGACGCCGGCGCCGCGTGCCGCGACGGGCACCGCCAGCGGTACAGGACGAGGCGCGGCATTGCTGGCTGTCGGGGATGCCGGCCGTGGCAAGATTCTCTTCGAAGGCAAGGGTGGTTGCATCGGCTGTCATCGCGTCAACGGCAATGGCGGCCAGACGGGCCCCGACCTGAGCGCCATCGGCCGCATTCGCCCTGCGCGCGGCTTCGACCCGGGCGGACCGAACCTGCCGCAGATCGAACGCTCGATCCTCGAGCCCAGTGCGGAGATCGCGCCGGCGTATCGTGTGTTCCGAGTCGTCACGAAGAACGGCGCGGACGTGCGCGGAAGACTGCTCAATCAGGACACCTTCTCGATTCAGATGCTCGACTCCAGTCAGAACCTGCGGTCGTTTCTGAAGAGCGACCTGCGCGAATTCGGATTCATCCCGTCGCCGATGCCGTCCTACGACGGCAAGCTCACGTCGGAGGAACTGGCGGACCTGCTCGTGTACCTGCTTTCGCTGAGAGGCTAGCCATGATCAGGCGCGTACTCCTTCTCGCCCTTGTGATGGCTGCGGCCACGCTGCACGCGCAGCAGCCGGTGACCTCCGATCGCATTCTGCGTGCGGAGCAGGAACCGCAGAACTGGCTCACGTATTCGGGCAGCTACAAGAGCCAGCGCTACACGACGCTCGATCAGATCACGCCAGCCAACGTGAAGAACCTCGATCTGCAGTGGGTGTTTCAGGTCCGCACGCTTGGTTTGAATGACAAGTTCGAAGCGACACCACTCGTGGTCGACGGGATCATGTACACGGTCAGCCCGCCCAACGATGTGGTTGCGCTCGATGCCGTGACCGGGCGCGTGTTCTGGCGCTACAACTACAACGTCGCTCCGGCTGCGCGCGTGTGTTGCGGCCGCGTCAATCGCGGCGTGGCCATTCTTGGTGACGGCGTGTTCATGGGCACGATCGACGGCCGCGTCGTTGCGCTCAATGCGAAGACCGGTGACCTCGTGTGGAACGTCGCCCTCGGGCGGCCCGACGCCGGCTACTCGGTGACTGTCGCGCCGCTGGTCGTCAAGGACAAATTGATCCTCGGTCCTGCCGGCGGCGAATACGGCATCCGCGGCTTCATCGTCGCGCTCGACCCGAAAGATGGTCACGAGATCTGGCGCTTCAACACGGTGCCGAGCCCTGGCGAGCCGGGAAGCGACACGTGGTCCGGTGATGCGTGGATGCGCGGCGGCGCACCGATCTGGACGACAGGGTCCTACGATTCGGAGCTGAACCTGACGTACTGGGGTGTGGGCAATCCCGGACCCGACTGGAACGGTGACGGACGGCCGGGTGACAACCTCTATAGCGATTCAGTAGTAGCGCTCGATCCCGATACGGGAACATTGAAGTGGCACTACCAGTTCACGCCGCACGACGAGTTCGACTACGACTCCACGCAGGTCCCTGTGCTTGTCGACATTCAGTGGCAGGGGCGCATGCGCAAGGCGATGCTGTGGGCGAACCGTAACGGACTCTGGTACGTCCTCGACCGTGCGACGGGCGAGTTCCTGCTCGGCAAGCCGTTCACGAAAGTGAATTGGCTGAACGGGTTCGACGCCAAGGGTCGGCCGAACAAGATTCTGCATCCGACGCCGGAGGGCACCCTCGTCTTCCCCAACAATCAGGGCGCCACGAATTGGTACTCGCCGTCGTACAGCCCGAAGACCGGCTTGTTCTACATTCCGACATGGGCCGACACTTACTCCATTTATCGCAAGACACCAGGTCCAGACTCCGTGAAATACACGGAGGGGCAACTGTTCACGGGTCCATTTCCGGTGATGGCGCTTCCAGCGCTCGTCCCAGGCGCGACCAACGATCGACTGCCGCAGGACGGATACGGAGCAATCCAGGCCTTCGATCCGAGAACCGGTGAACGCAAGTGGGAGTACAAGATGAACGACGTGACCGACAGCGGCGTGCTGTCGACCGCGTCGGATCTCGTGTTCGCAGGAGGGCGCGAGGGATATTTCTTTGCGCTCGACGCAAAGACCGGCAACCTGCTATGGAAGTCGATGCTCGGCGGTCAGGTGGCGTCAGGGCCAATGAGCTACGCCGTCAACGGAAAACAGTACGTCGCTGTATCAGCGGGCAATAATCTGTTCGTGTTTGCACTGCGATAACGTCAGGAATCAGGAATCTGGTATCAGGATTCAGGGCTGTGATGCCTAGCCCAGCCCTGAATCCTGATTTCTTCGAGATCAGTTCGTACCGGTCTTTCCAGCGACCGTCCTCAGATCAGCAAGTGTCGAGATCCGGTTGCCGTGTCCGCCGACGATCTGCTGCGGCTGGATGTTCAGGCGCTGCAGGTTGTCGTAGAAGTTCGTAATCGTCGGCGTCGGCGGCGGCGCAGGCGTGTTCGGCGCCGGCGGGTTCATCATGTCGGACTGGAACAGGATCTTTTCGGCTGGCAGCCACGCGACGAGGAGCTGCTCGTTGTGCGGGTTTTTCTGCAGCAGGTGCAGCTCGATCGTGCGGCCGTTGCTTCCACGCAACTCACCGCGATCGGTGACGGTCTGGAACATCGCGGTCTTTCGTGACTTGGACAGACGATCCGCCATCAAAGCGCGCGGTGCCGCCCACGCCTTCGCGTAGAACGCACGATTCGCCTGGTGCGTGACCACGGTTGCGCCTTCGTCGACATAGGTGCGAAGGCCGCCTGAGTGATCGAAGTGGATGTGCGTGTTGACCACGTAGCGGATCGGCTTGTTCGGAATCAGCTTCTTCGTCTCGGCGATGACCGCTTCGGATCGCGCTTCGTTCTGTGGCGCTTCGATCATCACGACGTGATCGCCCATGTCGACGGCGAGGCTGTGATGCGAACCGCCGGTCAACCAGAAGATGCCTTCGGCGACCTTTTGCGACATCACCGTCACCGCAGGCGCCGTCGCGGTGCGGACGCTCTCCGGCACGTCAATGGAGACGAACGCGTTCGCCTCGACATTGCTCACCGTCAGTTCGAGCGTGGGATACCCACCCTCCGTCTGGACGATGCGCGACGGGAACTGGACGCCGCCGAAGTTCCGATATCCGGAATAGGTCGTGACGACCGCCATGTCACCGAGCACATCGTTCGGGATGGCCGTCTCGACGCGTTCGACCTGGTTCATGCGATTGATGAGCGCCGTCATACGATAGCGGCCGCCGACCGTAAAGACCACCTCTGTCCCGTTGCCAACGGCGCGGGTGGGAACGTTGCCAGCCGCCTTCAGCACCCCTTGCGGCGAGACCATCCACATCCACACCATCCGTTCGACGGCCGCGGCCGGTTGTGGCTGCGCGGCTGGCTGCCCGCCCTGCGGGTTCGGTGTCTCGTTCCACGCGATCAGACCGTTGACCAGCTGGATCTGCCGCTGTTCGCCGTTGAACGGCGCGCCGCCGCCGCGCGGCTGCGGCGTGGGCATCACCAGTGTCTGGTCGATGCGCATGCTGCCGCCGGCACCGAACACGAGCGTGACCTCGTAGTTCTTCACCGGCCGAACCGGCCACGGTTCGCTGGCTGACGGCGGTTGACCGAGCACGTACGACTGGCCGGTCGCGGTGAACCGCAGCGATCGCAGGCTGGGGACGCCGAGCGTTTCGGTCGCCGCTTGCAATGCGTTTCGTTGCTGCTGCGCTGTGGGGACCGCAGAAAGTGTGAGGACGCAGGTCAGTGCGAGAAGGATCCTTCTGGACATACAACTCCCCCATCGTTCGAGGCGATCGATTTCCAGATATTGATGGTGCCTCAGCACGGAGGCGGAAACAGGAGGAGTATAGCCGGAGATGGCCGCCGACGATCCGCGACTGTGTGTGCCAGCGATCAGGCGCGCATGAAGACGACCGTCGCCATGGCGCCAAGGAGCGTGATCAAGGTGGCGATCTGCAGTCCGACCAGCCAGACGAACTGACGCGACATCTTGTCGTCCAGCCTGTCGACACGTCCCTCGAGTCGATCGATCCGCGCATCGACACGATCAAACCGCGCGTCGACTTGCGCGAACCGCGCGTCGACGTGGTCGAAGCGCGCTTCCATCGTGCGCTCGATCCGATCGAATCGACCGTCGATCATGTTCACCTGCGCATCGAACCGTTGCGACTGTTCACCCACGCGTGCTTCGAGTCCCGCGACCCGCGCTTCCACAGTGGCCATTCACGCCTCCACAGGATACCGTCGTCGAGACGACGACCTCAACTCCTGACTGGCATGGGCCGTACCGTGCGGAAATGCTCGAGAAATCGAAGAGCGGCAGCTGAAACGCGGCACGATTTGCGACGTCGCGCAGAGGCGGTCGGGCAGAATCTGCGTACCTACCGTGATTTCGAAGGAGCGATCGGAGGCGAGCTCGATGTGCCCTGGGGCCGATCGGGGTCGCCCCCAATGGTCGGCGCCCCCTGGATATGCGGGATGTCCTGGTTGTTCTCGTTACAGATGTATTCGATCAGCTCTTCACCGGGACGCAACGTGGCGGTGAAAGTGACGGTGAACGGCTTTGCGTAGGCGCCCGGATCGTCGATCGTGATTTGGTTGGTGAGGGTATTCGGAGCGGTGCGCGTGTACCGTTCGATCGTGTGCAGCCGCTCGGTGTGTGGATGGCCCTTGAAGTCGAACCAGAACTTGTCGTTGTAGCCGACGGTATCGACGACGAGCGTAAGCCCCTCATACCAGCCAATCGAGTGCCCGTACCACGTCGGATCGGGATCGGCCGGATGCTTGCGGCCGTCGACAAAGATCTGCCGATACGAGTGGATGTTGCCTTCGAACAGGAAGAACACGTGTGTTGGCGTCTGGACGATGCGCCATGGGTAGGGAGCTTGACGCGGGACACCGGTGGGCAGACAGTTCGCTTCCGGATCGTCGCTCGACTTGAGCGTCTCCATCTTGCGCCGTGCTTCGGGGAGCAGCGGAATCGATTGACCAGGCGGCAAGCCCTCGGCGATATCGTTCACGGGGCCGCCGCCCTGCCAGACACCTGAGAGATCGGGAATGGTGCCGGGACGCGTGGGGACGGCCGCGTTGCGTGACGATTGCGCGAGCACCGGAACGGCAATGACGAAAACGAGGACGGGTGTGAGCTTCATGAGTAGCTTCACCACGGAGCGCCGTGCGATCCCACGGAGGCCACGGAGAACAAGTCCGTGCGTGTTCTCACGTGGCGGCTTCGTCCTCCGTGGTTAGGAGATGAGAACGGTCTTCATTTCGGCTCGTCGGCTCTGTTGTTCGATGATCCCGCAAACAATCGCCGGCCGTCGGGCAGTAACAGCGACTGGGCGTTCATCGTCGGCGAGCCGTTGCGCGCGGCCCAGCCTTCGACCGTCAACACGGTGCCCGGCATGAGATCTTCCTTGCGCCATCCACGGCGATACAGACCGTTCACCGAGCCGGTCTCGCACGCCCAGTTCACGACTTTGCCGTCGGCCCCCTTCACGTCGATATAGATCCAGCCGTGCGGGTTCGACCAGCGCATGTCGGTGACCGTACCGGTCAGCTTCACCGGCTTGGTCTCGTCGAATTCCGCGGTGAACGAATGATGCGCGACAAGCGGAGATGCTGTAAGAAAACCAAGAATGATGACAACCGCACACTTCATTTCGTGTTTCCTTTCCGAGCTGCGTCTCGGACGTCCTTGAGGTGCTGCAGATCCTGATTATCCTCGTGACACGCGACTTCCAGCACTTCCTGTTGCTCGCGCTTGAGCGGCAGGGCGATCGTCCATGGCCGCGTGTACACGATCGGGTCGGTCACGGTCGCTTCGTAGCGGACGGTCTGCGCGTCGATGGGTGTCAGGCGCTCGGTGACGCGTTCGGCGTGGCTCACGATCTCGCCGATCTCGTTCAGCCATGTCTTGCCGTTGAGATTCGTCGTTTCGACGACGAGGGTATCGCCGTCCCAGTGGCCGACTGAATCGCCCTGCCACAGGCGCACGTGGTCAGGCAGGTGCGCGCGACCATCGAGCGGCACGATCCGCCACGCCATCCGTTCGAACAGCATCACCAGGTAGTCCGGTGTCTGCAGGAAGAAGTACGGAGACGGCGTGTACATCGACCGCGGCACACCCGCGACGAAGCAGTGCGCCGTTGGATCGTCGTACCCGCGCTCGGGTGTCTCGCGATTCTTCCGCTCCTCGAGCGCCCATGGCTGCATAGGCAGTAGTCCATCCGCTGGATCGACGACGACGCCACGACTTGCCGGCGTCAGAAAGTCCGAGGCGTGTCTCTGCAACCCGTAGTTCGCGCCTCCGGCATCTGGTTGCAGGAATCCCTGCAGGTCGGGTTTGCCATCGGGCCGTCGCGCAATCTGCCCCGTCGCTTTCGGCGCCGGCAGTGATGTCGGCCGTGGGGGCATCGGCATGCTGGCCGCGATGGCGGCTGCTTCGCGTTGTTTCCCGGGATCGTCGGGATACCACGTGCGCTGATCGCGTTCGAACGCGCCGTTGGCTTCCTCGAGCTCGGCTTCGCACTGGTACTCGAGTAACCGCTTCATGCCGATCTGCCGATACAGAGGCATGCGCATCTTCCACGGCCGCGCGAACACCTTGGGATCCTCGACGCTCACTTCGTAGTCGATCGTGTTCTCGTCGGCGAGCGTGTAGCGCTCGACGAGGCGCAGCGCCGTGGTGTGAAAATCACCCGCCATGTCGAACCACGTCTTGTCGTTGTGGTTCGTCACTTCCACCACCAGCGTGTCGCCCTCCCAGTGACCGCGGGAATCGCCCATCCAGAACTCGATGCCGTCGGGGTGCTTGCTGCCGTCCGTGTAGATCAGCCGGAACACCTGCGACCACTCGAAGGTCATGGCGATGTGCGTGCCGGTCTGAAAAATCTGGAACGGGTGCTCTATGTACATGATGCGGGGCACCCCTGGCATGTAGCACTTCTCGAGCGGATCGAGCGCCTTGCGGTTCCTGAAGTTCTCCGCCCGCCTCGCGGCGGCTGCCGGGAGGTAGGGAATGTCGTCGCCGTCGATGACGCTGCTTCCTGGCGGCATGCCGTGGTGCGCATGGTGATCGCGCAGGTCATACGCCGCGCGATTCCGCACCTGCCAGATGCCCTGCAAGTTCGGCTTGCCGTCGGCGAGACGGGGAATTGATGTTGCGCGCGCCGCCGCAGCGGCCGCGCGCGTTTGCGCCATCGAGGCGGACGGTGCTCCGACGACAGCGACGAGCGCTGCCGCGAGCACGACGACGAGAGCTCGTGTCATCGCCAACGATTTTAGAACGAGTACTGCAGTGCCATCTGCACCGTGCGATTGCCTGTCTTCCGTGTGATCAGCCCGAAGTCGCCGACCGTGGGATTGATCGTCGCATCGGCGAGGCGCGGATGGTTGAAGACGTTGAACGCTTCGAGCCGGTACTCGAAGCGCTGGCCGCCGACGGTGCGGAAGTTCTTACGCAGCGCCGCGTTGATGTCCCAGAATCCGGGCTGGCGCAGCGGGTTCTGCCGCTGCTCGCCGAACGTTCCTGGCGCCGGTGCCCGAAACGCGCTCTTGTCGAACCACACCGCCTGCGTCCCGTTCCAGTCGGCGCGTCCGGCCTTCGGGTCGCCGACGACGTTGTAGAACTGCTGGCCGCTGCCGGCGCCTACGCCGGCGATGTCGACGGTGGTGCGGACGTCGAACGGCGTCCCCGATTGTGCCTGGAATATTCCTGAGACGTCCCAGTCGCCGAGGACATAGCGCAGCGCCGCCGGCTTGGACTCGAGCGTCGGGAACCGATAGCGATACTGACTGACGAACACGTGCCGCCGATCGAGATCGGAGATCCCGTAATAACCCGTGTCGTCGAATGCGTTCGGCAGCACGTCGCCGCGTCCGCTGCCATCGTCCTTGGTCCGAGAGAGGGTGTAGGCGACGCTGAAGCCGACGCCGCGGGTGGACCGCCGCTCCACCTGTGTCTGCAGACCGTTGTAGCGCGACCTGCCAGTGGTTTCGTAGAGCGTGATCGGACCAAAGCCCTTGTACGGTCGCAGCGCGTTGGCGTTGATCCCGGGGTTGGCCTGCACCGTGCCGGGCTGCAGCTGGTTGATGTTCCGCGCGCGCTCGAGGTGCGAGGCGGCGCGTCCGACATACGAGACCTGCGCGCGCATCGTGCCGGGAAGCTCGCGATCGAGCGTGGCGTTCCACGACCACGCCGTCGGATTGGTGAAGTTCGGATCCTGCATCGCCATCACCAGCGGGAAGGCACGCGAGGAGGCGGCGCCAGGCGTGTCGACGTTGCCGTTGACCACGGTGACCATTTCGGAAAGCGGCGGGTTGAAGCCATACGCCGCCGTCGTGTTGATCTGCACACGATTCAGGAACCGACCGACGCCGCCGCGGAACGTCGTCTTCTCGTTGACCGCGTAGGCCATCCCGAGGCGAGGCTGCAGTCCGTCCCTGGGCGTCTCCGAGAAGCCGTTCGGTGCGCCGTGATACAGGCGCTGCAGGTCAGCGAGTATCGGGAATTGCTGCAGCGCCTCCGCCGTCGGCTTGTCGCCGGGCAGCGTGATGCCGTTGAACCGATCGCCGCTGAGGATGAATCCGCCGCGCGGGTCGATGACCGCGGCGTTGGCCGGATTGTAGAACTGCGACTGGAACGACGCCATCGCGCGGTCCCTGACGCCCCACGGCTGCCAGATCGAGTAGCGCAACCCGAGCTCCAGCGTGAGCTGACGCGTCAGCTTCCAGCTGTCCTGCCCGAAGGCGTCGTATGCCATCGCCAGCCAGCGTGTGTTCGGCTTCACGCCGAACTCGGTGTAGTCGTCGAACAGGCCGAGCAGGGCGTTGGCAGCCGAGAGCCCGGTGCCGTCGGTGCGCGTCGTGTCGAAGAACCGGAACGAGCCGTTCTGATTCACCGTGGCGGGCGCCTGCGCGAAGCTCAGTTGAATCCTGTCATTCATGCCGGAGCGCTCGATGCTGACGCCGGTCTTGAACGTGTGATTGCCATGAATCTTCGTGACGTTGTCGCTCCACAGGAACACGAAATCGTTCCACGAGCCCGGATAGGCCGCATTGTCGATGGTGGTGAACCCCTGCAGCGACATGTTGGGGATCTTGTCGGCATCGAGCTTGGTCCCCGGGAACAGAAGCGCGTAATTCAAGCCGATGTCGCTCTTGCGTGGATACGGAAACGCGCCGGTGCCGCCCGGGCAATAGTCGCAATTCCGCTGGCCGAAGAACTTGGCCGGCGACGTGGATCCCCACGAGAAGGTGAACTCGTTGATCAGCGAGCGCGAGAGCGTGCTCGTCAAGGTGGCCGCCAGCGTGCGTCCCGGGTAGTCCCAAATCGTCGAATACACGCCGAGCTGTGCGGGAATGTTCCAGATGTTCGGCGCCCACGTGTGACGCACGGCAAGCCGATGGTTGCCCGAGGGCACCCAGTCGATCTTGATGCTGTCCTTGCGCTGGTTGTTGAACACCGGCGGCGCGCCGATCCAGTTGTTGGCGCCCTGCTGGAATCCCGGGATCGGCAGCGGGTATGCGTTCAGAAGCGCGCGACCATTCGGGCTGATGCGGTCGGCCGGGATCACGTTGTTCTGAAACGGCTGGCCGGTCCGCGGGTCGGTGATGATGCGGACGCGATTGAAATACGGATTCGTGGGGTTCAGCAGCTCGCTGAAATCGCCGTTGCGCATGGCCGCGCTCGGCACGATCCCGCGCTGCTCATCGACGGAGAGATCCCGCGACCACTCCTCGCCCCAGAAGAAGAACAGCTTCTGCCGGTTCTGGTTGAACGTGCCGGGAACGAAGATGGGGCCGCCAAGTGTGAAGCCGCCGGAGTTGTACCTGTGCGGCGATTTCTCCAGACCAGCCCTGTTCCGTTCCCACGTGTTGGCGTCCCACGCATCGCGCTGCCCGACCCAGAACGCGTTGCCATGGAACTGCTGCGTCCCGCTCTTGGTCACCAGGCGCAGCTGACCGGCGGAGGCGCGCCCGAATTCGGCCTGATAGTTGGTCGTCAGCACCTGCACTTCGGCCACCGTGTCGGTGTTCTGCGCGCCCATCGAGAAGCCGCCGGCGGCGCGAACGCGGATCGACGGAGCGCCGTCGACGGTGATGAGATACTCGTCCGAGCGCCCGCCGTTGATCGAGTTGATGCCGGTGAAGAACGAGAACTGCTGGCGGCCGAACGTCCCCATGTTGCCGCCGACGACGCCGGCGCTCAATTGCGCGACCATCGCCGCGCGGCGTCCACTGAGGGGTGTCTCGGCAATCTGTTCCGCGCTGACGGTTCTCGCCAGAACTGCGGTATCCGCCATCGTCGCGGTCGCCTGCACCTGAATCGTCTCGCTCAGCGTCCCGAGCGACATCTGCATGTCGACGCGGATATTCAAGCCCGCGTTCAGCCGCACGCCGGCCTTGGTCACGGTGTTGAATCCGGACAGCGTGGCCGTGATGTCATAGGTCCCGACGGGAACGTTCGGGAACGTATAGACCCCGGCCTCGTTGGTGACGGCGCGCTGCTCGTTGCCGGTGCCGGTGTTCTTGAGCGTGACGTCGACGCCCGGCAGCACGGCGCCGGTGCTGTCCTGAACGACACCGGAAATCTGGGCGGAATCGAATTGCGCGAAAGCCGAGGTCGCGCAGAGTAGAACGACGACGGCCGCGGCTAGTGAACGGGTCATGAGTCCTCCGGTGATGCGGCGGCGGGCGTTACGGCCCGCGTTCGAGCAATGGCTGCGTCCACAAGTGACGCAGCGGCGACGCTTTGATATAGCAGCCCATATGGAGAGGTCAAGCGCCCGCTCCCTACCTGACAGCGGTCGATGAACCTCGCGCGTTTGCCACCGCGGCAGTTTGACGCTACGGACATCGGGTATTACCCTTACTGCTAGGAGTAATACCAATGCGGATCACCAGCAAAGGCCAGGTCACTATTCCGATTGAAATCCGCGAGCAGGTGGGGTTGATGCCAAACACCGAAGTGGAATTCTCCGTCGAAGGTGATGCCGTGCGGATCACGAAGGCGAGCCGTCCCAAGCGTTCGCTGGGGTGGAAGATCATCGAACACACGCGTGGCCGCGGCCGAGGGACGCTGACGACGGATCAACTGATGAAGTTGCTGCGCGGCTGAGCGACGTGCCGGGGACCCTCCTCGACACCAACGTTCTTCTCGACCTGTTGACCGAAGACGAAGACTGGTTGGATTGGTCGGCGGCGATGGTCGCCGAGGCAGGCGAGCGCGGACCTCTCTATATCAATCCGATCATCTACGCCGAGGTGTCGGTCCGCTTCGATCGCATCGAGGAACTGGACGAGGCGTTGCCGCCGACGCACTATCGCCGGGCGCAGCTTCCATGGGAGGCGGGATTCCTCGCTGGACAGGCGTTTCTCATGTATCGAAAGCGCGGTGGTACCAAACGTTCACCGATTGCCGACTTCTACATCGGCGCGCATGCGACGGTCGCCGGCTTCACGCTGCTGACGCGTGATGCGCCGCGTTATCGCGCCTATTTCCCGCGGCTCAGGATAATCTCGCCCTGACGGCGCCCTCACGGGCCGTCATTGCGGAGTAGACTCTCCCCGGCGAGCGGCGGGTCGCCAGAGGAGCCTGCATGAACACGAATGTTCGTTTCGCCATAGTGTTGGCCGTGGCCACTTCAGCGTCGTTATCGCTCCCGGCCGATGCGTGCGCCCAGTCGGCGCCGGCACACGCCGCGGCGCCGCGAGACTGGACCCCTCCGCGCACGCCTGACGGTCAGCCCGACATTCAGGGGACGTGGGTCAACTTCGACAACACGCCGTTCGAGGCGCCCGGGGTCCAGCAGGTGGTCTCCAATCCTGCCGTGAATCCGCCGGCGCATTGGGGCGAGAGCGACAGAGCTCCCGGCGCGCCGCGGCGATCGATGGTGGTGGATCCTCCTGATGGACACGTGCCGGTGCTGCCGTGGGCCGAGGCCAAACGCGACTACGACATCGCGCACGTCGGCGACTCCTGGGTCCACGAGACGCCGTGGGTGCGTTGCATCACGCGCGGCTTTCCGGCGGGAATGTTTCCGGCCGGCTACAACAACGCGTACCAGATCATGCAGGTGCCCGGATTGGTCGTGATCCTGTCGGAGATGATTCACGAGACGCGGATCATCCCGATTGACGGGCGCCCGCACGTCGGAGCAGGCATTCAGCAGTGGAACGGCGATTCGCGCGGCCGCTGGGAGGGGAACACGCTGGTCGTCGAGACCACGAACTTCAACGACAAAGGCTCAATTGCCACGAGCGCTGCCACCGGACGCATGCGTGCGGTGCCGCAGACGTCGCAGATGCGCGTCGTCGAGCGGTTCACACCCGTCGGCCCCGACCGGATCGCGTATCAGGTCACGATCGACGATCCCAAGGCCTACGCCAAGCCGTGGACGGTCGCATTCCCACTCAACCGCGACGAGACGTACGAGATGTTCGAGTACGCGTGCCACGAGGGAAATCTGTCGATCCCCAACGAGCTGAAGGCGGGAAGAGCTCAGGACGCAAAACCCTAGACGTCAACTCCCAACCTCCAACTTCCAACTTCCAAAGGCCCGCTGCGGCGAGATGCGGTTTGGGAGTTGGAAGTTGGGAATTGATCGCTGGCACTCACCGTTCCTGATCGTTGGCGCCCGGATTGTCCCCGCCGCGGCCGGCACCGGCGCCCGGTGCGGCACCACCACCTGGGCCCGCCCCTCGACCCGGTCCCGTCAACCCGCCGGGTCCAGTCTGGCTGACGGGTGCGCCGCCGACGCCGAGACCGTCCTGCACGGGACGACGCGGCCGATTGATGCCGCGCGCGCGATCGGCCGCGAGCGCGGCGTCCTCGGCGCGCTCGCCGCCAAGCGCCTGCTTCAGCGCGAAGTTTCCTTCGTGACAGTCGTAAGGAAGCAAACGGCCGCCGTCGAGCGGTGTCAGTGGATATGAAATGGTGAACGGACGCACGTAGGTGACTGGGTCGTCGATGGTGACCTGGTACTGCACGATGTCGTCTGCGACGCGCTTGAACCGCTCGGTGAGCTTCATCTGCGTGCTGTGTCGATTGCCGTTGCCGTTGACGCCAATCGCCGTCTGGTCGGTGAGGTTGGTCGTCTCGACCACCAGTTCGTCACCTTCCCAATGCGCACGGGAGTCGCCGAGATATTGCCGAATCGCCTGCCCGACGTGTGGACGACCATCGGTGTAGATCACGCGTGTGTCGTGCACCATCTCGTAGGTCAGCGCCACGATGCCGGGCGCCTGGACGATGCGCTGACCGTTGCCATAGATGACACGGAGCGACGATCCGAGAATGCCGCGCGTGATGCAGCGCTCGTAGAGCGAGAAATCCGTCGTCCAGTCGAGCGGTCCGTTGCCGTAAGTGCCGCGTGGCATCGGACGCTTCTGACCTTCGGCTGTATACGCGGGCATGCGGCCGTCGGGCGGGTCGACGATCAGCGACGTCTGTGGAAACGCACGCCGGCCGAAATCGCCGCGGAATGTGCTCGTCGCTTCGTTCTCCGCCCGCTGCACCCCGCGCTGGATGCGTTGAGCGCGCTCGGCCAACTCCTGATCGTTCATGTAGAGGCGAGTGCCGAACTGCGGTGGACGCGACATGGGGATGCCATCGTTGTCGTCGCTCGACCAGACGCCCTGCAGGTCGGGCTCACCCCACGGCGTCTTCGGCGCGACGTAGCGTGGCGCGGGCTTGTCGCCAAAGGCGGTGATGACGAGCGGTGGTGCGATGGCACGCTGCGCCTGGCCCGCCAGCGGCACCGATATGACAGCCGCTGCCAGCGCGATCCCCGCTGCAAGGCTGGCTGAACGACGCGTTCGCCTCGACATATTGCTCTCCAGCTTCGAAGGTGCCCGACAGGTCGACGTCGGGAACACCGCGCCCATCCACCGAGATTCTATCGCCTCTTACGGAGGATCAGAGCGGGCTTGTCCAGCGTCAGGCGCTAAGATTCAGGCGCCTCGTGCTTCGTCGTACTCTTCTTGTGATCGTCGGCCTGGCCGCCGGCTGGGCCGCTGTCATTCGCCTGCTGGGGCCGTTCGCCATTACCGTAGGCGGCGTACGGCTTTCCTCATCCGACGTCCGCCGGCCCGTCGTGGTTGCTGCCGTCGCTGCTTTTCTCTATGTGGTGATGTCGGGCGTCCGTGCGGTAGGGCGCGATATCGCGGCCGTCCGCGCTCGCCTCACGCGCTATCGCGCGGCGGTAGCACTATCGCTCGTAGTGTTGACGGCGGGTCTGGCGAACAACACCTGGAGTGCGGGCGGTCCCGATTCGTATGCCTACGTCTCGCAGGCGGATCTCCTGCTGCAGCACAGGCTGACTGTTCCAGTGTCGCTCGCGCCGCGTGCGCCGTGGCCCGACGCGTTGACGACGTTTACGCCATTCGGTTATCGCGCGCTGCCCCGTGAACCAGCAATCGCTCCCGCGACAGGACCTGGACTACCGCTGCTGATGGCCGGGTTCAAGTTCGCGTTCGGTCATCCCGCAGGCTTTCTGGTGGTCCCGCTGACCGGTTCGGTGCTGGTCTGGTCGACGTTCCTCCTGGGGGCGCGACTGCACTCGTCGATCGTCGGGCTCGCGGCGGCGGTGCTGGTCGCGACCAGCCCCACGTTCCTCATGATGTTCAAGTCGCCGATGAGCGACGTGCCCGCCGCCGTCTTCTGGACGCTTGCCACGTACGCGGCGCTTGGCCGGACGACTCGCGCAGCAATCGCGGCGGGAGCCGCGGCCTCGATGGCCATTCTCATTCGCCCCAATCTCGTTCCGCTCGCCGCAGTGTTGTTCGTCTGGCTCGCTCTGCGCGGATCGGCGACAGCGGCCGACGCTCGAGGGAGGCCTATCGGTCTTGGCTCTCGCGGCGGCGGATGGCTGCCGTCAATCGCCTTTGCGGCAGCCATGCTGCCTGCGTGTGTGGCGATCACGGCGATCAACGCGCGGTTGTTCGGGTCGCCGCTGTCCTCGGGCTATGGCGAGGTCAACCAGCTGTTCTCGCTGTCGTACGTTCCCGTCACGCTCGCACGTTATGCGACCTGGTTCACCGAAACGCAGACGCCGCTCGCCTTCGCCGGTCTGATCCTGCTCATCGTTGCGCCGCGATCAATCTGGCCGACCTCTCCGCTCCGGTCGAATGCTCGGCTCGCCGCCGCGATGGCGACGACGACATGGGCTTTGTACACCGTGTATCAGCCGTTTGGCGCCTGGTGGTTCCTGCGCTTCTTGCTGCCGTCATGGCCGGCGCTCTCGATCGGTACCGTCGTCCTCGTGTTCTGGATGTTTGAACGCTTTCGATTCGGGCACCACGTCGCCGGGGCTGTCGTCATCGGGCTCGCCATCTACGGCGTCGTTGTCACGTCGCAACGCGGCGTGTTTCCGGCCGACGAAGGCGAGCGACGATACGCGACAGTCGCGACGTTCGTGCGGCGCCTGACGGAGCCACAGGCGATGATCCTGTCATCGATTCACGCCGGTCCGACTCGCTACTACGCCGGCCGAGCGACGATGCGTTTCGATCTGCTCGATCCCGGCTGGCTCGATCGTGCGGCAGCGTGGTTGCAGCAGCAGGGCCGCCATCCGTACGTGCTCGTCGAGGATTGGGAGATGCCGATGTTCACCGCGCGGTTCACCGGCAATCGACTCGCGGACCTGGGCGCGTCGCCCGTGCTCGCGTACCGCGCGTATAACACGTCGGGGACGGTGTATCTGTTCGACCTGTTACGGCGAGAGGGACCGACGGTCGCCCCGCCGCCAATCAAAGATCCACGCCCGCGCTGTCCTTTGCCCGCGGCCGCTCCGAGCCTGTAACAGTCCAGGAGTCAGGAATCAGGAATCGGGTATCAGGATTCAGGGCTGGGCCAGGAATCAGCGCGCAGGAATCAGGTCATAGGGTTAGCGGCGGCGATAAGCGCCCTCGGTTCGTTCGAGCGACTGTGCCAGACCATTCAGCATCCTTCCCACCTCTTGCGCATCGGCGATCAAGATATCGGTAGCATCGTTCCCGACGAGTTTCAATCGCCTGCCAAGTTCCAGCTGTGTCTCGAGCTCACCGCCGGAGGCGTGGGCCGTCCATAGATGCTGGATGTAATGAGGTGTCGAATGGCGGCTCCAGCCTTCTGCGATATTCTACGGCATGGAAATGGAGGACTTGCGAATCTGATAACCGAGCACCATCTCTTCGGCTCGGGGGAGCCGTTGCGCGGTTCTATAACACCGGACGGCGAGTTCCATTGATTTCTGCCAAACAAGGAGATCGCGAAAAGAGGTGATTGTGTTCATACCCACAAGTGGAATGCACGATCGCGACCGTTCGAATTTGCGAGGAAATCGCTTGGAGGACGAACGAAACGCGGCAAGAATTGCCGCGCCGTTCCTGATTTCTGATTGGAATTCCCGCCACCTGATTCCTTGATCAGCCCTGATTCCTGATTCCTGAATCCTGATTCCTTCAAGGATCACTTTTCAGCATCGTCTCGTAACTGCGACCCATTACCTGGCTGATTGGTTGACCCTCGCGCAGGGCGGCCACCATCGCGCGTTCTTTTGCGGCAATCGCTTCAGCGGCTTCGATCACGCGCTCGATGTCAGTGGCGCGGACAAACACAACCGCGCTGCCGTCGCCGACGACGTAGTCGCCCGGCGTGACGATAACATCGCCGATCGTGACCGGGACATTCGTGCCCGTCTCGACGATGCGGCTGCGGGCGGTTCGCGACGTGTGGTCGCGGGCGAAGAGAGGGAAGCCGTACTCGCGCGCTTCGTCGACGTCCCGTGCGGGTCCGTCGATGATGACGCCCGAGACGCCGCGGAGCTGTGCGCCGAGCGAAAGATTCCCACCCCAGGCTGCGGCCTCGATGCCGGAGCGCTGCTCGATGACGATCACATCACCGGGCTGACAGGACTCGATCGCCGTCGTTCCAAGATGGCGCGACGCGACCGGTCGGCCGTCGTCCTTCTCGAGTTTCACGGTGACGACACGTCCGGCGACGCGACGGGTGGTCGCGAGACGATCGATACCCGAGACGACGCCGGGCAATCCGAGCTTGTCGAGCGCGTCGGACACCGCGCACGTATCGAGGCGATTCAATCGAGCGGTGAGATGATCCATTTCGTTTGGTCGCGCTGGAACCGAAGTTCACTTCGGTTGATGATCGAACCACGAAGGTCGCTTCGCGACAGACACGAAGATCATGACGATATTTTGGTCTTCGTGCCCTTCGTGAGTGCCGTCAAGCCTTCGTGGTTCATCAATGCAAGTGAGTTTTGCAGCCCTGAATCCTGATTCCCGATTCCTGATTCCCGCAGTTACTGCCAGTAGGCGAAGCACATCGCGTTGCCGGTTCCCGCCTCCGACCGATAGCACGGCACGTAATCGATCTGGTGGTACTTCAACCCGGCGGCATTGGCGGCGGCGATCACCGGGTACCAGTTCTTGATCTCCGCGGTGCCGACCTTGAAATAGTTCTCCGGGAACGCGGCGAGCGCGTGCTCATCGCCGCTCTTCATCGCGGCGATGATCTGCCGGTCGAAGTCCTCGTCGATCACGAAGTGCGTCAGTCCGCCCGACGCCATCAGCGCCACACGCTTGTAACCGTCGAAGGTCTTGATGGCGCGCGCGAGCGCGCGACCGAGCTCGAGGCAGCGCTGCAGCTTCGGCGTGTTGTGCGGGAAGTGCACGTTGAGGATGATCGGCACGCTCGGCGGCGTCTGGTCCTGCAGAATCGTGTGATAGAAGAACCCGTAGGCATGGGGAATGCCTCCGCGCGGTGCGCCGCTCGGCGTCTCGTCCGACTGCGCGAGGTCGAAGTTCTCGTCGCCCAGGGTCCTCAGAATATGGTCGGCCAGCGCGCTGGCTCCTGGATACGTCGCCCCTTCCTCGGGGGAGTTCGACGGCTCGGCGATGTTCAGTCCCGGCTGGTCTTCGTGCAGATGCTGCACGTTGCGGATCTCGCTGCCACGATAGACCGTGATTGCCGGCGTCAGGCCGGCGTTGAAGAACTCGCGCTGATCGTTGCCGACGATGACCACCGCGTCGGGCGCGACCTCGTTGAACTTGCGGCCGAGCGCCTCGAGCGCGGCCCGGCACTGCAGGAACCGCTGGCGCCGCTTTTCAGGTTCGATCTCGGATGCAAAGCCGGGCGCCCGCGCCTTCAGCAGCGACTCGAAGTCATAGGTCTTGCCGCGATACCAGTGACCCTTGTTCGCGCGGTCCGCCTTCGCGCGCAGGTCCCACTGTTCGGGCGGCGTCGACAGCAGCGGCCCGTGTGACGATCCGATCCCGAGCACAATCTCCGCCATCATTCACTCCCGCGAACCACGGAGGCGCGCGCATTTGCAAATCGCAATTTGCAATTTGAAAATCGAACATGCGCCGCTCCGTGGTTCGTCATGTGTGTTCAGCGTTCGGGTCGCCAGCGCGAGAAATGGCGCTCGAGCCGCTCCGCCAGCCACGTCAGCACGATACCGGCAAAGGCGATGATCACCACGCCCATGAAGACGGTGTCGGTCTGGAACGTCTGCCCGCCGTAATTGACCATGTAGCCAATCCCCTGACTTCCGCCGAACATCTCGCCCACGACGACACCGATCAACCCGAGCGCCACGGCCTGTCGGACGCCTGTGAGGATGAACGGCACGGCGCCGGGCACGACAATGGTCGTGAAGATCTGCCAGTCCGACGCGCAGTAGGCGCGCGCGGCGCGGAGCAGGTCGCGATCCGTGGACCGCACACCTCCGATTGTATTGATCAGCACAGGAAAGAACGCGTTGATGAAGACGATGAACACCTTCGACCACATTCCGATGCCGAACCAGATCAGGATGAGCGGGATCAGCGCCACGCGAGGAGTGGAGTAGAGCGCGGTCAGAAACGGCTCGAAGATCATCGCCAGCCGTCGATACCACCCGATCACCACGCCCGTGATCACGCCGGCGACAATCGCCGCGCCCACGCCGATCACGAAGTTGCTCCCGCTGTACGTGAGATCCTCCTTCAGCCGGCCCATCGTCCATTCCTCGATGAACCGTTTGACGACGGCTGAGGGCCCGGTGAAGAAGAGCGGGGAGATTTTTCCGGCCGACCACGCCCACTGCCAGATCGCGAGCGCGACGACAACCGACGTGCCGCCGAGAATGACGGCCTCGTGTCGCTCGTAGAAGCTGCGGCGAGGGCGCTCGGCGAGATCGGGCTCGTCCTGGAGCGTTGTCATGTCGTCGCCCCGATTACCCGGATGTCGTCAACCACGGAGACACCTCGAACACGGAGCACACGGAGACGCACTCCGTGGTCTCGACGCACGAGTACCTAATCAACTGGCCGTCCTTGCCATCCCAATACGCTCCGGCGTCTCCTCGACCATCTTCCAGATCTCGTCTTCGAGCTTCAGGAACCGGGTCTCACGTTTGAGACTCAGCGGTCGGGGACGTTCGAAGGGGATATCGAGAATGCCCTTGACGTGTCCCGGGCGTGCGCTCATGACCGCGACGCGATCGGCGAGATAGACCGCCTCGTTGATCTGATGCGTGATGAAGAGCACGGTCTTGCGCGCCTGGCTCCAGATCTTCAGCAGCTCGGCCTGCATGACCTCGCGCGTCTGTGCGTCGAGCGCCGCGAACGGTTCGTCCATCAGCAGCACCGCCGGGTCGGCGGCGAGCGCGCGTGCGAGGTTGACCCGCTGCTGCATGCCGCCGGACAGCTCTGATGGATAGTGCTTCTCGAATCCGGACAGCCCGACCAACGCGAGAAAGTACTCGGTCCGCTCGCGCATCGTCGCCGCGTCGAAGCGCTTCTGCATCTCCATGCCGTAGCGCACGTTGCCGGCAATCGTGCGCCAGGGCAGCAGGCTGGCGTGCTGGAACACCACCGCGCGATCGACGCCAGGGCCCTCGATGCGCACGCGGTCAATGGTGACCGATCCGAGATCGTAGGGAATCAGGCCGGCAACGATGTTGAGCAGGGTCGTCTTCCCGCAGCCGCTCGGCCCGACGATGGCCATGAACTGGCCGTCGGCAACGGTGACCGATACGTCGGAGAGCGCGAGCACCTGGCGCCCGTCACGCTCGACGTAATACCGCTTCGAAAGACGGACGATCTCGATCATTCGTGAATCGTGATTCGTGACTGGCACCCCAGCGCGCAAGCGTGCGCGCTGGGGACCCCGCCTTGAATCAGGTGGTCATAGTCGAACAATCAAATCACGAATCATGAATCACAAATCACGAATCAGCGAAACGCGAGTTTCGCTTTCCGTTGCTCCTCGGCCTTGATGTCGGCCCCGAACAGATTCTCGAAGAAGCCTTCCTTGACCAGTCGGTCGATCACGCTGTTGTCGATCACCTTGTGGAAGTCGTAACCCTTGAGATCGCTGGCAAGGCGCGGATCCACCTGTTGTCTGACGATCGACTTCACCGCGGCGTCCAGCACGTAGGGCACGCGCTCGAAGATGTTGCCGTTCTTGTACAAATCGTAGATGCGCGCGACATCCGCGTCCGGCTGCTTGTCGAACACCTGATATGCCTTGATGGCGAACGCCTTGTCGTCGTAGAAGCGCTTGATGGCCTCGGCGTGCGCCTTGACGATCTGTTCGGCGAGCTTGGGGTTGTCGGTCACCGCTTTCCTGCTGAACATGTAGACGGTGGCGGCGTAGACGTCGTGATCCTGGAGGTTCGCGAGATTCTTGTAGCCCGCCTCCTCCAGACGGAACCAGTTCGGCGCGGTCAACAGCGTGGCGTCGGCACGATTGGTCTGCAGCGCCGCGGCGCGGCCGCTGACGTCGGTGCCGACAGGAATCCATTGCACATCCCGCACGCCGAGTCCGTACTTGCCAAGCAGCGCGACGCTGTAGTTGTACGGCGCGTCACCAACCTGGCCAATGGCGATTCGCTTGCCCTTCAGCTCCTTCGGATTGGTGAAGTTCTTCTGTGCGATCAGTGCGAACAGTCCGCGGTTCGACGTGCTGCCCATCAGCGCAAACGAGCCGTCGCGCGTGCTGGCCACCATCGCCTGCTCGAGCGAGTGATTCACCATCACCGCCTGACCGCTGGTGAGCATGGCGATGCCGGTCGGGTGGACGCCGAACTGGATGTCCGCATCGAGCCCGTACTTCTTGTAGTAGCCGCCTTCCCTGGCCAGATAGAGGTGCCAGGAGGCACCGCTGCGCGTGGGGTAGTTGATGACGATTTTCTGCAGCGCCTGCGCGCGCGGCCAGCCGACGGCGACCAGCAGCAGCGCCAGGACGAAGAACAGTAGCCGTTTCATACCGCCACCTGCTCCGCCACTTTGAGGTTGAACAGCTTCTTCGCGTTGTCCTCGAAGATCGCCTTCTTGTCGGCGTCCGACAGCCATTCGATCGCTTCGATCGTGAATCGCGTCTCGTCCAGCCAGCGACCGGTCCGCGGATCCTTCACCGTGCCGACGCCCGGGCGTTCGGTCCCGAACAGGCAGCGGTCAACGCCGACCGTCTTGAACAGCAACTCGAGCGCGTCCTTCGAATAGAGCACCGTATCGTAATAGAGATTGCGCATCGCCTCGGAGAACCGCGTCGCGCCTTTGCGGCGCAACGAGCTCGCTTCGAACCGCGCGAACTGATACGGGATGGCTCCGCCGCCGTGCGAGACGAGAATCTTCAGCGTGGGAAAGTCCTTGAACACGTCGGAGGTGAGCAGCGACACGACGGCGATGTTCTCTTCGTTGATGAAGTGCAGCGAGTAGGTCAGGCGCTCGGATCGGCACCCGGTGGAGTGAATGTGGCCGGGGATGTCGAGCTCGACGAGCTTCTCGTAGAGCGGATACCAGAACCGATCGCCGAGCGGCGGCGTCTCGGTGCCGCCGCACTCTCCGGGATCCGGATTGAGCAGGCAGCCGACGAATCGCTGCTCCTTCATCAGCCTTTCGAGATACGGCAGCACCGCCTTCGGGCTGACGCCGGGCGTCAACGGCAATCCGCATACGCCACGAAAGCGCGTCGGATACATCTCGACCTGCCTGGCGATGACGTTGTTGGTTTCTTCGGTGAACCACTGAACGAGTTTCGGGCTCTCGCTCGTCATCATCTGGTACGGCCGCGGCGAGATGAGCTGCAGGTCGGTCCCGACCTCGGTCAACTGGTCCAGATGCGAACTGCCGCCGAACACCGGTTTGTGCAGCGCTTCGCGGATGTCCTGATCGTTGATGTTGGCCTGCCGTCCGTGCGCGCCGCGATGCGAGGTCAACTGCGCTTTGTAGACGTAGAGACTGTCCGGCGCGGTCACGTGTCCATGCGAGTCAATGATCACGAGTAAGAGTCCTCCAGAAGACTCGCGATCGTATCAGGCCAGCTGCTCGGTAGCTAGGTAGATGGGTAGCTAGTGTCCCGGATCTGAAGTTCTGAAACGAATTCTCTGCGTCCCTCGTACTTCTGGTACAAGGAGGCGCGGATGACGAAACGCGGACGTCCGACGGTGCAGGTGACGGTGAGCCCCAGCGAG
>Ga0081539_10002847_pt1 | contig 23029 bp, 24 predicted proteins | sample TabmetS4T2R2_FD_71023 | JGI IMG/M metagenome (GOLD analysis project Ga0081539, IMG submission 71023) | Tabebuia heterophylla rhizosphere microbial communities from the University of Puerto Rico - S4T2R2 | ecosystem: Host-associated > Plants > Roots > Rhizosphere ...
CGTGTGCGCCGCCCCCCCCCCCTTCCGCGGGGTGCCCGAGGAGGGGCCGCCCCCCCCGCCCCGCCCCGGTCGCCCCGGCCGACCCCCCGCCCGCCCCGCCCTCGACCCGCTCGCGCTCGCGTTCCAGCTGAAGCTGCTTTGGCTGTCGGGCTACCTGCCGCACCTGTCGAGCTGTGCGGAGTGCGGCTCCGCCGGGCCGTTCGTCGGCTACTCGGCTCGCGCGGGAGGCGCCGTGTGCCGCGACTGCGGGTCGGACTCCCTCGCGCTCTCGCCGGCGGGTCTCGCGGCCGTCGACGGGCTGCTCCGCCGGCCGCTCGACGAGGCCGCCGGTGTCGTTTCGAGCGAGCGCGCGGCGCGCGAGGCGCTCGGCGTCGTCACGGCCTCGTACGAGTACCACGGTGGCTTCCGGCTCCGCACCCTGACCGCGTAGTCCGGAGCGCCGCCGAATTTGGGCCGAACGGCCCATTGCCTCGACGGCGCCGCGCTGCGAGTCTCAGCAGCGTGACGCAGACGCAGGTCCTCGTCGGGATCCTGATCCTCTTCGTGATCGAGGTGAACCACCTCAAGTGGATCTGGTGGAACCACTGGCAGTGCCGGAAGTGCGGGATCAGGAACCGCGACTGCGGCTGCAGCGACAAGTGGAAATGGATGGTCCTGCTGTAGGCTCGGCGCTCCGTGCGGCGAGCGCTGAGCCACGGCATCGAGCTCGACGACGACCCCGCGCGGGTCGACGTCGACGCCGTTTACGACTACCTCGCGAACGAGGCGTACTGGGCGAAGGGCCGGCCGCGGGAGACGGTGGCGCGGCTCGTGCGCGAGTCGTCGCGGGTGGTCGGCCTCTACGACTCCGGCCGCCAGATCGGCTTCGCGCGCGCCTTCACCGACGGCGTCGCAGCCGTGTACCTCGCGGACGTGTACGTGCTGGCCGAGTACCGAGGCCGCGGGCTCGGCCTCGAGCTCGTCCGCGAGACGATCGAGGGAAGCCCGTGGCTCGACCTGAAGTGGCTCCTCCACACGAAGGACGCGCACGGCCTCTACCGGAAGCTCGGCTTCGCGGAGCCGGACGAGCGCGTCATGGAACGCCTCCCGCGCGCCTAGGATCAGCGCACCCGTGGCACGGAAGCCGACCTACCAGGACACGATCGCCGCCCTCCAGGCGTTCTGGGCCGACTACGGCTGCGTCGTCGTCCAGCCGTACCACACGGAGGTCGGTGCGGGCACGTTCAACCCGGCCACGTTCCTTCGCTGTCTCGGCCCGAAGCCGTGGAAGGCGGCCTACGTCGAGCCGTCGATCCGGCCGAGCGACGGCCGCTACGGCGAGAACCCGTTCCGCTTCCAGCAGTTCCTCCAGTACCAGGTCGTGATCAAGCCGGCGCCGCCGGACGTGCTCGACGTCTACTTCGCCTCGCTCGAGCACATCGGGATCGACCTCGTCCGGCACGACGTCCGGCTCGTCGAGGACAACTGGGAGGGTCCGACGCTCGGCGCCTGGGGTCTCGGCTGGGAGGTGTGGCTCGACGGGATGGAGATCACGCAGTGGACGTACTTCCAGCAGCTCGGCGGGATGGACGTCGAGCTCGTCCCGGCGGAGATCACCTACGGGCTCGACCGGCTCGCGATGCACGTCCAGGGGAAGCGGTCGGTGCTCGAGCTCGAGTGGGCGCCGGGCGTGACCTGGGCGGACGTGTACCTCGAGAACGAGCGCGAGTGGTCGACCTACAACTTCGAGTTCGCGCCCGTGGACACGTTGACTCGCCGGTTCGACGAGCACGAGGAGGAGTGCCGAACCCTGATCGACCGGCGGCTGCCGCTGCCGGCGTACGACCAGGTCCTGAAGTGCTCGCACGTCTTCAACCTCCTCGACGCGCGCGGAGCCATCTCGGCCACCGAGCGGGCGTCGTACATCGCGCGCGTCCGCGACCTCGCGCGCGCCGTCGCGCAGCTCTACCTGGAGATCGATGCCTAGCCTGCTGCTCGAGATCGGCTGCGAGGAGCTGCCCGCGTGGGCGTGCTCGGAGGCCGCGGCACAGCTTCCCGACCTCTGCGAACGGCATCTCGGGGCGGCTCCCGACGAGATCTACGCGGGGCCGCGGCGGCTCGCGGTCGTCCTACACGACGTCGCGGAGCGGACGCCGGACGAGTGGGTCAAGGGGCCGCCGGAGGCTTTGGCCGAGCGGGCGGCGGAGGGCTTCGCGCGGCGGCACGGCGTGGCGGTCGCGGAGCTCGAGGCGCGCGACGGCTTCCTCGGCGTGAGGGTGCCCGGGCAGCCGCTCGCGGAGGTGCTGCCGGCTCGGCTCGAGCAGGTCGTGCGCGGGTTCGCGTTCTCTCGCTCGATGCGCTGGGACGACAGCGGGCTTCGCTTTCCGCGGCCGATCCGCTGGGTCTGCGCGCTCGTCGACTCCGAGCCTGTCGCGGTGCCCGTCGCGCGTAGCGGTCGTGTCTCGTACGGCCACCGGTTCACGCACGGGGCTGTGGAGATTCCGTCCGCGGGCCGTTGGGCGGAGACGCTGCGCGAGACGGGCGTCGAGCCGGATCGCGCCGAGCGGTTCAAGCAGATCACGGCCGGGCTCGACACACTCGGCGAGTGGAGCGACCCGGCCGGCGTCCTCGACGAGGTCGTGCACCTGGTCGAGAGCCCGATCGTGCTCGAGGGCCGGTTCGACGAGCGGTTCCTCCAGCTCCCCGAGCGAGTGATCGTGACGACGATGCAGTCGCACCAGCGCTACTTCCCGCTGGGGGCAAATCGTTTCGCTTTCGTCGCGAACGGCGGCGATCCCGACGTCGTGCGCGCGGGGAACGAGGCGGTGCTGGAGAGCCGGCTCGACGACGCGAGCTTCACGTTCGAGCGCGACGTCCGGAGGGGGATCGACGCGCTCGCGGAGGCGCTCCGGTCGATCACGTTCTTCGCCGGTGCCGGAACCTTCGCGGACAAGTCAGAGCGGCTCGTTCGGCTCGTGGAGCGGCTCGGCGGCGGCGACGCGTCGCGAGAGGCAGCGCGGCTCGCGAAGGCCGACCAGGCCTCCGAGCTCGTGCGCGAGTTCCCGGACCTCGAAGGCGCGATCGGCGCCGAGTACGCGCGGCTCGCCGGCTACCCGGAGGCCGTCTGCGCGGCGATCGAGGAGCAGTACCTCCCCGACGCGGCCCGTGGGCCGCTGCCCGAGACCGAGGCTGGAAAGGTCCTGGCCGCCGCGGACAAGATCGACACGCTCGCGGTCGCCTTCGAGCTCGGCCACAAGCCGACCGGCTCGCGCGACCCGTACGGCCTGCGCCGCGCGGCGATCGGGCTCGCGCGGCTCGCGGTCGAGGGCGGCCTCGCGATCCCGCGCGAGCTCCTTCCGTCCGAGGTGCGCGAGTTCGTCGAGGAGCGGCTCGAGGCGCTGCTCGACGTTCCGGTCGAGTACGTTCGCGCCGCTCGCGCCTCATCCGCTCGCAGCCTCGGTGAGGTGGCCGAGCTCGCGGTCGCGCTCGCCGCGCTGCCGGACGAGCGCATCGACCGGATCCACACCGTCTACACGCGCGCGCAGCGGATCGTGGACAAGGCCGCGCAGGACCTGCCCGAGCTCCGGTCCGAGCTGCTCCACGAGCCAGCCGAGCTCGAGGTCGCGAATGCCGTGCGCGCCTTCGAGGCCGCCGCGACGGGCGCGGACGACTTCGAAGCGATCTTCGGCGCGGCGGAGCAGCTCGCCGAGCCGCTCGAACGGTTCTTCGAGGACGTGCTCGTGATGGCCGAGGACCGCGAGCTGCAGCGGAACCGGCTCCGGCTCCTCGCCGACGTTCGCGACGCGGTCCGGGCCCGGCTCGGCGACCTCTCCCAGATCCCGCGATGACGCGCGCCGTCGCGATCGTCGTGCTCGCGGGCGCGCTCCTGCTCGCCGCCGCCGCGCCCACGCACGCAGCGACCCGGCTCGTGCGCGGCAACGACGGCCCTTGGCTCTCGTACGGCCACGACGACCAGCTCTCGAACGCCGTCGTGTCGCGGATCCTCGACGCGCAGACGGTGCCGCGGCTCGGCGAGCGCTGGGCCGCGCCGCTCGACGGGCTGGTCGCGGCGTCGCCGCTCTACGCCGAGCCGGACGTCGGCGGCGTCCGCACCGGCGTCGTCTACGTCGGGACCGAGCACGGCTCCGTCTACGCGCTCGCCGCAGGCGACGGGCACGTCCTCTGGGAGCGTTCCGGCACGCCGACGGTCATCGGCGCGTGCGGCGAGTTTCCGTTCGGGATCTCCTCGACGGGCGCGATCGACCGCGGCCGAAACCTCTTCTACAGCGTCGGCGCGGACGGCCTGCTGCACGCCTTCGACCTCGCGACCGGCGAGGACGCTCCCGGGTATCCGGTGCAGGTGGTCGCGTCTCCGCTCGACCAGTACGTCTGGGGCGGCCTGCGCATCGTCGGCTCGACGCTGTACGTCCCGGTCGCCTCGTTCTGCGACCAGCTCGACGCGTCCGGCCTCTTCCCGGACGGGGGGCTCGTGGCCGTCGACCTCGCCGACCCGTCGCAGCAGCGGTTCTTCGACGCGGTGCCGGGGGTCGGGAACGGCGGCGGGATCTGGGGTTACGGCGGGGTCTCCGTCGAGCCGGGCGGCCGGCTCCTGTACGTCGGCGTCGGGAACTCCCACGTCTACGACGCGTCGTGCGACTGCTTCCGCGACGACGTCCCGAACGGCGACCGGATGGTCGCGCTCACGCCGGACCTGGAAGTCGTCGACTCCGACTACCCGCCCGGGATCAATCCCGAGGGCGACCAGGACTTCGGCGCCGCGCCGTCGCTCTTCCAGCCGCACGGCTGCCCGCCGGTCGCCGCCGCGAACTCGAAGGACGGGCTGCTCTACGTCTGGCGACGCACGAACCTCGCCGCGGGGCCGGTCAAGAGCCTCGGGATCGGCGACGGACAGTCGGCTTTCGTGGGGCAGCCGAGCTGGTCGTCGCGGCTCCAGATGCTCTTCGACGGGGAGGCCGGGTCGAACAGCGGGAACGGCGTCGCGGCGATCAAGTTCAGCTATCAGGGTTGCGAGTTCGGCGAGCTCTGGCGGACTGCGATCGGCGCGGGGAACCAGGCGCCGCCCCTCGTCGTCAACGACGTCGTCTTCAGCGGCGGGGGCCGCGAGGGCCTGTTCGGGCTCGACGCGCGGACCGGGAAGGTGATCTGGAGCGCCGGGACCGACGGCGCGCTCACGCTCGCCCCGCTGATCGAGGCGCGCGGGACGATCTTCGCTCCCGCCGGCAGCGAGCTGCGCGCGTACTCGCTTCCGTAGGCCTAGCGGCGCCCGACCAGGACGGGGACGCTGCGGACCGCGCTCGGATTTCCCGCGGCGTCGAGCGCTCGGACGCGGAAGACGTGGCGTCCGGGCTTCAACGCCTGCGTGTACCGCATCCCGCACGCGTGCAGCGGCGCGCCGTCGAACGCGCAGCGGAAGCGCAGCGCGCCGCGCGGCGTGAAGTCGTCGCTCGAGCGGAGGCTGTAGGTGACGCGTCCGCTGCCGAGGAGCCGCGGCCCGTCGACGATCGGGAGCCGGGGCGCGTGCGCGTCGGGCACGCGCGCGAAGAGGACGCCCGTCGCGGTCTGGGCGTCCGCGCGTGCGTCCTGCCACGCCGCGTGGGCCGCGCCGTCCGACGCCGCCACCGCGATGCTCGGCGTGAACGCCATGCGGCGCGTGTTCGACGGGATCGCGTCGAGCCGCGTCGCGGTCGAGAAGGTGCGCGCGCCGTCGATCGAGTATGCGAGGTAGACGTCGAGGAGGCCGTCGTCGGCATCGCGCGCCTGGTCGCCGAAGCCGAGGTCGACGCGTCCGTCGCGCGCGACGGCGAGGCTCGGCGCCAGCTGGTCGTGGTCGGCGCGGCCGGCCGGCACGGGGAGCCGCCTCGGCGCGCTCCAGCGCCTGCCCGAGTCGAGCGAGCGCGCGAACGAGATCCTCGCGGCGTCCGGGTACGGGGCCGAGCTCCACGCGAGGTGGGCGACGCCGCCGGCGCCGGCCGCAAGCGCGATCTGCGGGAACCTGTTGCCGCAGTCGTCGTTCGGACCGCAGCCGCTCGGGACGGTGGCGACGGTTGCCGGCGCACGGAAGGAGCGGCCGCCGTCGCCCGAGACGGCGACCTCGATCCGCGCGTCGCCGGCGCCGTCGAAGTCGACGTCGCCCGCGTCGACCCAACCGACGTAGAGCTTCCCGCCTCGGTCGGCGGCCGTCGCCGCCCGGCCGTTGACGGCGTTCTGCCCGGCCGGGCTCACCTCGACGGGCGCGGCGAAGCTCCGGCCGCCGTCGTGGGAGCTCGCGGCCAGCACTGCGGCGGAGTCGAAGTCGCCGCTGTAGCGCTCGAACGCGACGGAGACGGTTCCGCGCGAAGGGCCGGCGGCGATCGCGGGCTCGAAGTCGCCGCCGCCGGCGGCCTGCGCGGTCGCGAGCGCCACGGGGCTGCGGAAGGTCGTCCCGTGGTCGGTCGAGCTCGCCGCGTAGACCTGTCCCGGCCCGCCGAGGCGCGAAACGTCGTACGCGACGTAAGCCGTCCCGTCCGGCCCGAACGCGACCACGGCGTCGGCGCAATGGGTCGCGCCGGTCGGAAGCGGCCGTGCAGGCGAGCCGGCGACGACCTGGCTCTCCCAGGTGCGGCCGCCGTCGCGGGAGCGCGCGACGACGCAGCTCCCGGTCGCGGCGGCGCGGCCGGTCGAGTAGGCGACCGCGAGGCGCGAAGGATCGGTCGGGTCGACCGCGAGGCTGCCGCCCGCGAGGTCCGCCGCGGCTGCGGTCACGGGGATGTTCGGCGGGTTCGCCGCCGCCGAGCACGTTCCGACGGCGAGCACGCCGACGACCGCGAGCAGGGGGAGGGGGCGCCGCATCGCAGCGCCGAAGCTATCGAGTACGGCCGACGACCTTCAAGCCGTGACGGTCCCGCGACGGTGGCTGCCACCGAGACGCGGCCGCTTCGGTGGGGGTCGGACGAGTTAGCAGAGCCGGGCGTCACGGTTTCGCGACGATTGCGTCACGATTCCTCATGAGTGGCTGCCACCCGGACCGGTCCGCGGCGGCCATGGGCGGAAGAGCGGCGCGGTACGCTGAGCCGCGAGTGACCACGAGCGCGAAGCCGCCGGTCGAGCTGCACGTCATCTCCGACTCCACGGGCGAGACCGCCGCGCGGCTCGTGGTCGCGCTCGAGGCGCAGTTCCCGGACCTCGACTTCGAGGAGATCCGGCACCCGCGCGTCGAGACCGTCGACGATCTGCGGCTCGCGGTCAGCCGGATGCGAGGGCGGCCCGCCGTGGCCGTCTACACGCTCGTCCAGGAGGAGCTTCGCCAGACGATGCGCGACCTGTGCCGGCGCTCGCGGATCCACTACTGCGACCTGCTCGGGCATCCGATCGACGCGGTCCGGCGGGTCTCGGGCCAGGCGGCGGCGATGACCCCCGGGTCGCAGCCGCGCCTCAACTCGGCGTACTTCAAGCGGATCGAGGCGATCGAGTTCGCGGTCAAGTTCGACGACGGGCTCGGCAGCGGGCTCGAGCAGGCGGACATCGTCCTCGTGGGCGTGTCCCGAACCTCCAAGACGCCGCTCTCGATGTACCTCGGCTACCTCGGCCGCAAGACGGCGAACGTCCCGGTCGTGAAGGGGATCGAGCCGCCGAAGGCGCTGTTCGACATCGATCCGGCCAAGGTCGTCGGGCTGACGATCGACGCAGCACGGCTCGCCGAGATCCGCCAGGCGCGGATCCGGAACCTGGGCACGTCCCCGAAGGCCTACGCCGAGCTGCTCGAGATCTACGACGAGCTGGAGCACGCGGCGGCGATCCACCGGCGGCTCGGCTGCCCGGTGATCGAGGTCTCCGAGCTCTCGATCGAGGAGACGGCGCAGCGGGTGATCCGGATCGTCGAGCAGCGACGCGCGGAGGCGCAGGCGTCGTGACCTCGGCCACCCCGAAAGGACCAGTCCCACTCCGCTACTGGACGATGTGGTGGGCGATCCTCGGCGCCGCGCTCGTCGTCTTCTACGTCCTGCTGCCGCCGATCTGGATGGGCATCCGCGCGGCGGCTTGGCTCGCGGAATGGCAGGACCGCCGGCGCGGCTGAGCCGCGACTACTGGTAGACCAGGGCCGTCAGCCGGCTGAACCCGAGCACGCCGCCGCCCTCGGGGTCGTCGGCCGGATAGGCGAGCACGGTGACGACCACAGACTCGAGGCTGGACAGCTTCTTCGCGGCTTCGGTGACGTCGAGCGTGAGGTCGCTCGGCGCAAGATGGTGCTCGGCCGTTCGATCGAATGCGCTCACCGGTGCGCGCTCCCAGTCGCAGTGGCCCTCCTCGCCCCAGCAGCCGTGCTGCGCGAAGAGCGAGAACGCGCCCGCGAAGCCGGGATGGCTCCGGCCCGCGTCGTCCGGGACCTTCGGGTCGTCCCCTTTCGTCACGAACACGAATGCCGAGAAGGAGCCCAGGTCGCGGCGAAGCTCCTCGAACTCGAGGTCGACGCGGCTGACGTTGACCAGGTCGATCGGAAGCTCGAGCGGCGGGTCCGAGGTCCAGCGCTGCATCAGCCGGTGCCCGGAACGGTGTCGGTGATCCCCGCGTACTCGTAGCCGAGCTGCCTCACCCGCTCGACGTCGCTCCCGCGGAGCACGGCGAAGCGCTTCGGGTAGCTCATGGCCGCGTCGCGGACGTTCTGCGGGAGCGGAACGCTCGTGTAGTGCTGCCAGATCCTCCAGAGGCGGTCGACCATCGTGTGATGCGCCCAGAAGAGCGGGTCGAAAGCGGCCCAGTCCGGATCCGACATCGACCCGCCGACCCAGACGTGGACGTCGTCGTGGAGCAACGTGACGCGCCGGTTGAACTCCGTGTACGACGGCGCTCCCATCAACCATTGCGTGTAGGTGCCGAGCGGCGGCGGAACGTTCGACGGGCCACCGTGCCCGGGTTTGCGAACGGTGCGCTTGCGCGACCCGGGCGGCAGCGGCGCACCGAGCGGGGCGATCGGCGCGTCGTAGAGAACGTTCGCCTTGCCGCCGACGGTCTTCGTCGCGTACGGCTGCGGAATCCCCGCCTCCGTCATCCAGTCCCACCACGGGAGGGTCACGTCGGGATCGATCGCCTGGAGCCCCAGCTCGAAGTAGTAGAGGTACCCGCGGTGCCAGGGCAGGAAGAACTCGTTGTGGTGCTCGCAGAGGCCGAGCGGCACGCCGTGCCATCCCGCGTAGAACTCGTAACCGAGCGTGTCCCGGCGCGCGAGGAACTTGCGGAGAGCGGTGCGAAACGCGTTGAGCTTCGTGGGCGACAGGTTCGCGATGTTCTCGCGGACCTTCAGCCGTGCGGTCGCGAAGCGGCGTGGGACCTGGCCCGTCAGCGTCATCGCCTTCGCAGCGACCCTACGCCGCTCCGAAACCTCCCGTCAAGGCCAGCTGCGTCTCTCGCGAGTACGGGCCGCTAGCTGTGGAAAGATCCCGCCGGATGGCGGTCGCGACTCGGTTCGTCTACGACTTCGACGAGTCCGTCGACGGCGGGAAGGACCTCCTCGGCGGGAAGGGTGCCGGGCTCGCGGAGATGACCGCGCTGGGCGTGCCCGTTCCGGCCGGGTTCACGGTGACGACGGACGCGTGCCGCGCGTACATGTCGGCTGGGGGCGAGCTTCCGGACGGGCTCGAGCGCGAGGTCGACGAGCACCTCGCCGCTCTCGAGGAGAGGACCGGGAAGCGGTTCGGCGACTCGGAGGACCCGCTGCTCGTCTCGGTGCGCTCCGGCGCGGCGGTCTCGATGCCCGGGATGATGGACACGATCCTCAACCTCGGGCTGAACGACGAGGCCGTCGAGGGGCTCGCGCGCAGGACCGGCAACGCGCGCTTCGCGCACGACTCGTACCGGCGGCTGATCCAGATGTACGGCGACGTCGTCGACGGGATCGACGCGCACCGCTTCGAGCAGGCGCTGACCGACCTGAAGGCGGGCCGCGGCGCGGCCCAGGACGTCGACCTGTCCGCCGAGGACCTGGCCGAGCTGATCCAGACCTTCAAGCGGATCTACCGCGACGCGACCGGAAGCGACTTTCCGCAGGACGCGCGCGAGCAGCTCGGCCGGGCCGTGCGCGCGGTCTTCGACTCGTGGGAGACGCCGCGCGCCCAGGTCTACCGCCGCGCGCACGCGATCCCGGACGACCTCGGCACGGCGGTGAACGTCGTCCAGATGGTCTTCGGGAACAAGGGCGACGACTGCGGCACGGGCGTCTGCTTCACGCGCGATCCGTCCACGGGCGAGCAGGGCCTCTATGGCGAGTTCCTCGCGAACGCCCAGGGCGAGGACGTCGTCGCCGGGATCCGGACGCCGCAGCCGCTCGAGACGATGAAGGAGCGGTTGCCACAGGCGTTCGAGCAGCTCGTCGAGACGATGCGCCGGCTCGAGGGACACTACCGCGACGTCCAGGACATCGAGTTCACCGTCGAGGACGGGGCGCTCTACCTGTTGCAGACGCGCAGCGCGAAGCGGACCGCGGCCGCGGCGCTCAAGGCCGCCGTGGACATGGTCGAAGAGGGCCTGATCTCGCGCGAGGAGGCCGTGGCTCGAATCGACCCGGCCCAGCTCGACCAGTTGTTGCACCCGATGGTCGACCCGACGGCGGACTTCGAGGTCGCCGCGAAGGGTTTGAATGCGTCTCCGGGCGCGGCGAGCGGCGGGATCGTGTTCGACGCGGACACGGCGGCGGAGCGGGGCGGCGCGGGTGAGAGCGTGATCCTCGTCCGCTGGGAGACGACCCCCGACGACATCCACGGGATGATCGCGGCGAAGGGGATCCTGACCGCGCACGGCGGGATGACGTCGCACGCGGCCGTCGTCGCGCGCGGGATGGGGAAACCTTGTATCGCCGGATGCGAGGGCCTGAGCGTCGACGCCGCGGCGAAGAAGGCCGTCCTCGGCGGCCAGGAGCTGGGAGAGGGCGACACGATCACGATCGATGGCTCGAGCGGCCGTGTCGTAATCGGCGAGGTCCCGCTCGTCCCGCCGCAGCTGAACGACGACTTCGAGACGATCCTCGGGTGGGCCGACTCGCTGCGGCGCCTCGCCGTCCGCGCGAACGCCGATACGCCCGAGGACGCGGCGCGCGCGCGGGACTTCGGCGCACAGGGCATCGGCCTCTGCCGCACCGAGCACATGTTCATGGCGGCCGAGCGCCTTCCGGTCGTGCGCGAGATGATCATGGCCGAGTCTGAGGAGGGCCGGCGCGCGGCGCTGGCCAAGCTCCTGCCGATGCAGCAGGGCGACTTCGAGGGGATCTTCGAGGCGATGGCGGGCCTGCCGGTCACGATCCGGCTGCTCGATCCGCCGCTGCACGAGTTCCTGCCGCCCCTCGACGAGGCGACCGACGACCGGATGCGCCGGCGGATCCGCGCGCTCCAGGAGGCGAACCCGATGCTCGGCACGCGCGGCTGCCGGCTCGGGCTCCAGTGGCCGGAGATCTACGAGATGCAGGTGCGGGCGATCGTGCGGGCTGCTGCTTCTGTTCGCGACCGGACCGGCGACGCGCCGCTCGTCGAGATCATGCACCCGCTCGTCGGCTTCGCCGAGGAGCTCCGCCGGCTGCGCGAGCTGACCGTGCGCGTCGCCGAGGACGAGGACCTCGGGCTCGAGTACCTCTGCGGGACGATGATCGAGCTCCCGCGCGCGTGCGTCCGGGCGGACGAGATCGCCGAGTGGGCGGATTTCTTCTCCTTCGGCACGAACGACCTGACGCAGACGGCGCTCGGCTTCTCGCGCGACGACGCCGAGGGAAAGTTCCTCACGCACTACCTCGAGGACGGCGTCCTGAAGGACAATCCGTTCGAGACGCTGGACGTGTCCGGTGTGGGCGACCTGATGCGGGTCGCGGTCGAGCGTGGGCGAGGCGCGCGCGAGGGCCTGAAGATGGGCATCTGCGGCGAGCACGGCGGCGAGCCGCGGTCGGTCGCCTTCTGCCACGAGCTCGGGCTCGACTACGTGAGCTGCTCGCCGTACCGCGTGCCGCTCGCCCGGTTGGCTGCGGCTCAGGCGACACTGTCGGGTTGACGTGACCGTCGTTTGTCGCGACAATGTCTAGACAGATGGTAGTCACAGAGCGTCTCGATCGAGCAGCGGTCGCGCTGGAGCTCGAGCGCGGAGACGTCGCGCGGCTCCTCGGCGCGAATCCGCGTACGGTCGCGCGCTGGCTTCGGCACGAGGTCGAGCCTCGGGCGGAGGCGCGTGAACGTCTTCTCGAGGTCATTCCCGCACTCGAACGACTGGCGGGCACACTTCGGCCCGCCGCGGCACACGACTGGTTGTTCACGCCGAATCCGGACCTCGATCACGAGAAGCCGGTCGAGCTTCTGCGCCGCGGCGAGTATCGACGTGTGCTCGGTGCGATCGACGCGCTCGCGGAAGGCGTCTTCGTCTAACCCGTGTCGGCGGGCGAGCTCGCGGCGCGAATCCGTCGCGTCGGCTTCAACACGCTTTCCGCAACGGCATTTCGTCACGTGGCCGCCGGCCGGGACCCGCGAAGCGGCCTCGGAGCCAAGATCCACGGGGGACGGTGGAACCCGCCCGAGAGCTGGCCGACGATCTACGTCGGCTTCAGCAGGGCGACGGTCAGGGCGGAGTGGGCGCGTGCTGCGAGCCGTCAGGGTCTGACCCTCGAGGACTTCCTGCCGCGCGACCTCTACGAGTTCGAGCTCGAGCTCGCGGAGGTGCTCGACCTCCGAGATCCCGCGGCGCGGATGAGCGTCGACGTCCCGGACGAGGCGCTGCGGGCTGCCGATCAAGCCTTCTCCCGCCGGATCGGTTCGGCAGCGTACGCCGTCGGCGCCGAAGGAGTTGCGGCCCCGTCTGCCACCGGTGAAGGCGACATCGTCGCGATCTTTCTCGACCGATTGCGCCCGACGAGCAGAGTCGAGTCGCGTCTCCTCGAGACTTGGACCGGCGCGGATTAGATGGACAGCGGTGTATGCGCCGCGCACCTACTAGCGGCCCAGCGGGACGATCGCGGCGCGGTACGCCGCGAGGCTCTTCGGCCGCAGCGCGAGATCGAACAGCGACCCCGGCTTCCCGCTGTCGTAGACGAGCAGCTCGAGGCGCCTGTGCGTCCTCGCGAACGTGGCCATGTCCCGGATGTACTGCGGGTCGTCGGCGCGCCAGAGCGCCCACTCTGCGATCGCGAACGGCTTCTTCGCGTACCGGCGGTAGTACGTCTCCTGCTCGGCCCACTTGATTCGCGGCTCGCCGTAGATCGTGTTCCCGACGACGTCGACGTACGCGTCGCCGGGGTAGTAGCGCTCGGGCTGGTTCGCCGCCAGCTCGGGCACGGCGTAGGCCTGGGGACTCCAGATCACCTTCAGCCGCGGCGGCGGGTTCGGGGCCAGGTCGCCGACCCGCGTCGGCGGGACGCCGAGGCGCCGAAGCGCGGCGTTCATTTGCGCAGCCGGGCCGCCGTGGAGGATCACGTACGTCCGGGCGAAGGCCTTTCGGAACGCGGCTGTGGAGCTCGCGGCGCTCTTCGCTCGCCCAGCCTGCGAGTAGGCGCAGTAGCTCGACCAGAACGCGTCGGCCTCGAAGTACGGGCGGACGTAGATCGGCTGGCCCCAGTCGGCGACGGCTTGGGTCAGCGCGGCGAGGTACGCATCTCCGGCTCCGTTCGCGATCCGGCGCGAGTCGATCGCTGGGCTCCCGGACTTCGCGTCCATCGTCAGCGACAGGAGCGGGACGTCGCTCATCGTCGCGAAGAGGTCGGCGAACGAGCTACCCCACGTGTCGCCCTGTCCCCAGCCGATCACCTTCTGGACGACGGTCGAGTGCTGGCCCGTGAGCCGCTCGAACCGCGTCGGGCTCCCCGTGACGCCGAGGAGCGGGCGCGCCGCCGCGCCCGACGGCACGGCCAGAACGGCCGCGGCCGCGGCCACGACCGCGGCGAGCGCTACTCGAAGACCCATCGCGTCGCGTCCCGCGGGAACCCGCGCTCGGTCCACGTCTGGGCCGTCCGCGGCCGGAGCACGTAGGTCGCGTTCGTCTCGTCGAGCGGGTCCGGTCGGTAGCCGTACTTCGCCTCGTACGCGTCGGCATAGGCGTCGAGACCGGCGGTCGCCTCGTCGACGCCGCCTTCCAGGATCACCGTCTCGTCGCCACTCTCCAGGTGGACGATCGCCAAAGGGCTTCGCGTGAGGTTCCGCGCCTTGACGCTCGTCCGCCCGGTCGAGAACCAGAACGCGTCGTCGAGCCACAGGCCCCACACTGGCGCGGCGTGCGGGCGGCCGTCGGCACGCGTGGTGCAGAGCCAGTAGTTGTGCGCCGCCTCGAGCCGCTCGACCGCCCAGCTCCACGGCAGGAGCTCGCCGCCGGAGCCGTCCGTCGGCGCGCCGTAGCCCGCCGGCATCCGAGGTGCGGTCGCGGTTGGCTCGCGCACGCGCCGAGCGTACCGCGCTCTAGGGATGGATAGTCACGGGCGTCCCGAGCGGGACGAGCCGCGTCAGATAGCGCAGGTCGTCCCCGGCAGCGTGGACGCAGCCCGCGGAGACCGCGCCCAGCGGGCCCGCGTGGATCGCCATCCGGTCGCCGCCGCGCCAGCCGGCCGGCACGTTCGTCTGGTGCGCCGACAGCGCGAGGATGCAGCAGCCGTAGACGGGGTTGATCGCGGCGCCGTCGAGCTTGTCGGTGACGGCGAAGCGGCCGGTGGGCGTCGGAGAGCCGGGCCGGCCGATCCCGACGCTCGCGCTCCGCAGGACACGGCGGCCCGAGCGGACGAGGAGGACGCGTCGCGAAAGGTCGATCTCGAGCGCGAGCCGCGTGCGCGCGTACGCCAGCCCGCCCGCGCGCGCGTCGACCCAGCCGAGCGTCCGGTTCCCGAGCTCCGGCGTCGTCACGGCAAGCCAGCGCCCATCGCCGCGCCGCCGGACGACCGAGAGCGCCTGCGGCGAGCCGAACTGCGTGCGCGTCCCGAGCCGGGCCACCACCGGCCCGAAGGGACGCGACCTCAACGCCACGCTGCGGCGGACGAACGCGACGAGGTGCGGCAGCGGTGCGGGCGGCCTCACGACGCGAAGCGGCCGTGTCCGCGCGAGCCAGGCCCCGTCCGGACGGCGGAAGAGCGGGAGCGGCGCGGCAGCAAGGCGAGTCGCCGGCCGAGCGGCGTGCGCCTGGCGCGGCGCGTGCGCCGTCCAGAGCGCGAGCGAAACGGCTGCCAAGACGCCGAGCAGCCAGACCTGGGCGACGGGGCGGGTCACTCACTTCGGATCGGCAGCGCCCCCGCGCGCCGCTTCCCTCGTTTCAGTGACGCGCGCGCGAGAATGGCGGCGTGCCGTTCGTCGTCGCGATCGTCGCCGCCGTCCTCGGCGTCGGCGGGTTCCGTCTCTCGAGCCTGGCCTTCCACGCGGGCGGGAGGATCCCGGTGCGCTACACGTGCGACGGCGCCGACGTCTCACCGCTGCTCCGGTGGGCGGCACCGCCGCGCGGCACGCGCTCGCTCGCGCTCGTCGTGACGGACGTGTCGACGCCCAGTCGCTACACGCACTGGCTCGCGTGGGCGATCTCGCCGCGCGCCCGCGGGCTCGCGAGCGGCGCGCACCCGCGGCGTGAGGGGACGAACGACTTCGGGCGCCGCGGCTACGGCGGCCCGTGCCCGCCGGCCGGGCCTGCGCACCGCTACGTCTTCCGGCTCTACGCGCTCCGAGCAGCGCTCACCGTGCCGGCCGGCGCGGACGCCGTGACGGTGAGGCGCGCGCTGAGCCGTCAGCGCCCGCTCGCCGTGGCGACGCTCGTCGGGACGTACGGCCGCTGATCGCCGACGCCCACAACGACCTCGCGCTCGAGCTCGTCCTCCGGCGCGACGAGCCGAATCCGTTCGCGCGCCACTGGCTGCCGCACCTCCGCGCCGGCGGCGTCGGGCTCCAGGTGTGCCCGCTCTACGCCGCGAGCCAGCAGCGCCCCCGCGAGACGGCGCTCGCGCAGGCCGCCGAGCTCCACCGCGCGCTCCGCGAGAACCGCGACGACGTTTTCCAGATCCGGACGCGGGGCGACCTCGACCGCGTCGGCTCCGACCCTCGGATCGGGCTGCTGCTGTCGCTCGAGGGCGGTGAGCCGCTCGAGGGCGTTCTCGCGCGCGTGGACGACTTCTGGGAGCTCGGCGTCCGCCTGGTCGGGCTCACGTGGAACTTCCCCAACGCGTTCGCGGGCGGCATCGACTCACCGGACGACGGGCTGACCGACGCCGGGCGAGCTCTGGTCGACCGGGTCGGCGAGCTCGGCGGGCTGGTCGACCTCGCGCACGCGTCGGAGCCGACCTTCGCCGAGGCGGTCGAGCGCGCGCGGCACGTCCTCGTGAGCCATGCCTGTTGCCGCGCGCTCCGCGACCACCCCCGCAACCTCTCCGACGACCAGCTCCGCGCGCTCGCGGCCCGAGGCGGCGTCCTCGGCGTCATGGCGCTCGCGCTCACCGTCGGCGAGCCCGGGACCGTCGAACGGCTCGTCGACCACGTCGACCACGCGGTCGAGACGATGGGAATCGAGCACGTCGCGCTCGGCGCGGACTTCATCGACCAGGTCGACGAGCTCGCAGTCGCGCGCGGGACGCGCCAGCCGCGCGCGATGGACGAGGCGCGGCGGATCGGCGGCGGCCGCCTGGGCCTGCGCGACTTCCAGGGGCCGCAGGACTATCCGCGCCTCGTCGAGGCGCTCGAGCGGCGAGGCTACGCGGGCGCCGACCTCGCCGCGATCCTCCACGGGAACCTGCTTCGGCTCCTCGGGGAAGCTCTTCCAGCCGACTGAAAGCCGCGTCCCGAATCGGCACGGCCTCACTCGCCGGGTCCCGGTGGCAGCCACTCATGAAGGAGCGTGACGGCGCGTCCACAACCGCACCGCTCGCGGCTTCGAGTGCGGTCATCCGCACAGCGCGGCGCGGCGCCGCTGTGGCAGCCACCGTCACGGAAGAGTCACGCCGCGGCTCGGCCGGCCGCCCGGGGGACATGGCTCAGGCGTCGCGCAGCGTCCGGTAGCCGAGCAGGCCCGCGAAGCCGACGATCGCGAGCGCCGAGACCGCGTCGACGACGCCGACGAGCCGCGGGCCCACGCGCCGCCGGCTCCAGGCGACGGCGGCCGAGAGGATCGAGAACCAGACGAACGAGCCGACGCAGACGCCGCCGAGGAGGACGACCGCGGCGCCGGTGGACGAGCCCACCGCGTTCGCGGTCGAGGCGGCCGAGAAGATCGCCGCCCAGGAGACGATCGTCATCGGGTTCGAGGCCGTCGCGCCGAGCGAGGTTGCGAAGGCGCTCCGAGGCGAGCCGACCTCCTCCGGCGCCTCGCCGCCGAGCCGCACGCGAAACGCGCTCCAGAGCGACCGCAGCCCGAGGAACGCGAGCACCGCAGCGCCGGCCAGCCCGAGCGCCACGCGCAGCGCGGCGACGTCGAGGAGCTTGCTCGCGCCGGCCACCCCGAGCGCGGCGTACGCGACGTCGACGACCGCGGCCCCGGCTCCGATCGCGATCCCGACGCGAAAGCCGCTTCGGAGCGTCGAGCGGAGGCAGAGCAGCCAGATCGGCCCGACCTGGGCGGCGGTGAGGAACCCGAGGCCGAAGCCTGCCGCGGCCGCGCCGCCCACTACACCCGCACGGCGATCTCCTCGAGCGGCTTGCGCTCGAGGTCCGGCACGTCCGCGTCCTCGGCCGGAAAGCCGACCGGGATGAGGATGAACGGCCGCTCGTTCTCGGGCCGCTCGAGGATCTTCCCCAGGAAGCCCATCGGCGACGGGGTATGCGTCAGCGCGCAGAGACCGGCCGCTTGGAGCGCCGCGAGCAGGAACCCGACGGCGATCCCGACCGACTCGCGCACGTAGTAGTGCTTGACCTTGCGGCCGTCCTCCCAGCGCCAGGCCTGCTCGAAGACGACGATCACGTACGGCGCGTCGGTGATGTGCGTCTTGACCCAGTCGGTGCCGATCGGCCGGATCGCGTCCTTCCACTCGTCGGTTGCGCGGCGCGAGTAGAAGTCGCGCTCCTCGGCCTCCGCGCCCTCGCGGAGCCGCCGCTTCACCTCCGGGTCGGAGACGACGACGAAGGTCCACGGCTGCTGGTGCGCACCCGAAGGCGCGGTCCCCGCGACCCGGAGCGCGTTCTCGACGAGCTCCCACGGCACGGGCTCCCTCGAGAAGCGCCGGACCGAGCGGCGCGCGTCCATCAGCTCGGCGAACTCGCGGGAGCGGGCGAGCGCCTCCTCCGGGCTCGGCCGCTCGTACTCGAGCGGGACTGGGCGGTACGGGTCGCTCAAAGCCCGCGCCATTTTACGTTCGCCCTAGATCCGGAGCCTAGGCGACATGCGGAAGCCGCGTGCCTACGCCGTTCGGGTTACCGGCCTGCGGCTCGCGGTCCGTTGTAGGTAAGCGTGTGGAGGCGGCCGCTTACATGGCCGAGCAGCGGCTCGTGCTATGCGGAAGCGACAACCTCTCGAACTTCGACGCTCTCGAGGTCGACGGCGTCGGTCGCCATGCCAGGGACGCGGTCGGCGACCGCACGTGCGTCGTCCTCCGAGTCGAAGATGGCCAGCGACAAGCCGTTAGTGGGACCATCCGTCGGCCACGTCCAGTAGGCCGCCTTGAACCCCGGGGCGCCGGACACAGCCGGGACGACCCGGCTAGTGAGCAATTCCCGAGCACGCTCCGCATCGGTGATCGTGACGCGTACGGCAACGGCATACATCTGAGCCTCCTTTCACGGGCCTGCCGAAACGCGGGGACTCTACGCCATGGCGGATCAGCCCTGTCGAGACAATTGAGTCCTCGATGCGCCGGCGTGTAACTCGCCCATCGCGGGAGAGATCCGCGCGCATCGCGGCTTCGCCGTTTTACGTTCGCCTTACCCCGGGCTGACGTTTCCGTGGCGAAGGAGGTGCTTGATCCGCCTGTGATCGTCCGTCGCAGGCTCGCCGCGCTCCAGCTGCTCGTTACCGCCGCGCTCCTCGCCGCGGGAGCGTTTGGCTCGAGCGGGAGCGCGGCGACCCGCGCGGAGTCGGGAGTCGCGAAGCCGCGGAAGCCGGCGCCGCCGCGCGGCATCCACAAGATCGAGCACGTGATCGTGATCATGCAGGAGAACCGTTCGTTCGACTCCTACTTCGGGACCTACCCAGGCGCGGATGGAATCCCTTCGAGCGCGTGCGTGCCGGACCCGGCGAACGGCGGCTGCATCCGGCCGTACCACGACCCGAACGACCTGAATCGCGGCGGCCCTCACGGCGCCTCGAACGCGGTCGCGGACGTGGACGGCGGCCGGATGGACGGCTTCGTCGCGCAAGCCGAGCGCGGTCGGCGGCGCCGCGGAGTCACGACCGACGTGATGGGCTACCACGACGCCCGGGAGATCCCGAACTACTGGGCCTACGCGAAGAGCTTCGTGCTCCAGGACCGCATGTTCGAGCCGAACGCGTCCTGGAGCCTGCCGGAGCACCTGTTCATGGTCTCCGAGTGGTCGGCGCTCTGCTCGCAGCCCGGCGACCCGATGAGCTGCGTGAACGCGCTCCAGAGCCCGGCGCGGCCGAACGGCGTCGCTCCGCCGGACTACGCCTGGACCGACCTGACCTACCTCCTGCACGAGCACAAGATCAGCTGGCGCTACTACGTCTTCGCCGGCACCGAGCCGGACTGCGAGAATGACGGCGCGATGACGTGCGCGCCGGTGGCGCAGGGCGCGAAGACGCCGGGGATCTGGAACCCGCTCCCGTACTTCGACACGGTGCGCGAGGACGGCCAGCTCCAGAACGTGACCTCGCTCTCCAACTACTACGCGGCCGCGAAGGCGGGGAAGCTGCCGTCCGTCGCATGGATCACGCCGACCGGGGCGGTCAGCGAGCATCCGCCCGGCCTCGTCAGCGCGGGCGAGAAGTACGTGACGAGCCTCGTGAACGCGGCGATGCGCGGCCCCGAGTGGAAGTCGACGGCGATCTTCCTCGCCTGGGACGACTGGGGCGGGTTCTACGACCACGTCGCGCCGCCGCGTGTCGACGAGAACGGCTACGGCCTGCGGGTTCCCGGGCTCGTGATCAGCCCGTACGCGCGACGCGGGCTCGTAGACCACCAGACGCTGAGCTTCGACGCCTACGTGAAGTTCGTGGAGGACGACTTCCTCAAGGGGCAGCGGCTCGACCCGTCGACCGACGGCCGGCCGGACCCGCGCCCCGACGTCCGCGAACGAGCGCCGCAGCTCGGCAACCTCGTCCGCGACTTCGACTTCTCGCAGAAGCCGCGGCGGCCGTTGATCCTCACGCCTCGCTGAGGATCGGATCCTGTGTAGGAATCGTTTCTCGAACGAGCTCTCCGCGTTTCAGCGACGGATCTAAGCTCGCTCGGTGGTCACGAGCGGTGCCTGGCGCAAGTACGAGGAGCTCATCTGCTCACGCCTGATGTGCCAGGTCGGCGACGAGGCAGCGATTCTCTTCGACCATTCCGTCGTCGGCCGCGCCAGCAAGTGCGTTCGCCAGGTCGATATCTACGTCTCCGGCCGTTTCCCCGGTCTCGGGAACGAACCGCTCACCATGGCCGTCGATTGCAAGCTGTGGAGCCGGCGCGTTGCGGTTGGACACGTCGACTGCTTCATCGGCTTCGTCGACGCGTCGGCTGTGACCTCGGGCTCCTCGTCACGAACGTCGGCTTTAGTGAAGCGGCGCGCGCTCGCGCCGAGGGTGCCCGGGCGATCAAGGTCGACGTGGTTCGCCCGCAAGAGATCGACCTCGCGTTCCACGCCTACTGCTTGAAGTGCCGAACGCAACGGCTGATGAAAGAGGTCGAAGCGGTGACGATGAGAAACGGCCGTCTGGCGATGCGCGGCCAGTGCGCTGTCTGCGGCAGCTTGCTCTACCGGATGGGCGGGTAGCATCGTGTCGATTGGACGAGCTCTACAAGGTCGGCGGGCGCGACGGGCGCGCCGATCTGCTTCTCGCGGTCGATAGCGAACGTCGCTACGCGGCCGTCGCGGAAGTGAAGGACGTGGATTGGGAGGCGGTTCGTGGCCGAGGCACGCTGCGTCGAACCGCGGACCGTTACGCGCGCCAACTGTGGACGTATCTCGACGGCACCGCCACAGTTGCCGGAAGCGACGGAAGACCTACCGCTCTTCGGCTCCCGAAGCTGGATCGATACGCTGCGATGGTCTTCCCGCGCGGCCCGATCCCAACGACGCGGACTGAGGTGGAGGACGCCTTCGGTTCTCACGGCATCTCGGTCGTCTGGCTCGACGACCGGCCTCCCGAAGACGTCGATGACTCGAACACCTGGCACGCGGTTCTCGAGCGGCGCGACGAGCTGCCGACCGGCGCTTTCATTCCGGCCCAGCATAGGAGGCCGTGATCTTCGCCATCCACGGCTGCAGCTCGACGAGGAACCGCGGGTCGACTGCGTGCGGGTACGGGTACTCGCGGTAGAGCGGCTCGACGCCGGCTTCCTCGAGGCGCCGCCGCGCGTCGCGGCCGAAGTCGACCGGGATCACCTGGTCGTAGGTGCCATGACCGATCGCGATAGGCGGCGCGCTCGCGAGGTCGAGCTCCAAGCCCTCGACCGTCGGGATGAACCCGCTCAGCGCGATCAGCGCAGCGGGGCGGGGCCGGCCGGCGCCGAGCCCTACCGCGTACGTCATCGCGGCGCCTTGCGAGAACCCGCCGACGATCGTCCCGTCGAGGCCGACGCCGGTCTCCTCCGGCAGCGCGTCGAGCCACGACGTCAGCGGCGGCCACGTCGTGAGGAACGTCTCGCGGTCGGGGAACCCGACCCGGTGCAGCGCGTACCAGTGCGCTCCGCCCGGCGGGAACGAGAACGGCCCGCGCGGCGTGACGCCGTAGAGGCGGCGCTCCGGATCGAGGACGTCGAGGAGCGGGAAGAGGTCGTGCTCGTCCGCCCCGCGGCCGTGGAGGAGGACGAGTGCGCCTTCGGGCTCCCCGGCCGGCGGCCGCGAGAGGTGGCGCAGCTCAGGCGTAGCCGCGGACCTTCCAGTACGAGACGGCGACGCTCGCGGCTCCGACGGCGAGAAGGCCGATGACGCTCACGGCGGTGAGGCGCGCGTAGCCGGGGTGGCTGCGGCGGAAGCGCGCGAGCGCAAGCGTCCCGAGGATCCCGCCGACGAGCCCGCCGATGTGCCCGCCCCAGGAGATCCCGTTGAAGGCGAAGCTGAAGATCAGGTTGATGACGATCAGCCCGAAGGCTTGGCCGCCGACGATCTGGCCGGTCGCGAAGTACTCGAGCACGAGCAGCGCCCCGAAGAGGCCGAAGATCGCGCCCGACGCTCCGAGCGTGAACCCGAGCGGCGACTGGAGCAGCGCACCTGCGGACCCGGCTAGGAGCGACACCATGTAGAGCAGCAGGTAGCGCGCGCCGCCGAGCACCTCCTCGAGCTGCGAGCCGACCAGCCAGAGGATGAGCATGTTGAGCCCGATGTGGAGGACGTTCGCGTGGAGGAAACCGGCGGTGATCAGGCGGTACCAGTCACCGTGAGCGACGGCGGGCCCGAAGAGCGCCCACTTGACCTGGAACGCAACGCCGGGGCCGTTCACGGTGCCGCCGTTCGCGATCTCGAGCAGGTAGACGACCACGTTGATCCCGATCAGCGCCTTCGTCACGAGGGCGCCGGTCCCGCTGTAGCTCAGCCCGCGGCGGGCGCCCTGGGTGACCCGCTGTGTGCCGCGCGGCTTGCCGCTGTGGTCCGGGCAGCGGAGCCCGACCGGCGCCATCGTCATGCACTCGGTGCAGATCGGGCGGCCGCACTCGGAGCACGAGAGCCGCGTCTCGCGGTTCGGGTGCCGGTAGCACGTCATCACCTGCGACATCCCGACTAGCGTAACCGCGGTGCGCGTCCACGTGGCCTTCACGCCGGCCGAGGAGGCCGCTGCGCCCGTCGGGATCGTCGTCGACGTGCTGCGCGCGACCTCGACGATCGCGCAGGCTTTGGCGGCGGGCTATCGGCGGGTGCTCTGCTGCGCGGAGATCGAGCAGGCGCTCGCGCTGCGGTGAAATCGAGGCCAGGGTCTGCTTGCGGTCGAGCTGCGTGATGCTGGCGCCGAGGTAGAACTGCTCGCCGCTGACGAGCTGCTGCGGCTC
>Ga0081539_10002848_pt1 | contig 23016 bp, 16 predicted proteins | sample TabmetS4T2R2_FD_71023 | JGI IMG/M metagenome (GOLD analysis project Ga0081539, IMG submission 71023) | Tabebuia heterophylla rhizosphere microbial communities from the University of Puerto Rico - S4T2R2 | ecosystem: Host-associated > Plants > Roots > Rhizosphere ...
TCGCTGGGGCTCACCGTCACCTGCACCGTCGGACGTCCGCGTTTCGTCATCCGCGCCTCCTTGTACCAGAAGTACGAGGGACGCAGAGAATTCGTTTCAGAACTTCAGATCCGGGACACTAGAATGCCACACACTTGCGGTTGCCGCCGTCGGCGGAGCCTGCGAACTCCGGGCAGACGGACTGCTCGCGCCCGCGATCACGACGGCGACGCTGACGACAATCCGCACACGGCGCATCTGGCGTGACGACTACACGGCGACCGGGACTCTGCGGAACAGTGCGACATACAGGCCGCCGAGGATCAGGCCGTATATCAGGTGACCGACAAGGCTGCCGGCCGCAACCATCTGCATGGGCGGCATCATCAGCGGCGCAAACGCCGGCATGCCGAGCAGGAGTGGCATGAGGATCAGGCCGCCGACGATCCACCACGCGAACCCATACGCCGCACCCCATCCAAACGCCGAGCCGTATCCGCGCACGCGCGGTGCCACCAGCCAGCCGAAAATGGCGCCGATGACGGCGCTGTTGAACAGATGGTAGAGCCATCCCGCTGTCACCGTCGGCGAGCCGACGATTTGTCCAACCATCGCAAGAACCGCCATTCGCCCGCCGTCTGGCGTTGGCGCCGTCATCATCTGCATCATCACGCCAAAGACGACACCTGCGATGACGCCTGCAACGATGGAGGCTCCGATCCTGGAATTCATCATCAACCTCCTATTGATATTTCGGTGAACGTTCCCCGCGCCGGCGTCGCTCACCGAGCGCCTATGGTTTCGTCGCGCTGATCTTCGTCGCAGTGATCGTGTCGCCCGAACAATCTCCGCTGGGGAGCACGCGATCGCCTGCGTACTGCTTGAGTCCCGCAACGTCTCGCGCCGACGGACGGTGACGCAGCGGTCGCAGCGCGCGGGTCACTCTGATAGTTCGGTGGGGATGGTCGAAAGGTTACGATGACCGTTGATGGCGGCGAGTGAGTGGCCGGACGAGCGGTTTCGCGAGCTGATGCGCAGCGGGCAGGATGGCGACGTTGCGGCATACGCGGAACTACTGCAGGCGGTCGCCAACCGGGTCCGCGCGATCGTGCGGCGCCGTCGCGGATTCCTCGCGTCAGATGTCGTCGAGGACGTCGTTCAAGACGTCCTGCTATCCATCCATTCCGTTCGGCACACGTACGATCCTGCCCGGCCGTTCATGCCGTGGCTGCTGGGCATCGTTCGTCATCGCCTCGCCGACCGGTGGCGGCATGACAGTCGAATCGCCGAACATGAGCACGCCGTGGAGGACCTCGACGTAACCTTTGGCAGCGCGCCGACGAATTCAGAAGACGAGCGTCTCGACGACGCGCGCATGCTGGCCCACGCGATTCAACGGCTGCCGCCATCGCAGCGGCAGGCGATCGAACTGCTCAAGATTCGCGAGATGTCGTTGAAAGAGGCGTCGGTTCTGAGCGGCGCCAGCATCGGCGCGCTGAAAGTGGCGACGCACCGCGCGATCGCAGCGCTGCGCAAGGCACTGGGACACGCAGATGGTGGAACGGACTGATGACCTGATCGCCCGGCTATCCGCGGACGCGAAGCCGGTGAAGCGGCTGCTGTCGCCTGCGCGGCGCCTGACCTTGTGGGCGATCGGAGCGGCCGGTTACGTGATCGTGATGACGGCGGCGGCTGGACATTCGGGCCTGACGGGCGCGGTGGGGTTGGACGTGTGGCAGGACGTGGCCGCCTGCGTGTTGGCGCTGACCGCGGCATACGCCGCGTTTGTGAGCGTACTGCCGGACCGTCGCCTGCGCGGTGCGATGGTCGGCGCGGTGCTTGCCGCGGCCGTATGGTTCGTCCTGCTGGCGGAAGCATCGTTGGCAGAATTTCGGGCGACGGGCATCGTCGGCGGGGTTGCGCGCGAGACCGACTGGCCGTGTGTCATCGCGATGCTCGCTGGTGGAGGTGCGCTGGCGGCGTTCATGCTCGTGATGCTGAGACGCGGCGTGCCGCTGGCGCCGCGGCAGACCGTCGGTCTGGCCGCGATTGCCGCCGCGGCCATCGCCAGCATCGAGGCATGCATTTCGCGACCTCACGCCTTCATCAGCACCATTCTCGTCTGGCACGGGGCAACGTGCGGCGTGCTGGTGCTCGCTCTTGTCGTGAACGCCGGTCGCTTTCTATCGTGGGGTCGATCACCGAGCATGTCCGAGATTCCAGGTCGCTGATGACCGGCAGCGCTCGCTGACACGGCGGCTCGGTTCAGCGCAAGAGACAATTCGCAGGGGGAATCGATGTCCTCACGTCGTATCTTCGTCGAGGCGACGCTCGCCACTGTAGCTTTCTCGGCGATGGCCTCGGTCGACGCGCGTGGTCAAGGCGGGGGCAATCAGACGCGCGGTCGAGTGCTGGTGTTCGACGTCAACGAGACGATGCTCGACGTCGGCGCGCTCGCGCCGCAGTTCGCGCGAGTCTTCGGCAGAGCGGAAGTCTTGCAGGAATGGTTCTCCAACGTGCTCCTTTACTCCAACGTCGTGACGGTCGCCGGACCGTACGCTGACTTCGGGGCTATTGGTGGAGCGGTCCTCGACATGGTTGCTGCCGCCCGTGGCATTTCACTGTCAGCCGAGGATCGGCAGCAGGTGCTGGCCGCGGTGAGGACTCTGCCCGCTCACGCGGACGTTCGCCCCGCGTTGGAGCGCCTGCGCGGTGCCGGTTTCCGGCTCGCGACACTCACCAATTCGCCCCCGGCAGCTGTCGGCGCGCAGCTCGAGAACGCGGGCCTCAGCGATCTGTTCGAGCGATCCTTCTCGGTTGACGCGGTGAAGCGATTCAAACCATCGCCCGAGCCGTACCAGTACGTAGCCAGCCAGCTTGGTGTCGCCACGAACCGGCTGCGGATGATCGCCGCGCATGCGTGGGACGTGTACGGCGCGCTGCGGGCCGGCTGCGCGGCGGCGTTCATCGCGCGTCCCGGCAAGGCCCTGTTTCCCCTCGGTCCGCAGCCGGATGTGATCGCCCCGAACATGATCGCCGCGGCCGATCGCATCGTTGACATCGAGGCGTGATCTTTTCCGCTGTCGATTGCCTCAACCATCGTCGGCTCGTCGACGTCACCCGCCGGATCAGTATGCGCCTCGCCAATTCGCGTGGATCAACCTGACGCAGCCGGCGAGACGCCGTCCACCGACAAACGTCCCGTTCTTGCTGCCGAGGTCTCGACCGTGAGCGCAGCCGACTCCGCACAGGCCGGGCTCGCTCGTGTAGATCTTGACGCTGGTCAGTAGTTGGCGCCGACCTGTGAGAGTCGTTTTGACGTCCGTGATTCTCAGTCGCGGCAAGCCGCGGCGTGTGACGGTTACTTCTTGTCTTGAAGGCTTCGGTATACGGCGTCGATGAACATCTCGGTGGTCCACGGACCGGTCGTCGAGCCGTAGCGACCGTCGAAGTCGAGCGATGGCCGCGACGCCTTGATCTGCGCCAGCGTCTTCCCTTTGCTGATCAAATCCTGCACGCGGTCGCGAACGATCACGGCCATGTTGCGATACGACGCGACGTCGGCGGTGTCGGAGAGCCGGCCACGACCCGGAACGATCCATGTGCCCCCTTGCGACCTGTACTCGGCTACCGCGAGGTCGAGGATGTGATTCAGGCCGCGAATCACTCCCTGGACGGTGCCGCCTTTCTCGATGTCGATAACCGGATAGCTGACGGTTGAAAAGATATTGCCGGCGCTGATGACTTCGGAGCGGCGGAACATGACGATGCTGTCGCCGTCGGTGTTGGCGGCGGGCTCGTGATAGACGACGACCCCCTCGCCATTGAAATAGGTCGGCAGCTTCGTGAGCTCGTCGTTGTATGTGGCCGTCGGCCACGCCGCCTCCGGTGTGGGCGGCTGCTTGCCGGCAGGCGCGCTCATTCGAGTGAGCACGTTTTCATGGGCGATGACCGGCGCTCCTTCGACGTTGGCCACGGCGCCACCAAGCTGGCCGGCGCGCAGCCCTGTGCCCGTGGCGACGATCTTTTGATTGCCGCCTGTATGTTCTGGCGAGGCGCTGGTGTTGATGATGTAGCGGATCGGTCGTGCCGCCGCCGGCGATGCGATGACCGCATTCATGTACGGGCTGGACCACCCCCACGGTCCCGGACACGTTGCGCCGATGCACGCGTTCGCCGTCGCCCGCGCGGCCACCGCGCCTGACAACTGCTTGACCGCCGTCAGCACTTTGTCGGCCATCTGCTGCGAGCCGGTGTTGACGAGCGCCACACCTTCACTGCCCACCGAGGCGGTCACGTTGATGCCGTCGACCACCAGCATGTAGATGTTCCCCTGCACCGGCAGCACGTGCACCTCGCCGTCGCGCGGGCTCTCGTCCGCAATCAGCTTCGCCGCTGAAACCGTGGAGCGCAGCGACGGGACAGTGAGCGCGGCAACCTTTGCCGGATCGACGGTCACTCCAGTCAACGTCGACCGATATTCGGGATAGAGCGTCTTGACGCCGCCGCGCGCCGCAGCGAGCGGAACCCAGTCCTCCGCCACCGCAACGTTGCGCGCTCCGCCCGTGATGAGACCGCCCTTGGTGATCCATTCCGTCAACGCCTCGGTGTTCGAGCCCGGAAGAAAGTGCGGCACGAAGTGACGATCGCTGCCGCCCGTTTCCCCCGTCGCCGGAGCGTTGCAGTTCTCGGTGTTCACTCGAAGCGTCGGATCGTACGTGTAGGTCGTGGAATGAATGTACGGCTGGTCCTGGTAGAGCGGGTCGTCGATGACGGTGACGATGGACAGGATGTCGTCGTGACGCGTGATGAACTCCGTCATCGCGTACATGTCGGTGGTCTGCGGGCCACCGCGCCGAAGGTAACCGTCCTTCAGGTGCGTGGTGGTGACCTTCAGCGTGTTGCCGATCCACTCGCCGGTCGAGAAGCCGGTCCAGCTGTGCGGCGCGTATGCGGGCGGATGCGGACGGCCGTCCATGAAGATCGGTCGATCGAGCGACCGCATGAACTGAACGTGATACACCAAGACGCTGCGCGTGATCGGATCCTGTTCCGCGAGGATGCGCGTGCCGCCGAGGCCGCGCCACTGATGCGGCGCCGAATGCGGTCGACACTGATACTCGGCCGTGCTCCAGATCGATTCCGGTGTCGTCTCCGATCGCATGCGGCCGGCGTCGTTGAACGGAATCCCCGTGTAGTCGCCCAGCGGGGCCTGCGTTGCGGTGTCACGTTCGTTGGTGTCGAGGCGCCATTCGCCGACGATGTCCGGAGGCGCCTGCGGGCCGACCGGGCCCTGGGCGAACACGAGCACGTTCGCCAGGGCGCCTGCCGTCACCAGCAGCGCCGCAAGGGCAAGTCGATTGGTCGTGTGCATATGTTTAAAGGGGTCGGGGGTCGTTAAAGAGGACAGCCCGCAGCCTGCGACGTCACTTTCAGTCAGCTGTCGTCTTTAAATGACCCCGACCCCATTTCCATCATCGCGAGGAACAGGGCGTCGGATTCCAGCCGGTGGCGTTCGCCTGCTTCAGGAAATCCGACGTGGTCAGGTATCGGCGGACGAAGAACTGCTGATCTTCGACGTTGGTCGTCACCGTGAGCCACTGATCACCGGAGGGCAGGGTATTGATGTCGTAGTACTCCGTCACCCTGGCGCTGGCGCTGTACGGCGCGCCGTTCTTGCGTACATAGCCCGGACGGAGATTCGTCGTGACCACTTTCAGACTGCCGCCACGCGCGGTGCCGCGACCGCGGCCCGGCCCGAACTCCCAACGCGCCACAGATGTGCCCTGCCAGCTCGGTTCACCGGCGGCAGGCGGCGTGCCGAAATAGAACCGCCGCGTCTGCGTGCCCGCATCCGTATCGACGCGCAGCGTGGAACTGTTCTCCCACGTGATGTGCAGGCGCCCCGGCAGCCGCATGATGTTCGGCGCGCCGTAGGCGCGACACTGTTCTCCGGCCGCTTCGTCGCGCGCCGGATCCCACGTGTCGGCAACCTTGCGGCCGGCCTCGTTCAGCGGGATCGCCTCGTAGACGCCCTTCTTCGGCGTCACCATCCGCCACTTCCAGTCCTCGACGACGACCGACACCCAGTAGCCGGTCAGATCGATGGCGGCAGCCTGCTGCGGCGTCGGCGGAGCCGTTGCCGCGCCGCGTCCGGCCGGTTGCTGCGCCATAACGACGCTCACCGACACGAACAGAACGACTGTCGCCGCGAGAAGAGGCAGCCTTTGCATTTTGAATTTTGAATTCTGCATTTCAGCAGTGAACGCTCAGTCCACCGCTTCTCCGGCCCTGCCGCCCCAGGTGAAGCCGTCGAGCGGCCGCTTCAGGCTGACCAGCAGCGCCTTGTACTCGCCCGGCACGCGCGACGGGTTCCCCACGGCGACGATCTCGTCGCCCGGTTTGAGCGTCTCGCGCTTCACGCCCTGATTACTCAGCTGACCGACGCCACTCCACTCCAGCGACCACCGCTGCGCGACGCCTTTGGCATCGGGCGCCGACACGATGACGAAGGAATGCGGGTTCTTGAACACGAACTGCACCAGCGTGCCGGTGAGCGTGACCTGATTCCTCGTGTCGTACGTCGCCGTGTACGAATGGTGCGCCGATGCCGAGGCGGCCGCCACCAGCGCCGCAATGACAGTCAGCAGAATTCGTGTGCGCATTACTTCTTCTCCTGAAGGCTGCGGTACACAGCCTCGATGAACATGTCGGTAGTCCACGGTCCCGTGGTCGCTCCATAGCGACCGTCGAAATCCAGCGACAGGCGTGCCGCTTTCACCTGTGCCAGCGTCATCTCTTTGCTCATGGCATCCTGCACGCGGTCGCGGACCATGACCAGCATGTTCCGGTACGACGCGACATCCGCCGTATCGGACAGCCGGCCGTGCCCGGGCACGATCCAGGTGCCTCCCTGCGACCGGTACTCCGCAAACGACAGATCCAGAATGTGATTGAGGCCGCGAATCACGCCCTGGATGCTGCCGCCCTTCTCGAGGTCGATGACGGGATAGCTCACCGTCGAGAACAGGTTACCAGCGCTGATCACCTCCGAGCGTCGAAATTGCACGATACTGTCGCCGTCGGTGGTCGCCGCCGGCTCGTGATAGACGGTCACCCCTTCGCCGTTGAAATACGCGGGAAATTTGTAGAACTCGTCGAAATAGGTCACCGTGGGCCAGCTCGACATCGGCGCCGTCGGGGTTTTTCCCGCCGGCGCGCTCAACCGTGTCAGCACATTCTCGTGTGCGATCACCGGTGCCCCTTCCACTGCGTCGACTACCCCGCCCACGCCGCCGGCGCGGAATCCGGATCCGGCCGGCCCCAGCTTGGCGTTGCCGCCGATTGCCTCTGCTGCCGCGCTCGTGTTGACGATGTAGCGAATCGGCCGCACGGGGGCTGGCGAATTGATCGCGGTGAAAATATACGGACTCGACCAGCCCCACACCCCGGGACAGGTGGCGCCGAAACACTGGTTCGGCCGCGTCGCGGCAACCACGGTGGTGGCCAGCTGCTCCACGGCGGCGAGCACCTTGGCCGACATTGCCGCCGATCCGGTATTCACCAGTGCGACGCCCTCTGGTCCGACCGACACGGTGATGTTGGTGCCGTCCGCCACGAGCATGTAGACGTTGCCCTGCACCGGCATGACATGCACTTCGCCGTCGCGTGGGCTCTGATCGGCGATGGCCTTGCTGGCCGGCGTCCACGACTTGAGCGTCGGAACCGTGAGTGCCGACGCCTTCGCCGCGTCCACGGTCGCACCGGTCAACGTGCTGCGGTACTCGGGATACAACGTCTTCAGTCCACCTCGCGCCGCCTCGAGCGGCACCCAGTTCTCCGGACCAACGTTCGACCGCGGATCGCCGGTGGTAAGCCATTCGGTGAGCGCCGGGTTGTTGCCGGGCAGAAAGTGCGGCACCCAATGACGATCGGAGCCGCCGTTCTCGGCGAACGAGCCGCTGCAGGTCTCCATCGTCAAGCTGCTTCCCTGCGCTACCGTGTAGGTCGTCGAATGGATGTACGGCTGATCGAGATACAGCGGATCGTCGATCACGGTCACGATCGTCAGCACGTCGTCGTGCCGCGTCAGGTACTCCGTCATCGAGTACATGTCCGAGGACTGCGGACTGCCGCGACGCAGGAACCCGTCCTTCAGGTGTGTCGTGGTGATCTTCAACGTGTTCCCGATCCACTCGCCGGTCGAGAAGCCGGTCCACGTGTGCGGTGCCCAGGCGGGCGGATGCGGCCGACCGTCCATGTAGATCGGGCGGTCCAGCGAGCGCATGAACTGGATGTGGTACACGCTCACCTTACGCGTCAACGGATCCTGTTCCTTCAGGATCCGGGCACCGCCCAGTCCGCGCCATTGATGCGGCGACGAATGCGGCCGGCACTGGTACTCGAGCGTGCCCCAGATCGACTCGGGTGTCGTGTCCGAGCGCATCCGTCCCGCGTCGTTGAACGCAATCCCCGTGTAGTCTCCAAGCGGCGCCTGCCCGAACGTGTCGCGCTCGTTGTTGTCCAGCCGCCATTCCTGCGCGATGTCGGGTGGCGCCAGCTCCCGCCCAGGGCCGGCGCCGTCGAGTTGGGCATAGACAACGACGCCGGCCAGTGTCGCGGCGGCCAGTGCCAGTCCAGAAGTGAGAGTTCGATTGGCGTGCTGCATCGAGCGATCCTACCTTCAACCACGAAGGCCTGGCGGCACCCACGGAGCACAGGCGACCTTCGTGGACGTCGCGCAGCGACCTTCGTGATTCATCCCAGGCATGCGCACTCAAAACCCGTACTTTACGGCAAACTGCATGATGCGCGAGTCGCCATTCTGCGTGGTAATCCGGCCGAAGTTCCCCGATTCGAGCGTAGTATTCGGGTCGCCCCAATTGAACGTGTTGAACACATTGAACGCCTCGACACGAAGCTCGAGCGTCCGTGTGGCCGCGACGCGCATCACTCGCGCAAGTGCCACGTCGACCTTCCAGAACGCCGGACCCTCGAAGCTGCGGGCCCGATGGTTGCCCACCGTTCCGGGATCGGGAAATGCGAACGCTGCCGGGTCGAGATAGTTGATCAGCGTTTTGGCTCCGTACGGGTTGTCGCGCACCTGATTCACGCGTTGCGCGGGAATTCCGGTCAACGCGGGATCGCGACCGGTCGTCACCGTCAGCCAGCTGCCGGACTGGGTGTTGAGAATGCCCGAGACGCGCCAATCCGATGCGACAGCGCGCAGCGCGGCGTTGCCGAACTGCGGCGTGAGATAGCCGACCGTGAAGGCGCCGATCAGCCGGCGATTGAACGGGCAGTTGCCCTTGTCGAACGACGGGTTCGTCGGATCCGAGTACTCGAAGTCGCTGACGAACCGTCCGCCATACGGACTGTCGGTCGTGCAATGTGAGAACGTGTAATTGCCGCTCAGGCTGATGCCATTGACGGCGCGGCGGCGGACCGAGAGCTTCAGTCCGCGATAACTTTGAACGCCCACATCCGTGAACGTGTGGACTTCCGCGAAGTAGGCGCCTTCGACCGGGTTCAGCTGCGTAAGAGGGCGCCGCGCCTGCAGGTTGCCGCGTGTGGAGCACGTCGGATAGAAGACACCTTGTAGCGTGCACGGACCGAGGCCCATATAGACGCCAGCATTGATCTGCCCTCGACCCCAGATGCGATCGATGTAGCTCCCCAGGTAGCTCGCTGCGACCTGCCAGTCCTCTCCGATCTGTCGTTCGATGGTGGCATTCCACGCCTGGACACGAATCGAGTTGGTGTCTGGATCGATGGACGAATACGGCGCCAGCTGTGGAAAGACGGCGTTGGATGGAGCGGGGATGCGCACCGGATGTTCAGGTGGCCCGGTGGGCACGGCCGAATACGGATTCGCAAACGGAATGTTGCCGCTCACCGAGACGCGGTTGTTGAATGGAGGCACGTTTGCCGCCGACTGCTGAAAGGCCCCGCCGGGAAAGTCGTAATTGACCGCATACGACGAGCGCACTGCGGTTCGGCCGTCGCCGTTCACATCCCACGCGGCACCGATACGTGGGGAGACATTCAGCCACTGGCGTTTCGTTCCGGTCGTACCGGGAGGAAACCCGCGGTCGCCCGGGAAAAGGAGGCCGGCCGGCGCGTTCGGGAAGCTCGTGCTCCTCACGAGATTCCGATAGTTGTCGAGCGAGAAGTTGGAAATCGTGCCGTGCTCCCACACCGTCCCGAGGTAGGGATCCCACCGCAGGCCGAGATTGAGCGTCACTCGCTCCTTCACTCTCCACGTGTCCTGGCCATAGAGACCGATATACCACTGGTGATTCGTATTGATATTGGGCGAGCCATGACCAAAGCTCGACATCTGGCCGAGCAGAAAGTCGGCGAGCGCAAGCCCCGTATTCGAGCCGTTGAACGTGAACGTGCCGTTCGCGCCTGCGTAATCCCACCCGTCGAAATACGCGTATTGGATGTTGGCGCCGACTCCGAGCTGGTGCCGCCCCCACACGCGCGAGAGATCGTCGGACACCTGGTAGATCTTGCTGTCCACTTTGGCGGCGACCGTGTGGTTCCCGGAGAACCGGATGTCATTGCCGGTCGCGCCGACAATGACGGTCATCGTGCCCGGCACGTATGTGTAGATATTGGGAATGCCGAGCGAGGCGGCATCGAAAAACTGCTCCGGCGGCTGATTGGCGCGCGTACGCGTGTTGGCCACGGTCGCTCGCAGCTGATTGACCATGTTCGATCCGAACACGTGCGTGTCGCCGAATGCGGCCATCTGCGCGCGCCGGTTCCGGTACGGGAGATACGCTGCCTGAATCGTCAGGACGTTGTGCAGCTCGTTCAGTTTCGGCGGACGACGCTCGAACGTATCGAAGTACCTGCCGAAGATCGTGTGGTTGCTCTTCAGCTGATAATCGACGCGCGTCACGTACTGCTCGTCGTTGTTGTCGAAATTCACGTCGTACTGCACTTCACCGCATGGATTGTTCGAGGACGGAATCCATCCGGAGTTCACGATCTTGACCGCTTGTGGACTGAACAGCCTTGGATCGATCTGGTTGCCCACGAACGGCGGTCGCAGCATCACCTGGCGTCCGGCGTTGCATGCGGGTGACGCGTAGGCCGTGAAGTCGCCCGCCATCATGGCCGGCGTCGGCACGAAGGCAAAGTTGTCAGGGTTGGTCTGCCGAACGCGATTGCGCTCGTAGCCGGCGAAGAAGAACAGCCGGTCGCGCATGACCGGCCCGCCGAGCGTCCCACCGAACTGGTTGCGACTGAGGCCATCGCCCTTTTTCTTGCCGTCGGGGCCGACAGGAGCAAACGCGCCTGGCGAATTGAAACGACTGTCGCGGAAAAATTCGAAGCCGTTCCCGTGGAACTGATTCGTCCCCGACTTGGTGACCGCGTTGACCGACGCTGATGAATGCATGCCGGTAGCCGCAGCCAAGCCGCCGTTGGCGACGCTGAACTCCTGCAGTGCGTCGGGAAATGGAAACGGGAGGTTCCCGAGATCGTGCGGGCTGTTGTGCGCCGCGCCATCGAGCTGGTACTCGACGCCATTGCGCAGACCGCCGGCGACAGAAATGGCAACGCTGTTACTGGTGCTCAGGGCGGAGATCCTGCCGGTGTTGACGGCGCTTCCGGCGAGCACGATCAGGTCGGTGACCTGCCGTCCCTGCAGCGGCAGCTCCACGATGCGCTCCTGTTCGACCACATCGCTGATGCCGGCGCTGCGAACATCGACCAGCGGCGCCGCAGCATCCACGGTCACCGTCTCGGCGACGTTGCCCAGGGCGAGCGACACGTTGATCACCGGATTGGCGTTGACCTGCAGCACGATGCCGGTCTGCACGTAGGTGCGAAACGCCTGCAACATGACCTCGAGTTTGTACGGACCGATCGGCACGTTGGGCATCGTCCAGGCGCCTGACTCGTCGGAGACGACGCTGCGTGTGAACCCGGTGTCGGTCTGCGTCGCCGTGACTGTCGCGCCCGGGAGGACGGCACCGCTCTCGTCGGTGACGCGACCGTTGAGTTGAGCCGTCGCTTGCGCCCAACCGATACTCGCCATGAACAAGAAGGCCACTATGGTTGCCGAGAGACATTGGAGGAAGTACTTCATTGCGTTCTCCTCAGGTCATGACGGTCGTCGACACCAACCACCAGCGAACGAGGAACGGCGGGACGCGGGCGGTATTACCAAATCAACAGCGGGGTGTCAACGAAGGAGGCCCAGAGAGTGCAGAGTCCACGCCCAAAGCCGTAAGCTAGTCCGATCACCGTTGGTGTAGCATCTCGCCTGGTTGGTGGTTGGTGGTTAGTGGATGGTGGTTCTGCTGCAGCCGTGGCCGGGACACACGAACCACCAACTACCGTCCACCATCCCGGTCTAGTCACATTGAAAGGGGGACGCATGACGGCACGTTCTGCGCTGACCAGTTCCACGGTCATTCTGGGCACCCTCGGGGTCGGCATTGTCATTGGCGCTACGTTGAGCGGACCGCTCGCGATACCGAAGGTCGAGGCCGCTCAACAAGCCGCTCAACCAGGCGCGCAGCAGGCGCCGGCAACGCCCGCAACGCCGCCGGCGCCTTGCGGTCCGAAAGCCAGCCTGCCCGAGAATCTGTCGCGAAACGTCGCGCCCGATTCGCGTTGCTACGAAATCAGGATGTATACGGCCGACCGGGCGCGAGATGGCGTCGGCCAGTTCAAAGGCGGCATCAACGAGCTGCACCAGCGCTTCCGCGAGAAGGAAGTCCAGCTCTTCACCAAGCACGGCGCGCAGATCCTCGGCGTGTGGCAACGGCTCGACGATCCCGACACGCTGGTATGGATGCTCGTGTATCGCGATCGGGCACACCGCGAGCAGGTGTGGGAGGCCTTCGGCAAGGATCCGGAGTGGGACGCGCTGCGACGCAAGTACTTCGTACCGCTCAAGACCAACACGTTCTTGATGAGCGCGGCCGATTACTCGCCGATGAAATAACGCACGGGGCACCATCAGCAATAAGGTAGGGATCACCTTCAGGTGGCCCAACGGACATGACATACCTTCGTCATCACGCGGCGTTCTTCCTCGTCATCGCCTTCCTTACTGCAGGACGTTGGATCGAGGCGGCGCCGCAGTCTCGCCGGCTCGACGAGAATGCGCTGAAGAACGCGTGGCGAACCGGAGACTGGGTCAGCCACGGCAACGATCCGGGAGAGAAGCGTTACAGCCTCCTTGACCAGATCACGACAGCGAACGTGAGCCGGCTCGGGCTGGCATGGACATCGGTGGTTGGGGAAGGTGGCGGAAATCAGGAAGCGACGCCGCTGTTCTGGGACGGCGTCCTCTATAGCATCACCAACTGGAGCATCGTCTTCGCCTCCGACGCGCGTACGGGCAAGGAACTGTGGCGATACGACCCGAAAGTCGATCGCGCGTTCAACACGCCTGGGGCGAACCGCGGCATCTGCTGTGGCATCGTCAACCGCGGCGTCGCGCTTCACAACGGAAAGGTGCTCGCCCCGGTCATCGACGGACGCATGGTTGCGCTCGATGCGAAGACCGGGAAGCTCCTCTGGTCGACGCGACTGCTTCCGGAGGACTCCAGCGGCTACTCGATCACGATGGCGCCGCGCGTGGCGAAGGACAAGGTGATCGTCGGTGTGGCCGGCGGCGAGTTCACGCCGCACCGCGGCTTCTTCTCGGCGCTGGACGTGAACACCGGTCGTGAACAGTGGCGCTTCTATACGGTCCCTGGCGATCCCTCCAAGCCGCTGGAGAATCCCGCGCTCGCGGCGGCCGCCAAGACATGGACCGGAGACTGGTGGAGGTACGGCGGTGGCGGATCGCTGTGGGACGGACTCTCCTACGATCCCGACGCGAACCTGATTTACGTCGGCACCGGTAACGGCGTGCCGTGGCCGCAGATTCTTCGCGGAGATCAGGGGTACGACAACTTGTACGTGTCTTCGATCCTCGCGGTGAATCCCGATACCAGCTCGTTGAAGTGGTATTACCAGGCCGTCCCTGGCGATTCGTGGGATTTCGACAACGTGCAACAGATGATTCTTGCCGACCTGCCGATTGGTGGACGTGCACGCAAGGTGCTGATACAGGCGAGCAAGAACGGTTTCGTTCACGTACTCGATCGGATCACCGGTGAATTTCTCTCGGCAACGCCCATTGCGCCGGTGAACTGGGCGTCGGGTCACGATCCCAAGACCGGCCGTCCGAAGATCAACAAGGAGGCGTACTACACGGCAACGCAGCCGGCGGTGATCTCGCCGTCGCAGAGCGGTGCCACCAATTGGGCGGCCAAGGCGTACAGCCCGAAGACGGGGCTCGCCTACATACCGGTCAATGGCTTCAACAGCCGCACGTACGTCGCCATCCCGTTCGACCTCGTTCCCGGTCGTTCCATTCAGGACAATGGCACACCTCGTGGCGGGCGCATGCCGGCGCAGGTGACCGCTGCTCCTCTGACGCCTCCGTATATCGGGCCTCCACGCGAGCGGATGGGCGGGTTCTTGATCGCATTTGATCCCGTCACGCGTACAGAGCGGTGGCGCGTCGAAGGGGGCGGCGGTGCGGGCGGTGGGGTGGTGGTGACGGCCGGCGATCTTGTGTTCCAGACGATCAACGACGGCCGGCTGCGTGTACTTGGTGCCGAGGACGGCCAAGTGTTATGGGAAGTGCAGACCGGCCAGCGCGGGATGGGCCCTCCGATCACCTATCGTGTCGATGGCCGGCAGCACATTTCGTTCATGGCTGGCCAGGGCGGCGGCGCGGCGCGGCCGATGATCTACACCTTCGCGCTGGACGGAAAGATGCCGATGCCTTCGGCACCGGACCAGTAGACCGCAGCTTCGACGCGAGCCACGGGCAAGGAGCTCGCGCCAGGTGCGACGTACTCGCGGATATCGCGCAGCTTGCATCAAGGTTGAGCTGCGCGCCGCGAACACCGTTTGGCTCGCCACTGGCGACGATCAGCCAGACAGCTGCGGGGCATCAGGTATTTGCCTCCGCGAGGCCGACAGGCTTCTTCAACGAGCGCGTTGCTTCGTATCTGCAGTCGCTGCAGGCGCGGGTAAGACCTCGTACCGCGCCATCATTCCCGCCTCCATGTGGTCGTCCAAGTGGCAATGAAATAGCCAGAGGCCAGGGGCGTCAGGAACCATGTCGACGGTTTCCGTTCCCATGGGCAACAGAGCGATCGTGTCCCTGCGAGTGCCGTGGGAGAGCACTGTGTTGCCGTGCCAATGCGGGGTGTGGAAATTGAGCGCGCCCACGTCACCCATACCCAGCAGATACCAGCGTACGCGCTGGCCCTGAGTCACGGTCATCACCGGCCCGTCGCCGTAGAGGTATCCATTGACGGAAAACTTGTAGTTGGTCTCGGCGAATCCGGTACCGACGAAGGTGAAGAATCCTTGCGCGTCGGAGAAGTTGGCCTCTCGCTTATCGAGCGCCTGCTGGTCGCCGGCGCTGATGTGGGCGGCGACGTTCTGTTGGAAGTACCAACTCTTGTTTTCATTGAAGGTGGTGAAGAGCGCGACGATTTCGCGATCGACGTCTTTGGGAGTGCCGTCGGCGTTCGCCTGGCCGCGCCGGGTCACGATGATGCCGCCGACCAGCCCGGACGCCACGTCCTGGGATTCGGTGACGCGTGAATAGTAGACCCAGACGATCGAGCTGCGATCGCCCGGCTGTGGCCCCGCCAGTCCCGGTACATCCCACTCGTAGGTGACCGTCGCCCCGGCCGCCACCGTATCCTCCGGCTCCCCGTTGGTCACGAAGCCGTCGGCATCGACAGTCGTGCCGGTGCCGGCTTTGTGCCGCGGGCGGAAGACGTCGTCGGGAAAATGCATGCTGTAGGGCTGCGAGGTCGTGTTCTTGAAAACGACCTTGATGCTGTCGCCGACCTCGACGTGCAGAATCGGCCCCAGCAACCCGAGGTATTCGTCCTGCGGGGGGCGCGGTTTCCGTGTTGCGAACGTCGCGTCGGTGTACTCCCGGTACACCGCTTTACGATAGAGGCGCCCGATGTGATTGGGTCCTGGCTGCGTGTAAGCCGCCGACGTCCCTTCGAACGGCTTGCCGGTCATCATATCGATGCCGAGCGGTGCGTAGTCCCATTCGGTCTCTTCGGCCGCAATGTAGTAGGTCCGCACGAGTCCGCCGCCGGTGGGGGAATCCTGCATCGGCCGCGGTCCAGCGGACGGCGCGGCGACCTGCGTCAGACTGACGGCTGCGACAACGCACATCGCCCGGACGAGGCCTTTCACGGCAGCACCTCGTACCGCGTCAGCATTCCCGCCTGCATGTGGTCGTCGACCTGGCAATGCAGGATCCAGAGGCCAGGAGCGTCGGCGACCATGTCGGCAGTCTCCATTCCCGCGGGCAACATCGAGAACACATCTGTGCGAGCGTGGTGGTAGGTCACCAGGTTGCCGCGCCAATGCGGGGTGTGGAAATTGACCACATCACCCACATCCAGCAGATACCAGCGCACACGCTGGCCCTTCTTCATCGTCATCACCGGACCATTGCCGTAGAGGTATCCGTTGACGGAAAACTTGAAATTGGTCTCGGCAAAGCCGTTGCCCGTGAACGCCACGTACATGTGCGGATTGGACAGCTTGGCGTCTCGTGTGTTGAGCGCCTTCTGGTCGGCGACGCTGATGTGGGCGGCCACGTTCTGCTGCGCATACCAACTCTGGTTTTCGTTGAATCCGGCGAAGAGCGCGACGATTTCGCGGTCGACGTCTTTGGGAGTGCCGTCGGCGTTGGTCTGGCCCCGCCGCGCCACGATGATGGCCCCCACCAGGCCGGACGCGACGTCTTTGTATGCGTCCACGTGCGAGTGGTACAACCAGACGATCGAGCTGGGATCATCGGGGCCCGGCCCCGCGCGTTCCGGCACCTCCCACTGGTACGTGAATATCGCCCCCGGCGGCACCATGGATCCGGTCTTCTGATCGTGCGGCACATTGTCGGCGTACATCGCCCCTTCCGAGGCCTTCTCGTAGAAGACTCCGTGCGGATGCAGGCTGAAGGGCCGCGAGGCGTTGTTCTTGAAAACGACCTTGATCGTCTCACCGACCTCCGCGCGCAGGATCGGTCCCAGCAAACCAAGGTATTCGTCCTGCGGCAGGCGCGGCTTCCGTGTTGCGAACGTAGCGTCCGTGTACTCCCGGTAGAGGGCCTTGCGATAGACGCGGCCGATGCGATTTGGTCCCGGCTGCGTGTATGCCGCCGCCGTTCCCTCGAACGGTTTGCCGGTCGTCATGTCGATGCCGAGCGGGGCGTAATCCCATTCGACTTCTTCCGCGGCAACGTAATAGGTGCGTACCCGTCCGGTCGCACCGGTATCGTTCTTCGCCTGGGGAGCAGCCGGAGTCGCCGCGAGTTGGGCCAGGCCTCCGACGCCGATCAGGAAGACCGCCCACACCACGCCCTTCATCGCAATCTCCTCGGCCCCTAGTGCTGTGAGTGTAACGTAGTGCTCTGCCAGCTCGCCGCCGCGCGGTGTGGGACCGTATGTCCGGAGGAAAACCGTGGCAAGTGTTTGGTCACAGGCTGTTGATCGGCGGCGGATGCTGAGGTGCTCGGATCACGATCGGTTTCCGCAGCGACATACGGTCACGCACCGCGTCACTGCGAGCGTCACCACGCGGATGACGCCGTGGTCGAAACACTAGTTCGCTATGCGGCTCGGAACGCAAATTTGTACTCGTTGCAACAATAGCCGCATAACGGACTAGACGCGCGGAGCGCGCCAAAGACACTGTAGACCAGCCGAGGGGCTGTGCGGGATATAAGCGCCAGAGCCGCTGGGCTGGTTGCGCAACGGTTGAACAGACGGCGGGACTGCAGACGCCTTGTCGACGTGACGCGTGAACAAGGCGTCTGCTCTTGTATGCTAATTCGCCAGTGGATTGGGGCGGATCTGCATGTGATTCACGGAGCCTTTGCGCGTTTCCGTGAATCGGGGCAGGTAAGAGCTGTAAGTCATCCACAGGCCCCGGCCCTTCCAACCCGCCTTCGCGTCGTCAATCCGACCATCCAGACCACGGGTATAAAACGGCATCGGGTACGGAACTCGGAACACCGTGAACGTTTCCTTCTTCGAATCGAATACGAACATCGCGTCCGAGGTCGTTCCGGTGACGAACACGGTGTCCTTGCCCAGTCCTGAGGCGTCGAATTGATCGATCCACAGATAGTAAGGAAAGTCGGTCGTACCGGTTTCCGCACCGGTACCCTGGAATTTCAGCCCCGGGTTGTCCCAGAACTTCCACTGGCCGGTCTTCACATCCAGGCGCCCGAGGTGACCGCTGCCGAGTGACGTCCACACGTTGCCGTCCGAGCTGAAGTCGATGCCGTGCGGGAAACGTCCTGGAGCCGGCAGCGGGTAATCCTTAATCTTCTCCGTCTTCGGATCGACCATGTACAGCTTGTTCGCGGGGCCGCCAGCCTGCGGAGACGAATACCACACGGTGCCATCGACCGGGCTGACCGCTTCTCCATAACCCGTTCCCGGAATCATCTTCTTGGTCGCCGGATCGATCCGTACCCACATCTTCTGCGCAGCGACCTCGGTGCCTTCGATATTGTTGAAATCCAGCTTTTTCGTGTCGAGCATCCCGAGCGCGGAACCGCCGCCGTCGGTCCAGATCCGGCCCTGCCAATCGAGCTGCAGGTGATGGGTGTTGTATGCGGTATCGACCGACACGAATTTATTGGTCTTCGTATCGTAGAAACCGAGCTGCATGTTGTTGCCGCGCGCAGCCACGATGTTGAAGGCGGCATCGATATCCGCGGGGTCATTGGTCTCGGTGACGATCGTGCTCTTCGCCCACTTTGGATAGTAGTCCTTGCCCCCGGCGCGAATCTGCGTCGTCATCCAGACGCGGCCATGCTCGTCGAACATCGGATTGTGCGGGCTGGCCATCCATTCCGCGTCTTCCCCCGTATACGCCTGGTTTTCTTCGGCGCCGTGGTAGTAGTCCTTGGTCAGCGAGTATCCATGCGCCTTGCTTCGTGGTTCCACTTGCAGCGCGGAGACGATGTTCTCCAGCGGGTCGAGGACCAACAATCGCCCTCCGCCGGTTCGGTCCACCCCGTAGACTTTCCCGTACGAGTACAACGTCGGGTTGCGCTTGTCGGTCGAGATCAAGTCGTGAACGAAGGACTCCGGGAAACCCCAATCCCACTGAGAGATCACGACGTTGCGTTCGATGCCGGTTGGTCGCGGTGGAGCAGGAGGCACTTCTCCGGCCGCCACGCGGGCGCCCCACTCCGCGAGCATCTTCTCGACGACCGGCTTGCCCATCGCCTCGAGTTCGCGGTGCATCGACTGGGCGCGCAGGAACATCGCGTCCCAGTCTTTCGCGGTCGTATAGATGCGCGTTTGCGGCATGCCGAGCGCATGGCAGTGGTTGCACCCGTTCCTCAGGACCGCAAGCCATTCGTCCTGGCTCTTGAATCTGGCCGGAAGCTCGCTCATCGGGGGCGGCTGAATCATCGACGTCCAGTAACTGGCGGGATAGATCTTCGCCGCCTCCTGCGGAGTGGCGGCGGTGGCCACCTGCAGCTTCACGTTCGCGCCGCGCTCTCCTTTGACGCGCTCCGAGTCCTTCAGTCCGTAGCCGCGCACCCACAGCTCGTACGTTCCTTTTGGCAGATCCGGAACCAGATACCTGCCCTGATCATCGGTGACGACAATCTTGCGGAAGGGTGTCTGTAAGGACTTGGTCTCGGCGATCACCCAGACGCCAGCTTCAGGCTTCCCGCCGTTGCTGTTCACAACGGTGCCGCCTATGCTGCGATCGTCAATTTTCAATCCAGGTACGTTCTGCTGGCCGCCGACAGACGCTCGAGCAGCCACAACACAGACCGCCAGAAGAACCCAGGCCATCTTGCGCGCTACGGTTCGCATTTGCAGTCCTCCGGTCGGATACCTCCGGCCTATAGCGCCATCAGTGGAAACTAAGCGTCAAGACGATGTCAAGCCAGAAGCTGATTTCGCTGATTGGGTCCCGGACGTGAGCGACGCGTCGTCTGATCGCGACGTTTCGCGCGGGGAAATCGCGCCGGAAGCGCTCGTTGCAAGAATTCGTCTCGCGACGAACTCGCGAAAAAAGCTCAATGAATTGTCGGGAATCGTTTGGCGGAGAGGTGTGGGTTCCGGAAATTCTGGCCACTTGTTTCCGGAAATTCTGGCCACCTCGTCGTCCTGATCTGAGTCCTCTTTCAGCGCTTCGTCAAGCTTGAGGTGCAGCGTGCGGACCGATGGTCCATCGAGCCGAATGAGGCGACCACGCTCGAGGACGCGGTCAATGATGGCGTGCCCGAGATCCTCATCGTGTAGCACTCGTCCCCATGATTTCAGTGCTTTGTTTGTCGTAAAGATCATCGAGCGCCGGCGACGGTGTCGCTCATTGACGACGTGAAAGAGCATAGTCGCCGCATCAGTGCCGTACGTGAGGTAGCCGATCTCATCGACGACCAAGACTCCCGGATGGGTGTAGAGCTGCAGCGCCTCGGCGAGCTGTCCCTCCCGAAACGCCGCAGAGAGATCGTCGATGAGGGCGGCGGCGGTCGTGAAGAAGGCATCAAAGCCGTTCTGGATCGCGCGGTAGGCAATGGCAATCGCGAGATGCGTTTTTCCTCGGCCCGTTTTGCCGGAGAAGATCAGCGTTCGTCCTTCGGTGACGAAGTCCGGGGCGAGCGCCGACCCCAGCATCTGGAGTCGGAGCGTCGACTGATACGCAAAGTTGAAATCATCGATCGTCTTGAGAAACGGAAACTGCGCGCGGCGTGTGAGGCGATCCAGCCGCGTCTGCTGGCGATGCGCGATCTCCTCCGTGACGAGCAGCGTCAGGAAGTCGCGATAGGACCACGACTCCCGCTCCGCGCGTTGCACGAGGTCACGCCACACGCGCCGCGCGTTCGCCAGATGCAGGCGCTTGAAGAGCGCGTCGAGATCCTGGTCGGGGGCAATCATGACCGGCCTCCGACGCGGCGAGATGGTACTGCCGTGCTCCGCCGCGTCCAGGTGCTCCGCTGCGCTGCGCCCCTGCGGGCGCCTTCGGCGACCTGGACCCGGCCTCCGCGCGGCAGTCGAGAGGTGGCCGCTATCGTCGGTGACCGGTCGTCTGTCGGATCAAAGGGCAGGGTGGGGCTGACGTCACCCAGATAGTGCGCAATGTACTCGGCGCCGATCGCCTGCTCGGCGAGGCCGCGTGCAAACGCGCTGCGGAGCGCGGTGTCCCCGTGCGTTTGCAGGAGCGCGTGCAGTCGCTCGATGTCGTGAATCCAGGTCTGCGGGCGACGGTGCGTGAGCTCCGTGAGATAGGCCAATGCGGCGGACCCGAGATCGAGCAAGTGCTGGCGCTGCAAGTAGCGCCGCGCCCGCTTGCCGGACACCGCGGCCACACGCTGCGCCCGATGCTCCGGCAAGATCGAGCCGTCGCCTGGCTGGAATTTCCGCTCGTGCTCGGCACTGAAGCGACCGGCGACGATCCGGACCCGATCACGATAGAGATAGAGTGTCCCCGGTAACCCGATCGCGTCAGGCGGCATCGAGTACGGATGTCCATCGTGCATCACGACGCCCATTGGACTGACGCTCACGGGCATGCGCAGCGCCAAGTCCGCAGGCGCGATCTTCAGTGGTCGCAATCGGGCTCGCTCGTCGGCGATCCGCTCCGCCGGCGGGACCCCGGTGGCGCGCGATGGCCGCTTGGTATTTGTCTCGACGAGCCACTCGCGCAGCTGCTGTTCCAGATCGGCGCGATCGAGAAAGCGGCGCTGCTTGAAGAAGGATCCCTTCACCCACCCGACCAGATTCTCGACGCTGCCGTTCTCTTGCGGCCGATAGGGCCAGCACACTTCCACCCCGAGTCCGAGATCCAGCGCCACGCCCGCAAACGTCGCATTCCATTCGGTTACGACGCCGTCGCGGCCCCACTGCAGCGCCACCGTCTTCGGTCGATCAAACACCGCGACCAACGGGATGCCACCAAACGCCGCGACGTGATCCACGAGGGCGCGCACGAGGCTTTCCACCTGCTCGTCGGCGACCAGCGTGACTTCCGCCCAGCGCGAGTACTTCAAGCGCGACGCAAAGAAGTGGACGATCTCCTCGGTCTCGTTGTGATACCGCACGCGGACTTCACCGAAGTCGTGCTGCGAAAATTCTCCGGGCAGGCCTTCGAATCGCACCAGCGGCGTGACGACGCGGACCCGCAGTGTCTGAGCGAGGGCATAGATCGCGCTCTTCCCCCCGGTGTATCCCGCTTGGCGCGCGCGATGAAGCAATTCCACTGACCGCAGCGTCGGCTCCTCCGTCAGCGCGGTCATCAGCACGTCGCGGTATTCGTCGGCCGTCGGCGGACGTCCGACCTGCCGACGCACGCGCTCCGCCGCGTTATCGATCGTCGTGATGTCCGTTTCCGCGGCGATGCGCCGCACCGTCCGCACGGACACGCCGCTCAGAGCGGCGATCTCTTTCCACGTGTGCCCCGCCCGTCGAAGCACCTGCACCTCGTGTCGCTTGAGCATGTCGATCATCCTTTCCCTCGCCGGAGACGGAATCTCCGACGATCTTCTGGCCCGGTAGGGCTACCGGCAGGTGGCCAGAATTTCCGGAAAGGAGGTGGTCAGAATTTTCGGAACCCGCAAGAGGGAGGGAGTCTTTCAGAAGACGGCGGAGAACACTGAGGATTCTGTCGATGTTACCGTGAACTCTTGCCGGTTCAATGAGTTGCCGTTTTCGCCGGCTTTCCTCCGTTTTCGTCTGTTCGCCTCTTTGCGGCTCTTCGCGATCGAGATTTCGCACGAAATGTCCCCGCGGTGGTCAGCTCCGCTGCCATGCGGTACGATGATCGAGACGTGATCGCTGATCGCGAGTAGCCATGACGCTTCGTCGATGTCGCTCGCTAGTGTCCCGGATCTGAAGTTCTGAAACGAATTCTCTGCGTCCCTCGTACTTCTGGTACAAGGAGGCGCGGATGACGAAACGCGGACGTCCGACGGTGCAGGTGACGGTGAGCCCCAGCGAG
>Ga0081539_10002849_pt1 | contig 23016 bp, 18 predicted proteins | sample TabmetS4T2R2_FD_71023 | JGI IMG/M metagenome (GOLD analysis project Ga0081539, IMG submission 71023) | Tabebuia heterophylla rhizosphere microbial communities from the University of Puerto Rico - S4T2R2 | ecosystem: Host-associated > Plants > Roots > Rhizosphere ...
AGCCGGGTCCCGGTCGCGTGCGCAGGCTTGACGATCGCCAGCTCGGCGATGCGGGCCGCGCCGAGGATTCCGACCCGCAGGGGCTCTGTCGCCGAGGTCATCCGGTGCTCCGCAGGACGGACCGCAGGTTGTCCGCGCTGGTCCGGACGTCGGCGACCGGCCCCTCACCCGTCGGCTCCTCGACCAGGATGGTGTCCTGCTCGAGTGTGTACCAGCCGTCGTAGCCACGGTTGGTCAACTGCGCCACGATAGCGGCCACATCGACGTCTCCGGTGCCCAGCGGCCGGTACATGCCCCGCGCGACGCCCTCGGTGTAGGTCCAGCGGCCGTCCTGAACCTGCTTGGCCTTGCTCGCGTCGACGTCCTTGAAGTGCACGTGGGCCACGCGGTCGGGCGCCTGCCGGGTGAGCTCGGCTGGGTCGGTGCCGCCGATCAGTAGGTGCCCGGTGTCCAGGCACAGCGCGATCGACGAGCCCTCCAGCACCCGGTGCACCTCGGCGGTGTTCTCGATCATCGTGCCAACGTGCGGGTGCAGGACGGCGCGAATACCCCGCTCGGCGGCGACCTGACTGATCCGGCTGAGGTTGTCCAGCAGCGTCTGCCAGCCCTTCTCGTCAAGCTCGGGGCGGCTGTCGTAGCCCTCCTGGCCGCTGACCGAGGACAGTACGAGGGTGGTGGCGTTCGACGCCACGTACCCCTCCAGGATCCGCTCCACCTCGGGAACCGGGTCGTGGCCGGGGACGTGCAGCAGCAGTGGGGTGAACCCGCCGACGGCCTGCAGGCCGTGTTGCGCCAGAACGGTGGCCATCGCGTCGGGCTCGGCGGGCAGGAACCCCTCGGGTCCCAGCTCGGTGGCGAGCAGGCCGATTTCGCGCATCTCGGTGAGGACCTTGTCGGGCCCGAGCTGGTACCCCCAGCCGGGGACCTCGCAGACACCCCACGAGATCGGCGCGCCGGCAATCCTGTAACGGGTGTCCTCGGCCGGTGTGTGGACGGTCATGTGATCCGACCTCCTCCATGCATAGGGCGGCGCTCCCTCAGGGACTTCTCGCCGACATCAGATTGTGTGAGGAACAGATGGGACGGCGCACAACCGACCCGATCAAGAGATGCGGACTTCGTCGATCCGTACCGGTCGATGTTCTTTCTGGGCCCGGGCGCATGCCTCGGCAATCCAGTCCGCCTCGAGACCGTCCGCGACGGTGCACGGTGATGGCCGCTTGCCGGCCACGACTTCAAGGAAGGTCTCGAACTCGGCACGGAAAGCGGGCAGGAACCGATCCATGAAGAAGCGGTGCGGCGATCCGGACGGAAATTCGACTCCGGGTTGGGACGCGCGGATTGGCCATCCGTCGTCGACGCCGGCCGCGACGCTGTCCTTCGAGCCGTGTACCTCCAGCCGCACATCGTAGCCACGCCCGTTGTAGCGGGTGTTCGAAACCACTCCTAGTGTTCCGTTGGCGAAGGTGACGATGGCGGCAGAGGTGTCGACGTCGTCATAGTCGCGGAAGAAGTCGGCGCCCTGGTTGCTGCCAGTGGCGTAGACCTCGACCGCCTCCTGGCCGCTGATCCAGCGGATAATGTCGAAATCGTGGACTCCGCAGTCGCGGTACATCCCACCAGAGACGGCAACGTACTCGGGCGTCGGCGGCTCTGGGTCTAGGGTTGTCGACCGGATCGTAGTGATCCATCCTAGCTCGCCGCTGTCCACGGCGGCCTTCGCCGCGGCGATGGCCGCATCGTAGCGACGCTGGAATCCGATCTGCACCGGAACGGTGGAGCCGCCAAGACGGCGAAGCAGGTCCGCGCCTTCGGCGCCGCTTGGTGCCACCGGCTTCTCGCAGAGGGTCGGCAGGCCCGCCTCAACGCAGGCGAGAATGAGTTTCGTGTGGGCATCGGTTCCCGCCGCGATGATCACGCCGTCGACCCCGGAGGCGAGCAGCGCATCCAGCGAGTCGACTCCCTCGACTCCCTGACCGGCGAAACGCTCGACAATGTGCTTCGTCTTCTCGGGCACGATGTCAGTGACGACCAACGTGTCGATCGCGGGGATCCCGACCAATGTGTTGGTGTGAAACGCACCGATCCTGCCGAGCCCGATGAGTCCGAGCCGCATGGTAGATCCTTTCGACTGGTTCTCTCGAAGATGGAGGGACAACCTGTCAGGTCGACGCCGACGTGCCGACGGCGCGCATCCAATCGGGGTTAGCCACAGCGGCCGGGCGCCGCCCGGCGAGGACGTCTGCGATTCCCTGTGCCGCGTCTGCGAACGTTGCGGCGGTGGCCCTGCGGGTAAGCCCCATTAGGTGCGGAGTTAGTGTGACGCTCGGGTGGTCGAAGATCGGATGGTGTGAGGGCGGTTCAGACTCGAACACGTCCAGGCCCACCCCAGAAAGCTGACCGGACTCCAGTGCGGCCAGGGCGGCGTTGAGGTCGACGAGTCCGCCGCGCCCACAGTTGATCAGAACGGCACCGCGCTTTGTGGCGTCGAGGAACGCGGCGTCGATCATGTGCCGGTTCTCCGGGGTCAGCGGCACATGCAAGGTGATCACGTCACTGGCCGATGCCAGCTCGGCGAGATCGTCGCACCGCACCCCCGGAGGCGGTGCGGCGAAAGGATCGTAGGCCAGCACGTGCATCCCGAAGGACTTGGCGAGCTCGCCGACCCGCTGGCCGATGCGTCCGTAGCCGACGATACCGATGGTGGCGCCGTCGAGATCGCCGATCGGACCGCCCGCGTCGCGCTCGGCCCATCGACCGCTGCTCACCAGGGCGGTGAGCTGGGTTAGACGTTTGATCAGGGCCAGGGCGTGGGCGAGCACGCCCTCGGCGACGGCTCGCGTGCCGCTGCCGGGGGTGATGACCACGGCGACGCCTCGGGCGGTGGCCTCGTTCAGGTCTACGAGGTCAGTACCGACGCCGGTGCGCGCGAGCACACGCATCCGTGGTGTTCGGTGGAGAAAGGCGGCATCAACGGCGAAGTCCGCCCGGACGATTGCCCCGACCGCGAGGGCAAGGTCATCGTCGGTTGGCGCCGCAATGAAGTCGATCCCCTCGCCGAGTACGTCAATCACGAGGTCCGGGTCAACTACACCCAGCCCGACGACCACGTGCCGCGCGTCGAGCGGCTTCAGGGCGCTCATCAGCCCGCCTGGTCGCTTGTCTTCATGGGTTCCCCGCCGTATCGGGCGCCGGGAACCGGGGGCACCTTGACCCACGCCCCGCTCGCAGCCGACGCGACCGATGCGGATACGACCCCAGAGGCTGAGAGGGCGTCATCGATAGTGCAGGCACCGGCGTCGCCACCGTTGACGGCGATGAGGAACTTCTTCGCTTCGATGACCTTGAGATCGTCGTAGCCCATGCTGTTTCCAGGTCCCGGCTGGAACTTGGCGTAGTCGCCGAGATGGCCATTGCCGAGCACCGTGGTGTAGCCAGCGTGTGGGCCGCCACGACCGACGGCCACGTGCAACTCGTTCATCTGCTCGAAGTTCCATGTGGCTGAGCCCTCGGTACCGTAGATTTCGATGGCGAGCCCGCACTGGGGTCCGACGACCACTCGGGAGACCTCGAGCGTGCCGACGGCACCGGGACCGCGAGAGTTCGGCGCGAAACGGACCAGGACCGCGGCGTAGTCCTCATTCTCCACCGTGCCCATCTCGCCGTCCTCAATGACGGCAAAATGAGTGCCCGATCCCATCGGAAGGATCGGACGCTCGGCATGGATGATCGTGGATAGGGCGGTGAGCTCTGTGATCGGTCCGACGACATACTGCACCAGATCGGCGACGTGGCTCAGCAAGTCGCCCATCGCGCCGCTACCGGCGAACTCCTGCTGGAAGCGCCAGGAGAGCGCTCCTTTGGGTTCGGAGGCGTAGCCATTGAGAAAGACCGACCGGATATTGGTGATGCGGCCAAGGGTGCCGTCGGCAACGAGCTTGCGCATGTGCTCTACCGCCGGGGCGTGCCGGTAGTTGTAGCCGATGGACGTCGCGACGCCCGCCTCGCGCGCTGCGGCCGCGACCTCGCCGGTCTCCTGAGCGTTACGACCGACGGGCTTCTCGATCCAGAACGGTTTGCCGGCCTGCGCCGCGGCGATGCCGATCTCGCGGTGCAGCATGTTCGGTGCACAGATGGAGACCACTTCGACGTCAGGATCCGAGAGCACTTCCCGGTAGTCGGTAGTGCCGCGCGCATAGCCCAGGACGTCCTTGGCGTACTCGACGCGGTCGGGTGCGGTGTCAGCGGCGGACACCAATCGAGGCCGCAGTCCCAGCTCGGGGTACACCGACGGCACGGCCTGGTAGGCGCGGGTGTGCAATTTGCCCATCCAGCCGACGCTGATCAGACCGACGCCGATGTCGCGCCGCGACCCATTGTTCGCAACAGTCATGATCGAACCCTCCTCAGGAGTTGGCGGGGTTGTAGAGTCAGCCGAGCCAAAGCTGCTTGGCGAGGCCGAATTCGTACTCGCGGCGTAGTCGCTGCACGGTCTCGTCCTCGGAGACCTCGGCGGGCGCGACATCCCACCACGCACCCGCCCCGGGGAGGTCGACGTGCGGGATGACCGGGACGACGATCACGACCGGTCCGTTGTGCTGGCGGGTCTCGTCGAGCGCGCCGCGCACCTCGTCGGCGCTCTTCGCCCGGATGGCTCGTGCGCCCAGCCCGTGGGCGACTTCGACGAGGTCGACCTGGAGGTACTCGCCGTCCAGGCGGGGCTGCTGTTCGGCACCCTTCTCGCCGGCGAGGTCGAGGGTGCCCGTACGGTAACGGAACTCATTGCCGAACTCCCGGCCGTGGCGTCCCATCTGCAGCCGGTGAATGACCTGGTAACCACGGTTCTCGGGAATCACGACGGTGACGGCAAGGCTCTCCTGAGCCGCGGTCACCAGCTCTGTGGGCGACATGAGGAACGTTCCGTCGCCGATGAACACCACGACCCGCCGGGCGGGATCCGGGTTGGCGAGCCGGACGCCCATCCCGGCCGGGATCTCGTAACCCATGCAGGAGAACCCGAATTCCAGGTGGCAGAACCGGCCCTCGGTGGCGTCCCAGACCTTCTGCAGGTCACCGGGTGGACCCCCGGCGGCCGCGACGATGGTGTCGCCGGCCCGTGCATGCTCCTGCAGCAGTCCGATGACCTGGCCCTGAGTGAGGATCGCGCCGATATCGGGCACGATGTCTGGGTAATCGGCGGGGATCGCAGAGATGTCGAACCGGGCGTCCGGGTCCAATGCGGAGGCCCGCATCGGCTCCCATTCGGCCACCTTCGACCGGACCTCGTCCTGCCAACCCGCCGTGGTGGTGATGCCCATGGCCTTGACTTCGCCGGCTAGAGCAGCGAGGGCCCGCTTGGCGTCGCCCACGATCCCGGTGGCGCCCAGCCGTACGGCGTCGTAGGGGTTGACGTTGATCGCGGCGAACCGCACGTTCGGGTTCTCGAAGAGCGACTGCGACGCTGTGGGGAAGTCGGTCAGCCGGGAGCCGACCGTTAGCACGAGGTCGGCCTGACGGACCAAATCGTTGTTCGCCGGCGTGCCCTCCAGCCCAATGCCGCCCAGCTGCCACCATGCCCGCCGCTGCACGGCGCCCTTGCCGGCCATCGTCTCCAGCACCGGGATCCCGGCCGAACCGGCAAGATCCTCCAGTTCTGCGGTGGCGTCGGCGTACAGCACGCCGCCACCGGCGATGATGATCGGCTTCTCCGCCCGGGCGAGGAGCCGGGCAACCGCGTCAACCTCCGACGGATCTGGAATTGGCCGGCGGATCGTCCAGTCGTGCTCGGCGAACAGTTCGGCGGGGAAGTCGAATGCGTGCGATTGGATGTCCTGCGGAAGTGCGACGACGACGGCGCCGGTGTCGACCGGATCGGTCAGCACTCGCATCGCGGCGGGCAGCGCGGTGAGCAACTGCTCCGGGCGGTTGATGCGGTCGAAGAACCGCGCAACCGGGCGGAAGGCGTCGTTGACGGACGAGTCCGCCTCGACCGGGTGTTGCAGCTGCTGCAGCACCGGACCTTGCCTGCGGGTGGCGTAGGTGTCTCCGGGCAGCAGCAACACGGGGAGCCGGTTCACCGTCGCCAGGCCCGCCCCGGTGACCATATTCAACGCGCCGGGACCGATCGACGCCGTCACCGCCAGAGTGGCCCGGCGCCGCATCGCCTTCGCGTAACCCGCCCCGAGGTGGACCAGCGACTGCTCGTGGCGGCCCTGCACGAACGGCATCAGATCGCTGAGCTGGTCCAATGCCTGGCCCATCCCCGCCACGTTGCCGTGGCCGAAGATGCCGAGCGTGGCGGGGATCAGCCGACGACGTTGCCCATCGGCTACCGAGTACTGCCTGCTGAGGTAGGTGATGACGGCCTGGGCGACGGTCAGTCGGACCGTGTTGCCCGTTCGGCTGCTGCTCATGATTCTGCGTCTCCTTCAACCGGTCCGGGTGCGCGTCGCCACGGCCGGGCCTCTCCTCTTGATCAAGGGCTTACCAGGGCCGACCGTGCAGCACGATCGTCTTCTCCTCGGTCATCTCGGCGACCGCCGACCGCGGTCCCTCCTTGCCGACACCGCTTCCCTTCAGGCCCCCATAGGGCATCAGGTCCGCGCGCCACAATGGCGTCCAGTTGATGTGGATGTTGCCCGCGTCGATCTCGCGTATCGCGCGGACGGCTCCGACCACGTCCTTGGTGAAGATCCCGGCCGCGAGGCCGAACGCGGTCCCGTTGGCCTGCGCGATGGCCGACTCCCAGTCGTCCGCAGTGCTTACCGCTACCGCCGGTCCGAACAGCTCGTCCTGGCTCAACGGGGACGACGGATCCACATCCGCGACCACAGTCGGCGCGACCACGCTGCCGCTGCGCTCGCCACCGGTCAGGACCTTGGCCCCTAATTTGGCCGCCGCACTGATCGACGCCTGGATGCGTTCGGCCTCGGACGTGGAGATGACCGTGCCCATCGTGGTGTCGGGCGAGGACGGATCGCCGGTGCGAATGGCCTGGACCTTAGGTACCAGCGCGTCCAGGAAATTGCTGTTGATCGCGGGATGCGTGATCACTCGCTGTACAGAAATGCAGACCTGTCCGGCGTTGGCGAATCCACCAACCGCGACGGCACTCGAGGCCAGCTCAAGATCGGCATCGGGCATGATTACGACCGGACAGGACGCGCCTAGTTCCAGCGACAGCTGCTTCACCCCAGCCCGCTGGGTTATGCGCTCACCAACCCCGGTCGAGCCCGTGAAGGAGACCTTCCGCACCCGGGAGTCCGATACCAGCGCGTCGCCTAGCGTGCCACCCGGACCGGTCAGAACTGACAGCACGCCTTCCGGCAGGCCCGCGTCGACGAAGCACTTCGCCAGCGCCAACGCCGTCAACGGCGTGTTGCGCGCCGGCTTGAGCACCACCGCGTTCCCCGCGGCCAACGCCGGCCCGAGCTTATGCAAAACCAGCAAACCGGGAAAATTGAACGGCGAGATGGCAACGACGACACCCACCGGCTGGCGGACCGTAAAGCCGATCTTGTCGAAACCGGTGCCCCGATTCGCATCCAGCGGCAGGGTGTCGCCGTAAAGCTGTGTACCCTCGAACGCCGACAGGCGGATCAGATCCCCCGACCGGCCAGCCTCGACGGTCGCCTCCGTGATCGTCTTCCCGTTCTCCGCGCTGATGATGCGCGCGATCTCCGCCGTGCGCTCGTCGGCAAGCTCAGCCGCACGCCGTAGAATCCGTTCCCGCTCGTGACCCGGTGTCCGCCGCCAGGTCACCGCTCCGCGTTCCGCCGCCGCCAGCGCTGCCTCGACATCCTCTAGGCCAGCCGTTGGCACCGTGTCGACTACGGACCCGTCGTACGGCGACCGCACCTCCTCGATCTGGCCGGACTTGCCACCACTCCACGTTCCGCCTATCAGTAGGTCCATCCGACTCAACCTCTTCTCAAATCTGCCATCGCCACGGCCTGGCCGCGCTCCAACTCATTAGGATTCAATGCCCATATGGACTGGTCCAATTGAAATCTCGGACTGTCCAAGAGAGGAACGCTATTTCGTCGGACGACCCAATATTCCCTTGGACAATCCCAGGTAGATCATTGGACGAGCCGATGTACAATTGGACGAGTAAACTGCCTGGTCTTAGCCTGCCACAAGTGATGGTCTTCGTTCAATGTTGCCCACAGCCGGTCTTGGCACAATGACTCTAGAAGGCTCTTCCGCCCAGCAGAAACTCCCGCCTCCAGACCTTCCTTCGCGACATCGATTCGGCAATTTCTCATCACGTTTGACACACTCAACTGCGCACTACGCGACGAACACCTCCGTGCGCATCAGGAGTCCGTGGACTTCGCTGGCCTGCCCCCTAGGCCACGGTCGCCCCCGTAGTCCCGATGTCGGCGGCGGGTCGCGAGTTCGCGGACAACCACGACCTGGCACACGAGAGGTGGTGTCGATGACATCCCCGTTGATCTCTCCACTGAATGGTGGCCGCCTGCGCCGCCGGGTGGTGGCCGGCGAGCCGACCTTCGGCACGTTCCTCGGCACCGCCTCGCCCATCGTCGCCGAGGTGTGCGCCGCCGCCGGGGTCGACTGGCTGTTGCTCGATCTCGAGCACGGCTCCGGCGGCGAGGAACAGGTTCGTGCCGTCGTCCCGGCCGCGGCCGCGTACGGAGCGGCGACGGTGGTCCGCGTCGAGTCCGCCGCCCGCGTGCGGATCGGCCGGGTCCTCGACCTCGGCGCGGCCGGGGTGATGCTGCCCCGCCTGGACTCCGCTGAGGAGGTGGCGACGGCGCTGCGCCACCTGCAGTACCCGCCACATGGTGACCGCGGGGTCGCCACCTACAATCGCGCCTGCCGGTACGGGTTGGACGTCGGCGCGCTCGACCGCGCCGCCGGCGAGATCCTCGCCATCGTGCAGATCGAATCCGCCCGCGCCGTCGACGACGTTGACAAGATTGCCGCGATCGACGGGGTCGACGTCCTTTTCGTCGGACCCCGCGACCTCAGCCACGACCTCGGCGTCCCCGGTGACGTGACCGCGCCCGCTTACCTGGCCGCCCTCGACCGGGTCCGCTCGGCCGCGCACCAGCACGGCAAGGCCTGTGGACTGCTGGTCCCCGACAGCGCGGCGGCCGCTGCCCGCAAGACCGAGGGCTGGACGTTCATCACCATCGCCTCCGACTCGGCGCTGCTCGCCGGCGCCCTTGGCACCGAACTCCATCAGGCACGATCAACATAACCGCGCGGAGCAGCTCGGGCAGGGAGGGCCAGGGCGCTTCCTCTCGTGGCGTCGTGGCGTTGGCGGCGCTGATGCTGGCGGTGTTCTGCTATATGACCGGCGAGCTGTTACCCGTCGGCCTGTTGCAGGTCATCGCCGGCGATGTGGACGTGTCGCTGTCGGCGGTCGGCCTGCTCGTGACCGGCTACGGCCTGACGGTCGTGGTCGCCTCCCTGCCCCTCACCCATCTGGTGCGCCGGATACCACGCCGTTATTTGCTGTCCGGCGTGCTGGCGGTGTTCGTGGTCGCGACCTGCGTGGCGGTGGTCGGCAGCTACTGGGTGCTGCTGACCGGCCGGGTCGCCACCGCGTTGTCCCACGCGGTGTTCTGGTCAATCGTTGCACCGGCCGCCGCGGCCCTGTTCAACCCTCAGGTGCGAGCAAGGGTGACTGCCGCGCTGCTCGGCGGAGGGTCGCTGGCGACACTGCTGGGCGTGCCGGCGGCCACCTGGCTGGGTCAGCAGGCCGGCTGGCGTATCGCCTTTCTCGCCGTCGCCGGGCTCGGCCTCCTGGCGCTGATCGGCGTTGCGATGCTGGTCCCGACTACCGCGCCGGAGCGCGGCCACGCGGCCAAGGGATCCGCGCCGGATGCGCGCAGATACTGGCTCCTCATCGCGGCCACAGCGGTGGCGATCACTGGAGTGTTCTCCGCGTACACCTACATCTCGCCCTTTCTTACCGAGATCACCGGTTTCTCGCCGCATGGCATCAGTGCGTTGCTGCTGGTGTACGGCGTGGCCGGCATCGGTGGTGTCGCCATGGGCGGCGCCCTGGCCGACCGCGTGCCGCGAGCTGCCATGCTGGCCCCGGTCATGATCCTAGCGTCGGCTCTGCTCGCCTTGTACCTGTTCGGTACCAACCAGGCCGGCGTGGTTGCCATGGTCGCGCTGTGGGGCTTCGCGATGCCGCAGATACCAGTCACCTTCCAAAACCGGGTCCTGCAGGTCGCTCCCGGATCGACAGACATTGCGTCGGCGTTGTACTCGGCCACGTTCAACCTCGGCATCGCCGCCGGTGCACTGACCGGCGGCGTCCTGCTGACCACAACGGGCCTGCGCAGCACGTACTTGGCCGGCGGATTACTGGCCGCCATCGCCGTTGCCATCCTGCTGACCGAACCGATCGTCGGCCGCCGCCCACACCGCAGGACGACCGCGCGCCGCAACTGAGGCTTCTGGTGGATTGCGATGGCGGTAGCAACGGCGTGCTCAGTGCGTTGCATCACGAACTGGCGAGCGGCGTGAATCGACACTCGCCGTCGTCGGTTGGCTGAACTCATGACTGGATGCGACGCGCTTAGGCACTCACGCTGAATTTGCGCTGAGCACAACATGATCGGTACGGAGTTCAACAGCGAAGTATGTCAAATTCGGCACAACGGTGTCCGCGCCGGTCAGCTCATCGGCATCGTGCGATGTGGCTACCGCCACGGTCTGCGCGCCGGCGGCTCGACCGGCCGCGATGCCTGCTGGCGAGTCCTCGATCACTACGCAGTCCATGATGTCGTATCTGAGAGCGGCGGCTGCTGTCAGGTAGCCTTCGGGATCGGGCTTGCCCTCGCTGACGTTCTCCGCCGCTATCAACACTGCTGGGACCGGCAGGGCAGCGGCTGCCAGGCGGGCCCGCATCAACGCCTGCGAACCCGAGGTGACGCCGGCCCACCGGTCGGACGGCAACTCCCGTAGGAGCACCTCTGCCCCTGGAAGGGCGGTCACACCATCAAGGGCGGCCAACTCCAGCTCCTCCAGATCCCGGGTGGCCGACGCGACCTGGTCAGCCGGCAGAAACATGGCGATCGTGTCTTGGCTTCGCCGGCCGTGGCAGACACGCAAGATCTCCTCGACGTCGAGCCGATGCCTGGCGGCCCAGGTGGTCCAACTGGCGACAACCGCAGCTGTCGAGTCCACGAGCGTTCCATCGATGTCGACAAGCAGCGCTTGGGCGTGGAACAACATCTGGTCACGCTACATCCAGCAACTACTCCAGCAGACCACGACGGCCACATGGCGAGTGCGGGCCGGCCGCACCGCGCGTCCTGCGCGGTGCGGCCACTGCCCGGCGATGGACTTCTCGCGGTCCCCGTCCGGGCGGCCGTTCAGCCTCGGGAGCATGTTCGGCACCACCACTGTCAGCGCCGTGGTGCACTGGCATTCCTCAAGCCACCACCGACAGCGCTGACACCGACGCTGACGGTTATGGAGTTTCCTTCGAGGAAACCCGATCGATACCCAGTTCGTGGACCTCTTCTCCGAGCACTTTCGCAGCGGCCGCAGCTTCCGCTCCGCCGCGTTCGAGTTCGTGGCTGAGTTCCTCGAGTTCGGCGCCGCCGGCCATGAGCGCGGTCAGTTCGTCGCGGGTGATCTCGTCTTTGCGGTAGTAGCCGAGGCTCTGGCCGCGTTTGAGCAGCAGGAATCGGTCGCCGACGGGGTAGGCGTGGTGCGGGTTGTGGGTGATGAAGATGACCCCGAGGCCGCGCTCGCGGGCCTGGATGATGTAGCGCAGCACCACCCCGGACTGCTTGACACCCAGCGCCGCGGTCGGCTCGTCCAGGATCAGCACCTTAGCGCCGAAGTGCACCGCCCGGGAGATGGCCACGCATTGCCGTTCGCCGCCGGACAGGGTGCCGATCGGCTGGTCCACGTCGCGCAGGTCGATGCCCATGTCGAGCAGTTCCTGCTTGGTGGCCTCGCGCATGACCGGGATGTCCATCCGCGGCCCCTTCTTCACCTCGTTGCCGAGGAAGAAGTTGCGCCACACCGGCATCAGCGGCACCACGGCCAGGTCCTGGTACACGGTGGCGATACCGTGGTCGAGGGCCTCGCGCGGCGAGCTGAAGTGCACCTCCTGACCTTCCACCTCGTAGCTGCCGGTGGAGTGCTGATGCAGCCCTGCAATGATCTTGATCAGGGTCGACTTGCCCGCGCCGTTGTCGCCCAGCACGCAGGTGACCTCGCCGGCGCTGACTTCCAGATTGACCCCCTGCAACGCCACGATGTTGCCGTAGTTCTTGCCGGCCTCGGTCAGCCGGACCAGCGGCACGGCCGTTTCAGTGGTGGTGGTCATCGCATTGCCTCCGCCCGTTGCCGGACCCAGTTGTTGAGCAGGATGGCGCCCAGCAGCAGCGCGCCCAGGAAGAAGTAGAACCAGTCCGGGTTCCACCCGGCGTACACGATGCCCTGGTTGGCCATGCCGAAGATGAAGGCACCGATCGCCGCGCCGATCACCGAGCCGTACCCGCCGGTGAGCAGGCACCCGCCGACCACGGCCGCGACGATGTAGATGAACTCGTTGCCGATGCCGATACCCGACTGCACCGTGTTGAACGCGAACAGGATGTGCATGCCGGTGAACCAGCACAGGAACCCGACCGCCATGAACAGGCCGATCTTCACCCGGTTGACCGGCACACCGACCGCCCGCGAACTCGGCGCCGAACCACCCACCGCGAAGATCCAGTTACCGATGTGCGTGCGCAGCAACACCCAGGTACCCACGATGATGAACAGAATCCACCACACCAGCGTGATCCGGATCGACACCCCGCCGATCGAGAACGACGACGCGAACACCTTCTGCGCCGAGTCGAACCCGTCGATGGTGGACACGTCGTTGGTGCCGACGTTCCCGGTGATCAGCTTGGTGACCGCCAGGTTCAGCCCGCGCAGCATGAAGAACGTGCCCAGCGTCACCAGGAAGCTCGGGATGCCGGTCTTCACCACCAGGTATCCGTTGATGAAGCCGACGACCAGCGCCACCACCAGCGACACCAGCACCCCGACCCACATGTTCGTGGTGAACTGGTAGCTGAAAATCGACGCGACCAGGGCCGAACTGGTGACCGCGACTCCGGCCGACAGGTCGAACTCGCCGCCGATCATCAACAGCGCGACGGCCACCGCCGGGAGGCCGTAGGTCGAACTCACGTACAGCACGGTGGACAGCGAGCTGAGGTCCCGGAACGGCGGCGCGACGGCGAAGAAGATGATGTAGATGACGATCGCGCCCAGCAGCGCGCCGATCTCCGGGCGGGTGAGCAGTTGAGACAACGGCGACCGGCGGACCAGCCGCTCATCCCCGGTCGATGGTGACGTGGGTTTCACGCCAACGGTCTGACTCATTGAAGACCTCCGAGTCTTCGATTACGAGGGGAGGTTGGGGGCCGCCCTCCGACGGCCCCCACCGAGCTACCGGGTGCCGCCGGCCGCGAACTTGCCGACGAAGTCAACGTTGCTCTTGTCGACCAGGAACGGACCGGTCAGCGTCGGCTGGCCACCACCGAGCACGTTGCCGTTGGCCTTGTACAGCCAAATCGAGTCGATCGCCTCATAGCCCTGCAGATACGGCTGCTGGTCGATGGCGAACTGCAACTCACCCGACTGAATCTTCGGCGGGATCTGCGGGTTGAAGTCGAACGTACCCAGCTTCGCCTTGCTCCCGGCGTCCTTCATCGCGTCGATCGCGTTCAACGCGATCGGGGCGCCCAGGGTGATGATGTAGTCGATGCTCGGGTCCTGCTTGAGCTTGGCCGAGATCGTGGACCGCACCGACGGAAGGTCCGAGCCGTTGACGTAAATCTTGTCGTACCGGCCGCCGCCGAAACCCTTCTGCACACCGTTACAGCGGGCCTCCAACTGAACCTGCCCCTGGAACTGCACGACACACAGCACATGCTTGCCCCCGTCCGCCGCGGCCCGCTTACCGCCGGTCTCACCCGCCAGCGACTCATCAGACCCGAAATACGACAACACCCCCGAATCCGTAAACGACGTGATCCCCGCATTGAACGCCACCACCGGAATACCAGCCGCCAACGCCTTCTTCACCGCCGGCACGATCGCCGGCGGATCCGGCAACGTCACCGCAATACCATCAACCTTCGAATCGATCGCCGACTGAATCAGCGTCGCCTGCTTACCCGAATCCGGATCCGACGAATACTTGAAATCCACATTATCCTTCGCCGCCGCAGCACTGGCACCCTTACGAATAATGTCCCAGAACGTGTCACCCGGCGCCCCATGAGTCACCATCGCCACCGTAATCTTCGGCGTACTCGCCTTACCAGCCGCAGCCCCCGCGTTACTCTGCTCCTCAGCCTTCTTCCCACCCGAACCACTACAGGCGGTGGCGGCTAACAAGGCCACCACGACGAGGACAGTGAGAACCATCTGTTTCGGGATTCTAGACATAGTTTCCTCTCTAATCGCCATTGCGTGCATCTCTAGATATGGACGGATTCGAGGCAGCGTCGCGAAAGCATCGCTGCAATGGACGGATTGGCTGCCGGACGGGCCCGCAGCTCGTTGATCTGTACCTTATGTGTTTACAGCTCGCGGTCAATGGTCGAAAGTCTTTAGATGGGCCACCTCAGTTGTCATCGGACCTCATGCCCATCCCGTCCTTGCACGCGGTCAGGCGGTGTCCCTGCCCGCCGCAGCGAGGGATGCCTTGTACTCGGCTTTCAGCTCCTCACCTGGCGGGTAGTTGCCCCACAGCGGTTCGCCCGCATGGATCTTCGTGCTGGCGTACGCCTCGAGCTTCTCCTGCTCGTAGCCCTGCTCGGCGACCTCGGCGGCCAACGCCCGCGGGATCACCAGGACGCCGTCCCGGTCACCGATCAGGACATCGCCCGGATAGACGGCCACCCCGGCACAGCCGATCGGCACATTGAGATCCGCGACGTGGTGCTGCGCCGCGCGCGTCGTGATCGTCACCTGCGCCGCGTACGTCGGAAACGGCAGCTGGGACAGCACGTGGCCGTCCCGCAGACCCCCGTCGGTCACCACCGCCGCCGCACCACGCTTCCACGCCCGGGTGATCAGCATGTCACCGCCCGACGCCGCGGTCGCCGTGCGGTACGAGTCGACCACCAGCACCTGGCCGGGTTGCAGCGACTCGAACGCCTCCCACTGCAGGGTGTTGCCGCTGCGGTACGGGTCGAGCCCGTCCACGTCCTCGCGCATCGGGATGAACCGCATCGTGACCGCCTCACCGGCGAACCCATCGGCCACCTCGCTCAACGGCATGACTCCGAGCAGCTGCGGCTGCCGGAATCCCCGCTTGTACAGCTGCGTGGCGATTGTCGACGTGCTCACCTTCCGCAACGTCTCCAGCACGCCCTCGGGCAACGGTTCCAGCTTCGGTTCAGCCATGGCATCTCGCTTCCTGGTCAATGGGCAGTTCTGAGCGCCGGCCGGATGGTCAGCGCTGTGAAATATTGTGCGAAGTGTCGAGAGTGGTACGAGGACGCAGCGGAAGCCCAGCAGCGCGGTAGCACCGATCGATCAGTTGCGCGGTGGCCACGGCGTCATCGGCACCGGTGGGCATCGGCGCTCCTCCCCGACGGGCGGTGATGAGCTCTTCGAGCTGGTAGATGTAGGACGAGCGGGTGCCCATGTGCTCGATCCGGGCGTTCGTCCCCGTCCGGACCAGCACACGGTCGTCCTTGTGCGGCTGGACGAAGTCCATGATCGTCACCTCGCCCCGGCTCCCGACGACGCGCAGCGTCATCTCGAACCGGGGATGAACCATGCTGGCGCGTACCGTCCCCGTCAATCCGGACGGGAAACCCAGGTCGGCCTCCAGCCACTCGTCGACGCCCGGTGCCCCGGCGCGTTCCTTCGCCCGGGCGCCGACCAGCTCCGGTTCGCCCCCGGCCCAGCGACCGAGCACGCGGTGGGCGTGCAGCCCGTAACAGCCGAGGTCCATCAAGGCGCCACCGGCGAGGTCGAAGGACCAGCGCGGGTCGCCGTCGTCCGGCTCGGGCATGGCGATCATCGCGTCCACGCGGTGCAGCTCGCCCAGCTCGCCGCCGTCGAGGAGGGCGAACGGCCGCTGCATCACCGGGTGGAACAGGTAGTGGAAACCCTCGACCACGGTGACGCCGGCCGTCGCTGCGGCGGCACGGACCTCCGCGGCCTCTTCAGCGGTGGACGCGAACGGCTTTTCCGAGAGGACATGCTTGCCCGCCTCGACCGCGGCGAGGTTCCACGGCCCGTGCAGCGCGTTCGGCAGCGGGTTGTAGACGACCTCGACCTCGGGGTCGGCCAGGACCTCGGCATACGAGCCGGCCGCCCGCTCGATGCCGTGCTGCGCGGCGAACGCCTCGGCCCGCCGCCGGTCCCGCGCCGCCACGGTGACCAGCCGGGTCCCGGTCGCGTGCGCAGGCTTGACGATCGCCAGCTCGGCGATGCGGGCCGCGCCGAGGATTCCGACCCGCAGGGGCTCTGTCGCCGAGGTCATCCCGTACTCCGGCCACGCTGTACCTGCTTCGCCCTGCCGGCGTCGACGTCCTTGAAATGCACGTGCGCCACGCGCTCGGGCGCTTGCCGGGTGAGCTCGGCCGGGTCGGGCGCGCCGGCGATTCGAAACGACGTCATGTCCGCTCGTTTCAGGACGATCGGGATGAGGTCGAGGCGGTGTTCCACCCAGGGTTCGCCACGGCAGTGGGTTGCCGGCCGTTCAACACGTCGACGATTCCCCGAGCGGCATCCGCGAACGTCGCCGCGGTGGCCTTGCGCGTCAGCCCCATGAGGTGGGGCGTCAGCGAGATGCTCGGGTGGTCGAAGATGGGATGGTGCACCGGCGGCTCGGCCTCGAACACGTCGAGTCCGACTCCCGAGAGCTGCCCGGACTCCAGCGCGGCGAGTGCCGCGTCGAGGTCGAGCAGGCCGCCGCGGCCGCAGTTGATGAGGACGGCGCCCGGCTTGGTCCGGGCCAGCAGCGCCGCGTCGATCAGGTGGTGGTTTTCCGGCGTCAGCGGCACGTGCAGGGTCAGTACGTCGATCGCGGCGATCAGCTCGTCGAGGTCGCTGCATGCCACGTCGGCGGGCGGCGGCGCGAACGGGTCGTACGCGAGCACCCGCATCCCGAAGGCGGCAGCCAGCTCTCCGACGCGGCGGCCAATCCGGCCGAACCCGATGATGCCGATCGTCGCCCCGTCGAGGTCGCCGATCGGGCCGCCGGCGTCGCGCTCGCCCCAGCGGCCGCGCGAGACGAGCTCGGTCAGCGGCGCGACGCGTTTGACCAGGGCGAGGGTGTGCGCGAGGACGCCCTCGGCGACGGCGCGGGTGCCGCTGCCGGGGGTGATCACTACGGCGATGCCCCGGCCGGTGGCCGCGTCCAGATCAACCAGGTCCGTGCCTACCCCGGTCCGGGCGAGGACGCGCATCCGGGGCATCCGGTCCAGGAACGCGGCGTTGACCACGGCATCCGCGCGGACGATTGCTCCCTCCGCGACCGTCAGGTCCGCCTCGGCCGGCTCGGCGACGAAGTCGATCCCGTCGCCGAGCACGCCCGTGACGAGCTCGGGCTCGACCTTGCCCAGGCCGATCACGACCGGACGGCTCATCGCCCCGCTCCTGTACCCACGCGCTCGCCGCCGAAGGTGGCCCCCGGTACCGCCGGCACCTTCACCCACGATCCGCTGGCGGCCGAGGCGACCGCCGCGGAGACGACCTCGGCGGCGGACTGCGCGTCGTCGATCGTGCAGGCACCGGGCACGCCCTTGGAGACCGACTGCAGGAACTTCCTGGCCTCGATGACCTTGAGATCGTCGTAGCCCATGCTGTTGCCGGGACCGGGCTGGAATTTGCCGTAGTCGCCCATGCCGGGGTTGCCCAAGATCGTGGTGTAGCCGGCGTGCGCGCCACCGCGGCCGAGGGCGAGTTTGAGCTCGTTCATCCGCTCGAAGTCCCAGATGGCCGAGCCCTCGGTGCCGTAGACCTCGATGGTCAGCCCGCACTGCGGCCCGACGACCACCCGCGAGCACTCCAGGGTGCCCACGGCGCCGGCGCCCCGCGAGTCCGGTGCGAACCGCGCTAGGACGGCGCCGTAGTCTTCGTTTTCCACGGTGCCCATCTCGCCATCCTCGATGACGGCGAAGTGGGTGCCCGAGCCCATCGGCAGGATGGGCCGCTCGGCGTGCACGATCGTCGACAGCGCGGTGACCTCGTCGATGGGACCGACGACGTACTGCACGAGGTCGGCGACGTGGCTGAGCAGGTCACCCATGGCGCCGCTGCCGGAGTACTCCTTTTGGAACCGCCACGACAGCGCGCCCTTGGGCTCGCTCGCGTAGCCGTTCAGGAACACCGACCGGACGTTGGTGACCCGGCCGAGCGCGCCGTCGGCGATCAGCTCGCGCATGTGCTCGATCGCTGGGGCATGGCGGTAGTTGTAGCCGATGGAGGTGGCCACGCCTGCCTTGCGGGCGGCCGCGGCGACCTCCGCTGTCTCCCCAGCGTCGCGCCCGACCGGCTTCTCGATCCAGAACGGCTTGCCGGCCTCCGCCGCGGCGATGCCGATCTCGCGGTGCAGCATGTTCGGCGCGCAGATCGAAACGACGTCGACGTCGGGGTCGGCGAGGACCTCGCGGTAGTCGGTGGTACCGCGCTCGTAACCGAGCACGTCCTTGGCGTACTCGACGCGGTCCGGGGCGGTGTCGGCAGCGATCACAAGACGGCATTTCAGGCCCAGCTCCGGGTAGACGGAGGGCATCGCCTGGTAGGCGCGGGTGTGCAGCTTGCCCATCCAGCCGACGCTGATCAGGCCCACGCCGATCTCACGGGTTGCGTTCATGAGGGATGTCTCTCTGTGTCTTAGTCCCCGCGATCTTGGAGTTGTGGTTGCCCTTATGCGGTCTATAGACCGTTTCGGTCCAACCACAACTCCAAGATCGCTGGGAGGTGATGCATCGGGAAAGGGGGTCAGCCGAGCCAGAGCTGCTTGGACAGCCCGGCCTCGTACTCGGTGCGCAGGCGCCGGACGGTCGCGTCCTCGGACACCTCCGAGGGCGCGACGTCCCACCACGCCCCGGCACCGGGCAGATCAACGTGCGGGATCACCGGGACGACGATCACGACCGGGCCCTGGTGGCCGCGGGTCTCGTCCAGCGCGGTACGCACCTCGTCGGCGGTGTTCGCGCGGATACTGCGGGCGCCGAGCCCCTGCGCGACCCGCACAAGGTCAACGTCGAGGTAGTCGCCGTCCAGCCGGGGCTGCGGGGTGCTCTTCTCGCCGCCGAGGTCGAGGGTGCCGGTGCGGTAGCGGAACTCGTTGCCGAACTCGCGGCCGTGGCGGCCCATCTGCAGCCGGTGGATGACCTGGTAACCGCGGTTCTCCGGGATCACCACCGTGACGGCGATGCTTTCCTGCGCGGCGGTGACCAGCTCGGTCGGCGACAGCAGGAACGTGCCATCGCCGATGAACACCACCACACGCGAGTCGGGGTTCGGGTCGGCCAGGCGCACACCCATCCCGGCCGGGATCTCGTAGCCCATGCAGGAGAACCCGAACTCCAGGTGACAGAACCGGCCCTCGGTGGCGTCCCACACCTTCTGCAGGTCTCCGGGCGGGCCGCCGGCGGCGGCGACGATCGTGTCGCCCCGCCGGGCGTGCTCCTGCATCATGCCGATGACCTGGCCCTGGGTGAGCAGCGCACCGGTGTCCGGGACGGTGTCCGGGAAGTCGGCCGGGATCGAGGCGCGGTCGAACGGGGTGTCCGGGTCGATCGCGGCGGCGCGCTGGGGCTGCCACGTGGCGACCTTCGCGCGGACTTCGTCCTGCCACGCCGCCGGGCTGGCGTACCCGGTGCTCTGGACGGCCGTGGCGAGCGCGGCGAGCGCGCGCTTGGCGTCGCCGACGATTCCGGTGGCGCCGAGGCGCTGGGCGTCGTAGCCGTTGACGTTGATCGACGCGAACTGCACGTCCGGGTTCTCGAAGAGCGACTGCGACGCGGTCGGGAAGTCGGTCAGCCGCGAGCCGACGGTGAGCACGAAGTCGGCCTGGCGGACCAGGTCGTTGTTCGCCGGTGTGCCTTCCAGTCCGATCCCGCCGAGCTGCCACCAGGCCTTCTGCTGCACGGCGCCCTTGCCGGCCATGGTCTCCAGCACAGGAACGCCGGCCGACCCCGCGAGATCCTCGAGCTCTGCCGTGGCGCCGGAGTAGACGACGCCGCCGCCGGCGATGATGATCGGCTTGCGTGCCCGGGCCAGCAGCTGGGCGACGGCCTCCACCTCGTCGGGGTCGGCGATGGGACGGCGGATGGCCCAGTCCCGCTCGGCGAAGAACTCGGCCGGGTAGTCGAAGGCGTGCGACTGGATGTCCTGCGGCAGCGACAGCACCACGGCGCCGGTGTCCACCGGGTCGGTCAGCACGCGCATGGCCGCGGGTAGCGCGGTGAGCAGCTGCTCGGGCCGGTTGATCCGGTCGAAGAACCGCGACACGGGCCGCAACGCGTCGTTCACGGTGGCGTCGGCCTCGGTGGGGTGCTGCAACTGCTGCAGCACCGGACCCTGCCGCCGTGTGGCGTAGGTGTCGCCGGGCAGGAGCAGCACGGGGAGCCGGTTGACCGTCGCCAGGCCGGCGCCGGTGACCATGTTGAGTGCGCCCGGCCCGATGGAGGCGGTGACGGCCAGGGTTGCGTGCCGCTTCATCGCCTTGGCGTAGCCGACGCCCAGGTGCACCAGCGACTGCTCGTTGCGGCCCTGCACGAACGGCATCAGATCGGACAGCTGGTCCAGCGCCTGGCCCATCCCGGCGACGTTGCCGTGACCGAAGATTCCGAGGGTGGCCGGGATGAGCCGGCGGCGCTCGCCGTCAGCGACGGAGTATTGCTTGGACAGGTAGGTGACGATGGCCTGGGCGACGGTCAGCCGAACCGTCTTCCCCGAACGGCTGTTGCTCATGATGGTGTCTCCGGGATTCTGATGGTCGGGGTTACCAGGGCCGGCCGTGCAGGACGACCGTCTTCTCCTCGGTCATCTCGGCGACCGCGGTGCGCGGCCCCTCTTTGCCGATGCCGCTGCCCTTCAGGCCGCCGTACGGCATGAGGTCGGCGCGCCAGAGCGGCGTCCAGTTGATGTGGATGTTGCCGGCGTCGATCTCCCGGATGGCACGGACGGCGCCCGCGACATCGGCGGTGAAGATCCCCGCGGCGAGGCCGAAGGGGGTGCCGTTCGCCTGCGCGATGGCCGACTCCCAGTCCTCGGCCTTGCTCACCGCGACCGCGGGACCGAACAGCTCCTCCTGGCTGAACGGCGACGACGGGTCGACGTCTGCCACCACCGTCGGGGCGACCACGGCGCCATCGCGCTCGCCGCCGGTCAAGATGCGCGCGCCTGCCTTGGCGGCGGCGGCGATCGAGTACTGGATCCGCTCGGCCTCGGCCGTCGTGATGACCGCGCCCATCGTGGTGTCCGCCGACGACGGGTCGCCGGTTCGGATGGCCTTCACTTTCGGCAGCAGCGCGTCGAGGAAGTCGTTGTTGATCGCCGGATGCGCGATGACGCGCTGCACCGAGATGCACACCTGGCCCGCGTTGGCGAACCCACCTACGGCCACCGCACTCGATGCCAGCTCAAGGTCGGCGTCCGGCATGATCACGACCGGGCAGGACGCGCCGAGCTCGAGCGACAGCTTCTTGACCCCGGCCCGCTGGGTGATCCGCTCGCCGATCCCGGTTGAGCCGGTGAAGGACACCTTCCGCACCCGAGGGTCTGCCACGAGCAGGTCGCCGAGCTTGCCTCCGGAGCCAGTCAGGACCGACAGAACGCCCTCGGGCAGCCCGGCGTCGATGAAGCACTCCGCCAGCGCCAACGCCGTCAACGGGGTGGTGCGAGCGGGCTTGAGGACCACCGCGTTCCCCGCCGCCAGCGCTGGTCCGATCTTGTGCAGCACCAGCAACGCCGGGAAGTTGAACGGGGTGATCGCGACAACCACGCCCACCGGCTGGCGGACGGTAAAACCGATCTTGTCGAAGCCGGTGCCCTTGTTCGCGTCCAACGGCAGCGTGTCGCCGTAGAGCTGGGTGCCCTCGAACGCCGACAGCCGGATGAGGTCACCGGACCGGCCGGCCTCGCTCGTCGCCTCGGTGATCGTCTTGCCGTTCTCGGCGCTGAGTGTCGCGGCGATCTGCGGCGTGCGCTCGTCGGCGAGCTGGGCGGCCTTCAGGAGGATCCGCATGCGCTCATGGGCGGGGGTGCGCCGCCAGGTCGCGGCACCACGCTCGGCCGCCGCCAGGGCGAGCTCCACGTCCGCGGCACCCGCCACGGGCACCTCGCCCACGACACTGCCGTCGAACGGCGATCGGACCTGCTCGGTCCCACCGGACCGGGCGGCGGTCCATTGACCGCCGATCAGCAACTGCGTGGTCAACACCTTCTCCTCATCCATACTCGAGCACCTGTTGGACCGGTCCAATATTTCAGCCCGGATCCTGGACGTCAAGCCTCAGCGCCCTTGGTGCGCTACATGAACATCAGCACAAAAGGGACGCACGGTCACTCTGAACTGCTGCTATGCGTATGTCGCTGGATTGCGGCGGACGACCGCAGCCATCCACCTGTGCCAGGCCGCCGCGATACGACTGGCCGACGCCCAGCGTCAATAGGGGCTGCGTACATTGGATCGGTCCAATGCCTGTTCTCCGCCTACAACGGTGCGCGGTGTGGAGGTTGGACATGTCCAAACCCTCGACGTAGGCTCTGCCTGCCATTGACCTACGAGCGATCGAGGATCGGGTGGGATGAGTACGACGAATGGTCGAGCCGGCATGGCGTCTGAGCCGGTGGCGGATCGTCCGCCGACCATCCGGACCGTGGCGGCCCGTGCCGGGGTCTCGAAGTCGCTGGTGTCGCTGGTTCTGCAGAATTCGCCGCACGTATCGGAGGCGAAGCGGCAGGCGGTGCTCAAAGCCGTCGACGAGCTGGGCTACCGACCCGACCCGGTCGCACGAAGCCTCGCCGAGCGGC
>Ga0081539_10002850_pt1 | contig 23011 bp, 18 predicted proteins | sample TabmetS4T2R2_FD_71023 | JGI IMG/M metagenome (GOLD analysis project Ga0081539, IMG submission 71023) | Tabebuia heterophylla rhizosphere microbial communities from the University of Puerto Rico - S4T2R2 | ecosystem: Host-associated > Plants > Roots > Rhizosphere ...
AGATCGCGAAGTCGTTCCCCGTCCGCTACGTCCGCCAGGAGAACCAGGGCCTCCCGGCGGCTCGCAACACCGGCCTCGGGATCGCGCGCGGCGAGCTGATCGCGTTCGCCGACGACGACGACGTCCAGCCGCCGCACAAGCTCCGCGTCCAGGCGCGCTATCTGGCGGAACACCCAGAGGTCGGCTGCGTCCTCGGGCGGCAGGAGTGGATCTTCGAGGACGGCGTCGAGCCCCCGCCGCTCCAGCGCGACCCGTTCTTCGGCGAGCTGGGCGGGATCCAGCTCGTCTCGGCCATGTTCCGCCGGACCGTGCTGGACGCGCTCGGCGGCTTCGACCCGACCTACCGCTACGCCGAGGACCGCGACCTCTTCGTCCGGATGCGCGAGCTCGGGATCGACTTCGCCGTCCTCCCCGAGATCGTGCTGCACAAGCGGCTGCACGGCACGAACATGACGATGAACCGGCCCGAGAGCCATCCGATCCTACGGTCGCTCAAGGAGAAGCTCGACCGGCAGCGTACGTCGATGGGCGGAACCTGATGCCGAGCGAGCGCGTCACGGTGATGATCGGCGCCTACAACGCGGGGCGGTACCTTGCGGAGGCGATCGACAGCGTGCTCGCGCAGACGCATCCGGCGGCGCAACTCGTCGTGGTCGACGACGGATCGACCGACGACACCGGCGCGATCGCCGAGTCGTACGGGCCGCCCGTGCTCGCGATCCGGCAGGAGAACGGCGGCATGGCGGCGTCGCGAAACCGGGCGGTCCAGGAGGCGACCGGCGACTTCTTCGCGTTCCTCGACGCCGACGACCGCTTCCGGCCGGACAAGCTCGAGCGGCAGCTCGCCGCCTTCCGCGACGACCCCGAGCTCGACGTCGTCTACGGCCACGTGACGGAGTTCGTCAGCCCGGAGCTCGACGGCGCTGCGATCGAGCTGCTGCGGCCGCCGCGTGACGACGCGCCCTGGCCGACCCCGAACCTGATGCTGGTGAGGCGCGAGTCGTTCTTCCGCGTCGGCCTGTTCTCGACCGAGCTCAAGGTCGGGATCGGCGTCGACTGGCACGCGCGGTCGATCGAGGCGGGGCTCCGGAGCGTCGTCCCGCCGGTGGTCGTGCTCGAGCGGCGGCTCCACGCCGAGAACAACGGGATCCGGCAGCGGCAGCTGAAGCCGCAGTACCTGCATGTCCTCAAGGCTTCGCTCGACCGCCGTCGCGGTTGACGCGCCCCTTGACCGGCTCGTTCTGGCCGACGCCGCAGCAGACGCTGCTCCTCCGGGCGGCGTTGGGCGACGGCGAGGCATGGCGTCGCGTCCGGCCGTCGATCGACCTCGACACGCTCGAGTCCGAGGCGCTCGTCCTCCTTCCGCTTCTGCACTCGCAGCTCGTAGCCGCCGGCGTCGACGACCCGCTGCTGCCGAGGCTGCGCGGGATCCACCACCGGACGTGGTACGTCAACCAGCTCCGGCTCGACCGGGCGGCACCCGCCGTCGCCGCTCTCCAGGCGGCCGGCGCGGAGCCGCTCCTTGTGAACAGCTTCGAGCTCGTGGTCGCGTACTACCGCGACCTCGGCGCGCGCTCCGTGACGGCGCTGAACGTCCTCGTCCGGCCGGATCGCTTCGACGCCGCCCTTCGCGCTCTCGGCGATGTCGCACGACGTGGGCGCGACTGGGCTTCGTTCGCGGGCGCCGACGGAGACGAGTGGGTCGTCCGCCGCCGGCTCGTCGACGAGTTCGCCCGCGACGTGCCGGACCTGTGGGACGAGGCTGTCGCGCTGGAGCTCGGATCGGTCGCCGCAGCGGCGCTGTCGCCGACGGACGAGCTCCTCGCCGTCTGCCTGACCGGCGCGCGTGCCGGGCGGGGGGGCGCCCTCGTCTGGGTGCCCGACGAAGCGCCGACCCTGCGCGTCTCCGGCGACGCGATCGACTGGCCGCGGCTGGTCGAGAGCGCGATGCGGCTTCGGGCGACGCTGCGCCTCCGCGATGCGCTCACGTTCCTGCGGACGGAGCTCGACGCGCCCATCCCGGAGAGCGTCGTGAACGAGCTGGAGCGCGTCCCCGTGAAACGCCGCGACGCGCTCGCGCACCGACTCGCGGCGCGAGGGGCGCCGGAGAGCATGACGCGATTTCTCGGCGCGACTGCCGACGCGAGCACGCTCGGAGCTCTCTCGCGCCTGCCGTCGTTCCTGCGCGACGAGTGGAGTCTCGAGCGCCGCTCGCAGGTCCCGCTCGCAGCTCTGCGGCGGGTCAGGCGGACACGATGAGACGAGCGCTCGGCCGCCGCGCACGGCGGCTTCGCCGGCCGCCCTGGCTGGGGGTGCTGCGGCGCACGACGCCCCTTTCGGAGGCGTGGGGCTCGGACCGCGGCACTCCCGTCGACCGCTACTACATCGAGCGCTTCCTCGAGGGCCACCGCCACGACATCCGCGGCCGCATGCTCGAGGTCCGCGACTCGCGCTACACGCGCCGCTTCGGAACCGGCGTCACCGCCACCGAGGTGCTGGACGTCGACGCGAGGAACCCGGAAGCCACGATCGTCGCTGATCTAAGCGCGGCCGACTCGGTCGAGGCCGAGACCTTCGACGGCTTCCTGCTGACGCAGACGCTCCAGTACATCCGCGATCCAGCCGCCGCGCTTCGGCACGCGCGCCGGATCCTGAAGCCGGGCGGTGTCCTGCTCGCGACGGTCCCCGGGATCAGCCGGATCGACACTCGCCACGCCGATCGCGACCTCTGGCGGTTCACACCTGAAGCGTGCTCCGTCCTCTTCGCCGAGACGTGGGCGGGCGACGACGTCGAGATCACCGCCGTCGGGAACGTGCTTGCCGCGGCGGCGTTCCTCTACGGCGTCGCGGCCGAGGAGCTCGCCGAGCGCGACCTCGCGCGCCACGACCCGAACTACCCTGTCGTCGTCTGCGTCCGGGCCGTCCGCCAGCGGTCCCAGCCCGGCCCGAGCCCGGGCGTCGTCAGCCAGACCGTCGCCAGCCGCTCGAGCGGCGGCGGCGACGGGTAGCCGATCGCCTGCTCGCGCTCGAGCGCCGCGCGCCGGTGGAAGTGCGAGAGGCCGTGGTGCAGCCAGCCGAGGGTGATGATCCGGCCGACCGCGTCGTGCGGGACCGCCGTCGCGTCGACCGCTCGGGTGATCCACTCGAAGAGGCGCCGCGAGTGTGGGTGCTCGCCGCGGTAGAGCCGGACGACGCGATCCTCGGGCCGCTCGCTAGCCGGCGCGTCGAGCGGCGCGAGGACGTCGGTGAGGAAGTACGCGAGGTCCCAGAGTGGCAGGCCGTGCTCGCGCGCCGACTCCCAGTCGACCGCGGTGAACGAGCGGTCGTCGACGAGGACGTTCCACGAGCCGAGGTCGTTGTGCTGAAGGACGGGCGAGATGGGCGGAAGCGAATGGACGAGGTCGGCTGTCGCTCCCTGCTCCGTCCAGCTGGGCACCACCTTGCGAAGCAGGCGCTCGCGCTCCGGTTCGAGCGCGGCGGCGTCCGTGCGCGTCTCCGCGCCGAGATCGACGATCCACCGCGCGATCTCCTCGATGCGGCGAATCTTGTCGGCGCCGGAGCCGCCGAGGAGTCGCGCGAGCAGCTCGCCCTGGCCGGCCGTCTCGAGCGAGGCGTCGAGGCCGTCCGCGTCGAAGCGGCCGACGAGCCGCGGCGCGTGCGCGGCTGCGACAGGCGAAGCCGCGGCCAGCCGCAGGCCGCGCTCGTCCCGGTCGAACGGATCGCGGTAGCCCGGCGTCCGGACGAACTTCAGCACCCACGAAGGCGCCGCCGCGCCGGGCTCGAAGAGGTGGAAGACGTTGCGGCTGAGCTGGTCTCCACGACCCAGGGTCATGAACCATTGAGCGTCACGCGGAACTCCCAGATCGCCCGCGGCGGCGATCATGAGCGGCGGGGCCGGCCGCCGCAGCCCGATCGTCAGCGCGCCGCCGCGCGCGGGGAGCAGCCGGCGCTTCAGGAGCGAAGCCGCGACGCGGTTGCGCGCCGCCCTCCAGCCGCTGCGCGAGCCGGTCGCGTGCAGCGCGGCGTAGCGCGCGGCGTCTCCATGGGCGAGCGCGAGGAGGAGCGTCGGGTTCTCGATCCGCGGCCGCGGCAGGTAATGCGTGACGTGGTAGCCGGCCCGCGCGAGCGCCCTCGCGCCGCCGCCCTCGACGGCGATGGCGTCGGCACCGGTCGCGACGGCGTCGTCCACGAGCTCCGGCGGAGCGACGGCGAGGTCCGGCCGCCCCGCCTCGGTCACCTCGACGCCGACGAGCTCGAGCCCCTCGCGCCACGCGTCGAGGTCCCCGAGCACCGCCGCCCGCCGCACGCGCCACGGCACGACGCAGCGCGCGTCGACGCGGCGGATGCTCGCCGTCTGGCGATCGACCTCCGCGTCGTCTCTGGGAAGCTCTTCCGTCATCGAGGCTGAGATGGACGAGCGGAAAGTCGTACTACACGCAGCGGCGGCCGAAGGCGCGGCGGCTCCTCTCGCACCGCTCGGCGCGAGGCGGGCCTCGCCGGGAGCGCTGCGCTGGATCGTCGCAGACGCGGTGGAGGTAGAGGCCGTCGCCGTCCGCCTGCGCCGCGAAGGCGCGCAGCTCGAGTGGGGAGAGCCGGTCGAGCTGCCCGTCCGCGAGCTCGTCGGCCTCTGTCGCGCCCGTGGCCGCTCGTCCGTCGCGGCCATGCGCTCCGATCCGTCGCTCCTTCCGGACCTCCAGCTCGGCTCGTGGTTCGACGTGCACTGGCGCTTCCGGCTGCTGCGCCGGCTCGCGGCTCGCGCGCCCCCTGCCGTAGCGCTAGCCGCTCGCATCGCGCCGCTTGTCGCGTTCGCAGCCGATGCCTCGTTTTGGGCCGGCGTCCGCTCGGCGGCTACGCGGCGCGAGTGGCACCGCCTAACGCGGAGCTCGTTTGCCGCGCTCTACTACCACCGCGTCGCTGGCGAGTGGAAGCCCGGGCAGGACCGGATCGACATCTCGCCGGAGAGGTTCGCGCGGCAGCTCCGCCTGCTCCGCCGGCTCGGGTTCAAGGCGCTCTCGGCCGACGAGATCGTCGCGTTCCACACCGATCCCGACGCGCTGCTACCGCGGCGTGCCTACGCGATCACCGTCGACGACGGCTTCCGCGACGCGGTCGAGGCGCTGGCCGCCCGGCCCGAGCACCGCGCGCAGGTCTTCGTCTGCACCGAATCGGTCGGCGGCTCCGCCGACTGGGCGGGAGGCGAGCCGGTCGCCGGCTGGGACGAGCTCGCGCGGCTCGCCGCCACCGGCGCGTACATCGGCTCGCACGGAACCTCGCACGCCGACCTGACCCGTGTCGAGGCGGTCGACGACGCGCTCGCCGAGTCGCGAAGCGAGCTCGAGCGGCGACTCGGCGCCCCAGTGCCGCTGCTCGCGTACCCGCACGGGCGCCGCGACGAGCGCGTGCGACGCGCGGCCGCAGCCGCCGGCTACCGCGCCGCGTACACGACCGACCCCGGCAGGAACGGCGCCGGCACGAGCCCGTTCGACCTCCGGCGCGTAGGCCCGAAGGAGTGGGACAGCAGCCTGTCGTTCCTCTGGAAGGCGGTCACGGGCGAGCTCGTCCCCGCCCGCTGGGAGCGCTGGCTTCTGCTTCGCGCGCGACTTCGATCCCGCTGGCGGCGGTCCAACGCCCCTCAAGCCGCCGCCGAAGGAGCCGCCCGGTCACCCGAGGCGACGCCGCCGCAAGAGCAGCCTTGAGCCGCGTCGCGCGCGGATGCCCCGCGTCCCGAGCCACGGCGACCGCGCGCCGCCGCGCGTCCGCGGCGCCGTCGGCGACTGCCCGCCGCAGCTCGAGTAGCGCCAGCTCGCGCCGCTCCGTCGCGAGCGACGCGGCGACGACCGCGCGCTCGGCCTCGGAGAGGCTCGGGTGCGTCGAGGCCTTCGTGAGCGTCTGCACGCGCCCGCCGACGAGCTTCGCCCGGTCGGCCGACAGGCTTGACTCGCGGAGGCGGTAGAGCGCGAGCGGCTCGGCCACCGCGCCCACCGCCGACCCGCCGAGGATCATCCGAGCCCAGCAGTCCCAGTCGGTCGTCCAGCGGATCGCCTCGTCGAAGCCGCCGACCTCGAGCAGCCGCGCCCGCCGCACCGCGGCGAGGCCGAAGACGAAGTTCCGCTGGAGGATCGCGCGCCGCTGGTCCTCGACCTCGAAGGTCCAGCCTCCCTCGTACACGCGGCGCCGCCGCACGCCGTCGAGCTCGAGGTAGGCGTCGGTCGTGAGGATGTCGAGGTCGGGCCGCGCCGCCGCGAGCTCGCCGAGCGCCTCGAGCCGCTCGGGGAAGTAGACGTCGTCGGCGTCGAGGATCGCGACGAACTCGCCCGAGGCCGCTCGCGCCGCCGTGTTCTTCGCCGACGCCTCGCCGCCGTTCTCCTTCCGCACGAAGACGATCCGGTCGCGGTAGGGGCCGAGCGCGGCGTCGAGGCCGTCGGTCGAGCCGTCGTCGCACACGACGACCTCGAGCGGGGCTGCCGTCTGCGCGAGGGCCGAGTCGATCGCCTCGCCGATCACGTCCGCGACCTGGTAGGCCGCGATAACGATCGAAAAGGAGGGAGCGGCGCCGGACGTCACGTTCTGCGCCGGCGGGGCGAGGAAGCGTCTCATCTCGTCGAGTCGACCACCATATCGACGCGCCCGCACGGCAGCCGCCGACACTGGTCGCGGCGCGGCTACGGTTCGGGCATGAGTGGGCCGAGCGCGCCGGCACTTCATCGGCACGGACGTCGCGTCCACGCGCATCCGCACGTCGGAGCGCACCGGCATCTCCGGCAGCTTCGGCGATCGGAGCCCGTCGAGCTTCCGGGGCGTCGGCATGAGCACGAGCATCACCAGCACGGCGAGCACGGCCACTCGCACGGCCTCGTCGATCGCTCGATCGTGCGCTCGCGCGCGGGCGTGAAGGCCGTCTCGCTCAGCTTGGGGGTGTTGGGCGCGGCGGCGCTCGTCCAGGCTGGAGTCCTCGTCCTGACCGGCTCGGTCGCGTTGCTCGCCGACCTGATCCACAACGTCGGCGACGCGCTCACCGCCGTGCCGCTCGGGATCGCGTTCTTCCTTCGCTCGTTCCGCGGCGAGAAGCTCGCTGGGCTCGCGGTCGTGCTCGCGATCTTCGTCTCCGCCTGCGTGGCGCTGTACGAGACGATCGAGCGACTGCTCAATCCGCAGGAGCTCTCACACCTGTGGGTGCTGGCTGCAGCGGGGGCCGTGGGCTTCGTCGGCAACGAGCTGGCCGCGCAGGTGCGCCTGCGGGCGGGGAGGCGGCTCGCGAGCCCGGCTCTGATCGCCGACGGAAACCACGCCCGGATCGACGGGTTCGTCTCGCTCGGCGTCGTCGCGAGCGCGGTCGTGGTCGCCCTCGGAGCGCGCGTCGGCGACCCGATCGTCGGTCTCTTGATCACGCTCGCGATCCTGAAGATCACCTGGGACTCGTGGCGGACGGTCTCGACGACTGAGCCTGGCGAGTTGGTCGATCGGTAACGAGCAGTAGAGCTCTAATGCAGGGCGAGCCCGGCGATCGCGGCGGCGGCGACGAGCGCGGGTTCGGGCACCTTGAGGCGTTTCTGCAGCAGCAGCGCGAGCGCGACGACGCCGATCGCGGCCGACAGCCAGCCATGGATTGTTTGCCGGCCGATCACGATCGCGGCGCCGGCGATCGCGCCCGCGGCCGCGGCGGTCGCGCCGTTGACGAAACCCTGCAGCCGCGGATGACGCTCGAAGCGCCGAAAGAGCCGGCCGGGAACGACGACGAACAGGTAGGTGGGGGTGAAGAGGGCGACGGTCGCGACGACGGCGCCGGCGACGCCGGCGACCAGGTAGCCGGCGAAGGTGCCCATGATCACGACCGGGCCGGGGCTGATCAGCCCCATCGCGACCGCGTCCGTCAGTTGGCGTTCGGTCAGCCAGTGGTGATCGGTGACGAGACCCTGGTGCAGGAAGGGCACGACGGCGAGCCCGGAGCCGAAGGTGAGCGCGCTGGCCTTGGCGAAGAAGAGCGCCAACGTGCCGAGCGAGCCGCCCGCGGCAAGCCAGACGAAGCCCTTCACGGTCGCCAGCGGCAACGGCGACAGGACGGCGGGGCCGCGCAGCCGCGGCAGTCCGCCGCCGTAGTAGACGGCGCCCAAGCTACCGGCGGCGAGGAACAGCCAGACGATCTCGCTGCCGGAGATAGCCGTGGCGGCGCAGACGCTCGCGGCGATCGCCCACAGCAGCGGGTCGCTCTTGTTCGTCGAGCGGGCGAGCTTGTAGGCGGCGATCGAGATGATCGCCATCACCGCCGGCCCGACGCCGAAGAAGACGCTCCGGACCTGCGAGAGCCCCTGGTAGTGCGCGTACACTGCCGCGACGGCGGTGACGAGCAGAAACGGCGGCACGATGAACGGCAGCGCGACCAGGAGCGCCCCCCGGGCGCCGCGCTCGAGGTAGCCGAGCCACATCGCAAGCTGCGCGGCCAGCGGGCCGGGCATCGTCTGCGCGATCGCCAGTCCCTGCTGGTACTCCTCGTCGGAGTACCAGCCGCGCCCGTCGACGAGGTCGCGACGCATGTACCCGGCGAGCGCGATCGGACCGCCGAATCCCGACGAGCCGAGCCGCAGGAAGTAGAGAAAGAGGCCGCGCATCGTCCGCGCCGCAGGCGCGTCCATCCCCGCCCGCTCGGCACGAGCGATTCCGCTCACGCCGGCTCCCGACCTGTGAGCAGCGCGCGCTTGCGGTACTCGTAGAGGCCGTCGAACAGCGGCCCCGAGAGCGCAAGCAGCTCCTCGTCGTCACGCACCATCGACAGCCCACGCAGCAGCACGTCTAGTCCCGGTGCCTCCGGCGCGTCGAAGCGCTCGTCGGCGAGATCGGCCTCGTGCACGACCTTCGCGATCTCCCACAGCACGGGATCGACGACCTCGTAGCGGCGCAGAAAGGTCTCGAAGCTGCAGTCACCGCCGTGATGGGAGAGCTCGACACCGCGCATGTCGAACGGGGTCGCATCGGCCGGCACGTCGTCCGGGTCCTCGACGAACACGAACTCAGCCTCGGGATCGAGAAAGCGCCGGATCAACCAGGCGCAGGCGGCGCGATCGACGTGGCAGTGGCGGCGCGTCGCCCACCTCATCGCACCAGCTCCTCGACGAGGGCGGCGACCTCGTCCACGGCCTGCTGCGCAAGCTCACGCTCCGGGGGCGGGAAGTAGTCGCGCGCGCGGATCCGACGCAGCTCGCGGCGTAACCGTCCGAGCGTCCGCCGCCGCTGTCCGGGCCGCTCCGCGCGAGCCGCCGCCGCATCGTCGATGAGCGCCCGGTACTCGGCGGCGATCGCGTCCGCCATCCGCGTGCCAAGCTCACGCTCCTGCGCCGCCGAGGCCAACTCGCCGACCCAGATCGTCGCCTCGCCTCCGGCCTCTATGACTTCGTCCGCGAGCCACTCCAGCTGCTCTCGATTGCGGGCATCGAGGGGCAGCGCCGCCAACCCGTCCAGCAGCTGCGCCGCCCCGAGCCGGCGCAGCTTCCGCCACAGCGAGCTCCGCGGCGTCGACGGGTCGCGCGGCAACCGGTACGCAAGAAAGCACCCAGGCGGTCCGCTGCGGCGGCACCTGGCCATTATCGGAAACTGCAACAGCGGTTGCAGATCAACTGGGGCGTGCCTCACCTGACGGGGCCCAACTCAACCGGTTGCTCCGCCGAGCCGATCAGAATGGGACGATGGCTAGGCTGCGCGCCGTGAGCACGATCGAAGCGCCGCCCCGAACCGTGGAGGCGGTGCGCGACGAGGACGACTTCGATGTCGTCGTCGAGCGCACGCACGGGCTGCCGTCGGTGCGCCCCGCCGAGCTCTGGGCGTATCGCGAGCTGCTCTACTTCCTCACCTGGCGCGACATCAAGGTGCGGTACAAGCAGACCGTGCTCGGGGTGTCCTGGGCCGTGCTGCAGCCGGTGCTCGCGATGATCCTGTTCACGATCGTCTTCGGGCACGTCGCGAAGGTCAGCTCGTCCGGGATCCCGTACCCGATCTTCTCCTACTCGGCCCTCGTGGCTTGGTACTTCTTCGCGACCTCGACGCAGTCGGCCTCGAATAGCCTCGTCGGGAACACCCAGCTGGTCACGAAGGTCTACTTCCCGCGGATCTTCGTCGTCGCGTCGCCCGTGCTCGGCGCGGCCGTGGACTTCGCGCTCGCCTTCCTGATCCTCGTCGCGCTGATGGTCTACTACGGGATCGCGCCGACCATCGGCGTGGTCGCCCTGCCGGCCTTCTTCCTGCTCGCGGCGGCCGCGGCGACCGGCCTCGGCGCCTGGCTCGCGGCCCTGAACGTCAAGTACCGCGACGTTCGCTTCGTGGTGCCGTTCCTGCTGCAGCTCTGGCTCTTCGCCACGCCGATCGTCTACTCGATCGACAAGCTGCACGAGCCCTGGAGGACGCTCTTCGGCATCAATCCGATGGCCGGCGTCGTGCTCGGCTTCCGCTGGGCTCTCGCCGGCGGCGCCGCACCTTCCGGCCTGCTGGTGCTGGCCTCGGCGCTCAGCGGCCTCGTCATCCTCGTCGCGGGCGTCCTCTACTTCGGGCGGACCGAGAAGACGTTCGCGGACGTGATCTGACGATGGGCCGTGTCGTCATCCGCACCGAGAGCCTGTCGAAGCAGTACCGGCTCGGCGCGCGCCTCGAGAAGCACCCGACGCTTCGCGACGCGATCGCCCGCCGGGCCTCGTCGTCGCTCGCGCGGCTCCGGCCGTCCCGGAACGGCGCCTCGCGCGACGACGAGACGATCTGGGCGCTCAAGGACGTCTCGCTCGACATCGAGCAGGGAGACGTGGTCGGCATCATCGGCCGGAACGGCGCGGGCAAGTCGACGCTGCTCAAGATCCTCTCGCACATCACCGAGCCGACGGCCGGCCGCGCGAGGATCAAGGGCCGCGTCGGCTCGCTGCTCGAGGTCGGCACCGGCTTCCACCCGGAGCTGACGGGCCGCGAGAACGTCTACCTGAGCGGCTCCATCCTCGGCATGCGCAAGACCGAGATCGACGCCCGCTTCGACGAGATCGTCGCGTTCGCCGAGGTCGAGCGGTTCCTCGACACGCCCGTCAAGCGCTACTCGAGCGGGATGCAGGTGCGGCTCGCGTTCGCGGTCGCGGCGCACCTCGAACCGGAGATCCTGCTCGTCGACGAGATCCTCGCCGTCGGCGACGCGGCGTTTCAGCGGAAGTGCCTCGGGCGCATGGGCGACGTCGCCCGCGAGGGACGGACGGTGTTGTTCGTCAGCCACAACATGGCCGTCATCCAGGCGCTCTGCCGGCGCGGGGTCTTCCTCGACGGCGGCAGCGTCCAGGCGGACGGGCCGATCGGCGACGCCGTCTCCGAGTATCTCCGTCAGGTCGAGGACGCGATGACCGAGGACCTGCTCGAGAGGACGGACACGCGGGGCTGGCACAACTACCGGGTGCGGGCCGTGGAGATCTCGAGCGACGCGGCCGGCGCTCCCGGACTCCTCGTCACCGGCCGCCCGGCGCGCTTCGTGTTCCACGTCACCGACACCGTTCCGAGCATGTCCTGCGCCTTCACGCTCTACAACAACCTCGGGCAGCCGGTGACGGACTTCCGGAGCTCCGTCGCCGCGCCGGTCGACTCGGTCGACCCAGCGCTCGGGAGCTCGTTCGTCTGCGAGATCGACGAGCTCCTCCTCGTCCCCGGCCGCTACCGCGTCGACGTCGAGCTGCGCGCCCAGGGCGTCGAGCAGGAGTCGATCGAGGGCGCCGCGATGTTCGAGGTCGAGCAGGGGACGCTCGACGGAAGGCCCGTCGGCCGCCGCACGGGCGGCGACGTCGTCTTCCGCCATCGCTGGAAGCGTCCCGTCGACTGACCGTGACGCTCCGCTTCAGCGTCGTCATCCCGACCTACCAGCGCAGGGACGTGGTGGTCTCGTCGGTGCGGGCCCTCGCGGCCCAGGAGGATGCTCCGCCTTTCGAGGTGGTCGTCGTCGTCGACGGCTCCGACGACGGAACGGCCGACGCGCTCCGCGCGCTCGAGACGCCGTTCCCGCTCTCCGTCGTGGAGCAGCCGAACGCCGGCCGTCCGGCCGCCTGCAACCGCGGCGCCGCGGCCGCCTCCGGCGAGCTCCTCCTGTTCCTCGACGACGACATGGAGGCCCATCCGCGTCTCCTCGTGGAGCACGACCGCTCGCATCGCGAAGGCGCCGACGCCGTGATCGGGCATCTGCCGCTGCACCCGGACTCGCCGCCGGGCTTCCTTGCGGAGGCGGTCGGCACTTGGGCCGAGCAGCGCCTCGAAGCCATCCGAGCCCGGGGCGGGCCGATCGAGGTGGGCGAGTTCGTCACCGGCCAGATGTCGGTGCGCCGCGACGTGTTTCTGCGCGTCGGCGGCTTCGACACCTACTTCGAGCGCCCGTACGGCGGGGAGGATCTCGACCTCGGCCTGCGGCTCGCCGCGGACGGGCGCACGCTCGCCTTGAACCCCGACGCCATCAGCTGGCAGCGCTACGTCGTCACTCCCCGCCAGCTCCTGCGGCAGTGGCGCTACTTCGGCCGCGGCGCCGTGCTGCTCGCCCGCAAGCACCCGGACCAGCTCGACAAGATCTTCCGCGGCTGGCGACGAGGGCGTCGCCGCCTCGACCGGTTCGTCCTCCGCTGGCTCCGTCTGCCGCTCCGCGCGGGCGTGCTGCTCTGCCTCGCCGTGGGGATCGAGAGCCGGTTCGTCGTCCGCGTCTTCTTCCGGGTGCGGAACCTCGAGTACTTCAAGGGCGTCCGCGGCGCGGGCGGCATCCCCGCTGCGCACGCCGTTCGCGTGCTCTGCTACCACGCGATCTCGGATCTCGCCGGGACGCTTTACGAGCCCTGGGGGATTCCGCCTCGGAGGTTTCGCCGGCAGCTGGGCCTGCTGGCGCGCCGGCTCAGGTTCGTCGACGCCGCTGAGTTCGGCCGCTACCTGGACGGCGCGGGCGTTCCTCGTCGCGCTGCGCTCCTGACGTTCGACGACTGCTACCGCGACCTCGTCGACGTCGGGCTGCCGATGCTGCGCGAGCTCGGCGTTTCCGCGCTCGCGTTCGCCGTGAGCCGACGCGTCGGCGGGTCGAGCGACTGGGACGCGGAGATCGGCGCCCCGCAGCTGCCTTTGGCCGACGCCGCCGGGCTACGGGAGCTGGCGCAGGCGAGGGTGGCGATCGGCTCGCACACGCGCACGCATCCGAAGCTCAGCCGGCTGCCGGCCGAGGATCTCGCCGCGGAGATCGCGGGCTCGCTGACCGACTTCGAGCCGCTCGGGCTCCCGCGTCCCGCCTTTCTCGCCTACCCCTACGGCGCGTACGACTCGAAGGTCGCCGAGGCCGCTGCCGCCGCCGGGCTCCAGGGCGCCTTCACGACGGAGCTCGGAGTGGCGCGGCCGGGCGGCGACGCCCACGTCATTCCGCGGATCGAGATCCGGCGCGGGGACGGTTGGCTCGGATTCGGCTGGAAGATCCTCACGGCGGGCCGCCGGCGCGCCGGACGGCGGGCAGATCGCGCTCCGACGGGCCGCCTCGTCGCTCCGGCCCCTAAAGGCAGCATCGTGCGCGCCGAGCCGCCGACGTTCTCGATCGTCGTCGCCGCGTACCAGGCGGCCGACACGATCGGAGAGGCGGTGGCTTCGGCGCTCGCCCAGACCGCGCCTCCGCTCGAGGTGATCGTCTGCGACGACGGCTCGACCGACGACCTCGAGGCCGCGCTCGCGCCGTACCGCGAGTGGATCACCTTCCTGCCGGGCGAGCACGCCGGCGCCGCTGCAGCCAGGAACCGCGCGCTCGAGGTCGCGACGGGCGACTTCGTCGTCCTGCTGGACGCGGACGACGTCCTGCTGCCCCGCCGTCTCGAGGCGCTGGGCGAGCTCGCGGCCACGAGGCCGGATCTCGATCTCCTGTCGACCGACGTGTACTTCGACGTCGACGGAGAGCCGGTCGGTCGCTTCTACGACGAGAATCCGTTTCCCGTGACGGATCAGCGCGGCGCGATCCTCAAGCGGTGCTTCGTCGGCTGGCCGGCGGCGCGCCGCGCACGGCTCCTCGCAGTGGGTGGCTTCGACGAGTCGCTCGTCAACGGCTCCGACTGGGACGCGTGGATCCGGATGATCCTGGACGGGGCACGCGCAGGCCTCGTTCGGGAGCCTCTCCTTCGCTACCGCATCCGTCCGGGAAGCCTCAGCTCCGATCGGACGCGGTCGCTGCAAGCGAGGGTCGCGCTGCTGGACAAGCTCCTGTCGCATCCACAGCTCACCCAGGCGGAGCGGAAGGCGCTGGCGGCCACGCGGCGCAAGGCTCACAACCGAGCGCGCGCGGCGGCAGTACGGCAGGCGCTGCTCGAGCGCCGGCCGCATGCGCGGCGGCAGGCGCTCTCGCTCGCGATCGGCCGCGGGCTCGCGCTCGAGACGCGGCTGCGCGCTCTCGGCGCGGCGCTGCTGCCCGACCTGGGCGCTCGGGTCCTCGCCCGGCGGCGACGGAACCTCCCGGCGGGGGACGAGCGGGCGCCGTGGCGCGAAGCCTGAAACGTCGGCCGGATCTAGCCACGGTCGTCGTCGTCGCCTCGGTCGCGGCGTTCGTGGTCGTCGCGGGCCTGCGCGTCCGGCTCCCGGGTCTCTACTACGACGAGGTCTTCCAGGAGACGACGGCGCTCGCGTTCGTCAAGGGCGGTCTCGCGAGCCAGCCGGCGATCGTCCCCGGGAGCGAGATCTCGATCCTCGGCCATCCGCTCCCCGTGATGGCGAACAGCTACATCGGCGCGGTCAAGACGATCGCGTTCAGCCCCGTCGCCGCGGCGTTCGGCATCTCGCCGGCGAGCGTGCGGCTCTTCACCATCGCCGTCGCAGCGCTCGCATTGCTCGCGTACGCGCGCTTCCTGCGCATCCTGTTCCCCGAGGGCGCCGTTGCCGTGCTTGCGACTGCGCTCCTCGCGAGCGACCCGAGCTACGTCTTCTTCTCGCGCGTCGACTTCGGCCCGTCCGTGTTCATGTTCCTGCTGAAGGGGATCGCGCTCTGGCAGCTCGCGGTCTGGTGGCGGACGGGACGCCTCCGGCCGTTCGTGATCGGCTCCTTCGCTCTCGGGCTCGGCGTCTACGACAAGGTGAACTTCCTCTGGATCGTGGCCGCGATCCCGCTCGCGGCGCTCTGCGTCCGCCCACGGGAGGTGCGCGCGCGCATGAATCGCCGGCTGTGGGCGATCGGCGGCGGATCGTTCGTCCTCGGCTGCCTGCCGCTCGTCGCCTACAACCTCGCCTGGCCGCCGCGGACGCTCGACCCGGTCCTCCACGGCTCGCTTCACATCGCCGGCGGGAACCAGGCCGGCGGTCCGCTCACGCAACTCCACGAGCGCTTCCAGCAGCTCGCCGACCTCCTCGACGGGAAGACGATCGTCGGCCTCCTGGGCGACCTCCGCGGGCCGCCGCCGGTCCTGCCGATCCTCTGTGCCCTCGCTGCCGCCGCGATCCTCGTCGCGTCGCTCGACCGTCGTGCGCGCCCGCGGCTCGTCGCCGAGCGATTCGTCGTCTTCGCGGGCCTGCTGGTGCTCCTCTTCTCCGCGCTCACGCCGGGCGGGTCGTACGCGCACCACGTCCTCCTCACTTATCCATTCCCGCACGTCGCGCTCGCCGCCGCGGCGGTCGCCGCGTACCGACTCGTGCGCGGCCGCGCCGCCGCTCTCGCGGTCGGCTCGGTGGCGAGCGCCGCGATCGTCGCTGCGGTCGCCCTCGGCGTGACGACCGACTCGAAGCTTCTCTCGCGGCTGTCCGCGACCGGCGGCAGCGGGAACTTCTCGGACGCGATCTACGGGCTCGAGGACTACCTCGCGAAGGACGAGCGTCGCCCGTTCGTCGCGGTCGACTGGGGCATCTACCAAAACCTCGTCGCGCTGTCGCAAGGACGGCTGCGCGGCCACGAGCGCTGGCTCGAGCTGAGCCAGCAGGCGAACCCGGGCGAACGCTACGCGGGCGACCTGACGAGCCCGACGACTGCGTACCTCCTCCACACGCCCGGCTGGACGAACTTCTTACGGGCGCGGCGGGAGTTCTTCGGGATCGTTCGCCGGAGCGGCCGCCACGCGCGGCTCGTCCGGGTCATCCCGTCGCGGCAGGGGCGAGCGGTCTTCGAGGTCTACCGCGTGAGCTGACGCGCAGCGAGGACGATCGTCGAGTCGAAGCGCCGAGCGGGGGCGAGGCCGCGAGCCCACGACGGCGTCCCGCGGTCGGTGTCGACGACGACCCACGTCACGCCGAAGCGCTTCATCAGCGGTCGCGGGTCGGCGCCCTTGTCGAAGACGGCGTCGACCTCCTTGCTCCTGTCGCTCCAGTCGTGCGTCCAGAGGTAGTGGCCGGCGATCACGCGGTGCCTGCCGCGCGCCGCGACCCATGGGCCGATGTCGGTGCGCGCGAGGACGACTCCGTCGTCGTGCTGGCGGGCCAGCCACGAGAAGGTCGCGCGGTCGCCGGCGGTGAGGAACGCCGGGGCCTCGCGGTGCACGAGCGCCTCGATCCGGAACCGGTAGTAGTACGGCGCGCTGACGAGCGCGGCGGCCACCGCCACCGCCGCCAGCACGTGCCAGCGACCGAGCGGGCGCGCTCGAAGCTCGGGCCACCAGGCGGCGAAGGCGCCGATCACGAGGACGGGGCCGAGGTAGAGGATGTGCGAGCGGTCCGGGTGCCGCGGAAGGTAGAGGGCGACGACGACGGCGACCGCGGCGCATCCGAGCACCTGCTGCGCCTCGTTCCCGCGCAGTAGTCGGCGCAGCCCGATCAGCGTCACGACGCCGAGACCGAGGCTCGTGAGCAGTCCGCCGAGGCCGAAGATGGGGACGTAGTTCAGCAGAGAGAAGCGCTCGAACTCGGGATCCACCCTCGGCAGGACGACCGCGTAGTAGAGGAGCGGCCCCGCCGGAAGCATCGTGAACCACGCGAGGCCGGGAAGCACGCGGCGCCGGCCGATTCGCCGCGCCAGGAGCACCGCATATAAGGCGCCGGTCAGCCAGAGGGCGGGCGCGAGGAAGGGGTAGATGGCGGTCTCGACCGCGAGCGCGATGCCCGCGCGGCGAAAGCCGACCGTCGGATCGTCGGCAGGCCGGGCCAGGAAGAGGAGCGTCAGCACCGCGAGCGGCAGGATGAGCCAGGTGCCGGCCGAGGGCGGCGAGTTGTCGACGCCGACCCCGGAGAGGTGGCTCCAGCCGCGGAGCCCGGCGTCGTGCGCGTAGAGGACGAGCGGCTGGAAGGTGCCGGCCAGCAGCGCGACGAGCAGCGGTACGGCGGGCCGCCGAAGCCCTGCTCGCCGGGCGAGCGCGACGAGGGCGAGCGCGAGGAACGGCGCCACGAGCAGCTCGGCCCCGAGGTTGAGCATCGCGTAGGGAAGCCCGGTGATCCGCTCGCCCATCCCGAGCAGGAACTCGAGCGGGTTGAAGAGCCAGCCTTTCGGCGTGCGCTCGGGCGTCAGGAGGTTCGCCACGAAGCGCCCGTAGTGAGCCATCTCGTCGGCCCAGAGCTCGTGCTGCGCGCTGTCGGCGACGTACTTTCCGGCGGTCGCGGACCCCGTGAAGTTCCTGCCGGCTAGCGCGAAGCCCGCGATCAACGGCGCCTCCGCGAGCAGGACGACCGCCAGCACCGCGGCGACGCCTGCGCCGTCCGCGGAGCGCAGGCGAACGACCTCCGCCGAGCGGTGAGCCGGAGCCGTCGGAGCGCTTTCCGCCGGCGCGTCGGCTCGTGCCCCGGTTGCGTCCATCTTCGCATCCTGGGTCACGGCGAGCTCACCGTCCACCTTCAGCTTCGTGAGGGGCACGGCCGCCCGAGCCGGGCGCCACGCCGCGGACGTACCCCCATGACGTCGCGGCGATCGCGATCTTCGACGCAAAGCCGGATACGCGGGCTTCGTCTGGGAAATGCAGAGCCGCGAGCGGGAAGCGCTCCTTGAAGCCACCGCGGGTCTGCCGCCGCCGGATCCAGGGGTTCGAGGAGAGCGTCATCGTCTCACGCCGACGGATGCCGGCCGACCGGCGCCAGGCTTGACGCCTTACTCTGCGGAACGTGTATCGACCCACCGGGCGCTCAGCGCCGAGTTTCTACACCGTTTCACGGCGGCGGGCGCGGCTGCTCTGGCGGAGGGTGGGAAGCACAACTCAGCTCGCGCCGGGGCTGTCCATCGATGGCGTTGAGGGTCTGATCGTCGCCGTCGGGGTTGTGCGTGACCGGCAGGAGTGACCCTTCGCTGCCGGCGACTGTGTCTGCCGGTGTTCCTGCTGCGTCGGCGCGGCCGCTGCTCCGTGGCGCGCTGCACGGAGCGGCCTTCGTCGCTTCCCTCTGCGTGGGCACCGTCTTCGTTGCCTACTCGCGCGAATCGCGCGTTTTGCCCGCTGCCGTCTTCGCGGCGTCCGCAGCCGTCATGCTCGGGACGAGCACGCTCTACCACCGCATCACCTGGAGCCCGCGCGCGCGGTTGTGGATGCGGCGCGCCGATCACGCCGGCATCTATCTGCTGATCGCGGGCACGTACACCCCGGTTGGATTGATCAGCTTGAGCGGGAGCTGGCGGGTCGTGGTGCTCGCGATCGTCTGGGGCGGCGCCGCTGTAGCGACACTCTCGAAGTTCTGCTGGGTCGGAGCTCCCAAATGGCTCTCGGCTCTGATCGGGATCGCGCTCGGCTGGGTCGGCGTAGCCGCGTTACCGCAACTCGCGCGACATGACGGCATCGCACCCGTGGTGCTGCTCGCTGCCGGCGGACTGGCATACAGCGCCGGCGCCGCGGTCTACGCCCTTCGCCGACCGGACCCGCTGCCCGCGATCTTCGGCTACCACGAGCTGTTCCATACACTCACGATCGTTGCCCTCGCATGCCAATACGTCGCGATTGCGTTCTTCATCGTCCGAATCGCCTAGTAGGAGGGTTCACGAAACGGGGTGTCACGCCGTGACGCCTCTCGGTGCTTTATCAGCCAACGGCCGAGGATGTCGAGCGCGAGGCCGATCCACCACGCGCCGACTCCGAAGCTGAGGCATCTGGAGGCCCGATTAGGCGACTTCGACCGGCGTCGGTGCGCGCCGCGCCCAGTCGATCACGTCCGCGAGGATCCGGTCGAGGTCGAGGCTCGGGCGCCAGCCGATCGCGCCGCGGATCTTCTCGATCGACGGCATCCGGTGGAGCATGTCCTCGATCCCCTGGCCGTAGACCTGGTCGTACGGGACGAACACGAGCTCCGAGCTCGACTCGGTGAGCTCGAGCACGCGGCGGGCGAGCTCGAGGATGCCGATCCGCTCGGTCGAGCCGACGTTGAAGATCTCGCCGCTCGTCGACGGCGCGTCGACGAGGTCCCGGAGCGCGCGGATCGTGTCGGAGACGTGGCAGAAGCAGCGGCTCTGCGACCCGTCGCCGTGGATCTCGAGCGGCCGCCCGGCGAGCGCGTTCTGGACGAAGCGCGGGATCACCATCCCGTACTGGCCGCTCTGCCGCGGACCGACGGTGTTGAACAGCCTCACGATCACGCAGTCGAGCCCGCGCTCCTGGTGGTACGCGAGCGCGAGGAACTCGTCCATCGCCTTCGAGTCCGCGTACGCCCAGCGGCGCTGCGTCGTCGGCCCGTAGACGCGCCTCGCGTTCTCGACGAACGGCGCGTCGTCGCGCGGGTCGCCGTAGACCTCCGAGGTCGATGCGACGAGCACGCGCTTGCCGAAGCGGTTGCAGAACTCGAGGACCGTCTCCGTGCCCTGCACGTTCGTGACCAGCGTGTGCACCGGCTGCTCGACGATCAGGCGGACGCCCACGGCCGCGGCGAGGTGGTAGACGACGTCGCACTTGTAGACGAGCTCGTTCACGACCGCCGGCGAGAGCACCGAGTCGACGACGAGGTGGAAGTCCGGGCGGTCCCTCAGGTGCGCGACGTTCTGGATCGCGCCCGTCGACAGGTCGTCGAGCACGAACACCTCGCATCCGTCCGCGAGCAGCAGCTCCGTGAGGTGCGACCCGATGAACCCGGCCCCGCCGGTGATCAGCGCTCGGCGCTTCGAGGGCGACGCCGCCACGCCGAAACCCTACCGAGGCCGCCGGAGAGGGTCGTCGGAGCGCGTGCCTAAGCTGCTCTCCGTGAAGGGCGGGCGCGCGCTCCTCCTTGTCGTCCCCGCAGTCGTCGCGGCAGCCGCGGCCGGCATCTACTGCGCCCTCGCGACGCGTCGGTACGAGGCGCGCGCCTACGTGCTCGTATCGCCGGTCGCGCGCGAGGATCCGACCTTCGCGGGGATCCCAGTCGTCCGCGAATCCGGCGATCCGCAGGCCGCGGCGCGGACGATCGCGCACCTCGTGGCGACGGAGGAGGTCGCCGAGGCCGTGCGGCTCCAGCTCGGCTCGGAGCTCTCGCGCTCGGCGCTGCTCGCGGCGGTGTCCGCGCACGCGCGGGACGACACGGTCGCGATCGAGGGGACGGCGTCGTCGGCGCCGCGCGCGGCCCAGATCGCGAACGCGTTCGCGACCGAGCTCGTGGCCCAGCGCACGGCTCGGTTCCAGGCCGACCGCGCCGCCGTTGTCGGCGAGCTTCGCCGCCAGCTCGCGAGCGGCGCGCGGAGCGAGCCGGAGCGGAAGGCGATCGCGCGGCGGCTCGCCGTGCTCGACGGGCTCGCGGGGAGCAGCGACCCGACGGTTCGAGTCGCGAGCGCAGCCGCCGCGCCGGCTCGTCCGTCGTGGCCGCGGCCCTGGCTCCTCGTCCCGGTCGCGCTCGCGGCCGGCGCTGCGGTCGGGCTGGCTCTCCTCGCGGTCGCACGCCGGCGCCGGCCCTCGCGGGCGGAGCGCGAGCTGGTTCGGACGACCGAGGAGCTCGTGGCGCCTGAACCGACCGCCGGGTGGAAGATCGACGACCTCGAGCAGCTCGTCGACGCGCACCGCGGCGCCGGCGCGGACCGCGTCGACGAGTGGGAGGCGTACGTCTTCCACCTGCGCCAGTACGCCGACGCCGAAGGGCGGCTCCCGCCCGAGTTCGACGCCCTCGTCGAGGAGGCGTTCCGCGACCTCGTCGCTTCCGACGCGTCGCTAAAGCCATCCGCCGTGGAGGCCGATCAGGTGCCGTAAAGAAGCTATGAACGCGGGTCCAGCCTCCGGGCACTGCGGTACCATGGCCATACCTTCGACCGCGGGAGACGGCACGAAGCCCCTCCGCGAAACTCAACGGAAAGGGGGGTCGAGGGAAAGGTGTTCGAGCGATTTACAGAGAGAGCCCGGCAAGTCGTCGTCCTAGCTCAGGACGAGGCGCGCGCGCTGAAGCACAACTACATCGGCACCGAGCACATCCTGCTCGGGCTGCTTCGCGAAGAGGAGGGTCTCGCGGCCCGGGTCCTCGAATCGCTGGACATCACCGTGGAAGAGGTGCGCGCCCAGGTCGCGCGCATCGTCGGCCAGGGCGACGAGGTTACGACGGGCCAGATCCCGTTCACGCCGCGCGCGAAGAAGGTGCTGGAGCTCGCGCTGCGCGAGGCGCTCTCGCTCGGACACAACTACATCGGCACCGAGCACATCCTGCTCGGGCTCGTGCGCGAGAACGAAGGCGTCGCAGCCCGCATCCTGCTCGACTTCGACGCCGACGCCGAGAAGATCCGCAACGAGATCATCCGCATGCTCTCCGGCCCGGGCCGCCGCCAGCAGGGCGCCGGCGCGGCGAGCGGCGAGAAGTCGAAGAGCTCGAAGCTCCTCGACCAGTTCGGCCGCAACCTCACTAAGCAGGCCTCCGAGGGCAAGCTCGACCCCGTCGTCGGCCGCCAGACCGAGATCGAGCGCGTGATGCAGATCCTCTCGCGCCGCCAGAAGAACAACCCCGTCCTGATCGGCGAGCCGGGCGTCGGCAAGACCGCCGTCGTCGAGGGTCTCGCCGCGCGGATCTCCGCGAACCAGGTGCCCGACATCCTCAAGAACAAGCAGATCTACACGCTCGACCTTGCCGCCCTCGTCGCGGGCTCGAAGTACCGCGGCGAGTTCGAGGAGCGGCTCAAGAAGGTCATGAAGGAGATCATGCAGCGGGGCGACATCATCCTGTTCATCGACGAGCTCCACAATCTCGTCGGTGCGGGCGCTGCCGAGGGCGCGATCGACGCCGCCTCGATCCTCAAGCCGGCGCTCGCGCGCGGCGAGCTCCAGACGATCGGCGCGACGACGCTCGACGAGTACCGCAAGTACCTCGAGCGCGACGCGGCGCTCGAGCGGCGTTTCCAGCAGATCCGCGTCGACGAGCCGTCGGTCGACGACTCCGTCCAGATCCTGCGCGGGCTGCGCGACCGCTACGAGGCGCACCACCGCTGCAAGATCTCCGACGACGCCCTGCGCGCCGCCGCGGTGCTCGCGGACAGGTACATCCAGGACCGGCACCTTCCGGACAAGGCGATCGACCTGATCGACGAGGCCGCGTCACGCATGCGCATCCGCTCGATGAGCGCGCCGCCGCGCTACCGCGAGCTCGAGGAGGAGATCGAGAAGGTCCGGAAGGACAAGGAAGCGGCGATCGAGGCGCAGGAGTTCGAGAAGGCTGCGTCGCTTCGCGACAAGGAGCGGAAGCTCACGCAGAAGAAGCGCGACCTCGAGGAGAGCTGGCGCTCCAAGGAGTCGACCGACGAGCAGCCCGAGGTCGGCGAGGAGGAGATCGCCGACATCGTCTCGATGTGGACGGGCATCCCCGTCTTCAAGCTCACCGAGGCCGAGTCCGAGAAGCTGATCCGCATGGAGGACGAGCTGCACAAGCGCGTGATCGGCCAGGAGGAGGCGATCGTCGCGGTCTCGAAGTCGATCCGCCGCGCCCGCGCCGGGATCAAGGACCCGAAGCGGCCGACCGGCTCGTTCATCTTCCTCGGCCCCTCCGGCGTCGGGAAGACCGAGCTCGCGCGCACGCTGGCCGAGTTCCTGTTCGGCGACGAGGACGCCATGATCCAGGTGGACATGTCGGAGTACATGGAGAAGCACTCCGTGTCCCGGCTCGTCGGCTCGCCTCCGGGCTACATCGGCTACGACGAGGGCGGCCAGCTCACCGAGGCCGTGCGCCGCAAGCCGTACTCGGTCGTCCT
>Ga0081539_10002851_pt1 | contig 23007 bp, 21 predicted proteins | sample TabmetS4T2R2_FD_71023 | JGI IMG/M metagenome (GOLD analysis project Ga0081539, IMG submission 71023) | Tabebuia heterophylla rhizosphere microbial communities from the University of Puerto Rico - S4T2R2 | ecosystem: Host-associated > Plants > Roots > Rhizosphere ...
GATCAGGAACGCCGCCGACCCTGCGATCTTCCATCCACCTGCAGGCCGCCCGCCGCTCGATGGCCGCCCCGTCCGCGTCGTGGCGGTGAGCTGGTCGGACAACCCGCGCAAGGGCCTGGATGCCCTCCAGGCGCTCGGGGCGACGGTGGACCCGCGGAGATTCGAGCTGCACTTCGTGGGCCGCCGGCCGGCAGCGCTCGAAGGCTGGAGCTGGGCGGGTCTCCTCGCGTCCGAAGAGCTCGCAGACCTCCTGCGTGGGATGGACTGCTATGTCGCCGCGAGCCTCGACGACCCGTGCTCCAACGCACTGATCGAGGCGCTCGGCTGCGGGCTTCCGGCGCTCTACCGCCGCAGCGGCGGCCATCCCGAGCTGGTGGGAGAAGCGGGCGTCGCCTTCGACGAGCCAGGGGACGCGCCCGCGGCGCTCGAGCGGCTCGCCTCGGAGCTCGACGAGCGCCGCGCGGCGATCGTCGTGCCGTCCTTGGCCGAGGTCGCCGACCGCTACCTCGAGGTGCTTCGCGGATGAACATCGGTCGACTCGGGAAGGCGGCACGCGCGCGCGCGGGCGCCGCCGCGGTGCGTGCGCGGACACGACGCTGGGCGCCGCGGTCGCACCTGTTCGTGCTCGGCGATGCGCTCGGGTGGTCGCTCGACGACGACGCGACGTACATCTCGGCCGTCGCGCGCGACGCGGGCTACGCGCTCGGCCCGCCCGCCTGGGCCCGCGCGGCGCGGCATCAGGTCGTGTTCCACACGAGCCACTTCGCCGGGCTCCATCCGCTGTGGACCGGGTCGTCGCACCGGCTCGGGCTCTCGTACTTCCACGGGCGTCCGGGGACGCCCGGCTTTCCCGAGTTCGACCGCGCGTACGAGGCGCTGCGTCGGGATCCGGCTCGCATCTCTCGCGTCCACGTCACGCATGCCGAGCTCGAGGAGCTCGTCCTCTCCGCCGGCGTCGAGCGCGACCGCGTCCATCGCATCCCGCTCGGCGTCGAGCTCGACCGGTTCCCGCTCGCCGACGCGGAGCGGCGAGCGGCGGCGCGTGAGGAGCTGGGCATCCCGCACGACGCGTACGTGATCGGCTCCTTCCAGAAGGACGGAGTCGGGATGGGGGACGGGCTCGAGCCGAAGTCCGTCAAGGGCCCGGACGTGCTCGTCGAAGCGCTCGCGCTGGCTCGCGAGCGGCTGGGCGACCTGACGGTGCTTCTCACGGGCCCGGCGCGTGGCTACGTCCGCCGAGGGCTCGAGGAGCGTGGCGTGCCGTACGTCCACCGGCTGTTGCCCGATCGCGACGCTCTTGCGCGCGCCTATCACGCCCTCGACGCCTACGCCGTCGCGTCGCGTCAGGAAGGCGGGCCGAAAGGCGTCCTCGAGGCACTCGCCACGGGGATCCCGCTCGTCTCCACGCGGGTCGGCCAAGCACCTGACCTCGTTCGCGACGGCGAGAACGGCATCCTGGTCGACGTCGACGACGCCGGCGCGCTGGCCGCAGGCCTCGTGCGCATCGCAGCGGACACGGCCCTCGTCGCAGCGTTCCGCGCGGCGGGGCGCGCGACGGCCGAGGAGACCTCGTACGACGCCCTTGCTCCGCGGTGGCGCGCCCTCCTCGACGGCTTTGCCGAGCGTCCCGATGGATAGGGAACGCGCGGCGCGGTACGGGCGCGCCGCGTCACGGTGGGCACGGCTGCTCGTCGCCGGCCGCGCGCGCCCCGGGCTGCGGGTCTTCTACGGCTGGGACCGGATCCCCGGTCCCGGCGAGCCGGTTGCGGGCGGCACGGCCAAGCTGCAGAAGCTCGCCGAGCGCTGGCCGAACAGCCCGACCGACTTCTCGGTCCTCTACCTCGGGACGACGTACCTTCCGCGCGACCTCCGGCCTCTGCTCTGGCTGGCGCGCAGGCGCGGAGCGCGGATCGTCGTCAACCAGGACGGCGTCGCGTATCCCGGCTGGGCGGGCGACCGGACCGACGAGCTCAACGTGCCGCTGCGCCGCGTCGTGGACGCGGCCGACCACGTCGTCTACCAGAGCGAGTTCAGCAAGCGATCGTCCGACCTGTTCCTCGGGCAACCGCGCGGAACCTGCGAGATCCTCCCGAACGCCGTCGACGTCCGGCGCTTCTCGCCTGCGGCGCCGCCTCCCGACGGGCCGGTCGTCCTCCTCGGCGGCGACCAGACGCAGGCGTACCGGCTCGAGCTCGCGCTCGAGACGTTCCGCCACGTGCTCGACGAGCACCCGACGGCGCGGTTGCTCGTCGGCGGCCGCCTCGTCTCCGACCCGGAGCCGACCATTCGCGGGCTCGGCCTCGGCCGGTCGGTCGAGCTGCTCGGACGCTACGCGCAGTCGGAGGCGCCCGACGTGTTCCGGCGCGCGCACGTCCTCCTGCACACGAAGGTCAACGACCCGTGCCCGACGACCGTGATCGAGGCAATGGCCTGCGGCGTCCCCGTCGCGTACGCGGCGAGCGGCGGGACGGTCGAGCTCGTCGGCGACGAGGCGGGCATCGGCGTGCCGCACGACGACGGGTTCGACCGCGACGCTCCGCCACCGCCGCCCGCGCTGGCGGCGGCCGTCTCGGCGGTGCTCGCCGATCGCGACCGGTACGCGGCCGGGGCCCGGCGCCGCGCCGTCGAGCGGTTCGCGCTCGACGCGTGGCTCGACCGGCACGCGGCGATCTTCGCCCGGCTCGTGGGTCAGGAGGACGGGTAGCCGAGGTACCCGCGGACACGGCCCTGGAGCGTGGCGGCGTGGAACGAGGCGCGCGCGACGTCGCCCCGGGCGAGCGCGAGCCCCATCCCCCCGAGCGGGCGCAGGAGCATCCGCCCGACGGTGCGCCGGCCGTAGCCGTGGCGCCTGAGGATCCACCCGACGCTGGCGCCGTCGCGCCGGCCGACCCGACGCAGCTCGCGCGGTGTGTACCGCTTCACCGCGTGGTGCACGACGACGCTCGGGTCGTACTCGATGCGGTGACGCGTCCGCACCGCACGTAGGACGTAGTCGACCTCCTCGCCCGACGACCAGGGCGACCCGGAGCCGAGCCCCAGGCGCTCGTCGAACCTCCCTGCCCGTTCGACGACGTCCCGCCGGAGGAAGATCGCGTAGGAGATCACGCGGTTCCAGAAGTTGCGCGGATCGAGCACGGCCGGTTCCGACGCCCACGAGCGGTCTGCTTCCCCGTCTGCGGCCGCCGCTCTGCCCGTGAGGCCGTCGAGGCGCGGCTCCGCGGCGAAGCGGCGGGCGACCCGCGCGAGCAGGTCTGCGGGGTAGACGCAGTCGTCGTCCGGGAACGCGACGAGGTCCGCGGTCACGTGAGGCAGAGCGGCGTTCCGGGCGCGGGACAGGCCGCGCTCGGAGCGCACGTGGAGGACGTCGAGCGCAGGATGGCCGGCGAGCACGGCGGCGACGCGGTCGTCCGTGTTCTGGTCGACGACGAGGAGCCGGAACGCATCGTGGGTCTGGGCCTCGAGCGACCGGAGCAGCGCCTCGAGCGCGTCTGTGCGGTCGACCGTCGCGACGACCAGGTCGAAGCGGAGGTCCGATCCCGCTTCCGCCACCGGCGCAGGCTACCCTCAGCCGCCGTGGCCACCCCGCCTGTGTCCGTCGTCCTGGCCGCGCGCGACGCGGAGCGGACGGTCGCCGATGCGGTCGGGAGCGTCCTCGAGCAGACGTTTCGCGACTTCGAGCTCGTCGTCGTCGACGACGGCTCGGTGGACCGCACCGCCGCGATCCTGGGGGGAGTCGAGGACGACCGGCTGCGGGTCGTGCGAAACGACCAGCCGCTCGGCCTCGCAGGTGCGCTCAACGTCGGCTTCGACGCGGCGCGCGGGTCGCTCCTCGCGCGGATGGACGCCGACGATCTCGCGCTCCCGGAGTGGCTCGAGCGCGTCGTCGGCCGAATCCGCTCGACGCCCGCCGCCGTCGTCGGCGCCGCGATGATCGACTTCCACGAGGACGGAAGCCTCGGGACGATCCACTTCATGCCGACGGGCGCCCGTGCCGTGCGCTGGGCGGCGCTTTTCTCCTCGCCGTTCTTCCACTCGACGCTCGTCGTCGACCGCGTGGTGCTCGACGCGCACGGCCTGCGATACGACACGGCGTTCGGCGAGAGCGAGGACTACGACCTCTGGGCGCGGCTCCTCTCTGTTGCCAAAGGAGACAACATCCCGAAGGCGCTCGTGCTCTACCGTCAGCACGGCGAGCAGGCCTCCGCGAGGCGGGCGATGCTGCAGCGGGAGTGCCAGCGCGAGGTCGCGCTGCGCCAGATCGCCGAGCTCGCACCGGGGCTCGATCCCGGCCGGGCGGAGCTGGCATGGCTCACCGGCGCAGGCCTGGGGATTCCGGAAGGCTCTGCCGCCGCTGCCGCAGCCGCGCTCGGCGAGCTCGTGAGCGCGTTCGAGGACCGCCACGGCGGTCGCGACGCGCGCCGCGCGGCGGCCTGGGCGGTGCTGCGGTCACGCGGAAGCGGGGCGGACCGGTCGGAGCTCGCGCGGCTCGCGCTGCGACTCGACCCGACCGTTCCCCTGTACGGCGCCGCGCGGCTCCGCCGTCGGCGCGCGGCCGGGCGGGAGCGGAGAGCGGCCGAGCGCTGGCTCCGGACGAGGCGTACCGACGGGCCTGTGCGGCTGACGATGGTGATCCCCGAGCCGACCCCGTTCCGGACGGTCATGTTCGACCGCATCGCCGAGCGTCCCGAGCTCGACCTGACGGCGCTCTACGCGGGCGGCTCGGTGCAGCGGCGGACGTGGACGATCGAGCCGAACCACCGTGCCGTGTTTCTCGAGGGCGTGCGGATCCCGGGCGCGTACCGCGTGCTGCGTCACGAGTACCCCGTCTCGCTCGGGGTGTTCGAGCAGCTCCGCCGTGCACGGCCGGACGTCGTCGTCGTCTCGGGCTGGAGCACGTTCGCGTCGCAGGCGGCCGCCGAGTGGTGCCGGCGCCGCGACGTCCCCTACGTTCTGCTCGTCGAGAGCAACGAGCGGGATGCGCGGCCGGGCTGGCGCCGCACCGTGAAGGAGGCAATGGTGCCGCGCATGGTCGCGGGTGCGGCCGAGGTGCTCGTGGTGGGCAGGCTCGCACGCGAGGCGATGCTCGCGCGCGGCGTCCCGCCCGAGCGCATCTCGCTGTTCGCGGACACGATCGACGCCGAGCGCTTCGGCCGCGAGGCCGACCGGCTCGCCGCCAGGCGCGACGAGCTCCGCGCCGCCGTGGGGGTCGGCCCGGCCGACGTCGCAGTGCTCTGCGTCGCGCGCCTCGCGCCGGAGAAGGGCCAGGACACGCTCGTTCGCGCGGCCGCCGAGGCCCAAGACCCACGCCTCGTCCTCCTGCTCGCGGGCTCGGGCGACGAGCGCGACCGTCTCGTCGCGCTCGCGGATGAGCTCGGCGTCCGCCTCGTGCTGCTCCCCGACCTGCCGTGGCAGCGGATCGTCGAGCGGTTCGCGCTCGCGGACGTGTTCGCGCTGCTCTCCCGCCACGAGCCGTGGGGCGTGGTCGTCAACGAGGCGGCGGCGTGCGGGTTGCCACTCGTGCTCTCCGATCGCGTGGGCGCCGCCTTCGACCTCCTCGAAGACGGCCGCAACGGCACCCTCGTCCCGGTCGACGACCACGTCGCGGCCGGCGCGGCGATCCGCGCCCTTGCCGGCGACCCCGAGCGGCGCCACGAGGCCGGCGAGGCGTCGCGCGCGATCATGCGCGGCTGGGGCTACGAGCCGAGCATCGAGAACCTGATCCGTGTCGCCGAACGCGTTGCCCGGCGTCGTCAGCGAGAGCCCAGAGCCGACGCGTAGATCTCGAGCTGGGTCGCGACCACGGCGTCCCAGGTCGACCGCCGGGCGGCCGCGAGCGCGCCGGCGGCCAGCCTCGCACGCAGCTGCGCGTCGCCCAGGACGCGCTCGATCGCGCCGACCGTCGCGTCGGGGTCGAACGGGACGACGAGCGCCTCGCCGTCCGCGAAGGAGGCGGCGACACCGGTGCGATCCGAGACGACCACCGGCGTCCCCACCGACGCGGCCTCGGCCGCGACGAGACCGAAGTTCTCCCCGCCCGAGGCGAGCACGAAGACGTCGGCCCGGCGGTAGAGGTCGAACGGCGGGCCCGGCGTGGGCGGGAGGACGTGGATCCGGCCCGCGGTCGGTGGGTCGGCCGCGGCAGCGCGAACGGCCGTCATCGTCCCGTGGCGGTCGTCGGGCCCGGCGAGTACGACGTGCAGCTCGGGCAGCCTCCGCGCCGCATCGAGCAGGTGCTCGATGCCTTTCTCGGCGGCGATTCGCCCCACGTAGAGCGCGACCGGCGCGCCGGGCGGCACGATGCCGGCGAGCGGATCGGCGTCTCCCGCCGGCAGCGGCTCGGGGAACGCATTGCCGCGGATCCGAACCTTGGCGGGATCGACCCCGCCCGCGACGACGTCGTCCCGCTCCCGCGGCGACGAGACGACGACGAGTCGCGCGCCCGGGGCGACGCGCCGTGCGAGCGTGGCGTCGAACGCCCGCTTCAGCCCCACCTTGCGGAGACGGGGCCGGAACATCCCCACGGGCTCGAAGACGTAGGGGATGCCGCGTCGGCGGCACCACGCCGACACGAGCGTCGTGACGGGGTCGCGGAAGCCGAGCACGTGCGCGACGTCGGGTGGCCCGAGACCGCGCAGGGCGAGGGGCAGCGTCGGCGTGATGCCCATCCACCGGTACCTGAGCGGCGTCGCGAGGTACGTCACCCTCGCGCCGTCCACCATCTCGACGCGGGTACGCCGTCCCGCTGGCTCGCCGACGCCGCGAAGCGTCGTCGTGACCACGTCGACATGATGGCCGCGCTCGACGAGCCGCGAGACGAGCTCGCGGGCGACGACCACCGGGCCGCCGAATGCATGCGCGGGCCAGTAGGCGGGGGCAGCGAAGAGGATGCGGCGCGCGCGGTCGTCCAAGCGACGCAAGTTACAACCTGTACCTTGGCGCGCTTGGCCGACGTTCGTCCCCGCATCCTCGTCCTCAACCAGTACTACTGGCCGGGCGTCGAGGCGACGGCGCAGCTCCTGTCGCAGCTCTGCGAGGCGCTCGCCGTCGACTACGACGTGACCGTCGTCACGGGACACCTCCACGGCCACGGCGGCCTGCCGGCGGAGGAGGTTCGGAACGGTGTGCGAATCGTGCGCGTCCGCTCCACCGCGTACGACCGCTCGCAGCTCCACCTGCGGGCGATGAACTACGCCAGCTACCTCGGCGACACCGTGCTGACCGCCTTGCGGGGGCAGCGGCCCGATCTCGTCCTCTGCATGACCGATCCCCCGGTGGTGGGCGACATCGGGCTGCTCGTCGCGAGGCGCTTCGGCGCGCCGCTGCTCGTGATCAGCCAGGACGTCTTCCCGGAGATCGCCGAGCGCGTCAAGCGCCTCCAGCAGCCACTCGTCCTCGGTGCGCTCCGCAAGCTCGTAGGGCTGTACCTCCGCCGCGCCGACCGCGTCGTCGCGATCGGCGAGACGATGAAGCTCCGCCTCGAGCAGAAGGGCGCGCCGGCCGACCGGGTCGAGGTGATCCCGAACTGGGTCGACACCGCGGAGCTCGCGCCGCAGCCGCGTCACAATGCGTGGTCGCGGGAGCAGGACCTCGACGACAAGTTCGTCGTCATGCATTCGGGCAACGTCGGCCACGCGCAGGACCTCGACACGCTCGTCCGCGCCGCGACGTTCCTCCGCGACCTCGACCGGCTCCGAATCCTCGTGATCGGCTTCGGCGCGCGGCACGGCGAGCTCGCCGCACTGGCGAAGCGCCTCGAGGTGATGGGCACCGTGCGGTTTCTCGGCTACCAGCCGCGGCGACGCCTGTCGCTCTCACTTGCCTCGGCCAACCTCCACTACGTCGGCCTCGCGCGCGGGCTGTCGGGCTTCGTCGTCCCGAGCCGGGTCTACGGGATCCTCGCCGTCGGGCGGCCGGTGCTCGTCTCCGCGGACGCAGACAGCGAGACCGTGCGGCTCGTTCAGGCCGCCGCGTGCGGCCTCGTCGTGCCGCCGGGCCGGCCCGAGCTCGTCGCGGGCGTGCTCCGCGACGTGATCGAGGGCAGGTTGTCGCTCGAAGGGATGGGCGACCGCGGCAGGGAGTGGGTGGAGCGCGAAGCCGACCGCGAGGTCGCGTTCGGCCGCTACCGGCGGCTCGTCGCGGACGTCGTGTCCAGCAGCTCCTGATACAGCTCGTCGACGTCGCCGACGAGGCGCTCGACCGCATACCGGCGCAGGACGCGCTCGCGCCCCTCCCTGCCCATGGCCTCGCGCCGTTCCGGGTCGCGGGCCAGCCGCGCGAGGCGCTCGGCGAGCGCCGTCGTGTCGCCCGGCGGGACGAGATAGCCGGTCTCGCCGTCGTCGACGACGTCCGGGACGCCGCCGACGGCCGTCGCGACGACGGCGCGGCCGGCGGCGAGCGCCTCGATGATCGTCACGGGGGTGCCCTCGCTGGCCGACGTCAGCGCGACCGCGTCGCAGACCGCGTACCACGGCGCCACGTCCTCCTGGTAGCCGAGGAACAGGCAGTGCCGGGCGATGCCGAGCTCGTGCGCCCGCTGCTCGAGGGCGACGCGGTCGTCGCCGTCCCCGACGAGCAGCAACAGGGCGTCGATCCCGTCGTCCCGCAGGAGGGCGAGCGTCGTCAGGAGGTCGTCGGTCCGCTTGACGGCCGTCATCCGTCCAAACCATCCGACCACGAACGCGTCGGCGGGGATGCCGTGCCGCCGCCGCAGCTCGGCCGTGTCTCCGTCGAACGCGACCCGTGGCTCGAGCTCGATCCCGAGGCGGATGACCGAGAACTTCCGTTCCGGCGCGACGCCGAGCGCGACGAGCTCGTCTCGAACCTCCGGGCTGACGGCGACGAGCCGGTCGGTCGCGCGCGCGAGGATCGTCTCGATCGCGCGGAAGAGGAGCGTGCCGGCGTGGCCGAAGTAGCCGCGTAGGACATGCCCGTGGAACGTGTGGACGACGACGGGCCGGGTGCGAGGCCCGGAGAGCAGCGCCGCGGCGCGACCGACCGCGCCGGCCTTTGCCGTGTGCGTGTGCACGACGTCGGGGCGGACGCGCCGGATGATCTTCGCCAGGCGCCACGCCGCGACGGCGTCCCGGACCGGCGAGAGCTCGCGCGACAGTCCGGGCAGGCGCACGATCTCGACGCCGGCGCGATCGGCCACGAACGCCATCGACTCCTCGCCCCGCGCGACGTCGCCGGCGACGAGCGTCGTCTCGTATCCCCGCCCGGCGAGGCCGCGCGTGAGGTACGTCACGTGGAGCGCCGGCCCGCCCACGTTGAGCCTCGCGATCACCCGCAGGACGCGGATCGGACGGCCGTTCCTGCGCGTCCGCTCCGCAGATCCCGAATCTGCAGAAGCAGATTCGGGATCGCGAGAATCCCTGAAGAGGCCGCCGGCGCGGCCGGTCGCAGCGATTGTCGTGACGCGCGGGGTAGACACACGGCGTCTCATGGCGCGCGGGAGGGTATCGGGAATCGGGCGTGGCGATCCTCGGCCCTACAATCGCGCCGTGCTCGTCCTGAAGACGCTGTTCTGGGGCTCGCTCGGCGCGCTCGCATGGACGCACGTCGGCTATCCGCTCGCCGCCGGAGCGCTCGCCCGCGTCCGCGAGCGCCGCGTCGCAAAGGACCCGACCTGGGAGCCTTCCGTCAGCATGATCGTGGCCGCGTACAACGAGGACGCCGTGATCGAGCGGCGCCTCGAGAATCTGCTCGCGCTCGACTACCCGCCGGACCGGCTCGAGATCGTCGTCGCCTCGGACGCGTCGACCGACCGGACGAACGAGCTCGTCGAGGCCGTCGCGGCAAGCGAGCCGCGCGTCCGTCTCCTCGACTGCCCGCGTGGCGGAAAGGTCGCCGCGCAGGACCGCGCCGTCCGCGAGACGGCCGGCGAGGTGGTCGCCTTCTCCGACGCCAACGCCACGTGGGCGCCGGACGCGCTCCGCAAGCTCGTCGCGGCGCTCGCCGACCCTGAGGTCGCATACGTTTGCGGGCGCCTGCGGCTCGAGGACGCGGCCGGCTCGAACCGTGAGGGCCTCTACTGGCGCTACGAGCTGTGGCTGCGGGATCAGGAGTCCCGGCTCGGCTCGGTGACCGGCGGCAACGGGTCGATCTACGCGCTGCGCCGGGGTGACTACGTCGAGGTCGATCCCCGCTGGGGCCACGACCTCGCGTTTCCGTACCGCATGGTCCAGTCCGGGCGGCGGGCCGTGTTCGAGCCGGAAGCGCTCGCGTTCGAGCAGCCGACGCCGACGAACGAGGCCGAGTACGCCCGCAAGGTCCGCATGTTCGAGCATTGCTGGGAGATCACGCTGCGCGGGTCGATGCTGCGGCGACTGCCGCCGGGCTACCTCGTGTCGATCCTCTCGCACCGAGTGCTGCGGTACGGGAGCGGCCTGCTCCACGTCGTGCTTCTCGCGACGAGCTTCGCGCTGCTCGGGGAGGGATGGCCGTACGTCGTCGCGCTCGCCGCGCAGCTCGCCCTGCTCGCCGCATTCGCCGCCCGCGTGCCTGTCGCGCGCTACTACGTCTACGTCACCTGGGCGACCGTACAGGCGCTCTGGAACTATCTCCGCCGCGGCGTCCCCGCGACGTGGGAGGCGGCGGAGGGAACGCGATGACGCTTTGCCCAGGATGAGCGGCCCCCTCCGGATCGTCGGCGTCGTGCTCGTCCACGACGAGGACGTGTTCCTCGAGCGCGCGATCCGCAACGTCGCCGGGTTCTGCGACCGCATCCACGCCGTCGATCACGTCTCGCGCGACCGGACGCCCGAGATCCTTCGCGGCCTCGCCGGCGAGCTCGACCACCTCGACGTACGACGCGCGCGTCACACGGCGACCTCGCACCACGTCATCGAGCCGTACGCCGGCACGCGGACGTGGGTGATCGGCGTCGACGGCGACGAGCTCTTCGACCCGGCGGCGCTGCCACGGCTCCGGTCGCACCTCGAGGCAGGTGCGCTCGGCGAGTACTTCATGGTGAAGGCCCACGTCCTCAACTGCGAGGAGCTCGACGAGGAGGCGGGCGTCGCCCGCGGATGGATGGCGCCGCCGTCGCGGCCGGTGACGAAGCTGTTCAACTTCGCGGCCGTCGACGCGTGGACGGGCTGCGTCGAGCGCTTGCACGGCGGTGACCCGGTCTTCCGGCCCGGGTTCGGCTGGAAGCCGTGGTGCGACCTCGCCGCGACGGAGAGCTGGGACACCGACCCGCTCCGCTGCATTCACACGTGCTTCCTCCGGCGCTCGAGCCTCGAGCGGGACGAGGACGTCGGCCATCGCCGCAACCTCGACGAGACGAGGGCGTTCCGGCGGGGCTGGCTCGGCGCCGCGGATCGGGCGCTTCGCCCGCGGAGGCTTTCGCCCGGGGCCGCGAAGGTGGCGGAGAAGGGCACGACATGGAAGCGGGACTGGTACACGCGCGGCCAGCGCCTCGAGGTGGACGCGACGCCGTTCCTCACCGCCGGCGCGCGGCAGGCCGTCCGATGAACCGCGCGGCGGACGTTGCGCTCGCGGGCGTGAGCCTCGTGCTCACCGGCCCGGTCCTGGCCGCCGCGGCGCTCGCGGTCAAGCTGGAGGACGGCGGCCCCGTGCTCTACCGGCAGACACGCGTCGGCAAGGACGGCCGCGACTTCGAGGTGCTGAAGCTGCGGTCGATGGTGGTCGGCGCGGAGCGCCAGGGCCTCGGCTATGCGGTCGATCGCGGGGACGCCCGCATCACCCGGGTCGGGCGGATCCTCCGTCGCACGTCGATCGACGAGCTGCCGCAGCTTTGGAACGTCGTTCGCGGGGACATGTCCGTGATCGGGCCGCGCCCGACGCTCCGGTACCAGGTCGAGCGGTACGACGAGCGCCAGCGCAAGCGGCTCGACGTCCGGCCGGGCCTCACCGGCTGGGCGCAGATCCACGGTCGCGCGACGCTCGCCTGGGCGGAGCGCATCGAGCTCGACGTCTGGTACGTCGAGCACCGTTCGCCGCTCCTCGATCTGAAGATCCTCCTCCGCACGCCGCTCGCACTGTTCGGCGGCACGTACCGGGGCTCGAGCGGCGGGTGGCGGGCCGAGGACTGACCGATTCCCGTGCGGCGCGACTCGGGCTGATCGCGGCGGCCGTCGTCGTCGCGGCGCAGCTCGGGGTCGGCGCCGCCTGGTCGCTGACGCACGACGACCCGAGCCTGCTCCAGCTGACCCGGCGCTGTCTCGAGCGCGAGAAGGGGTTTGCGGTGGAGGAAACGACCGGAGATCCCGTGGCAGGCTCGGCGCGCGGCGGCACGCTCCGCGCCATCGTCGAGGGTGGGCTCGTGACCCTGAGCATCGCGAACGGCACCGGCGAGGTCGAGCGTCTCCGAGCGGCCTACGCTGCGAAGGGCGATCCCGGGCCGCGTCTCGACGTGCACGGGCGGTACGTCGCGCTCTGGTTGCGGCCGCCGACACGCGGCCAGCGGCAGCACACCTACGACTGTGCGTACTGACAGGTACCGGCTTGCCGTCGGCGGCGTGCTCGGCGCGCAGGCGGCGCTGCTCCTCTGGAACGCCTGGCACTACAGCTGGCTCCGTGGCTACGACGCGTACGCGAACGACCGCTACGCGGCCGTCGTCGCCGGTCAGTACCGACTCCCGTCAGCGGAAGAGTCGGGTGTCTGGCACACGCCGCCGCTCTGGTTCGCCGCCGCAGGCGCGCTGCGACGCGCCTCGACGGCCCTCGGCTGGGCGCCCGCCCAGCGGCCCGGCCAGCTTCTCGCGGCGGCGGCGGGAATCGCGATCGCCGTCCTCGTCCTGCTCCTCGCGCGAGAGCTCTGGCCGGAACGCCACCTGCTGCACGTCACCGCGCTCGGGCTCGTCGCGCTCTGCCCGGCGCTGGTCCGTGCGTCGGCGATGTACCACCCGGAGACGCTCGCCGTGGCGCTGGCGACGGCCGGGGTCCTGGTCGCGGTGCGCGGGCTTCGACGCGGATGGACGCCGTGGTCGGCCGTTGGCGCCGGGGCGCTCCTCGGGCTCGCCGCGCTGACACGTGGGTGGGCGCTACCTGTTCTCGCCGCCGTGGCGCTGGCCGCGACGGTCGACGCATGGACGCGACGCAAGCTCGCGGCGCCCGCGCTCCTCGTCCTGACGGCGGTGGCGCTCCAGCTGCCGTGGCTCGTGAACCAGCAGCTCGCGCACGACAGCGCCCTCGCCTTCAATCGACCAGCTCCGGAGGAATCGATCCTCGCGCGCAGGCCGGCGAGCTTCTACCTCGGTCCGCGCACCCTGCGTGTGTTCGACCATCCCGTCACGCCGCTCTTCCGCAACGAGCTCGTGCCGCACCTCTACGCCGACTGGTGGGGCGACTGGGCGCTGACGTGGAACAGCCCGCCTCCACCGGCGCCGTCGGAGCTCCTGCCGTCGTACGTCGTCTCCGACCGTGTGCGGCAGATGTTCGTCGGCTTCGTCCCGTCCGTCCTCGCGCTCGCCGGCGTGCTCGCGCTCGGCGCGGTCGCCGTCGCGCGGCGGTCGGCGGCGCTCGCGGTGCTTCCGCTCACGGCAGCGGCCGTCGCGGTGGCGTATCTCGTCTTCGCGGTCGCGTATCCGTCGACGGACGGCGACACGATCAAAGGGACGTACCTGCTCGCGGCGCTTCCTGCCGGGGCGATAGGGGCGGCGTTCGTCGTCGACGCGCTGTGGCCGCACGGCCGTGCGTGGTCCGCGGCGCTCGTCGGGGCGCTGACGCTCTTTGCCGCGGTGCAGCTGCCGTTCCTCGTCCTCTGACGACCGTCCGCGAGCCGCACTAGGCTCGGCCGATGGACCGGGGCGTCGTCCGGCCGCTGACCTACGTCGTGATCGCGGCGGCCGCGATCGTCGCGGTGCGCAACGCGACCGTCTATCCGGCGATCGCGGGCTACGACGCGACGGAGGCGATCGACTACGCCCGGGGACTGGTCGAGCACGGACGGCTCCCGCAGGCGACCGGCAGCTACTACACGCCTCCCGGCTTCTTCGCGGTCGGCGGCCTCGGGATCGAGCTCGGCGAGCTGCTCGGTCTCGATCACCCCGAGCGGGTCGGCCAGGTGACGAACGCGCTCGCGGCGATCGCGACGGCGCTGCTGCTTCTCGCCCTCGTGCGCCTGATCTGGCCCGGACGACCGATGCTCCACGCCGCGGCCGTCGTCTTCTTCCTCGCATGCCCGGTGGTGCTCAAGGCCGCGGCGATGTTCCACCCGGAGCCGCTCTCGATGCTGCTCTCGACGGCGGCAGTCGTGATCGCTGCGCGACTCCTGATCCGTTCGGACTACCGGCTGTGGGTCGCCGCCGCGCTCGGTGTGACGCTCGGACTCGCGCAGCTCGTCCGCGCGTGGACGCTCTGGACGGTCGGCGTCGTGCTCCTCGTCCTGGTCGTCGCCGCCGTGACGCGGCGGCTCGACCGCGGGGCGCTCCTCCGCGCGGTCGGAGTCGCGGCCGCGCTGGCGGTCCTCGTCCCCGCGCCGTGGTACGTGCACCAGCTCGACCGCTACGAGAGCCCGGTCTTCGGCCAGCCACACCCGGACGAGCCCGTGTGGTCACGCCGCCCGATCGGGTTCTTCGTCGGCCCCGGCCTTCCGGAGGTCGTCACGGAGCCGTACCGGCCGGCGTACTCGAAGGACTTCCTGCCGATCGCGTACACCGAGACCTGGGGGGACTACTTCGGCGTGTGGCGGTGGTTTCCGGGAAGGGATCGGCCGTCGAGGGCCGACCGCGCGCAGCTCGTGACGATGTCGCTCGTGGGACTGCCGTTCACGCTCGTCGCGCTCGCCGGCTGGATCGCGCTCCTTGCCCGCACGGTGAGACGACCGGGCCGGGACGCCGCGCTCCAGCTCGTTGCGCTGCTTCCCCTGGCCGCGCTCCTCGGCGTCCTCTACTTCGCGACGTCGTACCCGACGCCCGACGGCGACACGGTCAAGGGCTCGTTCATGCTCACCGCCGTCCCTGCCTGGGCGGCGTGCTTCGGGTACGGGTTCGACGGCCTGTGTACGCGCTACCCGCGGTTGGCGCCCGCGCTCCTCGGGGCGCTCGTGCTGCTCACGCTCGTCATCGTCCCGTTCCTGCTCGCCTCGGCGGAGCTGTGACCGAGCCCGACCGCGAGGAATGGCGTTACCTTCGCGCCGGGTTCGTCATCGTGCTCGCGCTCGTCGTCGCGCAGGTCGGCGGCTGGCTCGTCTATCGCGCCGTCCACGACGAGCCGAGCGCCCTCGAGCTGACCGAGAAGTGCCTCCGCCGGGAGAAGCTCCTGCCGGTCGAGCCCGTCCGGGGTGACCCGATCGCCGCGCGTGCCCGCGGCGGCGCGCTCGCGACCCGCGTCGAGGGGAACGGCGTGTACGTCGTGATCGCGAAGTCGGAGGACGAGGCGATCGAGCTCGCGAACGCCTATCTCGCGACGGCCGGGCGGAAGATCGAGATCCGGCTCGAGCGGCGGGGGAAGGTCGTCTACGTCTGGGAGCTCGTGCGCGTCCCGTCGCCCACCCAACGGCAGACGATGTACGACTGCCGGTACGCCTGACCGCGACGCGACGGAGTCGCGCGAGTCCAACTCCAGCCCCCGCTACGCTCACGCGTCGTGACCGCCGTGCTCTTCACGTGCGCGGGACAGCGCGTCGACATCGTCAGCGCGTTCGGGCGCGCGGGCGCGACGACCGTCGCGGCGGACCTGGACCCGCTCGCCCCTGCGCTCTATCACGCGGATCACCGGGCGATCGTCCCCCGCGTGGACGACCCGAGCTACGTCGGTGCGCTCGCGCGGGTGGTCGCGGAGCACGACGTCCGCCTCGTCGTGCCGCTCACCGACCTCGACCAGGCGATCGTCTCGGCTGCACGAGAGGACCTCGCGCCCGCGCTCGTGCTGGCGCCGAGCCCCGAGGTCTGCCGGACGATGGGCGACAAGTACCTCGCGCACGTCTTCTTCGAGGAGCAGGGCATCCACAGCCCCCGCACGTGGCTTCCCGGCGACGTGCCGGACGACGCGCGCTTCCCCGTGCTCGTGAAGGTGCGGGAGGGCTTCGGCTCGCGGCACATCTACCGGGCCGACGACCGCGAGCAGCTCGACTTCCACCTCCGTCTGACGCCGGTCGACTCGATGGTGCAGGAGCGATGTCTCGGCGACGAGTTCTCGATCGACGTCTTCTGCGACGTCGACGGCCGCTGCCTCAACGCGATCCCGCGGTCGATGATCCAGTCGAAGGGCGGCGAGTCGATCAAGGGCCGGTCGCTCGCCGACCCGGAGCTGATCGAGCATGGCGCGCACGTGGCGGAGACGGTCGGCGTGGTCGGGCCGGCAAACGTCCAGTGCTTCCGCGAGCCCGATGGCTCGCTTCCCGTGACGGACGTCAACCCACGCTTCGGCGGCGCGTTCCCGCTCCCGCTGGCGGCGGGAAGCCGGTATCCCGAGCTCGCGATCGCGCTCGCACGGGGCGAGCGGCCCGAGCCGCGCCTCGGGCAGTTCCGCGCGGGCGTCGTGATGACACGTTTCTTCTCGGACCTCTGCCTCGTCGAGGGCCCAGACGGTGAGCTCGTGCCGTTCGCCGAGGAGCTGCCCGAGCCGATCGCCGCCGAGCCGGGCCAGGCGTGAAGGTCGTCGTCACGGGCGCGGCCGGCTTCATCGGCTCGCATCTGTCGGCGGCGCTCGGGGAGGCGGGCCACGAGGTCGCGGGCATCGACTCGTTCACCGACTACTACGACCCCGTCCGCAAGCGCGAGAACGCGGACGGGCTGCCGATCGTCGAGCAGGACCTCCTCGACGCCGATCTCGACGCGATGCTCGACGGCGTCGACGGCGTCTACCACCTCGCGGGCCAGCCGGGCGTACGAGCGAGCTTCGGGCCGGACTTCGAGCACTACGTGCGGCGCAACGTCCACGCGAGCGCACGCCTCTTCGAGGCCGCCGCGCGCCGCCGTGTCCGCGTCGTCTACGCCTCGTCCTCGTCGGTCTACGGCGACGCCGAGAGCTATCCGACCCCCGAGGACGCGACACCGCGTCCGATCTCGCCCTACGGCGTGACGAAGCTCTGCGTCGAGCACCTCGCGTACGCGCACGCGCGGACGACGGGCCTCGACGCGGTCGGCGCGCGCTACTTCACGGTCTACGGCCCGCGGCAGCGGCCCGACATGGCGTTCACGCCGATGCTCGAGGCGCTTGCCACCGGTGCCGCGTTCCGTCTCTACGGCGACGGGTCGCAGTCGCGGAGCTTCACGTACGTCGCCGATGCCGTCGCCGGGACGATCGCAGCGCTGGAGCGCGGGACGACGGGCGCCGTCTACAACATCGGCGGCGGCGAGGAGGCGACGATGTCCGAGGCGATCGCGCTCGCGGAGGAGATCGCGGGACGCCCGCTCGAGGTCGAGCGCCACAGCGACGCGGCCGGGGACGTGAAGCGCACCCGCGCGGACGTGACGCGGGCGGCGCACGAGCTCGACTGGCGCCCGACCACGCCGCTCGCCGACGGGCTCAGGGCACAGTGGGCCTGGGTCGCTGGTAGGGTCGCGGCGCTTTGAGCGTGCGGCGAAGAGACGTCGTGGACCTCGACGCCGAGCGCGAGGTCGACCTGCGGTCTGCCTGGGACCGCATCACGGCACGGTGGTGGCTCGCGATCGGGGGGCTCGTGATCGGCGCGATCCTCGGCGTGCTCGCCGCGACCGCGGGTGGCGACGTCTACCGGGCGGAGGCGCTCATCTATCTCGGCCAGCCGTTCACGCCGAGCGGCGGCGGCCAGCTCCAGAGCCTGCAGACGAACCCGAAGACCGTCACCGAGATCATCCGCAGCGAGGCGGCCCTCTCGAAAGCGGCGAAGGACGCCGGCCTGAGGCCCGGCCAGTTGCGCGGCAACGTCACGGCTACGCCCGTCGTCCAGGCCGGGCAGGTGGCCCGCAACTTCACGCCCCTCGTCGAGCTCGAGGTGCGTGCACCGGCGAGGGTGAAGGCCGAGAAGGCCGCCAACTCGCTCGCCGACACCGTCAAAGGTCAGGTCGTCCCCTACGTCACCCGGAAGATGGAGCTGCTCGAGCAGCAGATCGCGAACGACGAGCAGCAGCTCGACGACATCGCGGCGCGAATCTCGAACGCGACGCGGCAGCAGAATCTCGCGATCGACAGCCAGACCCTCTCGCTGGCCGAGAAGCTGCTCATCTCGACGAACTCGAACGCGACGATCAACAGCGCCGAGCAGCGCCGAGGAACGGTGCTGTCCGACCTGAACATCGCGCGCCAGCTGCTCTCCCTCGCGAACAACGTGGAGCTCAGCCGCGTCGTGCAGCCCGCTGTCGCGAAGCGCACCTCTGCCACGAGCCGGCGGAACGGGGCCGTCGTCGGCGGGCTCGCTGGGCTCCTGCTCGGCGCGCTCGCGGCGGTCCTCGCCGACCCCTGGATCGCGCGCCGCCGGCAGTCGACCGCCTAGGCGAGACCCTCATGGTCGAGGGCAAGCGCGTCGCCGTCGTCGTCCCCGCCTACGAGGAGGAGCTTCTCGTCGCGGACACGATCCGCGGCATCCCCGACGTGGTCGACGTGATCGTCGTCGTCGACGACCACTCGCGCGACGCGACCGCCGAGCGGGCCCGCGACACGCGCGATCCGCGCCTCCAGGTGATCGAGCACCCGGAGAACCGCGGCGTCGGCGCCGCCATCGCGACGGGCTACGCGCGCTGCCGCGAGCTCGGGATCGACGTCACCTGCGTGATGGCGGGCGACAACCAGATGGATCCCGCCGAGCTCGAGGCGCTCGCCCGCCCGGTCGCCCGCGGTGAGGTGGACTACACGAAGGCGAACCGGCTCGTGAGCGGCGAGGCCTGGCAACTCATCCCGCGCTCGCGCTATCTCGGTAACGCCGTCCTCTCCCTGCTGACGAAGATCGCATCCGGCTACTGGCACGTCGCCGACTCGCAGGCCGGGTACACCGCGCTCTCGCTGGACGCCCTCCGCCGCCTCGACCTCGACCGCCTGTACCGGCGCTACGGCTTTCCGAACGACATGCTCGTGCACCTCAACGTCCAGAACGCGCGTGTGCGGGACGTCCCGTCCCGCCCGATCTACGGGGTGGGCGAGCGCTCGGGCATCAAGATCCGCAGCGTCGCGCCCCGCATCGCCTGGCTGCTGTTCAAAGGGTTCTGGTGGCGGATGAAGGAGAAGTACGTCATCCGCGACTTCCACCCGCTCGTCTTCTTCTACACGCTGGGCGCGCTGATGAGCTGCGTCGGCTTCGCCCTCGGCGTCCTGGTCACGGTGCTGCGGCTCGGGTGGGGGAACGAAATCACGACCCCGACGATCGTGCTCGTGGCCCTGCTCCTCGTCTCGGGGACGCAGTTCACGCTCTTTGCGATGTGGTTCGACCAGGAGGCGAACAAGGAGCTGCGCTAACGAGGCTGCGCACCGAACCGGCGGCCGACGTGCAGATTCAATCGCCCTTGTCGAGCGTGGTCCCGTCGAGAACGACGACCCCGCGCCTGTCTGCTCGGACGACCCTGTCCCACGGGACGATGTTCACCGCGCGGATACGGGCTTGCGCGCGCGGAGCGCCGAGGCCCAGCCGCTCGAGAATGCCGATGCCACCGACCACGAGCCCCGTGATCCTGAGCTCGGGGGCTGCGAGTCGCGCTCGCACGTCGTGAACCCGCCCGAGGCGGTCGCCCGACTCGGTGCGGACGTGGAGGCCGAGCAGGTCCGAGAGTCTCATCGCGACCCGGGCAAGCGCTCCACGATCGCACGCGCCCGGTCGTCACCGCGACCGAGTCCGAGCTCGTGCGCGGCGCGCCTCAAGACGACCTCTGCTGTGACCTCTGCGACCTCATCCCATGGGACGCGGACGAGCCGTCCGCCGACGATCCATGCCGCGAGCCGTCCCAGGCGACCTCGTCCCCGCCATGCCGAGGCGCCGACGAGGATTGCGGCAACTCGAGGTCTCCCGGACCGGACGCCTTCGAGCTCGAGGTCGTCCACCTTCCCGCAGCGGCGACCCTCGCTGTCGACGAGCTGATGGTCGAGCAGACCGAGGCCGAGATCGATCTCCTTCATCATCCCTGTCCCATGTTCGAGATGACGAGAAGGGGTACAGCGGCGAGCGCGATCACGAGGACGACGACGAGGTAGAGGACGCCGAAGACGTTCGCGACGACGCCGTTGGCATGGTTGCCCATGTAGGCCCGGTCGTTGGCCACGAGGAGGATCGGCGTGTAGGTGAGCGGCAGCGCGACGACCGAGAAGATGACCGACAGCTCGGTGACGAGAATCGGGTCGACGCCCGTCACCACGATCGCGAAGGCAAGCACGAGCATGACGATCCACGCGAGGGTGAACCGCGGGGCGCCAGCATGCTCACGGTACTTCCCCCATTCCCAGCCGAAGAACTGTGCCATGTTGTAGGCACCTGAGAAGGTCGAGTCGATCGCAGCGCCCGAGATCGCGAACAGCATCCCCACCAGCGCGAGGATCAGGCCGATCTGGCCAAGCGGCGCCTCCGCGACGAGCGCCACGGTGCCGAGGAGTTCCGCATCGATCCCCTTCGGGAGGAGCAGCGCGCCTGCCGAGATCATGAGTGCGAACGAGAGGATGCCGCCGAGGGCGTAGCCGATCATCGCGTTCGCGCGGTTCAGCCCGAGGTCCTTCGGCCCCCAGCGCTCCTCGACTGCGCCGGACGAGTAGAAGTAGACCTCGTACGGAATCATCGCCGCGCCGATGAGACCAACGACGAAGTACGCATAGACCCAGCGGTCGCCGCTGCCCGTCGAAGGAGCAAATCCGTGCGCGACGGCAGCCCAGTCCGGATGCAGCTTGAGCGCGCCGACGGCGAAGACGAGCAGCCCCAGCCCGCAGTAGCCGAAGACGCGCTCGATCCACTCGAAGGGCATCGCCCACAGGACGATCGCGACCCCGATGACGCTCAGGACGAGCAGTTGGGCGTACGACGCGCCCGAGAGAAGCTGCAGCACGATGGCGACGCCGCCGATCTCCGCCGCGAGCGTGAGGACGTTGACGAGCTGACCCGCGCAGAGCGCGACGAGTCCGGCCGAGAAGCCCAGGCGCTCGCGCACGACGTCGAAGACCGCCTTCTCCGAGACCGCCGCGACCCGGCCGCACATCTCCGCGTACGTGACGATCCCGCCGACGCCGATGACGACAGCCCAGAGCAGCTGATAGCCGAAGGTGGCCCCCGCGGCGACGTTGAAGACGATGTCCCCGATGTCGACGAAGCCGCCGATTGCGGCGAGGATCCCCAGCGCGATCCCGAAGACCTTGCTCACTTCGCAAGCTCCTCGGCCCGACGTGCCGCGCGCTCGAGCTCTCGCTCCGACGTCTTGGCCGCGCGTTGATCGCCGGGTGACTCTGCGAGGCGAGCGAGCTGCCCGGCAACGTCCGCGGCGACCGATGCAAGCCGTTGGTCGTCGACGACCGACCGGACCTCGTCGAGCTTTCGCTCGAGGGCCTCGGCGTGCTCGCGTACGAAGGTCTCGGTCGACGATCCCTCCTCCCCCGCGTCGTGAGCGAGGAGCGCCGCCTCGGCGGCGATCGAGCGGATTGCCTCCGCCTGCTTCGCCGGGTCGCCCGGAGCGCAGCCGCCCAGCGTGCACGCGAGAGCGAGGAGCGCCGAGAGCCACACGGCGCGTTTGCCCCTCGTCGAGGATCGAGTCTCCGATGCAGCGATCACGGATGGAGGTGGCCGGTCATCGAGAGGGCCTACCCGGGAGCGAGGCACGCGACGCGCGCTCTCCGATCTCGGTGAAGGGCACGCCCGCGGGAAGGTCGTCATCGCCGTGTAGCCGAGTCGGGCGCGCCCGTCAGCCCGGCAGCTCCATGCGGAACGAGCGGAGGTAGACGTCCCACGTCGTCCCGTCGACTGGGATCTCGCGTTGCCAGTACGCGAGCATCGCGTGGACGGCGAGCAGCGTCGTCACGGCGATCGCACCAAGGAGGATCCGCCGCGCCACGCGCCCGCGCGCGGTCTCGATCAGCGCCGCGAGGCCGAGGGCGAAGACCGGCACGACCTCGACGAACGCACGCTGCCCGAGGGAGCCGCCGTACCACCACGTCTGCCAGCTCGCGATCACCCACGCGCTCGCGCCGAGGTACACGACCGCAGGCACGACGAGCCCGCGCGCGTACCGACGCAGGAAGAACAGCCCGGCCACTGCGAGGAGCAGAAGCGGCGCCCAGAAGAACAGCCCCTTGCGGACGCCGAAGAGCACCTGGGGCAGGTGCGGATCGAGGAGATCGAGGTGCTCGTCGCCGTACGCGTACACGAGGAGCTTTCCCGTGACGGCATGCCAGTACGCGACCTGGGGGAGAAGCGGGAGGACGAAGGCGCCCGCGCCCGCGGCGACGAGACCGCGGTGACGAAGCAGCGCCCGCGGTCGGTGGGCGAGATCCTCCAGGCTCGACACGCCGACGAGGGCGACGAATAGGGCGATCACCCCGTTGGTCGGTCGCACGATCACGAGCATCCCGAGGGCGAGTCCGAGCGCGACCGCGCGCAGGAGCTGCGGCTGCTCGTGGACCGCGAGGGCCAGCCGCAGAATCGTGACGACGAGAAAGAACGAGAACGCGTGACTGAAGACGGCGTCGTACGTCGCGTAATGGAAGAGCGCGGTGCCGAACGTGACCGCCCCGAGGGTCACGAGGACGGTCGACCTCGAGAACCATCGAAGGAGCAGCAGACCGAGCTGCACGAGCCCCACGAGCGCGAAGAAGAGCCCGCCCCCGGCGGCGGCCACTTGATACGGCGTCGAGAACCCGTCGGCCGTCGCGCCGGACAGACGCGCCGAGATGTCTCCGACGACGAAGAAGGGGGCAAGCATGATCGCCTCGCCCACCGGGTACTTGTCGAGGTAGCGGTTCCTCGGCGGCACGCGGCGCACGCCCGTCATGTCCGACTCGTCGCCGAGGAACGACCGTCGTGCGGTGCGCTCCATCGTCACGTCGCGGTCGAGGAGCACGGCCGGCAGGTAGAGGTAGTACCCCGTGCCGTCGGCGCGGATCGGCGATCCGTACGCGAGCTCCGATCCGTAGATCCATGCGAAAGAGGCTCCCGCGCAG
>Ga0081539_10002852_pt1 | contig 23001 bp, 19 predicted proteins | sample TabmetS4T2R2_FD_71023 | JGI IMG/M metagenome (GOLD analysis project Ga0081539, IMG submission 71023) | Tabebuia heterophylla rhizosphere microbial communities from the University of Puerto Rico - S4T2R2 | ecosystem: Host-associated > Plants > Roots > Rhizosphere ...
GGAGGGTTCGAACCTCCGTAGCCACTAGGGCGGCAGATTTACAGTCTGCTGCGATTGACCGCTCCGCCACCTCCCCAAATCGTACTTCGCTGAAGGCATCAGGAATCGAATCAGAATCGGCGCGGTTTCACCCTGAATCCTGATTCCTGATCCCTCAATTCTTACGGTTCACTGTGCTGTGGAGTCCGTGTTTTCGACGTTCCCTGCCCTTCGACTCGCCAGACGAGCACATCGAGGGGATGCAGATGCCGGCCGCCAGGCTCGATGGAGCTGGCGGAGGGATTTGAACCCCCGACCGGCTGATTACAAATCAGCTGCTCTACCGGACTGAGCTACGCCAGCGCCCAGACAAAGGGCACATAATAGCACTTCCCGTGCCAGTCAAGCAATAGCCGTCTCCGACCGCTGGAGCCTCCACGACGTCGGCGACCCACGCCTCCTACGGACGTTTACGGCTGCTCCGCTGTCGGACCGCCTCGAACAGCACAACACCGGCCGCCACTGAAACATTCAGGCTCCCGACGTGGCCGCGCATCGGGATCGCTGCCACGAAATCGCATCGTTCCCGCACCAGTCGCCGCAGCCCGCTCCCCTCGGCACCCAACACGATGGCCGTCGGCCCCGTGTAGTCAACGGCGTCGTAATGGGTCGAACCGTCGCCCGCGAGACCGACCGTCCAGACCCCGGCCGCCTTCAGTTCCTCCAGGGCCCGCGCAATGTTGACGACCTCGGCGATCCTGACGTGCGCCACTGCTCCCGCGGACGCCTTGGCCGCCGCACCACCCAGCGCCGCGGACCGCCGCGTCTGAATCACCACGCCGTCGACGCCGGCCGCATCGGCGGTTCGCAGAATCGCCCCAACGTTGTGCGGATCCTCGATCCCGTCGAGCACGATGATGAGCGGTGTATCGCGAGCGCCGCTGACAAGCTCGCCCACGCTGTAGTCGACCCGCTCCTCGACGTCGGCCACGACACCCTGGTGCACGCCGCCTTGCGCCTGCCGCAGCAGCACATCCGGCGGCACCTGCCGCACGGCAACACCTCGATCGACGGCGAGCGCCACCAGCTCGCGCACGCGATCTCCACTTTTGTTCGCCACACGCAACTCTCTGACGCGACCGGCGCGAAGGGCCTCGAACACGGGATTCACCCCGTAGATGATCACGGCGCGGAGTTGTGGAGGATGGCTAACCGCCTAGTGTAGCGTGAGTGCGGCCTGTCAGCGAGCTCAGCCGTCGAGATTGGCCAACAGGTCCCGAAAACGACGCGCGCGGGCGGCCGCACCCGGCAGCGGACGGACACCGCCATCGCCGAGCATGGCTCCATGCTCGATCGCCGGCACCGCGATATCCAGCTCCAGCCCTTCAGGCTCTCCCGTCAATGCGAGCCGGATCGGGTGGAACAGCGCCTTGCCCTTGTGCCCCGTTCGCTCGCGAACGCGCGCCGCCATGGCGCGAAACGCCTCGCGATCGAGCATCGGCGGCTGTCCAGCAACCGCTTCGGCCAACGCATCGATCACAGACCTCGCGCCGTGCGCCTCCGCGCGCACCTCCGGCCGCTCGAGCGAACGCTCCGGGGAGAAGTCGAACAGAAACGCCAGCCTCGGCACGACCTGCTCCAACCGATCGACCGCCGACGCCGCCACGGGAACCACCTGACTCAGAAACTGGATGTCGGCGTCGGTCGGCTCGGCGACCCAGCCCGCACGCTGCAGAAACGGCAGCGACAGCCGCACCAGTCGATCGCGCGACGCGGTCTTCAGATAGTGCCGATTCACCCACGCGAGCTTTTCAACGTCGAACACTCCGGCGCTGTGCCCGACGTCTTCAATCTTGAACCGGCGAGACATCTCGTCGAGCGGCAGCAGCTCTTCGTCATCGCCGGGCGACCAGCCGATGAGCGCGAGATAGTTGGCGAGCGCTTCCGGCAGGTACCCCCGTTCGCGGAACTCCTGAACCGACGTCGCTCCGTGCCGTTTGGACAGCGGGCTGTGATCGGGACCGAGGACCAGCGACACATGGGCGAACTGCGGCGGCGTCCAGCCGAACGCCTCGTAGAGCAGGAGCTGTCGCGGCGTATTCGAGATGTGATCCTCACCGCGGATCACGTGCGTGATCGCCATGAGCGCATCGTCGATGACGACAGCGTAGTTGTATGCGGGAATGCCGTCGGAGCGCACGAGAACCGGATCGCCGATGACGTCGGTCGAGAATCGCACGTCGCCACGCACGATGTCGGTGAACGCAATCTCACGGTCCTCCGGTACCTTGAATCGAATGACCGCCGGCTCCCCGGCGTCGACCCGCCGGCGCGCCTCCTCCGCGGGGATGGTGCGACAGCGACCGGAGTATTTCGGCGGACGTCCCTGCGTCAAGGCCTGCTGACGATCCGCCTCGAGCTGCTCCGCTGAGCAGAAGCAGCGATACGCCTGCCCGCGCGACATCAGCTCCACGGCGTGCGCGCGATAGATGTGCAGCCGCTCCGACTGCCGATAGGGTCCGTACTCTCCGCCGACCTCGATGCCTTCGTTCCAGTCAAGTCCAAGCCATCGCAGATCGTCGACGATGGCGCGTTCGGACTCGCGGGTCGAACGCTCGAAGTCGGTGTCCTCGATGCGGACGATGAAGGTGGCGCCCTGGCCACGGGCGAGCAGCCAGTTGAAGAGGGCCGTGCGCGCGTTGCCGACGTGGATCTGGCCGGTGGGACTTGGCGCGAATCGCAATCTCACAGCAGGTGATCTCGCCTCTGATCTCCGATTACTGGTCTGGTCTCTGGTGTCTGGTCTTTCGTCTCTGCCCAAAGCTACAGACTACACCGGCACCAGCAACGCGACGGCATGCACGGCGATCGACTCGCCCGCACCCATGGAGTCGACTCCCTCGTTCGTCTTCCCTTTGATGCTGACGGCACTCGCGTCGACGCCCAGCGCGGCGGCCACATTCGCGATCATGGCGGCGACGTGGGGTGAGACCTTCGGCTTCTCCGCGACTACGATCGCATCGACATTGCCGATCGCGTACCCCGCATCGCGCACAAGATCTGCCGCGCGACCTAACAGCGCGAGGCTGTCGGCATCTTTCCACGCGAGGTCGGTATCCGGAAAGTGGCGACCGATATCGCCCAACCCCGCCGCCCCGAGGATCGCGTCAGTGATCGCGTGGCAGACCGCGTCGGCGTCGGAGTGTCCATGCAATCCCTTCTCGAACGCGATCGTCACGCCGCCGAGGATCAGCGGACGCCCGGGCACGAGGCGATGCAGGTCGTACCCATTGCCGATGCGCACGGTCGCCCGCTGCGCCTTCGACCCGAGGAACCGCTCTGCGATCGCGAGGTCAGCGGGCGTCGTGATCTTGAGGTTCTCGGGGTCACCCGGTACCACGCGAACGCGGTGGCCGGCGCGTTCGACCAGCGCCGCTTCGTCGGTCGCGTCGACGGCAAGTGAGAGCGCGTCGCGCAGGATCTCGACACGGAAGGCCTGAGGCGTCTGCGCGAGATAGATTTCGTCACGCGGGAGCGTCGCGGTCACCGTGCCCGTCGCGTCGGCGCGCTTCACCGTATCGTTGGCAGCCAGTGCCGCAATCGCGGCACCGGTTTCGCGCGCAACGTCGACGGTCCGCGCGATGAGCGCGTCGCTCACAAACGGGCGCGCCGCATCGTGGATGACGACGACGTCGGCTTCGCTGGACACGCTGCGGAAGGCATTGGCGACCGAATCCTGACGACGCGGGCCGCCGGCAACGATCCGCGTCGTCTTGCCGGCGTGCTGCAGATACGCGGGCGGCGACGCCGCGATGTCGCGCGGCAAGGCGACGACGATCTCGTTTACGCACGAACTCGCGACGAAGGCGTCGATGGTCCTCTGCAGGATCGACCGTCCGCCGAGCATCAGCAGTTGTTTGGGAGTATCGCCGCCGAACCGGACTCCATGCCCTCCGGCGGCGATGATCGCAGACACGAACACAGAACCCGAATCGTACTCCGGCCTACGGGCTTCGGGCTACGGCCAAGCCTACTTCTTGATCTCGTCCGCGATGTCGTCGAGCGCCTCGCCGACTTTACGACGTGCGCGGCCGCCGAAGTCCTCGACCTTGCCGATCGTCTCGTCGACGACGCCCTCGTCGTGCAGGCGCTGATCGTCGGTCAGGTGGCCGGCCGCCTGTTTTATCCGACCCTTCGCCTTGTCCATCTTGCCTTTCAGCTCGTCCTGATTCATTGCTCGCTCCTCCTAGGCGGACCTAACGGTCCGCCTCTACACACGCGGTAAGGCATATGTAGAGGCGGGGCTTTAGGCCCGCCTCCCTAAGGAGCACGACGCGTGCCGTCAGATGATCGTGCGTGCCGCTTCGCGGCAGGCCGTGAACTGATGCATTCGCGCCGACGTACGGTCGAGCACGGAGGTCAGCCTCGAGATGTCGAGCTCGCGGGGCGCGAACACGACCAGCAGCGCCCGCGTCGTCTCGGTGGTGACCATCGTGCGCGCGGAGTCGGACGTGGGATTCCCAAACGGGCCGTGCGCGTCGGCCAGAGTAATCCGCCCCGCCACGTGCACAGCGTCCTTGCGAATGCCGGCGTACGACTCGCCCTCGCGGCCGAGTCGGAGCTCGACATCGCCGACGATATGTTTCGCATCGTAGAGGCCGTACGGCAACTGAAACTCGAGCGAGCACCAGTTGCAGATATCGACCATCGAGTTGATCCGCGGCAGGGAGTCGCCCTTGCGCACGCGACGCAGCAGCGCCTCCGATGAGGGGCGTGTCTTGGTCGGATCGATCCCGACTCGCTTGTACATCGAGCGGACGGCAGCGATCTCCTCAGGAGGACTCGCGCGAACGGCCGCTTCGGCTTCAGCCAGCGCCGCATCCATGCGTGTGTCGCGTTCGATCACGGTGGCGTCCTCGAGCCATGACACGCCGGCGCGGACGATCGTGATGATCTCGGGAGCCGACGTGAAGATCATGAGTGAGGCGCGAGCCGATGCGGTTCGGGCCCGACGGCGTCGCGACGGTTGGCATCGGGACGCATGTCCGGCGGCTGCACGTCGAGATCGGATTCCGCCAGCGGCGCAATGATCTGCCTGACACGCTCGGCGAACTGCCGTCGATCGCGTCCGGTGAATCCGGTCGTCTCGATCGGATCGTGGACCACGAGTCGGACGTGACCGGGATACGTTGCCAGCCTGCCCTTCAGCATCACGTGACGGCTGCCCACGATCGATAGCGGCACGATCGTCAGGCCGGCTTCGAGGGCGAGATAGAAACTGCCCGTCTTGAAGGGCCCGACCCGGCCGTCGCGGCTGCGCGTGCCTTCGGGAAAGAAGAACAGCGACAGCCGATGCTCAGTGAGCCGGTTGGCCCACGCGAAGATCTTCGTGGGATCGGGCCGGCTGCGATCGACCAGCATGTGCCCCGTGCGGCGCAGGTGCCAGCCGATGAACGGAAACCGGCCGAGCGATTCCTTGGCGATGATCCGCAGCTGCTGCGGCAGCGACCAGAAGAGGATCGGGATGTCGTAGATGCTCTGGTGATTCGACACGAACACATACGTCCCGTTCGCGTCGAGACGCTCGAGACCGGTGACACTGACTGTTACCCCGGTCGTCAGCAGGATCAACCGCGACCACATGCGCGCGCACTTGTGCGCGAAGCGTCCGTTGTCGAACAGGCTCGAGGCGACGGAGATCGTGCCGAGCACAATCGTGTACACACCGATGGCGGGGATCAGGAAGAAGACGGTACGCCACCAGTGGAACGGAGGAACTCCCAAAGTCGCGACTGCGCTATTTCCCAGCCGCGGCAGCAGACGGCGGGAGCTGGGTCCTCGGCCGTCGCGTCACTTCGCCGTCGCCGACAGCGGCGGGAGCGGGCGCGGCCTGAGCGGCGGCCGCGGCGTCGATGAAGCGCCCGAAGATCATCTTCCCTGCGGTCGTCTGCAACACGCTCGTCACGACAACGTCGATCGTCTTGCCGATCATCTTGCGCGCATTGTCCACGACCACCATCGTGCCGTCGTCGAGGTAGGCGACCCCCTGGTTGTATTCCTTGCCTTCCTTGAGGATGAATACCTTCATGATCTCGCCGGGCAGGACGACGGGCTTCAGCGAGTTGGCGAGCTCGTTGATGTTCAGGACTTCGACGCCGCGCAGCTGCGCCACTTTGTTCAGGTTGAAATCGTTGGTGACGATCTTTCCCTGCAGCGTCCGCGCCAGCTCGATCAGCTTCAGATCGACTTCGCGGACGTCCGGGAAATCCATGTCGGAGATCATCACGTCGACGCTCGCCATCTTCTGGATCTTCTGCAGGATGTCGAGGCCCCGCCGCCCGCGATTCCGCTTCATCGAATCCGAGGAATCAGCCACGAGCTGAAGCTCCTTCAGCACGAACTGCGGCACCACGAGCGTGCCGTCCATGAAGCCGGTCTCGCAGATGTCGGCCACACGGCCGTCGATGATGACGCTCGTATCCAGCACCTTGTATCGTTTGCGCGGCGCTGACGATCGGAACAAGCCGATCAGATTCGCGGGCTCGAGCCAGTCGCCCTTGCGTCCGCCGATGACGAGACCGAGGTAGGGAAACGCGAGAAGAATGAGGCTGTGCAGAAAGATGATTCGGCCGTCACTGAGATTCGCCCAGTACATCGCGGCGCCGAGCGTCTTGGCGGTCAGCAGACCAACAGCGCCTCCGATCAACGCGCCGAGCAGGTGCGTGACCGAGATCGTTCGCAGCCGCACCTCGAACGCGACGATCAGGATCCCGACCACGATGCCGAACTCGGTGTTCGACAGACTTCCGGCCGAGAGAGGATGCAGCTGAAAGGCGGAATATCCAACGGCCGCAACAAACAGCGTACGCGCGAGCACGGACCAGGCCATGAGGAACTCCAAGGGCGACCGACCGAGTACGACTTGGCCAACGTTAGAACTGCCGGGCCTGAAAATCAAGCGATGAGCTGGTCGAGCGCCTCGCCGAGCGTCCGGACGCCAACGAGCTCGCAGGGACCGTCGTCGAGCGCCGCGTCCGCGGGATCGACGTTCGCCGACGGCATCACCAGCCGCGAGAACCCCATTTGCACCGCCTCGCGCACACGCAGCGTCGCCTGCGGAATGCCGCGGATTTCCCCGCTCAACCCGATTTCGCCGAAGAGCGCCGTCGACGGCGCCAGGCTGCGATTGCGCACGCTCGACGCGACCGCCGCAACCACGCCCAGATCCGCCGCCGGCTCCTCCACACTCATCCCGCCGGCGATGTTCACATACACGTCATCTCCCGCGAGCGTCAGTCCTGCACGCTTTTCGAGCACGGCGAGCAGCATCGACAGACGATTCTGGTCGATCCCCACCGCCATGCGCCGCGCGTTTCCGTAGGTGCTGGTGCTGACCAGTGCCTGTACTTCGACGAGGATCGGCCGCGATCCTTCGACGCAACACAAGACCGCGGATCCCGGCGTGCCCGACGCGCGCTCCGACAGGAACAACTGTGAGGGATTCGGCACCGGACGCAGGCCCGCGCCTGTCATCTCGAACACGCCGAGCTCGCTGATCGCGCCGAAGCGGTTCTTCACCGCGCGGACGACGCGATGTGAGTGATGCCGTTCGCCCTCGAAGTACAGCACGGTGTCGACCACGTGCTCGAGCACCTTGGGTCCAGCCAGGCTGCCATCCTTCGTCACGTGGCCGACGAGGACCGTGGGAATGTTCTGTCCTTTTGCCGCGAACAGAAACTGCGTCGCCGCCTCGCGTACCTGGCCGATGCTGCCTGGCGCCGACTGGAACTTGATCGAGAACACCGTCTGCACGGAGTCGATGACGACGAGCGCGGGTTTGAGGCGCGCGATCTCTTCGAGGATGCGTTCGATGCACGTTTCCGACAGCAGATACAGCGGCGCCGCGCCAACGCCGAGGCGGTCACCGCGGCTCTTGATCTGGTGCTCGGACTCCTCACCGGACGCGTAGAGCACGGGTCCGACTTCGCGCGCGAAGTGCGCCGCCGCCTGCAGCAGCAGCGTGGACTTGCCGATGCCCGGCTCGCCGCCCAGCAGAACGAGCGATCCGGGAACGACGCCGCCGCCGAGCACGCGATCGAATTCGTCGATACCCGTCGACAGCCGCAACGCGTTCGCCGTTTCAACCTCTGCGTACAGCTTCGCCCCGGTGCCCGCACCGAATTGCGCGTAACGATTGTTCGGACCGGCGGCGGCGGCTGTTTCAGCCGCGAAGGTGGGACGCTCTTCGACAAGCGAATTCCACGCGCCGCACTCGACGCAGCGGCCCATCCACTTCGGGGACTGCGCGCCGCACTCCTGGCACACGAATACGACCTTGGGTGGCTTCATACACATGACCCGGACCTGACAAGGTCCGGGCTACCTTTCCTCATCGATTCATAGCGCGGTCTCTGGGCTCTGAGCTTTGGGCTCGCGCCGCTGCGACGACTCGAGATTTCGACTGCATGGCGCTCTGGACATCCGGTTGCCACAGTATCAGCGTGCGCTGACAGCCCAGGTCACATCTATTTCGTGTAGTGCCTCTCGATTCGGGTGCCCAATCTGCAGACAATCTCCCACGGGATCGTCCCGATCGCCGCGGCAACTTCGCGCGCGCTGATCTCCTGCCAGCTCTCGTCGCCCTGGCGCCCGAGCAACACGACCTCGTCGCCTGGCTGCACGTCGGTCAGATCTGTGACGTCGACCGTGATCATGTCCATCGATACGGCTCCGACAATCGGAACGCGGCGGCCACGAATCAGCACGATACCGCGCCCGGACAGGCGCGCGTCGAGACCATCGGCGTAGCCAGCGGGCACGACCGCAATCGTGCGCGGCACGTCGGCCTGAAACCGCCAGCCATAGCCAACGCCTTCTCCGGGGCGCAGCCCTTTGACCGCGACCACGCGGCTCGTCAACGACATGACCGGCTTCAGCGGGAGTGTCGAGGCCAGCGGCGGCGGCACGATCCCGTAGAGCAGCAACCCGGGGCGAACGACGTCGTACCACACGCGCGAGTCGCGAAGGATCGCGGCGCTGTTGGCCGCATGACGGAGGAACTCCGGTCGTCCTTCCGGGGATGCGGCGCGGACCTTTATGGTCCGCGACACGAGATCGCCGATAACCCCAAGCGCCTTCTCGTAATTCGCGCGCTGCGTCTCGAACACCGGACTCTCCGGCACGTCCGCCGACGCAAAGTGCGTGTAGACCGCCTCCAGCCGCAGGTTCTCACGTGACAGCAACTCGGGCAGCGTTCGGCGCAGGTTGTCATGCCGGAACCCGAGTCGATTCATGCCGGTGTCGATCTTCAGGTGATAACCGAGCGTCGTGTGGTGACGCGCCGCGGCCTCTTGCACCGCGCGCGCCGCTGACGGGGTCGAGATGGTCGGGGTGAGCGCGAACTCGAACAGGCCATCGAGATCGCTGACGCTCAGCGCACCGAAGATGAGAATCGGCACGCGCACGCCGGCGCGCCGCAGCACGATCCCCTCCTCGATGTCGGCGCACGCGAGCATCGTCGCTCCGGCCCGCTCGAGCGCCAGCGCCACGTTCGCGGCGCCATGACCATACGCGTTGGCTTTGACGACGGCGATGATGCCGGGAGGCGTTCGACCGGGCTCGCTGGCAACGAAAGTCTGGATCGCGGCGAAGTTGTTCGTCAGCGCGTCGAGATCGACCCGCGCGACAGTGCTGCGGATCAACGTGCGCGCGCACCTCTGTCGGCGGCCCTATACGATTTGCCCCGGATAAAGGCTCTAGTCCCTGCGACGTGCGGGTCTGATGGCAGCCAGCGCATCGTTCTGTCGGAGGCCGTAGGTTTCGTTTAATGCTCGCACAAAGTCCCCAATCACGTCAGAGGGCCAACTCTTTTCGGCGAGTTGAGCGATCCAATTCAAGCGGTCAGTCTCCGTGCCACAGGTGTTAAGGGGTATCTCATACGCTGCAACGTCTCCTCGATCGAGAACCAAATACCCCGCATGGGCGTCGTACGTCCACCGTCCCCAACTCTTGGTTCCCGCAGCAATCTGCTCTAGATCACGCTGTAAGGCCCGCGAGACGTCTGCGGCGTCGCGAAATCCCTCGTCATCAGGCATGTGGTGGCCTCCTACGGCCACACCTCAGTGCACGCCTCGAGCCAGATTCACAAATCGGGTCTGTTCGCGGAGGAACGCCAATTCGACGGTGCCGGTTGGCCCGTTCCTCTGCTTGGCGATGATTAGTTCGGCAACGCCCTTCTGCTCCTCCGTCGGGTTCTTGTTGTACACATCGTCGCGGTAAATCATGATGACAACATCCGCGTCCTGCTCGAGCGCGCCCGATTCTCTCAGGTCCGACAATTGCGGTCGATGATCAGACCTTGATTCCGGAGCGCGCGAGAGCTGCGACAACACGACGACGGGAACGTTGAGTTCTTTGGCAAGTCCCTTCAGTGCGCGAGAGATCGCGCCCAATTCCAGCGTCCGGTTCTCAAAGCGCCCCCGGGCGCTCATCAACTGGATATAGTCAATTACCACCAGATCGAGCCGCTTCTGCTCTGAAGCGAGGCGTCGACACTTGGCACGCATCTCCAACACGCCCATCCCGGGCGTGTCATCGATAAACAGCTTCATTGAGTTGAATGTCTCGAGGGCGCGCGAAATTCGACTGTAATCCTTTTCTCCTAACGCTCCCGTCGCCAGCCGATGCGAATCGATCTGCGATTCCGAGGACAACATCCGAAAGAACAGCGAGTCGTTGGACATTTCAAGCGAAAAGAACGCCACGACGAACTGCGGCTCCAGTGCCACGTGCTGAGCGATGTTCAGGACCAGGCTGGTCTTCCCCATCGAGGGTCGGGCCGCCACAATGATCATGTCGCCCGGCTGAAATCCACGCGTCATCTCGTCAAGATCCGCGAACCCACTTGGCGTTCCCGTAATCAGCCTCTTGTGCTCGAACAACTTCTCGATTTTCGGAAACGCCTCGTGTACCAGCTGAGACATCGACACAAAGCCGCGTCGCAGCTGACGGTCAGCGATGCTGAAGATGAGTGATTCGGCGTTCTCAAGCAGTTTTGGAACTTCCTCTTCACCTTCGTAGGCGTTGTTCAAAATCTTGGTCGCAGCGTGGATCATTAACCGAAGGTTGGATTTCTCCTTCACAATGCGGGCGTAGTATTCCGCGTTCGTCGTTCGCGGAACTCCGTCGCTGAGCCCTGAAATGTAGGCCGGCCCGCCAACCTCATCGAGGGATCCTTTGCGCGCGATTTGGTCGCGCAAAGTCACGAGATCGATAGGCTCTCTGCGGTTGGAGAGTTCGATCATCGCCTCGAAGATACGCTGATGCGCGAACCTGAAGAAGTCTTCTGGTGCGACCAGCTGTACCACTGATTCGAAGTGGTCGTTGTCGATCAGGATGGCGCCGAGGACGGACCGTTCCGCTTCAAGATTTTGCGGAGCCGTACGCTCCCCGGGGATCAACGCGGCGTCGGCCATGTGTTCGTGATGGTTCCGAGATTGGGATTGGGAAAGAGGGAGTTTACTTCCTACACGGTGTGTTTTGCGAACTTCGGGCATTGGGCCGAACGCAACGCCAACACACGTGCCCGAAGTCCGCGCGCCATATTCTTTCAAAGACTCGCGAGCGCTTGCTTCACCTTCTCATAATCCGGCTCGTTGCGCGCGTCGTCGAGCACCTCGCGATGACGGACGATGCCGTGGCGATCGATCACGAACACGGCGCGCTTGGAGATGTCCTTCAAGCCGATCATGTCGGGATTGACGACGTCGTACTGACGAATGACGGTCTTGTTGAAGTCGCTGAGGAGCGGGAAGTTCAGATGCTCGGCGTCGGCCCACGCCTTCTGCGCGAAGAAGGTGTCGACGCTGACGCCGAGGACCTTCGCGCCGACACTGTTCAAGTCCGCGGTCGAATCGCGGAACGTGCACATTTCCTTGGTGCAGACGCTGCTGAACGCGGCGGGGAAGAACGCGAGGACCACCGGTCCCTGCTTCAGCTGCTCGCTGAGCGTGACCGGCTCGCGGTCCTGATTCATCAGAGTGAAATCTGGCGCCTTGGCGCCAACGTCGATCGGCATGTGGCTCTCCTGGTTGGTGGGTGGTGGATAGTGGATGGTGGATGCGAAGTCGCCCAACCTTACGATCTACTATCTACCACCAACCAACCACCATCCAGCCATGATCCAGCCAGCCGTCCGGACCGTGCCGACCGTCGTTCCCTGGTATCGCACCATCTCACCCGAGCAGTGGCGCGTCCTGGTAGCGGCGAAGTTCGGCTGGATGCTCGACGCCATGGACTTCATGCTCTACACCATGGCCGTCGGACAGCTGCGCTCCTACTTCGGATTCGGCGACGACATCGCGGGCATGCTCGGCACGGCCACGCTGGTGATGTCGGGGGTTGGCGGCGCCATCTTCGGCTACGTCGCCGACCGCTTCGGCCGCACGCGCGCGCTGATGACCACGATCCTGATCTTCTCGCTTTCCTCGCTTGGCGCCGCCACGTCGCAATCGGTCATGCAGCTGCTGCTCTGGCGCGCGCTGCTCGGCATCGGCATGGGCGGCGAGTGGGCGTCGGGTGCGGTGCTCGTCAGCGAGACGTGGCCGGCACACCTGCGCAACAAGGCGATCAGCATCATGCAATCGGGCTGGGCGCTCGGTTACATGGCGGCCTCGATTTCCGCGGCGCTCATCCTCGGCGCGCCGTCGCTCGGCGCCGATGCCTGGCGCTGGCTGTTCGTCGTCGGCGTCGTCCCGGCGTTCTTCACGCTGTGGATCCGCCGTTACGTTCACGAGCCCGAGACGTGGACGAAGAAGCCGACGTCCACGGATGGTCGCAATCCGTTCGCCGTCATTTTCGGCGCATCGCTCATCACGCGGACGCTGCTCATCATCGCGCTCGGCTCGGCCGTGCAGTTCGCCAACTGGGGGCTGTTCTTCTGGCTCCCGACGTTCCTCGCGCGTCCCGTCGCACAGGGCGGCGCCGGCATGGGCGTCGTCGGCTCGCTGCCGTGGATCATCCCGGTCCAGCTCGGCGCCTACTTCGGCTATCTCACCTTCGGATTCATCGCCGACACGATCGGACGGCGGCGCGCGTTCGTGCTCTACATGGTGAGCGCGGCGGTGCTCGTGCCCATTTACGGGCAGATGGCGCGCAGCCCGCTGATCCTGCTGCTGCTCGGTCCGCTGATTGGCTACTTCGGGTATGGCTACTTCAGCATGTTCGGAAGCTTCGTAGCAGAGCTCTATCCGGCCGCCGTGCGCGCCACGGGCCAGGGCACCAGCTACAACATCGGGCGCATGGCTGGTGCCATCGCACCCTTTACGATCGGCGTGATCGCCACGCTGCCCGGTATCGGCATCGGGCTCGCGCTCAGCGTCACGTCGGCGTTCTTCCTGCTCGCGGCCGCACTCGTCTTCACGCTGCCGGATCGCAGCGGGCAGGAGCTCGAGGCTTGAAACTGGATCGTTCGGATCGTTCGGGACGAACGACGTGGATTGGGTTACCGCCAGTCGCCAGCCGCGACGAATGCCGCCCAGTAAAACGGATGCGTGCTCTGCTTGGCGGCGCGACGCTGACGCAGCACGTTGAGGCTCGCCTCTCGGACCGCGTCCGCCGTATCGAGGCGTCGCGCGAGGCGGCCGTTATACAGGGCTCGCATCCACACGCGCGTCGCTTCGTCATCGACCGACCACAGACTCATGATGACCGTGCGCGCGCCGGCGATCTGGAACGCACGCCGCAGGCCGAAGACGCCTTCGCCGGCGCGGATCTCGCCAAGACCGGTGTCGCAGGCGGAGAGCACCGCCCACTCGGTGTCGTGCAGGTCGAGGCTCGCGATCTCTTCCGCGGTCAGAATGCCGTCGTCCTGATCGACGGGGCGACGAGCGCTGCGATTCGCCCCTGCCATCGCGAGCCCGGACAACAGCAGCGGATTTTCGATCTCCGCCGCCGCGATTGCGTCGGCCGACACCAGACCGCCGACGCCGCGCGTGGCGCTCCGGCTCGGCAGACAGCCCGCGCCCAGAAAGAATCCGTGCGTCGCGAGATGAACGACCCGCCGGTCGGCCAGCGACTGCTTGAGGGCGGTTTCGGTTGCCGCAGTGCCGGTCAGCACATCAGCGCGCGATCCACCTTCCTTCTCCCACAACCGCGAGACGTCCAACGCTTCGCGACCGGTTCCGGGAAGGTCGTTGAAGTGCAGCGTCCCGGCCGGCTCGCATCCGGCGCGAGTGCCGTTGGTCGCACGCACACGGGTCGAGACGGTCTCGAACGCCGGCCGCCCGACGATGAGCGCCGCAGTCGATGCGGGGCGGCTCGCCGCCAGCAGATCGCGTTCGGTCGAGAGGTAATGCGTCACGACACGGTCCTCGACCAGATAGCGACCGGCAGTACGCGACGGCAGTGACGCAATGTTCACGACGTTGAGCAGGCCATCGGGAACGATGAACGCGCGACCGGTCGCGCCGAGATGTGCTGCGACGGGATCCCAGATGGCGGCACGCAACGCGGTACCCGCCTGCCGATAATCCTGTTCCGCCCGCGCGGCATCGCCGTCGGTCGTCGTGGCGACGACCGCCGCTTTCCAGGCGCGAATCCTCGCATCGATCGTCGCGGCCGATCCCAACGGCACGAAGACGGCTTCGTCGAGCGATGCATCGGCGCGAACGACGAAGGCTCCGTACGATGGGCGCGCGACCCGCGTGCGCTGCGCCGTACCCTGCGCGACACGCTCGTAGCGGACGAACGAGACGACTGCCGTCCCCGGTGGCAGCGCCTCACGTACTTCGCGAATGCCGGCCTTGGTTCGCGCGGCCTCGGCACGCGCGTCAGCACTGCGCTCGGCGAGCGCCCGCTCGGCCTCCTCCTTCCGTTCACGCGCGCTGTCGACCAGCTGACGATCAACCGGCTCGCGCAGGCTGCGCACGACGAGATTGGCGAAGCGCATGCGCGCCGACTGTGCGGCTTCCCGAAGGTCGCGCAAGTCGGATTCGGCGGCGGCGGTCGAGCGCGCGCGGGCGGCGAACTCGTCGAGCAGCACGCCGCGCGACTGCACGAGCTCGTCGAGCGTGGTCACGCGCGCCGTGGAATCGGCGACGCCGCCGGACAACAGCACATCGAGCGCGCGCGGGCGCCGCGCCGCGTACGCCAGCGCCTGGCGTTCGGGGAGATAACGCAGCGTGAAGCGCAAATGATCGCGACCGTTGCGCTCTGCTGCGAGCGCTTCGGCGAGTGCATGCGGGCCGTCGCCGCGCATCAAGTCGAAGCGCGCCAGCGCGGCGCGGGTCTCGGACGTCAGTGGATGCGCGGGACCAAACACGCGCTCACGCTCGGTCAGCGCCTCGCTGACGCTGGCGCGCGCGCCGGCGACGTCGCCGCGCGCCGCAGCAAGCCTGCCACGCAGGTCGAGCATGCGCGCGAGATGATCCGGCTCGTCGGAGGCGCCCGTCTGCCGATAGAGCGCGATCGCTTCGTCGATGTGGCGAGACGCGGTCACGTAATCGCGCGCCTCCAGCTCCATGGCCGCAAGATTGGCCAGGGTGTAACTGACCTGCGGATGCGTCGGCCCGAGCGCCTTGCGGCGAATCGTCAGTGCGCGCGTGTAGAGCGTGCGCGCGCGCGTCAGTTGCCCACGCCGCGCGGCGACCTGCGCCAGACGGTCGATGCCTCGCGCCACGAAAGGATGCTCGGCGCCCAGACTGCGGCTCCAGATGTCGATGGCCTGGTTGTACAGCCGCTCGGCGGCCGGCAGGTCGCCGACTTCTTCTTCGAGCTCCGCTTCGTTGTTGATGATGGTCGCGCGCGCGTCCGGCGGACGTGGATCGCGTACCGAGCACGATTCCATCGTCTGTCGCGCGCGACGGAGCAGAGTACGCGCTTCCGCGTATTGACCGTCATATTGACGCGAAGTGGCGGCGGCCTGCATCACGGCCGTCAGATACCGATCGCACCGACCCAAGGCCGTTTCGCCGATGCGAAGCCCTTCTTCCCGCAATCGCCGCGCTTCGGGCAGGTTGCCGAGCGAGAACGCTGCCAGACCCAGTCGTCGGAAGAGCTCGACGAGCGCACTGTCTTGCGGACCCAGCGTACGTCGTCCGAGATCCAGCGCCGTGCCCCACGCGCGCTGCGCGGCCGTGACCTCGCCCATCAGCATCAGAACGTCGCCACGTGTTTGCAGCGCGGTCACATTGCGCGGATCGTCGGGCGCGTGTCGGTTGCGCAGCTCGATCGCCGCGTCGAGATCACGCAGCGCGTCCGAATATTGAGACTGCCAGCGTTCGAGCAATCCACGCAGCTCCAGCATCCGCGCGCGACGGAAGTCGTCGGCACCGCGATCGCCGATCTGGCGACGCACGCGCTCGAGATAGTCGCGCGCCTGCTCCAGCTCCTCGAGCTGAATGGATATCAGCGCCAGTTGGAGGTGGATGTCGACGACTTCAGATCTCTGGTCCGGCTGCCGAACACGAATCGACAACGCGCGTTCGTATTCGGCCTGGGCGGGATGTAGTTCGCCTTGCCGCAGGTGAGCGGCCGCGCGTGTTTCGTGCGCGACCGCCTGTTCGTCGCCGATGCTCGCGGAGTCGGTTGCCTGGGGGACTGTCGAGCGCGCGACGGCGTGCGCACTGACGACGAGAAGCGACGCCACTACGGCGCCACGGACAAAGAACCGGCGAGCAGGATGAATCATCGCAACGAGGGTGCCTCAGCGCTTCTTCGCCGCCTTCTTCTTCGAACCCTTCTTGGCGACCTTCTTCTTCGTCCCTTTCTTGGCGGTCTTCCGCTTCGTCGTCTTCTTCGCGGGCGCGTGCGTTCCGAACGTGTCGTCCTTCTGATCGTCGCCGTTGCTCATCGTCTACCTCGTTGAATGAGCCGCGCCACTACCGCGGCGGTTCCAGGGCCACCCGATCCCACCGTGTTGCCTGACTGAGCTCGAGCCTCTTGTACATCGACGGCTCCATCCACGCGTCGATAAACGAATGGACCGCGCGACGCTCCGACGGTTTGCAGTACGCACTCACGCCACGGAAGTGGTTCTTCTGCGCTCGATTCCATTTGATCAGGGAACGATCGAGAGCCGCCGCGACGGTGGCCGCAGCGCTGCCGAGCGCGCCCGGCGCGTCCGCCAGCATCTCGCACAGGACGCGCACGTCCACAAGGGACGGATCGCCGCCGCGTGCGGGTCGTGCTCGCTGAATCGCCATTTCGGCGACGCCCGATAGACGCTTCTCGGTCCGCGCACGATGGCAGGCGTCGACGAGAGCCGCAAGCGGCTTCTCCACCGCATCGACCCCCTCGAGGTCCAGCAGGGCGTACGGCACATCGTTCAAGCCAAAGCGATTGCCTGGATCGTCGTGATACGTGCCAAGACGCGCGGCCAGCGCGCGCGCGACCGCGCCCTCATTGCCCGCCGACGCCGTCTGCATGATGGCGAACAGATCGACGTACGGCCACTGGCCGCGGATCGGGACCAACGACTGCGACGCGATCGCGTACCTCGCCACGTCGCGCAACTGAAACGCCGTCTCCAGCGTGCTCATGCAGCAGTCGCGGAACAGGACGACGTCGGCGCGATTCTTCCGCATCGCGCGCTCGATGCCGTCGAGGCCCATCGGCTTGGCGGTGCGGCCGTGCGTGTTGTCGTAGAACAGACCGCCGGGACCGCAGCTGTGGCCCCAGAACAGGATCGCGTAGCGCTTCGCGCGCACCTGTGACCGCCCCCAGCGGAGAAACTGCGCGAGCACCTGCGGGCCGGCCGCATCCGATTCCGCCCCGTGTTCTACGCGCAGATCGAGGTCGGCGCCGTTGTGCAGGACCTGCCGTCGCACGCGATGGCGATCCGGTTCGATCGGATGCCAGAGGATGCCTTTGGGAGTGGCGTTGGCGGTGATGCGGGTGACGCCGCGCTTCACCCGATAGTCGACCTGCACCACGACGGGCATGTCGGTCTGCTGCGCGGCCGCGATGATGGCCGCCAGCTCCCGATCGGCGAACGCATCGAGAACCCGGTTACCGGACTTGTGGTCCGCAACCATGTACACGAGCATCGCCCACGGCTTCTCGTCGGTTGTGGTCTCCATTCGGGAGTCTGAGCGATTCGAGGGCACTTGAGTTTACATCACGGACCTTCAGGCCCTTTCTCCGTAAACGGATGACCGGCCTGTTCTTAACGGGGCTCTTGGCTCCGGGCTCTAGGCCCGCGGCTCCCGACGTGGGAGTTCGGAAGTCCGGCCGTCAGCGTTAGAAGACGACCGGCCCTTCGTTTGGCCAAGAGGAGGGCTCAATTCGTGACCGCCTATTCGCTTGACGCCGGGATCCTGCAGGGGGGCGCTATGATAGGCACGCTCAGCCCTGTGCTTCAGCGCGTACGCTCCAGGTGCGCGCCAGGCCGTCGCCGAGAGGTCCCGGTGCCCAACGACAAAAGAGTCCCGCCAGAAGCCGAATCCTCCTTCGAGTTGGTGCTCCGCGCGCGCAAGGGTGATCAGGACGCGCTCAACGATCTCTGCGCCCGCTACCTGCCCCGTCTCCAGCGCTGGGCCCACGGCCGCCTGCCCGCGTCTGCGCGCGGCGCGCTCGACACGCACGACCTGGTTCAGGAAACCCTGAGCAACGTCGTGCAGCGGCTGGACAAGTTCGAGCCGCGCCACGAAGGGGCGTTCCAGGGCTATCTGCGACAAGCGCTACTGAACCGCATTCGCGACGAGGCACGCCGCGGGACACGACGCGGTCCGTCGGAGCCGCTCGCCACGGTGCATCCCTCGTCCGACCCGTCGCCGTTGGAAGAAGCCATCGGCCAGGAGGCGCTCGAACGCTACGAAGCGGCGATGGCGCGGTTGCGCCCCGACGACCGCGAGGCGATCATCGCGCGCATCGAGCTGGGACTTCCCTATCCCGAAATCGCGACGGCGCTCGGCAAGCCGAGCATCCCGGCAACGCACATGGCCGTCAGCCGCGCGCTCGTGCGGCTCGCCCAGGAGATGTCTCGTGGCACCGCTCGCTGACGATCCGCTGCTCTCGGTCGCCGCCTCGATTTCCGACGGCGATCGGATCGACTGGACCCGCATGCAGAGCGACAAGACACTCGATCCGGAGGTGCTCGAACAGCTGCGCGTACTCGACCGCATCGCACAACTGCATGCCTCCCGCACGTCATGGGGGTCGCTGACCATCATCGAGCCGATCGGCCACGGCACCTTCGGCGACGTCTACCGCGCATTCGACAACGACCTGCATCGTGACGTCGCGCTCAAAGTGACGCGTTCGGTGGGGCCGGGTCATGCGTTCGATCCGGATCGTCTCGTTCGCGAGGCACGCCTGCTCGCGCGGGTCCGCCACCCGAACGTCGTCACCGTGTTCAGCGCCGAGCGCAAGGACGACGAGGTCGGCGTGTCGATGGAGCTGGTGAAGGGGCGCACGCTCGACGAGGTCGTGCGCACCAACGGTCCATTCAACGCGCGCGAAGTCGCGCTCATCGGCATCGACGTCTGCAAGGCACTCGCGGCGGTGCACGCGGCCGGCCTGCTGCACGGCGACATCAAGGCGCACAACGTCATGCGCGAGGATGGCGGCCGCACCGTCCTGATGGACTTTGGCGCCAGCCGCGACCTCGCGCGGATTCCCGGCACGGCGGCAGATGACTTCGCGGGAACGCCACTCTACGTGGCGCCCGAGGTGTTCGCCGGACAGGCGCGCAGTCGCGTCTCGGATATCTACAGCCTCGGCGTGCTCCTCTATTACCTCGCCACCGGCGACTATCCCGTTCCGGGAGACACGCGCACGGCAATCACGCGTCAGCACGAACAACGGACCCCGCGCCGTCATCTTCGCGACGTGCGACCGGACCTCCCGGATGCGTTCATCGACGCCGTTGAACGCGCACTGGCAACGGATCCTGCGTCGAGATACGCCAGCGTTGGCGCGTTCGAGTCCGCGTTGGCCGGCACGCTTCGCGCGGACGCTCGGCAGCACTCCGCGATGGCCGTGTGGTCGATTGCCGCGGGTGTGTTGTTGATCGCAGGGCTGGCCGGCTCCGCCGTGTACTCACGCATGACCGCGACGAACGGCGTCGGCGCGAGCGACATTGTCACGCCGGCGCCGGTCGCATCCGATCCGCCGGCCACCGCGTCCACGGCGGGCAGCTACGAAGTCGGCGCGACGATCTATCGGGTGACCGGCGATTCTGCGAGTGCGCTGCGATCTGGCGAGCGTGTCAATCCCGGCGACCGCCTGTATCTCCAGCTCAGAACGTCGGTGCCGGCCCACGTCTACGTGGTCAACGAAGACGATCGCGGCGAGTCGTGGCTGCTGTTCCCGCTGCCCAAGCAGACGCTGCAGAACCCGTTGCCCGCAGGCCGCGACAACCATCTGCCGGGAGTCCGCAACGGACGCGAGATGTATTGGCAGGTGACGAGCGCCGGCGGGCGCGAGCACTTCCTGATATTCGTCAGTCCGGAACCGCTGACTCAGTTCGAGCAGACCTTTGCCTCGCTCCGATTGCCGGAAACGAACGAACCGGTGCTCAGTGCGCGGTTGTCCGAGCGCGCCGTTGGCCTGCTGCGCGGTGTGGGTGGGTTGGTGGCTGGGCCTCCGCGATCGGGAGAGCCGGCGACACTCAGCGCAAGGTTCGAGACGCCGCTGCCATCAGCGCCGGAGTCGGCCACCGGCGCATGGGTCAGGCAGGTCACGTTCACGAACCCCTAAGGGAAGATCCTTCACCCGTCTACGACGCACCGAGGCAGTGAGGCTTGAAGTCTTTCGTTTTGATCGTGATTCCTCGGTGCCTCGGTGCCTCAGTGTGTCGTCTTTCGGGTGAATGCCGCGCGCCCGTCAAATTCCCCCGAAGCACAGATACTTGACCTCGAGGAACTCCTCGATCCCGTACTTCGATCCCTCGCGACCGAGACCCGACTCCTTCACTCCGCCGAACGGCGCGACCTCGGTCGAGATGATGCCGGTGTTGATTCCGATGATTCCGGACTCGATCCCCTCGGCGGCGCGCCACACGCGGCCGATGTCGCGCGCGTAGAAATAGGCGGCCAATCCGAACTCGGTATCGTTGGCGAGCGCGATCGCCTCGTCGTCGGTTTTGAACCGGAAGAGCGGCGCGACCGGGCCGAACGTTTCCTCGCGCGCAATCAGCATCGATTGCGTGACGCCGGCCAGCACGGTGGGTTCGAAGAAGCGTCCGCCCAGAGCGTGGCGATGGCCGCCGATCACGACTTTCGCGCCGTGCGCCAGCGCGTCGGCGAGGTGTTCTTCGACCTTCGCGACCGCCTTGTCGTCGATGAGCGGTCCCTGCGTCGCACCCGCCTCGAGGCCGTTGGCGGGCTTGAGCTTTTTCACCGCCTCCGCCAGCTTGGTGGCAAACGTGTCGTAGACACCGTCCTGGACGTACAGGCGATTGGCGCACACGCACGTCTGCCCGGTGTTGCGGTACTTCGACGCAATCGCTCCTTCAACCGCAGCGTCCAAATCCGCATCGTCGAAGACGACGAACGGAGCGTTGCCGCCGAGCTCGAGCGACACTTTCTTGACCGTGCCCGCGCACTGCTCCATCAGCAGCTTGCCGACCTCGGTCGACCCGGTGAACGAGAGCTTCCGAACCGTGGGATTCGACGTCAGCTCGCCGCCGATATCCGACGCCGAGCCGGTGACGACGCTGAAGACGCCTTTCGGAATGCCCGCGCGCTCGCCCAACTCGGCAAGCGCGAGCGCCGAGAACGGCGTCTGTGAGGCGGGCTTCAAGACGACGGTGCAGCCCGACGCGATCGCCGGACCGGCCTTGCGCGTGATCATCGCCAGCGGGAAATTCCACGGCGTGATGCAGGCGACGACGCCAATCGGCTGCTTGATCACGACGATGCGCTTGTCCGGCTGGTGGCCGGGAATGGTGTCGCCGTAGACGCGCTTGGCTTCCTCGCCGAACCACTCGAGGAATCCGGCCGCGTAGACGACTTCTCCGCGCGACTCGACGAGCGGCTTGCCCTGCTCGATCGTCATCAACCGCGCGAGGTCGTCCTGATGCTGGAGCATCAGCTCGTACCAGCGGCGCAGAATCGTGGCGCGCTCCTTCGCCGTCTTCTTGCGCCAGGCCGGCAGCGCGCGATCGGCCGCCGCGATCGCCTGACGCGTTTCTGCGGCGCCGAGCTTCGGCACCGTGCCGATGATCTCGCCCGTCGCGGGGTTGTCGACGCTGATCGTGGCGCCAGAGGCCGCATTCACCCACGAGCCGTCGACGTAGCACGCTTGTCGAAAAAGCTTCTCGTCGCTGAGCGCGACGCCTGTTGTTGCTTGAGTTGTCATGTCAACGCCTCACACCCTCGACAAACCACGGAGACACGGAGACACGGAGTTGCTTTGGTCCGAGAAGCATGGCGGTTGCCGCTTTCAAGATAGCTAAGAAAAGCCAACTCCGTGCCTCTGTGACTCCGTGGTTCGCGGGGGTGAAGAACCTAACGAGGATTAATGGAAAAGCCTCCATCGATCGGAATGCGCGCGCCGTTGATGTACGCCGCGCGGTCGGATGCGAGGAACACGACGAGGTCGGAGACTTCCTCCATCGTTCCCCAGCGGCCCGCCACGATACCCCATTTCCTGCACACGTCCTCGACGAAGCCTTGCGCGTCGAGGCCCTGCTTGGACGCGCCGTCGGCGGCCCAGCTTTCGCGCCATTCAGTGGCGATCAAACCGGGAACGACCGCGTTGACGGTGATGCGGCTTTCCGCCAAGTCCTTCGACAGGTAGCTCGTCGCGTGGTTCATCGCCGAGTTGTTCAACCCGTGCGTCAGCGCCGGACCGAAGGCGCTGAGGCCGGCGATGCCACTGATGTTGATGATGCGTCCGCTGCCATCGCGCGGCATCGACGGAATCACGGCCTGCGTGACCCGCAGCATCCCGAACGTCTTGGTGTTGACGTCGTCCATCCAGTCACTGTCCGGCCACATGATCTGGCGATCGTGTCGACGGATCGGGCTGCCGGCGTTGTTGACCAGAATGTGGATCGTCTGGAGCTCGGCAACCGCCGCA
>Ga0081539_10002853_pt1 | contig 22999 bp, 19 predicted proteins | sample TabmetS4T2R2_FD_71023 | JGI IMG/M metagenome (GOLD analysis project Ga0081539, IMG submission 71023) | Tabebuia heterophylla rhizosphere microbial communities from the University of Puerto Rico - S4T2R2 | ecosystem: Host-associated > Plants > Roots > Rhizosphere ...
CGCCTCCCTCTGCTCCCCCCCCGCCGCCCCCCCGCCTGTGGTGCTGCTCGACGAGCCGACCGCGGGGCTGGATCCCCGCTCTCGCCAGGAGCTCTGGGACGCGGTCGACGAGCTGCGTCGCGTCGGGACGACGGTCCTGCTGACTACGCAGTACCTGGAGGAGGCCGACCACCTGGCGCAGCGGATCGCGCTCATCGACCGCGGGCGGATCGCCGCCGAGGGCACGGCCGCCGAGCTGAAGGCCGCCATCGGCCGGCAGATGCTCGCCGTCCGGCTCGCCGACCCCGGGCAGAGCGCGGTGGCGGCGCTGCGACTCGCGGACCTCTCGGCGGCGGAGGAGCCGATGGTGGACGCCGCGGTGGGCCAGATCCGCCTGCCGGTCGCCGAGCCCGGAGCGTCCGCCGAGGCGGTCCGCCGGCTTGACGAGGACCGCGTGGCGATCGCGGCGATCGAGCTGCGCGAGCCCAGCCTCGACGACGTCTTCCTCACCCTCACCGGACGGCCCGCCGAGGAGGAGCCGGCCGAACAGCCGCAGGACAAGGAGGCAGCATGAGCACCCCTACCGTCGCCGCGCACGCATCGCGGCTGACGCTCGCCGAGACGGTCGCCGACACCCGCGTGCTGACCGCGCGCCAGCTGCGCAAGGTCCTGCGCCGGCCGATGTACGTCGTCTACCTGTTCGTGCAGCCGGTGATCTTCGTGCTGCTGTTCCGCTACGCGTTCGGCGGCGCGATCGACACCGGAAGCGTCAGCTACGTCGACTTCCTGCTGCCGGGCATCATCGTCATGACCGCCGTCTTCGGCGCGCTGACCACGGGGCTGGGGCTGACGGAGGACCTCGCTGCGGGCGTCGTCGACCGCTTCCGCTCGCTGCCGATCGCCCGCTCGGCCGTGCTCCTGGGCCGTACCGGCGCCGACGTGGTGACCAACACGATCACCTTGCTCGTGATGCTCGCGATCGGGGTGGCCGTCGGCTTCCGCCCGACACAGCCGCTCTACGACGTAGCGCTGGCGCTCCTGCTCGTCCTGGCATTCGCCTTCGTGTTCTCCTGGATCAGCGCGTACGTCGGCCTCGCCGTGCGCAACCCGGAGACCGCCCAGTCGGTCGGGTTCATCTGGGTCTTCCCGCTCGTGTTCGCGTCCTCGGCGTTCGTGCCGGCCGACACGATGCCCGGTGCGGTGCGCGCCTTCGCCGAGATCAACCCCGTCACGCTGGTCGTGGACGCCTCCCGCGCGCTCATGATCGGCGACGGAGGGGCGCTCGGGCCCGCGCTCGGGACGTTGGCGTGGCTCGCCGGCCTGCTGCTGGTGTTCATCCCGCTCTCGGTACGCGCGTTCAGGAAGGCGTGATCCGCTGAGCCGGGCGCGCCGCCCGGGCCGCCGCGGATGACGGCCTGGGTGGGGTTCCGCAACGCAAGCGCGCATCAACACATGTCTGATGTTCGATGCCGGAACCCGAGGTGATACTCCGCAAAACGGATTGTTGTTGCCCTGCACGTCCCGAGGAGGCGGTGCAGTGTCTTCGCCTTCGCTGCGCCCACGGGCGGACGCCACCGACGTGCTCGAACCGATCAGGGTGATCCTGGTCGACGATGACGCGCTGGCCAGGCGAGCGGTCCGCTCCGTGCTCGAGGGTGACGGCATGGTCGTCGTCGCCGAGACCGGAAGCGGCCGCGAGTCGGTCGAGCTCGCCGCCTATCACCGGCCGGACGTGGTCCTCATGGACATCGTCATGCCGGGCTTCGACGGGATCGCCGCGACTCGCAAGATCGTGGCCCGTGCGCCAGAGGTGCACGTGGTGATGCTGACCAGCGGCGACGACGTTGACGTGGCGATGGCGACGCTGCGAGCCGGCGCGGCCGGATACCTCTCGAAGGAGCTCGACGCCGACGGGCTCGTCCGAGCGCTCAGAGCGGTGGTCATGGGGCAGCCTGCCGTCCCGCGCCGCTACGTCGCTGCCCTCCTGGATCGCGTGCGGAGCAGCCCCGAGCACGGCGTAGGTCTGCGTCCGGTCCGCAGCGACCTGACCTCGCGGGAATGGGAGGTCGTCGACCTGCTGTGTCAGAACCGGTCCACGCGTGAGATCGCCCGCGAGCTCGTCCTCTCCTCCGAAACGGTGCGCTCCCACGTGAAGAGCATCCTGCGCAAGCTCGGCGTCCGCTCACGGGCCGAGGCGGTCATCGCCGCGGAGCGCCTGCGTAGCGAGGCCGGGACGCGGTCGCGCGAGACGTGAGCACCCGCGGTCGCGTGTAGCGAATCTGAGCCCGAGCCGCCGCCGGGCCGACGCTCGCCCAACCGTCGGCGACGGCCATGAGCGATGTGGCAGCGCGCTGACGCCACCACTCCGCCACCTCGTTGGGCAGCGCGTGCCAGACGCCCGGATCATCGCGATGGGCCTCGAGGAATCGCCTGTAGGCGGCGAGCGCCGCGTCGCCGGTCAGGTAGTCCGGGTGGGTGACGAGCAGCGCCATGCCGCCGCGCTTGCGGAGCAGGTCGATCTTCTCGTGCCAGAGCCGCTCGTCGCGCCGCAGGATGACGAACGCCGTGTGGTCCTGCACGAGCGTGATGGGAAGCTCCACCAGGTCGTCGTTGAAGAACGGCAGCCAGGTGCAGCAGCCCCCGGGCATCGGCTCGTAGGGATCGGTGTCGGGGTAGGAGGAGTCGTAGTCGAACCCCAGCCGCGGCATCCACTCCCAGACGCGGTGCGTCGCCGGCGCCCGGAAGCCCACGGCGTCCCAGCGCTTCGCCCACGCGCGCATCTGCGGCAGCCGCCGGTGCAGCGTCGGGAGCGACAGGTCCCGCCCGTCGTGACGCAGGCCGTGAACTCCGACCTCGCAGCCCGCCGCCCGGAGCCGCGCGACGAGCGTGTCGGGCACGTCGTAGCGCTCCGGCACCAGGTTCCACGACGAACGGACGCCGACGGCGGCCTCAACGGCCCTCACGCGGTCGATCGCGTCGCGTCCTTCGGCCTTCTCGACGTCGTGGGTCAGCACCAGCGCCCAGGAGTGCCCGTCGGGCCACGGCGCCAGGTATGGCAGCGGCGCGCCGGCCGCGTCGGCGGCCCAGGCCAGCACGCGGTCGGCGAGATCGTGCAGCGCCGTCTCGGCCGGCCAGCGCGGGAAGACGGCTCGCTCCTGCACGGCGGCGTACCTGCGACGCAGTGCGATCTGCAGGGGGCGGGGCATGACCGGGCGCACCGCGTAGTACACACGTCGCGCGCTCGACTTGGCCGACCGGGCGATGCCGTCCTGCAGCTGGTAGGCCTCGCTGCGCACCAGGCGCACGACCTCGTCAGGATCGAACGGAAGGATCGTGCCGCCCTCGGGCGAGCGCCAGATGCAGGCCACCTGCTGCCCGTCGGGACCCAGAACGGGCAGCTCTGGGTGCCACTCCCCGCCCAGCCGCGCGCTGTGCGCCACGACGGCCGCGGCAGGCGCAAGGCGCCCGAACAGACGTCCGCCGTCGATCACGAACGGAGCCGGCGAGCCGCCGGCGCCGGTCCACCAGTGCAGCGCGCGGTCTGGTGCGCCGGCCGACAGCTGCGCCCATTCGCCGTCCGTGGGCGTCCCGTCTTCGACGGGCACGCGAAGCTCCTCCAGCACCGACAGCCGACGGCTGGCGACCAGCAGGGGCGTGACGGACGGAGCGCGGTCGGCGATACGGGATCGAGGCCCTGCTGAGTACACGGCAGCGACCCTAGATGCCCGGCTCGACGCACGTCGATTGCTCGTTCGACGGGTCTTGGGATGGCGTCGGCCGGCCGGCCAACTAGACGGATTGGGGGGATGCCGCGTGCTTTGATGCGCCGGTGGCCCGCGACCCGGTCAACGAAGCTCCGTACCGGCTGCTGCGCGACGTCGACCTCGGCGAGCGAGTCGTCATCCAGGCGTTCACGAACCTCTACGGCTGCCGGATCGGGGACGACACCCGCGTGGGGACGTTCGTCGAGATCCAGCGCGGCGCCGTGGTCGGCGCTCGGTGCAAGATCCAGAGCCACACGTTCATCTGCGACGGCGTGACGATCGGGGACGAGGTGTTCGTCGGCCACGGCGTGGTCTTCATCAACGACCGCCGGCCCGCGGCCACAGCGGAGGGCGGCCGCCTGCAGACTGAAGAGGACTGGGAGTTGCTCCACAGCAGCGTGCAGGACGGAGCGACGATCGGGTCGGGGGCGGTCATCCTGGGCGGGGTCACGGTCGGCGCCGGCGCCATGGTGGGTGCGGGAGCGCTCGTGGCTCGGGACGTCCCGCCGGGCGTCACCGTCGCGGGCGTGCCCGCTGCCGCGCTCGCGCGCGCGGCGCGCTCCTCCTGATCGCGGGTCGGCGCGCCGTCCGTCGGCGTGCCTCGCTGCACGAAACCGCTCCCGTCCCCGACCTCCTCTAGCCCATCGGCCAGTGGGCCGCGCCTGCCGGGGATGCGACGCTGCGTCATGCGGAGCCCACCGCCTCGCTCATACCGTGCAAAGCGCCGCGCCGCCTTGGGCAGGCGGCCAGGGAGGTAGTCGATGTCGTTCGCCGGACGTGACATGGAGGTCGCGGTGATCGGAGCCGGTCCCCACGGCCTGTCATCGGCTCTGCATCTCGAGCGTGCCGGAGTGCAGGCCCAGGTCTTCGGGGACTGCATGGCGTTCTGGCGGACCATGCCGACGGGCATGTTGCTCCGCTCGAACTGGAGCGCCAGCAACATCGCCGAGCCAGCAGGACCCTTCAGCCTGGACTCGTACAAGGACGAGACCGGCGCCCGGTTCGGGTCTCCGGTGCCGCTGCGGGACTTCGTCGCCTACGGCCGGTGGTTCCAGCGCCGCGCGGTGGCGGGTGCGGACTCGCGCATGGTGCGGCGCGTGACCCGGGACGCGAACGGCTTCCGGTTGGCGCTCGAGGATGGCGATACGGCCACCGCCCAGCGGGTGGTCGTCGCGGCCGGGATCGCGCCGTTCGTCGCTCGCCCGCCGGGGCTCGACGCGTTGCCGAGGGAGCTCGTGTCGCACACCAGCGAGCACACGGACATGGGCGCGTTCGCGGGCCGGCGCGTGGGGATCATCGGCGGCGGGCAGAGCGCGCTGGAATGCGCGGCGCTCCTGCAGGCGGGCGGCGCGCAGGTCAGCGTCTTCATCCGCCGCCCCCACGTCGTGTGGCTGAAGGCCAACTCGCCGAAGAACATGCTTGGGCCGCTGGGGCCCGTGCTCTACGCGCCGACCGACGTGGGACCCCTCTGGTACAGCCGCCTGGTGGCCACGCCGTCGGTGTTCCGGCGGCTGCCGCGGCGCACGCAGGATCGCATCGCCTACCGGTCCATTCGGCCCGCCTGTTCGAACTTCGTCCGGGTGCGACTCGACGACGTCGAGCTCAACATGGGCACGGAGGTGACGCACGTCGAGCAGGCTGGGGACGGCGTGCGGCTGTCGCTCAAAGAGGGCGGGCAGCGAGAGCTCGACCACCTGATGCTGGGGACGGGATACCGGGTCGACGTGGCGCGCTACCCGTTCCTCGACCCTGCTCTGCTCGGGGAGCTGGACCGGGTCGGCGGCTACCCGGTGCTCCGCCGCGGCCTGGAGTCGTCGGTGCCCGGACTGCACTTCGTCGGCGCGCCCGCCGCCTGGAGCTTCGGACCGACCATGCGCTTCGTGTCGGGCAGCTGGTACTGCGGGCGCTCCGTCGCCCGGGCGATCGCGGGCGCGCGCGTCACAGCCGGAGCGCGATGACGTCCGCGACGATCCAGGCCGCGCTCGCGGGGCCGGTCGCGCCGAGCGCGGGCGCGCCGCCGGGCGCGCTCCTGCTCGGCGCCGACTACCGCGCCCTCGGCGCGGTGCGGAGCCTGGGTCGGCGCGGCGTGGACGTCGTCGTGCTGCGCGAACGGGAGGAGCCGCTCGCCGCGCTGTCGCGATACGCCACGCGCGGCATCGCGTGGCCCGCGGAGGACGACGCTGCGCGCGTCGCGTTCCTGATCGATCTGGCCATGCGTGACGCGTTGGCCGGCTGGGCGCTCATTCCGAGCACCGACAAGACCGCGGCCCTGGTGGCCCGCCACCACGACGTCCTCGCCGGGCACTTCGTGCTCACGTCGCCGGACTGGTCAGTCCTGCGCTGGGCGTACGACAAGCGCCTGACCTACGACCTGGCGGCCCGCCTTGACATCGCGGTGCCGCGAACCGCTCGGCCCGGCGATGCCACGGAGGCGGCGGCCGTCACCCTCGACTTCCCCGCGATCCTCAAGCCGGCGGTCAAGGAGGGGCACAACCGGCTCACCGCCGCGAAGGCGTGGCGAGTGGACGGGCCGGATGAGCTGGCGGCTCGGTGGAAGGAGGCCGCAAGCTTGGTGGACCCGGACGTCCTCCTGGTGCAGGAGATCGTCCCGGGCGGCCGCGACAGCCAGTTCTCCTATGTCGCGTTGTGCGACGGCGGTGAGCCGCGTGCCGCGCTCACCGCGCGGCGAACCCGCCAGTACCCGGCCGACATCGGACGCGCCAGCACGTACGTGGAGACCGTCGCCTGTCCCGAGATCGTCGAGCCGTCGCAACGGCTGCTGCGCGCCATGCGGTTCACCGGACTCGTCGAAGTGGAGTACAAGCGCGACGCGCGCGACGGAGTCCTAAAGCTGCTCGACATCAACCCGCGCCTGTGGGGATGGCACAGCCTCTGCGGGCGCGCCGGCGTGGACTTCCCGTACCTGCTCTGGCGTCAGGTGAGCGGCGAGCCTCCGAGCGTCGTCAGGCCGCGCAACGGCGTCGGCTGGCTGCGGCTGAGCACGGATACGCCCACCGCCCTGCGGGAGCTCGCCCGCGGACGGCTGGGCTGGCGGGAGTACGCGCGGTCGCTGCGCGGTCCTCGGGAGGCGGCGATCTTCGCGCGGGACGACCCCATGCCGGGACTCAGCGAGCTGCCGCTGCTGGCCTTCGTGCTTGGTCGGCGCCTACTGCGCGGCCAAGGCGTGTAGACGTGAGCCACGCGCCCACGACCGCGCCGGCGATCCTCCCTGTCGCCGCCGGCGACGGCGCGCGCGACGGTGGGCTCCAGGCCATGGCGGTCGACGACCCACGCTGGCAGGCGTTCGTCGCCCGCAGCGCGTCGGCGAGTCCGTTCCACGACCCCGCCTGGACGCGCCTGCTCGCGACGACGTACGGCCTGCGTGCCTTCGCGCTGCTCCTGCACGACGAGACGGCGGGCGCGCCCTTCCTGCTCGCACGGGGGCTGACCGGCCGCCGGGTGTGGATCTCCCTGCCCTACACGGACGAGCTGCCGGTACTGGCCGACACCGCGGAGGCGCAGCGGCGGTTCCTGCTCGAGCTGGCCAGGTTCGGCGGTCGCGCCGGCGCGCGCCGGATCCATCTCCGTGCGAGCGTCGAGGAGCTGGGCTGGCACCGCGACACGCGGGCGGTACTGCATGAGCTCGAGCTCCACGAGGATCCCGAGGCGGTGCACCGCGGGTTCAGCAGATCGCAGGTCGTGCGCAACATCAAACGCGCAGCGCGCGAGGGAGTCACCGTGCACGCGGCGACCGGGTTGGACGGCATGCGCACCTTCTACGCGTTGCACGAGCGCACGCGCCGCCGCCAGGGGGTTCCCGTTCAGCCGTGGCGGTTCTTCGCCCTGATCTGGGAGCACATCGTCGCCCAGGGCCGGGGAACGGTGCTCATCGCCTCGCACGAGAGCACGCCGCTCGCGGCGGCCGTCTTCCTCCACCAGAACGGCACGACGATCTACAAGTTCGGCGCCTCCGACCCATCGGGCTGGGACCGCCGGCCCAACCACGCGATCTTCTGGCGGGCCATCCAGGACGCGTGTGCTCGGGGTGACGTCCGCATGGACTTCGGCCGCACCGATCTGGGGCACGACGGCCTGCGGGCGTTCAAGTCCGGTTGGGGCGCCCGGGAGCGTCCGCTCGTGTACTCGTCGCTCGAGCCCGGGGCCGAGACCGGCGCGGAGAGCCTGGCCACCCGGGCGCTGGCCCAGGCGATCCGCCGGGGGCCGTCCTGGGTCGGCCGCGGGCTGGGGGCGGCGCTGTATCGCTTCGCCGCCCTCCGCTAGCCCGTCCTAGTGCGGACTAACCCCGAGTTGTTGCCGCACCCTTCTTCTGTTGGGGAGGGAGAGTGGTCTTGACGCGGGTCGGCTCCGAGAGGTGCTCTCGGAGCCGTCGGCGGGTCGGCTCAATCTCCTTGTCGCCAAACAGAAGAGGGGGAGCCGGTGACAGAGCATGACGTGCTCGTCGGATATCGCCTGCGCTTGTTCACGCTCGCGCAGGAGCTCGGGAACGTCTCGGCGGCGTGTCGCGCGATGGGCGTTGATCGCTCGACCTACAGCGTGTGGATCGCTGGGGCCTTGAGGCGCTGAACGTGCGTGAGCGCCGCCGTCCGCGGATGCCCAACCAGATCGGGCCGCAGCTGGAGCAGCGGATCATCGCGTTTGCCCTGGGGCATCCGGGCTATGGGCCGCGGCGCATATCGGCGGAGCTCGCGCGGGAGAAGTGGGGCGGCTTGCGGATCTCAGAGCACGGGGTGTGGCGTGTGCTGCGCCGGGTCGGGCTGAACACGCGCGGCAAGCGTCTGGCGTTGATCGCCCGGCACCGTGATCCCTACGAGCGCAAGCCCGAGGCGCCGGCGGTCGAGCGTCACATCGACGCGCGCGTGCCGGGCGAGAAGGTGCAGCTGGACTGCTTCTACGTAGGGCGCCTGTCGGGAACGAAGGGCACTGTCTGGCGGTACACGGGCATCGAGGTCGCCTCGGCGTTTTGCTGGGCCGAGCTGCGCACCTCACAGCGCAACCCCAGATCCCGGCACACCCGCGAGCTGCTGCGCCGCATCGCCCGCGAGCTCGCCGCGGCGGGCTGCAAGCTCGCAGAGAGCTCACCACCGATAACGGCTCGGAGTTCCGCGCCCGCGACTTCGGCGCTGCGGTCGCGGCCGTCGGGGCCCGGCAGCGCTTCATCCGCGCCGGCAGACCCAACAGCAACGGCTGCGTCGAACGCGTCCAGCTGACGATCCTGGAGGAGTGCTGGCGCCCGGCGTTCGCACGCTCACTGGTCCCCAAGAAGACCGCCCTCTCGCAAGACCTCCACCAGTATCTGCACGACTACAACCACGACCGCGCCCACACCGGGCGCCTCACCCAAGGCTGCGGGCACGCGGCCTTGGGTGAGGCGCCTGGCGTGGGCGCGGGTCAGTGTTGTACTGGCTGAGGTACTCGGTGAGATTGAGCCGACCGACGGACGGCTCCGAGACGATTCTCGCTCGGAGCCTGTCCGTCACCCGGCCACTCCCCCTCCCCCAAGAGAAGCTGTGGCGAGGACTTGGGGTTGTCCGCGCTAGCCCCCGCTCATGACCTCGCCGACCGTCTTCACCACGGTGCCGTTGGCCGCCCGTGGCTGGAGCCAGTCGAGCAGTGCGCTGAACAGCGCCGGGGTGGTGGAGTACTCGTCCCCCTCGCAGTTCGTCGCGCACAGGTCGTGGAACACGAGCTGCACCCAGCCGCCGCCGTTCTGCTCCGCCTGCGTCACGTAGCTCTGGACCTTGGCGAGCGAGTCGTTGATCCGGATGTCCGGAGCGGTTCGGGTGGCCATGGCGTCCGCCGGCGGGATCGTCTCCGCGAACGGGCAGTTCGCGCAGATCGTCGAGCGGACTCCTCCGACCTGGCGCGCGGACGTGTAGCCGCACTGGCGCACCATCGCCGGCACGTTGTTCTGCTCCCACGCGCCGTAGGGATACGCGAACGACGTCGGCAGCGGCAACCCGTGGGACTGGATGTTGGTGCGGTCGTCGCAGATCTCGTGCCGCTGCTGCTCGGCCGTCATGCGGGTGAGATCGGCGTGATCCCATGAGTGCCCGCCGATCTCGTTGCCGGCCGCTGCCAGCTGCCGCAACTGCCCCCAGCTCATCCGCCAAGCGTTGTCGTCGGGTGTGAGGCCGCTGTTCACGAAGAACGTCGCGTGCATCCCGTGACTCTGCAGCATCTGCAGCGCCTGGAACTGGGTCCCAACGTTGTCGTCGAACTCGAGGGACACGACCGTGCTCGGTGCCGCCGGCGTGATCGGGGCGCTGCGCGCCGACGCCGCGCCGGTCCCGACCGCATTGGTCGCTGCGACGCTGAAGGTGTACGCGGTCCCGTTCGTCAGCCCGGTCAGATGGAACTGCGTGCTCGTCGAGCCGGTGTTGACCGGGGTCTGCGCGTTGCTGCCGATGTAGGGCGTGATGCGGTAGCCCGTGATCGGGCTGCCCCCGTCGGAGGCGGGCGCCGTCCAGGTGAGATCGACCGACTTGTTGCCGGGCGTGCCGGTCAGCGAGGTCGGAGCCCCAGGAGCCGTCGGAGCCTGCGGCGTGACGGCGTTGCTGGCGCTGGAGTCAGCGCCGGTGCCGACCGTGTTGGTCGCGGCGACCCTGAACGTGTAGGCGGTGCCGTTGGTGAGTCCGGTGACCGTGTAGTTGGTGCCGGCGCTTCCGGTCGTCCTCGGTGTCTGCGCGGTCGTGCCGATGTACGGAGTGATCCGGTAGCTCGTGATCGCGCTCCCGCCGTTCGACGCGGGGGCAGTCCACGAGAGCGCTGCTGAGGCATTGCCGGCCACAGCCGAGACGCTGGTGGGGGCGCCCGGCGCGGTCTGGGCGGCGGTGGGAGTGACCGGCGCGGACGCGGTCGAGTCCGCCCCGGTGCCGGCGGCGTTGGTGGCGGCGACCCTGAACGTGTAGGCGGTGCCGTTGGTGAGTCCGGTGACCGTGTAGCTGGTGCCGGCGCTTCCGGTCGTTCTCGGCGTCTGCGCCGTCGTGCCGATGTAGGGCGTGACCCGGTAGCTCGTGATCGGGCTGCCACCGTCCGAGCTGGGCGCGCTCCAGGAGAGCGCGACCGAGCCGGCACCAGGCTGCCCGGAGACGTTGGTCGGCGCGCCGGGAGGCGTCTGGCCGCTCGTCGGGGTCGCGATCGTCACGTCGTCGAAGTCGCTCGTGTCGGAGGCGTCGTTCCACAGCTGCAGGCGCTGGAGGTTGGTGCTCCGCGTGTAATCGCCGCTCGTGCTCCAGTCCGCCTGGGTCTGGCCGTTGATGAGCAGCGCCGCACCACCGCCTGCCGTCGCCTTGTACTGCACCTCGATCTGCACCCACGCGTTCGCGGGCACGCTGTTCGCCCCCGTGAAGATCTCGGTGCTGCTCGAGCCCCGGAACGGATAGAACCAGAGCGCATGCCGCGTCGCGTCGTAGAGCAGCGCCCACATCACCGCGCTGCTCGCCTGGTCACGCGCCTCGGCCAGCACTCGCAGACCCGTGCCCGATCCGAAACGCACCCAGAACCGCGTCGAGCTGTCCACCAACGGATCTGCCAACACCTTCGTGACCAGGCCGTACTGGCCTGGCGCGTTGTTCAGCCGAAGCCCCGAGCCGCCAGTGCGTGCGGCCGCCGCGGCGACCGTGCCAGATCCCGTCCCCGCGTAACCATTCCAGGCGCTCAGCGACCCGGACTCGAAACCATCGCTGAAGACGACGTTCCCGTAGCTCGCCGATGTCGCGGCCGCGCTCCTCATGGCGGGAAGCAGAAGCAGGCATGCGAGCAGGATCGCGAAGAGCGCGATTCCTGCCTTGCCGACGCGAACAGACCTCACAGCGTGAGCCGACCGTGCTCGAAGAATGGGAGTGTCCCTTCCGATTTGCGGGTTTCTGGCTGGACGAGTCTTACGCAGCGCGCGCACGCGAAACAAGACGCGAACGGAAGTCCTATACGGAGGTACGCGCCTCGTACTGGACGAAGGGCCAGTACGCCGACGGGCCCGCGGCGGACGCTCAGCGCAGCTCCGCGAACGCACGCACCGCAGCGGCCACGCGGGCGATCTCCGCAGGGGTGAGCGACGGGTGCATGGGCAGCGAGCAGATGCGTCCGGCGAGCGTCTCGGCGTTGGGCAGCGCTCCGGGCTCGGGACCCACGCCGGCGTATGCGGGCGTCAGATGGATTGGCGTCGGGTAGTGCACCGCGTTGCCGATGCCACACGCGCTGAGGTGGTCCCGCAGCCCGTCGCGATCGTCGCAGCTGACCACGTACTGGTGGAACACGTGGTCGACGCCGGTGGCGACTGGTGCAGGCACCTGCACACCCGACGGGGCCAGGGCATCGGTCAACGCCAGCGCAACGGCCCGGCGACGCTCCGTGGCCTCTGCCAGGCTGCGCAGCTTGACCCGCAGCACCGCGGCCTGCAGGCCGTCGAGCCTCGCGGTCGTGCCCGGCACCAGGTGGTGGTACCGCGGGCGCTCACCATGCGAGCGCAGCAACCGGACGGCGTCGGCGATGCGCTCGTCGTCGGTCACCAGCGCGCCGGCATCACCCCAGGCGCCCAGGTTCTTGCCGGGGTAGAAGGAGAAGCATCCGCAGTCCCCGACGGCGCCGGCGAAACGATCACCGATGCGGGCGAGGTGTGCCTGGCAGGCGTCCTCGACCACCGCGATTCCCGCTGACCGTGCGAGCTCGACGATCGGTCCCAGCTCGACGGTGCGGCCGTACAGGTGGACGGGGATCACTGCGCGGGTGCGGGGGCCGATGGCGCGCTCGATGTGCGCGGCGGTGACCAGGGCGGTGTCGAGGTCGACGTCGACGAAGCAGGGCCGGGCTCCCACCAGCGTCACGGCCTCGGCCGTGGCGATGAACGAGTTGGCCGGCACGATCACCTCGTCACCGCGGCCGATCCGCAGGGCGCGCAGCGCTAGCGCCAGGGCATCCGTGCCCGACGCAACCCCGACCGCGAAACGGGTCCCGCATGCCTGGGCGAACTCGCGCTCGAACCTCTCGACCTCCTCGCCGAGCGTGAAGGCCGCCGACGAGGCGACGCGCTCGACGGTGGCCAGCAGCTCCTCCATGAGCGCCGGGTCTGCGTTGTCCATGCGCGTGATGGGGATGCCCCCGACTGGGGCGGTGATCGCCATCGCGCTGGATCTAGGCCGCTTCGATCTGGGTGCGGACGGTGGACACCGCCGGACGGTCCGGTGCCGGCACGCCGGACGCCGGTTCGAGAAGGCCGCGCAGCTGGGCGATCCGGCTTGCCTCGGTCCGGTTGTTCACGTTGAGCTTGCGATAGATGTTCGATAGGTGGAACTTGACCGTCTGCTCGGTCACCCAGAGCATGCGCGCGAGCTGGGCGTTGGAGTGGCCCTCAGCGACGTGACAGAGGAGCTCGAGCTCGCGCGGGGTCAGCCCGAGCGAGTCGCGCGGCGCCCCTGCGCCCGGCACCGGCGTGCTGCTGGTGACGGTGGGCAGGTACACCGAGTGCTCGAAGGCCTGGTGAACCGCGTGCAGCAGGTCAGAGGCCGCGGCCGTCTTCACGACGTACGCGTCGGCGCCGGCGCTGAAGGCGAGATCGATGCGCTCGCGGTCGTCGTGGGCGGACAGCACGATCACCTTGAGCCCCGGCACGCGGTCGCGCGCGCTGCGGATCAACGCGATGCCGCCGAGATCTCCCGGTTCCTGGTCGAGGCCGGTGATCAGCAGATCGGCCCGCAGGTGCTCCAGGCGTTCGAGCGCCGCCGTCGATGAGACGAAGCGCCCAGGCACCTCGATGTTCGCCCTCGTCAGAACCTGCGTCACGACCTCCAGCCACAGCGGGTGGCGGTCGACCAGGACCGCCGAGCGCTTCGTGCGCCGTGTGTCCTCCATGTGGCCCCTCTTATCCTCCGTGTCGGTTAGGGAACTTCTACCTAACCGCACTACGCCGCCTTGGGGCACATTTCACCTGTTTCCTGGGTGATGTTTCTTCCCCGCCGAGAGCTCAGGCGAGAGCGGCGGTCCCGGGTTGACCTCCACCCGGTCACCTCCCCGCGCCAACGAGGCGTCGACGGCCTCGATCACGTGGACGACCTCGAGCCCGATCTGCGCCGACGAGCGCGGCTGCGTCCCCTGCAGGATCGCGGCGCAGAAGTCGTCGAGCTCGAGGTACAAGGGCTCCGCAGCGACGACGTGCGGTGAGACGATGTCCCCGGTGCGGTAGGTCAGGCGATACTCCCCGAACGTCTCGGGGTTGCGCACGATCGCCCCGGAGTCGAACACGCGCACCGGCTCCGTGCTCGTGTCGTCGTAGACGATCATCTTGCGCGAGCCGACGATCGTGGTCCGGCGCAGCTTGCTGGGCGCCAGCCAGGACAGCTCGACGTGCGCCACTGCGCCGGAGTCGTACTCGAGGTTGATGAAGGCGACGTCGGGGATGTCGGGTAGGACGCAGCCCCGACTCAGGGCGCTGGCGTAGCGCGGCGGCTCGTCGAGCCAGTAGCGCAGGATCGAGAAGTCGTGGGGGCCCAGGTCCCACGCCACGCTGACATCCGGCTGGTGGAGCCCAAGGTTCACGCGGCTCGTGGAGATGAAGTAGATCTCGCCGAGCTCGCCGCTCTCGATGATCGAGCGGATCATCATGACGGGAGGGCTGTAGAGGAACGTGTGGCCGGGCATCAGCACGCGGTTCGCGCGCTGCGCGCGGTCGATCAGGTCCAGCGCCTCCTCGGAAGACGCCGCGAGTGGCTTCTCGATGAACGTGTGCTTGCCGGCGGTGAGGGCCGCCGAGGCCAGCGCGTGGTGGGTCGACACCGGCGTGGCGATCACGACCGCGTCGACGCGCGGGTCGTCGAGCACCTCCTGGAAGGATGTCGTGGTCTCCACCCCGGCGTAGCGCGTGACCATCGCGTCGAGCACGTCCGTGCGCAGGTCGCAGACCGTGACGGCACGCGCCGACGGCAGAAGGGTGAGGTTGCGGAGCAGGTTCGGTCCCCAGTAGCCGAGACCCACAACCGCTACACCGACCCGGTCGGTCGGCCTCTGCTCCTGCTCGGCGTGGGGGAGGGTGATGGTCAAGGGGCGCCTTCCTTGTCGTGTGGGAGATCAGCGGGTCGCGGAGCGCTGCCGCAGCAGCTGCAGGGGTGTGCGCAGGAGCAGGCGCAGATCAAGGGCGAGCGACCAGCCGCGGACGTAGGCGACGTCCATGTCCAGCGCCTCGCGGAACGTGGAGTTGGCACGGGCTGTGACCTGCCAGAGCCCCGTCATGCCCTGCGGCATCAGGAACCGCTCGTGGTGATGCCAGTCGAAGTGCTCGGTCTCGTAGGGAATGCACGGGCGCGGTCCGACGATGCTCATGTCGCCGCGCAGGACGTTGATCAGCTGGGGCAGCTCGTCGAGGCTCGTGCGGCGAAGCCAGCGGCCCACCCCCGTCACGGCATCGGTGCGGTCGAGCTTGTAGAGGCCGTTGGTCTCCGCGGTCGCGCGCGGTCCCATCGTCCGCCGGATGAACTCGCTGTGTGCCGTGGCGTCGGTGTCCACGCGCATCGTCCGGAACTTGAGCGCGGTGAACTCGCGGCGCCCCTGTGCCAAACGGGTCTGCCGGAACAGCACCGGGCCCGCCGAGTCGCGCCGGATGAGCACGGCGATGATCACGAACAGCGGGGCGGTGGCCAGCAGCATCAACCCGGCGAGGACGAGGTCGAGCGAGCGCTTGAGCAGCCGGGAGAACGGCGTTAGGCGGACAGGCGGCAGGCTGACGAAGGGCAGTCCCTCGACGGAATGGACGACCACGCGAGGGCCGACGACGTCGAACAGGCGAGGCACCAGGTCGATCTGGACGTCCTGGGGGCTCAGCCGGCGGATGCGCTCGAGCGTTCCGCGGTCGGGTTCGGTCGAGAACGCCACGATGACGCGCTCGATGTCCAATCGCTCGACGATCTCCGGCAGCCGCTCGGTGTCGCCGAAGACCGTCAGGTGCTCGGGTAGGTCCTCGCGTCGCGCCCTGGGGTGCGGGTCGAGGAAGCCGACGACGTTGACGCCGTACTCGGGGTGCTTGATGAGCTTGCGCGCCACCAGCTGCCCCACGTCCCCGGCGCCCAGGATGATCGCGTTCTGCTGGAAGGAAGCGCTGTGTCGGCACCGGCTGCGGACCACCGCCCGTGTCAGCGGCAGGACGAGCACAGCCGCGAGCCAGAACGCGACGAGCATGCGCAGATCAGCCGCGCTCACCCCGGCGAGCAGGAAGCCCGCGAACAGCAGCCAGCAGCAGATCGTCACGATGTGGAAGACGCCCACGACGTCGTCGACGGTGGAGTGGTCCGGGTTCTCCTCATCGCGGTCGTAGAGGCCGTGCAGCTTGGCCACGAGCGGCCAGAACGGCAGCGTGAGCACGAACGCGGTCGCATCGGCGCGAAGCGGGGCGTGCCCGCCGAGACCCTCGCCCGCGAACGCCAGGAGCACCAGCCCGAAGGCGAGCGACAGCCCAACGATGTCGGCGGTCACCAGGCTGCGCCGCAGAAGGCGGCCGCGGCGTGCCCGCCGGCGCCGGTTGAGCAGGTGGCGCGTGCGGTCGTCCACGGCGCCGAGCAGGTCCACGGGGTTGACGTCGGGTTGTGGCAGCGCGGCGAGCCGATCCCAGCCCGGACGGAGGATGACTGTCGATGCTGACAGCGGGGACCGCACGCCGGGCAGCCTCCACCGCGCCCGTGGCCGCGCAAAGGCCAGACTTGCAGGACCGGTCCCGCGACGGGGGCACTGGCCGTTCGGTCAGCGCCCCTATGACCAGCCGATCGACGAGTAGGAGCGGGCGCGGCGCGACGATAGGTTCGTCGCCATGGCGTCTCCGGCCCTGCTCGTGGTGACCGCCGTCCTGCTCGCCACGGGTGTGCTCGTGGCCGTGGCGGCTCTATACCAGCTGGCGTTCTCGGTCGCCGCGCTCTTCTTCGGCGCGCCGGCCTCCAGCACGAGGCCCACGACCAGGCTCACGGTGCTCGTACCCGCGCATGACGAATCGGCGCTGATCTCACGTTGCGTGCGGTCGCTGCGCGACCAGACCTATCCGCGAGAGCTCTACCGAGTCGTCGTCATTGCCGACAACTGCACCGACGACACGGCCGCGCTGGCCGCCGAGGCGGGCGCGGACCTCGTGCTCGTCCGCGTGGCTCCTGACGCCCGCGGCAAGGGACACGCGCTGCGCTGGGCGATCGATCAGATGATCGCCGATCCCGCCGTGGACGCCTTCGCGGTCGTCGATGCGGACTCGATCGCCGACCGCGCGTTCCTGAGCAGGCTCGTCCAGCCCGTGCAGGCGGGGGCGCGCGCCGTGCAGGGGGAGTCGCTGCTCGACGCCGGCGCCGACGGAGTCGGCTCGCTGCGCGTGTCGGCTTTCCTGCTGATCAACCGCGTGCGCCCGGCCGGGCGCGCGGTCCTGGGGTTGCCCATGACCCATCTGGCCGGCAACGGGATGCTGCTCACCCGGGAGCTGCTGCGCGAGAAGCCGTGGGAGGCCTACACCAGCGCCGAGGACCTCGAGTACAGCCTGGATCTCCAGGCGGACGGCATTCCCATCGTCTACGCGAGCGGCGCCGTCCTCCTGTCACCCCCCGCGCCGAACGGGCGGGCAGCGGCACAGCAGCAACTGCGATGGGAGGGCGGCAAGTTCCATCTCGCCCGTACGCGGCTGCCGGGCCTCGTCGCGCGCGCGGTGCGCGAGCGCCGGCCGGGGCTGCTGGGCGTGGCCATCGATCTTGCCGCGCCCCCGATCGGATGGCTGGCGGCCACGGCGCTCATCGGCTCGCTGGCGGCCGGGGCCCTGGGGGCCGCGACGTCGGTGCCGCTCTGGACGCTGACGCCCTGGCTCGTCGGCCTGTGCGCGATCCCGCTGCTCGTCCTCATCGGGCTGCGGGCGGCGGGCGCGCCGCGCTCGGCCTATCGGGCGCTCCTGCGTGCCCCGCTGCTCGTCCTCAGCAAGCCACTGGGCGCCGCGAGGCTCCTGCGGTTCCGCGGCGACACGTGGGTGCGGACCGAGCGGGGGTCGCCGCCGTCGCAGGTGGAGGGCGACGTGTGAGGGTCCTGATCGTGTCGGCGCAGTTCCCCTACCCGCCCAGGTCGGGGTTCGCGATGCGCGTGTTCCACCTCGCTCGCCGGCTGGCCGAGCGGCACGAGGTCACGCTGCTCAGCTACGCGACGACTGAGGAGGCCGCCGCGGGGGACGGGCTGGCCGGACCCGTTCGCGTCGTGACCGTTGCCCGCGACGGCGCGTCCGTCCGCGACAAGCGCGTCGCTCAGGCGCTGTCGCTTGCGTCTCCGCGGCCCTTCAGCTGCCGCTCCGTCGACTCGCCCGCGATGCAGCGAGCCATCGACGAGCTGTGCTCCCGTGAGCGGTTCGACGTGATCCAGCTCGAGACCAGCCTGCTCTGCACCTTCAGGTTCCCGAGTGCAGCACGACTCGTGCTCGATGAGCACAACATCGAGTACGAGGTCCTGCGGCGGACGGCGGACGGCGAGCGGTCCGTGACCCGGCGGCTGTTCAACCGTCTGGAGGCGACGCGGTACCGCCGGTTCGAGCAGCGGTGCTGGTCCCGGGTCGACGCCTGCATGGTCACCTCCGACCGCGAGCTTCCGATCGTGCACAGGTACGCAGGGCAGATCCCGGTCGGCGTCGTCCCCAACGGGGTGGACATCGAGCACTTCAAGCCCGGCGCCGGAGACTCCCGCGCGCGGACCGTCGTGTTCAACGGCATCCTCACCTACCGACCCAACGTGGACGCCGCTGAGCACCTGGTCGACGAGATCTGGCCGCTCGTCCTCCGGCGTCACCCGGATGCGCGGCTGACCCTGGTCGGCCGTGCGTCGGAGGAGGACCGCAGGCGACTCACCCGTCCCGGCGTCGAGGTCACGGGAGAGGTGCCCGACGTCCGACCGTATCTCCGCGAGGCGGCCGTTGTGGTCGTCCCGGTGAGGATCGGCGGGGGCACCCGACTGAAGGTAGTCGAGGGGCTTGCGCTCGGCAAGGCGATGGTCTCGACGTCGCTCGGCTGCGAGGGCATCGACGTCCGCGACGGCGAGCATCTCCTCATCGCGGACGGGGCGGAGCGCTTCGCCTCCGAGGTGATCGGGCTGTTCGACGATCCGGCGAAGGGCGAGGAGCTCGGTCGCGCCGGCCGGGCCCTCGTGGAGCGCGCGTACTCCTGGGACCTCATCGGCCGGCGGATGGAGACCGTCTATGCCGAGATGCTCCTCAGGACACCGCGTGAGCGGCCTCGCCGTCGCTCCTGGCTGGCGTCCGGCCTGCCGGCCGGCGGCAAGAGCTGAGCTCGGGCACCCCAAGCCAATGGCAGCGCCGGTCTACCCGCTGTGGGTGGGGGCGACCCGGCGGCGCAGCCGGGCCTGCAGTCGCGGCGCGAAGCGCGCGAGGCGCCGGCGGATCTGCTCGACCTCCTCCGGCGTCGCCAGGCGCAGGACCTTTGCAACGACCACGAAGGCCAGCACACCGGCCGCGGCCGACGGGATGGTGCCCACGCCATGCGCGGCGTAGCTGACCCCCCACATCGCCACCGACGCCACGGCGCTCACGGCGAAGCGCCGCAGCGCCCGTAGCCCGACGACACCGCGGCCCGCCAGGCAGAACCCCGCGCCCACGATGACGATCTCGGTGAGCAGGAGGCTCACCGCGGCGCCGATCGCGCCGTTGTCGAACCGCGACTGGGCCTGCGGGATCAGGACGAGGTTGATTGCGGGGTTCACCACGGTCGCGCCCAGCATGACCCAGGTCCACACGAACTGGCGTCGGGCCGCGATCAGAACCTGGCTGAGCATGATGTTGAGGTACATGGGCGGGATGCAGAGTCCCAGGATGACCATGACGGGCACCGCGCCGGCGTAGGCGGGACCGTAGATGCGGTCGATCGCGGGCTCGGCGATCACAGCGATCCCCGCGGCGATCGGCAGGCCGACGACGAGGACGATCTCGATCGGCGCCCGCGCCGCGCGCTGCAGCTCGGGCGCCGAGCGCTCGAAGACCGACACGAGCCGCGGGAGCCACGCGGTCGAGATGAGCACGGGTACCACCATGAGCGTCTGGAACAGCTTGGTGCTCACGCCGTACCAGCCGACGATCGTCGCCGACGTCATCACCGAGAGCATCGCCGAGTCGATCCACAGGTAGAGCATGAAGAAGACGCCAAAGGCCCAGTACGCCATGCTCTCGCGTGCCATGTGAGCGAGCTGCCGAGCGGTCGAGCTCCATCGCACGCGGATGTGTCGGCGCAGCCAACGGATGTCGAGCGCGAGCACGACGGCCGCCATGACGAGCCAGCAACCGGTGAAGCCGACGGCACCGAAGCCCGCCACGGCGAGCGCGATGCCAAGCAGGCCCTGGACCGACTTGTTGATGACGTCCGAGTAGGCCAGGTACTTCATCCGCTCGATCGCTTGGAAGCCGGCCTGCATGGGCTCGGCCAGCAGCGTGAAGACGGTCGCCCCTCCGGCGAGGTACAGCGCGAGCGTCCCGTCGTGCCCGTAGTCGGCGAAGTGGGCCCAGACCGCGACGGCGAGCATGAACAGCGGCGCCAGCAGCAGCCGCAGCAGGAGCCCGGTGCCGATCAGCTCCCCGGCCCGGTCGGGCGTCACGACGATCGCGCGCACCAGGTAGGTCCTGGTGCCGAAGCCGAGCACGGTGGCCAGCATGCCGGTGACCGCCCAGGCGGCGACGATGAGCCCCATCCCGGCCGGCCCGAGCAGCCGAGGGACCACGAGGGTCCAGGCCAGGGTCATCGTCCAGGTCACGAGCTGGCCGCTGGCCATGGCGGCGATGTTCCGGGCGATGCTCGCCGGTGCTGTCGTCGTCTGATCGGACATGGACGAGCTCAGTCGAACAGCGGGAACCGCCCGTCGAGGACGTAGGCCGTCGCTGTGTCGTCCCGCGCGGCGACCGCCTTCGCGGGAACCCCTGCGACGACCGTCAGCGGCGGCACGCTGCGCGTGACCACCGCTCCCGCGGCGACCACGCTGCCGCGCCCGAGCATGACGCCGGGCATGATCATCGCCCGGGTCCCGATCCAGACGTGGTCTTCGACGACCACCGGCCGCACCTCGACGCGGAACATCGGGTCGTTGACGCCGTGTGACGCCGTCAGGATCGTCACCTCCGGCGAGATGCTGACGTTGTCGCCGATGTGCAGCGACCCGCGAACGTCCAGGCGGCAGTTGCGGTTCACGCGCGTGTTGCGCCCGAGAGCGAACCCCCCGCGTCGGACCTGGCCGGGACCGTAGAACCACAGGTGGCAGCCGAGGTGGATCCCGGCGCCCGCGCCGATCCGCGCCCCGAGCACCCGCTGGTACCACAGCCGGCGCACGGTGAAGCTGGGCAGGGCGCTGATCACGTGGTTGGTCAGGTACTGGAGGACCCGGACGGTGATGAGCTTCAGCCCGCCGCCGTCGCCGGCGGTTTCGAGCTCCGCCGGCGCCCGCACGGGCAGTTCCCCGATCACACCCTGACTCCTGCCGGCACCGCCCGCGGCGCCGGCGCCCGTGGCGCCGAGCGCGCGTCGCCGCGACGAGCCAGCCGGCGACCGGCTTCGGCCAGGCCCAACACGCCGCCGGTCACGATCGCGATCCGATAGAAGAAGAAGCCCTGGTCGGTCGCGCCCTCGAGGGCGTAGGCGACGAGCAGGCCGGCGAGGACTGCGCCGACCGCGGCGATCTCTCGATCGGCCGACCGCGCCAACCGGCACCCGGTGATGACACCCGTCCCGATCAGGGCCCACATCGCGACGCCGCCGAGCAGGCCCATCCGCATCAGGACGTAGAGCACCCCGTTGTGCGGAACGTAGGTGATCAGCGGATCGATGCCGCTGATGTCCACGATCGGGAGGGCGTAGTCGATCGGCACGCCGAACCCGCGCCCGACGAGACCCGCCTGCTCGATGTTGTACTTGAGGTTCTCGTTCTCCTGCTCCCGGTACAGGTCCGAGGAGGCATCTCGCGGGTCGGGGGCGACCATGGAGTGCAGCGCGCGCGCCGGCTGCGCGAGTCCGCCGGTCTTGTTCCAGTAGGCGGGGAGGTACACGGCGCAGATCGCGAGCGCCGCAAGCGCCGTCCATCCGAGGACCCGCCTGCGCGAGGGCAGCGAGCGATATCCGACCGCCGCGAGCGTGATCAGGCCGCCGCCGAGGATGAGCCACGCCGCCCGCCGGTTGTTGACCAGATCGGCCGCGATGACGACCGGGAGCATCCATGTGGCGGTACGGACGAGTCGGCCCTCGACCCCGTACAGCCGCAGGGCGGCCACGAGGAGGATGAACAGGGTGAACGTGTAGGCCTCCTCGTGACCGAGCACGGCCTCGGGGCGAGGGTTAAGGTGGCGGATCTGCACGAAGATGAAGAGCCCTTGCAGGGCCTTCAGGCCGATGACGATCACGAGCGTCCAGAGCGCTGCACGCAAGGCGGCCCTGCTGCGAATCAGCAGCGCGGTCAACAAGTACGCCGACGCCAGGTAGACGAACGGCCGCGCCTCCATGAACGCGACCCGCATGTCGCCGTGTCCGGCGACGCCGACCGCGATCCCGAGGATCACCATGCAGAGCAGCGCCACGATGGCGACGCTCACGTGCGAGCGAGGACGCCAGCGAGGCCCCCAGTCAAGGCTCCTGAGGAGGTAGAGGACGAAGGCGCCGGCCACGAGCAGGTCCACCGGCTGCATGTGCAGCGAGCCGATGCCACGGAACAGCGGTATGGCCGACGTGACCGGGATGTGCGCCGTCAGCACCACCTCGCCGGCTCCCGGCTGGTCGACGCCCGTGGATGCGACCCCCTGTCCGACCTGCTCGATCAACAGCGCGGCCGCGATCAGGACCAGCGGGGTGATCTGCGGGCGCCTCCACATCGCCACGGGGACCAGCAGGATCGCGAGCCCGACGATGTTCACCGCCTGGCCCGTGGCGGCGAGCTGGCCCGCCATCCAGCCGACCAGCGCCCCGGCCAGAGCCAGCGAGACGACGAGCCGGACCCTGCGCGCCATCCCCCGCGGCGGCGTGGGGATCGCCGCAAGGCCGACGGACGTCAATGCAGGGCCCCGTAGCCGGCGAACACCATGATCAGCACCGCGGCCGTGGCGAGGACGGCCGTGCGGCCGGCGTTGCGCCACGTCATCCGGCTCGTCCCCAGCGCCACGTACGCGATCAGCAGTGCGAAGCCCCACTGCGTCATGGGTGCTCGCGGGGGTCACGGTCGGACTCTGGTGCGACGAGGAGCGCACCAGTCCCCGCCGATACCCAGGCGAC
>Ga0081539_10002854_pt1 | contig 22994 bp, 22 predicted proteins | sample TabmetS4T2R2_FD_71023 | JGI IMG/M metagenome (GOLD analysis project Ga0081539, IMG submission 71023) | Tabebuia heterophylla rhizosphere microbial communities from the University of Puerto Rico - S4T2R2 | ecosystem: Host-associated > Plants > Roots > Rhizosphere ...
GCACGCAGTGATCGGGCCAGAGCACTTGATCGCCATAGGGGAGGCGCACCACCTCGAATGGCTTCTTGCCGGGATGGCTCGACGCGAACGAGATGTGGCCGGGCGTGTGCCAGTCCTGGGTCAGCACGACGTTCTCGAAAGCCTTGGCGAGACCGTTGATGACGGGGATGACCTTCTCGCCGTCTTTCACTGCGAGGCTGCCGCCCGGGAGAAAGCAGTTCTGGACGTCAACGACGACCAGAGCGGAGGCCGCGTCCGGCTTGATCTTGTCCGCCGCAAGAGCCGATGGCTGCAACCATCCGCTCGCCAAAACACCCGCCAATCCGAAGACCGTCTGACGCCGATCGAGATGAGAATCGAAATGAGACATTGGCCATGCTCCCTGATGTGCTGCATTGAGGCCTTTCACGACATCAAAGCCACTCGTCCGGAAGCTGTAAAGCCTTAAGCGCGGTGCTCGGCGGCGACCGATGTTGCATCCGCGCGCGCGTCACCACCCTCCGCGTGCAACGCGGCGCGCATATCGATCACGGCGCGGCGCAGCCAGGTCTTGATGGTATTCACCGGCGCGCCGAAGCGCGCGGCGAGCTGCTCGCGGCTCTGGCCCTGAATGTAGGCGGCGACCACGAGCTTGCGCTTGATCGGGTCGAGCGTCTCGATCGCGCGCCGCAGCCGCCGCACATCATCGCTCGCCTCGACTTCGTCGAGCGGATTGCGTCCGTTGAACGGGATGACCTGCAGCACGGCGTCGTCGTCGGCGATGGCGGCGGGCGCGCGCTTCACATCGATGGCGAGATTGCGCACGATCGTCGCCATCCAGGTGAGGGCGGTGCCGCGCGCGGGATCGAAGCGGGCAGCGCTGCGCCAGATCCGGATGTAAGCTTCCTGCAGGACGTCCTCGGCGAGGTCACGCCGGCGCAGCACCGTGAGCGCGATTCCGAACAGCTTGCGCTTGGTAAGATCGTAGAGTGTCGCGAAGGCGGCCTGGTCCTGGGCGGCGATTGCGGCGAGCAGGCGATTGAGGGTCTCGGGACAGGGCGCTGTACGGGCGGACGCACGGCTCATGACGGCAGCTCCCCCAGGATTCTGGGCCTCGTTTTGAGGCCTTCAGAACGCGTTAGCGCCTTAAAGTCAGCACCATAAACTTGATGTCACTAAGACTGACATTAGTGCGCTCGGACTGTCAATAACACGACCCGCGGTCACGAGATTGTGAAGTGCCGAGCCGGGGACCAACTTCATGCCGCGGCCGCGATCTTGGCTTTGGCCTTGGTGGCCTCGACGATCAGGGCGATGGCGTCCGCTGCGATCTTGCCGCCCTCGGCGCCGCCGACGCCGCAATAGTCGCGCAGATGCGACCAGGTCGACGCGCTCGACAGCACGTGGGTCGTGAGCACGACCGTCTTGATCTGATCTTCGGGCAGGCCCGCGAGCAGCCCCGCATAGGCGCGCCTGAGCATGTCGAGGCGGATTTCCGCCGGCCGCTTGCGCACATCGACGCCTTCCGGCGCCGAGATGATCGCGCGCACAATGCCTTCATTGGCGTCGAAGTTCTCATAGGCTGCGCGGGTCAATTCGAGGATCTGCTCGAGTGTCTCCACCTGCTGGGTCTGGCCGCGAATGAAGGCGCGCAGCGCACGCCGCCAGGAGGCATTGAGCAGATCCTCGCGCGTCGCAAAGTGGCGATAGATCGTGCGCTCGGTGACATCGGCTTCGCGCGCGACCGCCGCGATCGTGACCTCGGAGACCGGGGCGCGGCGCAGGATGGCGTCGACGGCGTTCAGGATCAGATCACGCGTCTGCTCCTTCTGCCGGTTGCGCAGCGGACTGTGGTAGCGGGACTTGGGTTCATCATTCATGTCACGATATATGACATGAATTGGTGCGTTTGGCCAGTGCCAACTGTCCCCGCCGCCGGGGCACTAGGCGGCGGCGGTCTCGGCTTGCGCCTCGACGGCGGCTTTCGCGCGCTGCGGCACCAGGCGCTCGCTGCCGAGCGCTTCCTTCACGCCCGAGCCGCCGGCTTCGTGGTACTCGGCGTCCTCGTTGACGTTCCAGATGTCGTAGACGCGCTCGCCGGCCAGGATGTTCTTCGCCGTCAGCATGGCGGTCATCATGGCGTGGTCCTGGTTGTTGTATTTGTGCATGCCATTGCGCCCGACCATGTGCAGCGTTGGATAGAGGCCCTCGAGATCGCGCCGGATCGTCGCGACGTTCTCGCGATACTCCTCGTCATAGACCGGGTAGGCCTTGGGCTGGCGCACCACGCAGGCGTCGGTCACGTCGCTTTCCGTCACCAGACCGATCTTGGCGATCTCGCGCTTGGCGAGCGCGATCAGGTCGCTGTCCGGCGCGTCCCAGAGATTGTCGCCCTCGAAGCAGAAATATTCGAGACCGAGGCAGCTCATGCCCGGCTGCACCAGCTCGGGTGACCAGGAGCGGAAGTTCTGCACCCGACCGACTTTCACCGAAGGATCGTGGATGTAGACCCAGTTGTCGGGGAACAGGTCAGGCTTCTTGACGACCAAGGCGACGGTGAGGAAGTCGCGATAGCGCAACGCGCGCGCGTGCAGGCGCGAGATCGGCGTCGGCGTGATCTTCTCGACGAGCTCGCGCACCGGCGCCGAGCTCACCACGTGGTTCGCCGTATAGGTCTCGCGCGATCCATCCGCGCAGGCGACCTCGATGGTCCACAGCTTGCTGACATGGTCATAGCCCATGCGCTGGAATTCGCGGCCTTTCAGCACTTTGCCGCCGCGCTTTTGAATCTTGCGCGCCGCCGCCTCCCACATCATGCCGGGGCCCTTGCGCGGATACTGGAAGCTCTCGATCAGCGTCTTGACCACTGGCCCGCCGGCCTTCGGCGCGCGCTGCGGCAGCAGCGCTTTCTTCAGCGCGTTCATCACCGCGACGCCGAGATCGAGGCCCTTGATGCGTTGCGCGGCCCAGTCGGCGGAAATCTCATCGCACGACATGCCCCACACTTTTTCGGTGTAGGTCTTGAAGAAGATCGAGAACAGCTTCTCGCCGAACTGGTTGCGCACCCATTCGTGGAAGTTCGCCGGATCCTTGATCGGGAATGCTTTGGCGTAGGCGAATGACAGCATGCACGCCGCGCTGGTGAACAGCCCGAGATTGGCGAGCGCCTCGAAGGCGCTCAAGGGGTACGAATAGTACTTGCCGCCATAATAGATGCGCGACAGGCGCGGCCGTTCGATGAAGTCGTCGGGCAGGATCTCGTGCCAGAGATCGACGACCTCCTTCGCCTTGGAGAAGAAGCGATGCCCGCCGATGTCGAACATGAACCCGTTGTATTCGACGGTGCGGCTGATGCCGCCCACATAGACGGGATCCTTCTCGATCACGATGACCGAAGGGTTTTCCTTGGTCAGGCAATAGGCGGCGGTGAGGCCGGCCGGGCCTGCACCGATCACGAAGACGTCGGCGTGCGATGCTGTGCTTGTCATTGAGCCTGTCATGGGATCTTTCTGGGAGCGAACGCGAACAGACGATGGCCGTTGTAGGCAACGAGCGCGGCGGCAGCGGAGCCGATCAGCAGCGCGACCTGCGGCATCGCGCCGAGCACGGTGAGCACGAGCGCGGCGAAGGCCGCATAGCTGGTGCCTTGCGCGGTCGCGGTGACGAGCGCGTAGCGCATCGCCTCTTCGCCGGGATGGCGGCCGGACTGATCGAAAGTGAGCGCGCGATTGAGCCGCCAGGTGACGATGGTCGCGATCGCGATCGAGACGAGGCGCATCAGCAGCGGCCGCGGCGCATACCCGATCAGGATCGTGAACACGCTGAAATCGGTGATGAGCCCGAGCGAGCCGACGCCGATGAAGCGCAGCGGGCGCGGCAGGCGCTCCACGAGGGCACGAAACGGATCATGCGGGACGCGCGCGTCCAACTCGGCATTGCCGATACTCATACGCAAACTCTGCTCAACACCCGTTAGGCGGGCTCTGACGTCCCTCGGGCTCAAGGTCTGGCAGGATTTCGTTAATTTGGCGCTTATCGGACGCGTGAAAACTGCGGAATCTGCGCGTTTCGGCGCGCTTATTAAGCGAAACGCAACGCTGTTCCGCGAAACAGGCGCGTGATGTCAGCGCCCGCACCTCAGCCGCCTTTCTGGCTTCTCATCGGCCTCGCCTGGGCGCTGGTGGTGCTGCAGCTCATTGCCCAGCACTGGGCCGAGACCGCGCAGACATTGGTCGACACGGACGACGCGATGCGGCTCGCGCAGCTGCGGGACTGGCTCGGCGGGCAGGGCTGGTACGATCTGCATCAATGGCGCGTCGTGCCCGGATACGAATCGCACTGGTCGCGCCTGATCGATGCCGCCCTTGCCGGCACGTTGTGGCTGTTCGGCCTGTTCGTCGACCCTGCGCTCGCCGAGCGGCTGATGCGCACCAGCTGGCCGATGCTGTGGCTGCTGCCGACGATCGCAGGTATCGCGGCGATCGCCTGGCGCATCGCGGGCCGCGAGGCCGCGCTGGTGGCGCTGTTGCTCGCCCTCGTCGGCCTGCCGGCGTTTCACCAGTTTCGCCCGGGCCGCATCGATCATCACAATGTCCAGATCGCGCTCTCGGTGCTCACCGTCGCCGCCACGGTCTGGTCCGATCGGGTGCGCTGGGCTGCGCTTGCGGCCGGGGCGCTGACCGGGCTCGCGCTCGGCATTGGGCTCGAATGCCTGCCGTACCTGCTGGTCTGTGCTGTCGCCTTCGCGTTGCGCTATGTGTTCGACCGCGCCGGCGCGCCCGCGGCCATGGACTATGGGCTTGCGCTCGCGGCGACCTCCCTCGCGGCGTTCTTGGTGGTCGTCGGTCCGGCCCATTGGAGCCGCGCGGTCTGCGACGCCATTGCGATCAACTGGATTGCGCTCGTCGGCACCGGAGGGCTCGGCCTCGCGGCGGTGGCCTACATCGCAAGCCCCAGCCGCACGCTGCGCCTCCTCGCCGTGCTCACGGTCGGCGCCGCGGCCGGCGCGGTCTTCCTCAGTCTCGAGCCGCGTTGCCTGAAGGGCCCCTATGCCATGATGGACGGCGATGTCTGGGCCATGTGGCTGTCGCATGTGCGCGAAATGCAGCCGCTCGTGCTGCTGACCCTAAAAAGCCCGGTCACCGGCGCTGCGGTCGCGATCTTTCCCTTGCTTGCGGTCGTGGCGGCGTTCTTGTTGCTGCGTGACAGCACCGCGCGGCGCGACTTCGGCACCCTGGCGGCGGCTGGCGCTGTTGCAATCGCCTTCCTGACGATGCTCGCCGCGGTCAAAGCCTATTCCTATGCGACCTGGCTCGGCATGCCGCTGGTTGCGGCCTTCGCGTTGCGGATGTTCGCGGTGCTGCGGCTCCATTCCGTCGTGCCGCGCTTTGCGGTCTCGCTGCTGCTGACCCCCGCGGTGCTCTCGGTCGGCACCATCGGCATCGCGCGCGCCGCGGGGTTCAACGATCGCCTCGCGGCCGAGCGTCCAGCACACGATGCCTGCCTCGACAACGCGAGCTATGCCGCGATGGCCCGATTGCCCGCCGGCGTGATCGTCTCCGACCCCGACTACGGCCCGTTCTTGCTGGCGCTGACGCCGCACAAGGTCGTGGCGGCGCCCTACCACCGGCTCTCCGCCGGGATTCGCGCGGTTCATGAGATTTTCGCCGCCTCTCCGGAGGCGGCGCGGCGTCGCCTCGCCGCGTCCGGCGCGACCTATGTGGCGCTGTGCGGCACGCGTTCACCGAGCGGGCTCGCCAAGGACGCCCTCGATGCGAGCCTGTGGGGCCGGTTGCAGGCGCGCGACATTCCCGACTGGCTCGCGCCGGTTGCGGCCGATAACACCCCGTTTACGCTCTATCGTGTGAAGTCGTGATGCCGGTCGCGCACCGATCGGGGCCAATCGATCTTTCGCGATGGCGGAACCGGGTGGCGATGCTCCCAATCGGTCTGTCCGCTAACCGGCTTACTCTCCTCGCAATTTCGTGATCAAAGCGCTTGCGTGCATAAACGCCCCTCCTATATGAGCCTTTGAACGCCGCCCGGGGGCGGCGCCGTCAGTTAATGGGGATCGGAGCGGGGCGGTCCTGCGGGTTTTGGACCCGTCTGACCCCTCCTAATCGGGCGCTAACTTCGAGGCCCGGCCGATCTGCCGGAAAGAGAGGACAGACATGGCTAAGGTCATCGGCATCGACCTCGGCACCACCAACTCCTGCGTCGCCGTCATGGAAGGCGCGACGCCCAAAGTCATCGAGAACGCCGAGGGTGCGCGCACCACACCCTCGATCGTCGCATTCACCGACGACGGCGAACGTCTCGTCGGCCAGCCGGCCAAGCGCCAGGCGGTCACCAATCCGGAAAAGACCATCTTCGCGGTCAAGCGCCTGATCGGCCGGCGCTACGACGATCCGATGGTCGAGAAGGACAAGAAGCTCGTTCCTTACAAGATCACCAAGGCGAGCAACGGCGACGCCTGGGTCGAGATCGACGGGAAGTCCTATTCGCCCTCGCAGATCTCCGCCTTCACGCTGCAGAAGATGAAGGAGACTGCCGAGGCCTATCTCGGACAGAAGGTCGAGCAGGCCGTGATCACGGTGCCGGCCTACTTCAACGACGCCCAGCGCCAGGCCACCAAGGACGCCGGCAAGATTGCCGGGCTCGAGGTGCTGCGCATCATCAACGAGCCGACCGCGGCAGCGCTCGCCTACGGCCTCGACAAGAAGAAGACCGGCACGATCGCAGTCTACGACCTCGGCGGCGGCACGTTCGATATTTCGATTCTCGAGATCGGCGACGGCGTGTTCGAGGTGAAGTCCACGAACGGTGACACGTTCCTGGGCGGTGAAGACTTCGACATGCGGCTCGTCAACTATCTGGCCGACGAGTTCCAGAAGGAGCAGGGCATCGACCTGCGCCGCGACAAGCTCGCGCTGCAGCGGCTGAAGGAAGCGGCCGAGAAGGCGAAGATCGAGCTCTCCTCGACCACGCAGACCGAAATCAACCTGCCGTTCATCACGGCGGATGCCTCGGGTCCGAAGCATCTGACCTTGAAGCTCACGCGCGCAAAGTTCGAAGCGCTGGTGGATGACCTGATCCAGCAGACGGTCGAGCCGTGCCGCAAGGCGCTCAAGGATGCCGGGATCTCGGCCGGCGAAATCAACGAGGTGGTCCTGGTCGGCGGCATGACGCGCATGCCGAAGGTCCAGGAAGTCGTGAAGCAGTTCTTCGGCAAGGAGCCGCACAAGGGCGTCAACCCCGACGAGGTGGTGGCGATCGGCGCGGCGGTGCAGGCCGGCGTGCTGCAGGGCGACGTCAAGGACGTGCTGCTGCTCGACGTCACGCCGCTCTCGCTCGGCATCGAGACGCTCGGCGGCGTGTTCACGCGCCTGATCGACCGCAACACCACGATCCCGACCAAGAAGAGCCAGGTGTTCTCGACCGCGGAGGACAACCAGACCGCGGTGACGATCCGCGTGTTCCAGGGCGAGCGCGAGATGGCGGCCGACAACAAGCTGCTCGGCCAGTTCGATCTCGTCGGCATTCCGCCGGCGCCGCGCGGCGTGCCGCAGGTCGAGGTCACGTTCGACATCGACGCGAACGGCATCGTCAACGTGTCGGCGCGCGACAAGGGCACCGGCAAGGAGCAGCAGATCCGCATCCAGGCGTCGGGCGGTCTGTCCGATGCCGACATCGAGAAGATGGTGAAGGATGCCGAGGCGCATGCCGCGGACGACAAGAAGCGCAAGGAGCAGGTCGAGGCGAAGAACCACGCCGAGGCGCTGATCCACTCGACCGAGAAGTCGCTCGCCGAGCATGGCTCGAAGGTCGGCGAGACTGAGCGCCGCGCGATCGAGGACGCGATCGCCTCGCTGCGTGAAGCCGTGAAGGGCGACAATCCCGAGGAGATCAAGGCCAAGACCAATACGTTGGGGCAGGCCGCGATGAAGCTCGGCGAGGCAATGTATGCGCAGGCGCAGAAGGATCAGGCCCCGGGCGGCCCCGGCGGCAATGCCGGTGCGTCCGGTGCGCCGAAGGATGATGTCGTCGATGCGGAGTTCACCGAGGTCGACGACGACAAGAAGAAGTCGGCTTGATCCGGAGCCGCATATGGCCCTCATCGCGCGGACGCCCAAGGGGAGACTTGAGGGCATCTCGACCGATGAGGGTCGTTGTTATGGTTTGATCTGATACAAAGCCTCGTCCTTGTCGTAAGGACGAGGCTGTTTGTTGCGGGCGATGCAAGAGACGATGACCAAGCGCGATTATTACGAGGTGCTGGAGGTCACGCGCACCGCGAGCGCCGGAGAGCTCAAGTCCGCCTATCGCAAGCTTGCGATGAAATGGCACCCGGATCGCAATCCGGGCGACAAGGACTGCGAGCACCGCTTCAAGGAAATCAACGAGGCCTATGACTGCCTCAAGGACGAGCAGAAGCGCGCGGCTTACGATCGCTTCGGCCATGCGGCGTTCGAGCAGGGCGGCATGGGCGCGGGGCCGGGCTTTGGCGCGGACTTCGCCTCGACCTTCTCGGACATCTTCGAGGATCTGTTCAGCGGCGGCCGGCGCGGCCGCGGCGGGCGCGAGCGCGGCGCGGATCTGCGCTACAACATGGAGATCACGCTCGAGGAAGCCTTCGCGGGCAAGACCGCGCAAGTGCGCATCCCGACCTCGGTCACCTGCGAGGCGTGCTCCGGCTCCGGTGCGAAAGCCGGCTCGAAACCGAAGACCTGTCCGACCTGTGGCGGCGCCGGAAGGGTGCGGCATCAGCAGGGCTTCTTCACGCTCGAGCGCACCTGCGTCTCCTGTCAGGGCCGCGGCCAGGTGATCGACAATCCGTGTCCGACTTGCGCCGGCTCCGGCCGCGTCACGCGCGAGCGCACGCTCTCGGTCAACGTTCCGCCCGGCGTCGAGGACGGCACGCGCATTCGCCTCGCCGGCGAAGGCGAGGCCGGCGTGCGCGGTGGACCGAACGGCGACCTCTACATCTTCCTTTCGATCTCGCCGCATCCGTTCTTCCAGCGCGACGGCGCCGACCTGCATTGCCGCGTGCCGATCTCGATGGTCGCGGCGGCGCTCGGCGGCAGCTTCGATGTCCCGACCATCGATGGCGGCCAGACCAAGGTGAAGGTGCCGGAAGGGACGCAATCCGGCCGGCGTTTCCGCCTCGGCGGCAAGGGCATGCCGGTGCTGCGCGCGCGCGAGCGCGGCGACATGTATGTGCAGGTGCTGGTCGAGACGCCGCAGAAGCTCACCAAGCGGCAGAAGGAATTGCTGCAGGAATTCGACAAGCACTCGTCGACCGAGACTCAGCCCGAAACAACCGGATTCTTCTCCAAAGTGAAGGATTTCCTCGGAGGTCTTGGCAACCAGCAAGATTCTGCTTGATGGATTCTTGACTCAATTCGTGGCTTGACCCTCACGCCTGCGAGCGTTAGGCCTATGTTACAAAACTGCCATAATCCAATCCGGTTGCGTTCCCCGATGCCCATGCAGGCCCTCGAGCAGTTCGAAAGGCGCTACCGGCTTTTCGAGCAAATCATCGGGAAGAACATCGACAGGCGTGTGCGCCTGATCGAGCAGCAATTCGAGGAAAAGGTCGAGCGTCCGTTCCGCCTGATCGAGCAACGCATCAGCCGCAACATCGAGACGCGCCTGCGCCGCTTCGAGGAGAAGAACGGCGTTCGTCTCAACGACGAGGTGCGCTTCATCCGCTCCTGGATCGAGAAGCCGCTGACCGTCGGCGCGGTGACGCCCTCGAGCAAGCAACTCGCCCGCACGATGGCGCGCTATGTCAATCCGAACGGCGATGGGCCGGTGATCGAGCTCGGCCCCGGCACCGGTCCGGTGACCGAGGCGCTGGTCGATCACGGCGTCGATCCGAAGCGCCTGGTGCTGCTCGAATTTAATCCGCAGTTTTGCCAGCTGCTCGGGCAGCGTTTTCCCGACGCCACGATTGTGCATGCGGACGCCTATCGCTTGCGCGAGTCGCTCGGCAGCCTGACGCGCCACGAGGCGGCGGCGGTGGTCTCCGGCCTTCCGTTGATGACCAAGCCGCTGCGCACGCGCCTGCGGTTGCTGCGCGAGGCGCTCGCGTTGTTGCGGCCGAACGCGCCCTTCGTGCAATTCACCTATGCGGTGGTGCCGCCGATTCCGAAGCTGACCGGCGTCAAGGTCGAGGCTTCGGAGCGGATCTGGCGCAACATGCCGCCGGCGCGGGTATGGGTCTATCGGCAAAATTGACTGGCCGAAAAATTCGACTTGCCGAAATTGACTTGCGGAAATTTGACTCGGCGCTTCTGCTGCGGCATGCCGCTTCCTCACGTAAAGCATGATCCCGAAAAGTGGATACCGGTTTTCGGATAGGATCATGCGCCGCGAAAACACGAGGAATCGGTTTGCCGCTCGATCCACGTGACCGCCTGATCGTTGCGCTCGACCTGCCGTCGGTCAAAGACGCCGATGCCATGGTGACGCGCCTCGGCGACACTGTGACTTTCTACAAGGTCGGCTATCAGCTCGCCTTTGCGGGCGGCCTTTCCTTCGTCGACAGCCTGATCCGCGCCGGCAAGCGCGTGTTCCTCGACATGAAGCTGCACGACATCGAGAACACGGTGGCGAAAGGCGTCGAGAGCGTCGCCAAGACTGGCGTGACATTCCTGACAGTGCATGCCTATCCGCAGACCATGAAGGCCGCGGTGGCGGCGCGCAACGGATCGAATCTCAAGATCCTCGCCGTGACGGTGCTCACCTCCTACGACGACATCGATCTCGCCGAAGCCGGCTATGCGACCCATGTCGAGGCGCTGGTCGCGCGGCGCGCGCAGCAGGCGCAGGATCTCGGCATCGACGGCCTCGTCTGCTCGCCCGAGGAAGCCTCGCCATTGCGGCTCGTCGTCGGCAACGGCATGCTGTTCGTCACACCCGGCGTGCGCCCGGTCGGCTCCGATCCGGGCGACCAGAAGCGCGTCGCGACGCCCGCGCAGGCCATCAAGGCGGGCGCCGACTATCTGGTGGTCGGCCGGCCGATCACGGCGGCGGGCGATCCGAAAGCGGCGGCCGAGGCGATCGTTCGCGAAATCGCTGCCGCGAAGTGAGCAACGAGGGAAGCGTGATGCCGAAGGGTTATTGGATCGGGCGTGTCGATGTGCACAACGAGGAGGGCTACAAGCCCTACATGGCGAACAATCCGGCGATCTTCAAAAAATTCGGCGGCAAGTTCATCGTGCGCGGCGGTAAGTTCGAGGCAGCCGAGGGGACGTCGCGCGCGCGCAATGTGGTCGTCGAATTCCCCGACTACGCAACCGCGCTCGCCTGCTACAACTCGCCGGAATATCAGGCCAACATCAAGATCCGGCAGGCCCATTCCATCGGCGACATCGTGATCATCGAGGGCTATGACGGATAGCGCGTGATCTCGAGAAAGCCTGCCCCCGGGACTTGATCCAAGGGGAACACCGGGTTTCTGAAATGGATACGCGCTAGCACAAGATCCGCGACCGGGCTGACAAGGCTGGCTCACCTCGTTATACCCGCGCCAACCTAGTGTCCTGATTGGCCGGAGCTTTTCGATGCCAGACATGCGGCTGATAGTGGCCGGCGCCGGTGGGCGCATGGGGCGCACGCTGGTCAAGGCGATCAGCGAAACGCCGGGCGTGGTGCTCGCGGGCGCGACCGAAGGCGAAGGCTCGCCGTTGATCGGCCAGGACTCCGGCATGCTCGCCGGGATGCCGCCGAACCGCGTGCTGGTCACGAGCGACGTGCGCGCGCTGACGATGGCGGCGGACGCGATCCTCGACTTCACGGTTCCGGCCGCGACGGTGAAGCTGTCGGCGCTCGCAGCCGAGACGCATCTCGCGCACATCATCGGCACCACCGGCATGTCGGGCGCCGACGACGCGCTCGTCGCCGAGGCGGCGAAGAAGACCGCGATCGTCAAATCCGGAAATATGAGCCTTGGCGTCAATCTGCTCGCGGTGCTGACCAGGAAGGTTGCGCAGGCGCTCGATGAGGAATTCGACATCGAGATCGTCGAGATGCACCACAACAAGAAGGTCGATGCGCCGTCCGGCACCGCGCTGCTGTTCGGCGAGGCTGCGGCGCAGGGCCGCAAGGTCGATCTGAAGACGCATTCGGAGCACGGCCGCGACGGTCACACCGGCGCACGCAAGGTCGGCAGCATCGGGTTTGCGTCGCTGCGCGGCGGCACGGTCGCGGGCGACCACAGCGTGATCTTTGCCGGCGTCGACGAGCGGATCGAGCTGACCCACAAGGCGACCGACCGCATGATCTTCGCGCGCGGCGCGCTCAAGGCCGCGAAGTGGGCGCACGGCAGGCCACCCGGGCTTTATTCGATGCTGGATGTGCTGGGATTGAAGGACTGAACGACACGTCTCCCAGATATCCCGATCAATCACCACTCAGAGAACAGGACTTGCGAATGAACGACCGTCTTCTCGTGCTCGTGCGCCATGGCCAGAGCGAGTGGAATCTGAAAAACCTGTTCACCGGCTGGAAGGACGTCGACCTGACCGAGCAGGGTGTTGCCGAGGCGCATACGGCGGGACGCAAGCTGAAGGCGCAGGGGCTCAAGTTCGATTGCGCCTATACGTCAGCGCTGAAGCGCGCGCAGCGCACGCTCGATATCATTCTCGAGGAGATGGGCCAGCAGGCTCCGATCGTGCGCGATCAGGCGCTCAACGAGCGCGACTATGGGGATCTCGTCGGCTTGAACAAAGACGATGCGCGCAAGAAGTGGGGCGAGGAGCAGGTGCTGATCTGGCGCCGTTCCTACGACGTGCCGCCGCCTGGCGGCGAGAGCCTGAAGGACACGGTGGCGCGCGCGCTGCCGTATTTCGTGCAGGAGATCCTGCCGCGCGTGCTGCGCGGCGAGCGCACGCTGATCTCGGCGCATGGCAATTCGCTGCGCGCGCTGATCATGGTGCTGGAGCGCCTCACGCCGGATCAGATCCTGAAGCGCGAGCTCTCGACCGGCGTGCCGATCATCTATCACCTCAACGCGGACTCGACCGTTGCGTCGCAGCTTGATCTTGCGGCGTGAGTAACGACGTCGACATCCTCGTGCTCGATGCCGCCGCCGCGCAGGCCGCGATCGACGAGCTGAGCGAGGTGCTCGCCGATTGCGTCGAGGGCGGCGCATCGGTCAGCTTCATGTTGCCGTACAGCCGCGCGGATGCGGCAAAATTCTTCGAGAAGGTGATCGCTTCGGTCGCAGCCGGCGGCACGGTGCTGGTCGCGGCGAAACTCAACGGCCGCATCGTCGGCACCGTGCAGGTCGGGCTCGACATGCCGCCGAACCAGCCGCATCGCGGCGACATCAAGAAGCTGCTAGTGCATCGCTCAGCGCGTCGCTACGGCATCGGCGCCAAGCTGATGGCGCGCGCCGAGAGGGAAGCGAAGGCGCATGGCCGCAGCCTGCTGGTGCTCGATACCGCAGGCGATGAAGCCGAGCGGCTCTACGTGCGCACCGGCTGGCAGCGTGTCGGCCTGATCCCGGACTATGCGATGTGGCCGGGCGGCGGTTTCTGCGACACGACGTTTTTCTGGAAGAAGATTTGAGGAGGGTGCGGCGAACTCAGCCTGTTCCCCTCCCCCTTGCGGGAAGGGGTTAGGGGTGGGGGTCGCAGTTATTTCTCGCTGGCGATGCCCAACGCACGACCCCCCTCCCTAACCCTCCCCCTCAAGGGGGGAGGGAACGCGCCGAGTGTGTGGAGAGTCTTCACGCCGCCGCGACTTGCCCGGCTTCCCAGCCGAGCATGGCGCGCTTGCGCGTCAGCCCCCAGTGATAGCCGGTGATGTCGCCGGAGCGGCCGAGCACGCGATGGCACGGCACTACGAACGAGAGCGGGTTCTTGCCGACGGCGGCGCCGACGGCGCGTGCGGCCTTCGGGCGGCCGATCTTGTTCGCGATGTCCGAATAGGTCGAGCACTTGCCCATCGGGATGCCGAGCAAGGTCTCCCACACCCGCACCTCGAAATCGGTGCCGATCATCACGATGCGCAGCGGGCGGTCCGGCCGCCACATCCGGTTGTCGAAGATGCGCGCCGCGAGCGGTGTCGTGAGCGACCGGTCTTCCACATAGGTCGCCTTCGGCCAGCGCGAGCGCATGTCGTCGAGCATTGACGTCTCCTCGCCCGGATCGCCGAAGGCGAGGCCGGCAAGGCCGCGCGGCGTCGCCATGACGAGTGCTACGCCGAATGGCGAGGGATGGAACCCGTACGAGATCGTCAGACCTTCGCCGCCGGATTTCCATTCGCCCGGCGACATCGCCTCGTGGGTGACGAAGAGATCATGCAGACGGCCGGGGCCGGAGAGGCCGACCTCGTAGCTCGCGTCGAGCACGCTGACGGAATCGCGCAACAGCTTGCGCGCATTGTCGAGCGTGATGGCTTGCAGGAACGCCTTCGGCGTCAGTCCGGCCCAGCGGCGGAACAAATGATGCAGCTCATCGGGCGTGACGCCGACGGCATGCGCGATCTGCTCGATTTCGGGCTGCGCGCGCCAGCGCTCGGAAATATAGGCGATCGCGCGACGCACGATCGCGTAGTCGTCATTGGCGGCCGCAAGCGGCGCCAGATCGGGCAGGCGGTCGGGGGACAGCATGGCGGTCTCCGGGGTTTTGCTCATCTTGCCTGCTACTTAAGTCTGTACGGTACGGCCAACCACCCGTTTTCTGGGCAGATCATAATCCTGCCTCTCCGATAAGCCACTGCAACTGCGTGGCAAACGGGGGCGCTCATGTTGGCACGGCAAATTGCGATCGGTCTCGGGATTGCGGTTATTTTTCCGCTGCTTGTCTACTCCGGCGTGAGGACATTTTATCCGCCGCCGGTGTCAGTTGTCGTTGCGGAACGGGCCGATAGCCAGAGCGCCAAAGAGCGACAAGCCTTCGAGCAAAAGCGACGCGATCAGGAGCGCGACTACGCGGCAAAAAACCAGGCTTTCGCCCGCGTCCTGGCCCTTGTCGCCGCACCGCTCGGCATCGCGGCCATTCTGGGCGGTGCCTATCTGGCCAATATCCCAATCGGCACCGGCCTCATTCTCGGCGGCGTCGCCACGGTCGCGCATGGCTATTGGGGGTACTGGAACTACGCGGAGGATTGGGTTCGCTTCGTATCGCTCCTCGTCGCCCTCGCGGTTCTCGTGTTCGTTGGCTACTTCCGGGTCGGCAGCCGCGGAGGTTCGCGCACGCTAGAGACTTGAGAGCGGCAGCACCGTCCTGGTCGGGCCGCGCTTAGCCTCGTTGATCGCCGCCGCCAGCGCCTTGGCGAAGCTTTCCTTCTCGGTCGGCCCGAGAAAGCTCGCGACCGGCAACTTGCGCCCGCGCGAGACCAGAAACAGCTGCATCAGGCCGAATTCCTCATTCGCATCGCGCTCGAGGCTGGTCCACACCGGGTTGAGCGACCATTCCGACACCTTGCCCTTGTGGGTGACCTTGCGCACCCGCAGCTCCGATGCCGTGACGCTGACCTCCTCGAACGCCTGTGCGGCGCGGTAATTCACGCGGAAGGCCCAGTAGATCAGCACCGCGTCGAGTCCGAAGAAGCCTCCGACCGGCCAGGCACCGATCAGATAGAACGCCACCCCGCCCGCGAAGCTGACCACCGACACGACGGTCATCAGCACCAGAAAGCCGACGCCGCCGAGCGAGCGATGCGGCGTCAGCAGCGCGGAGAAAAGCGTCGGCTCGGAGAATGTGTGTTCTTGGGCCGTTTGGACGTTGCTCTCAGTCATTGCATTGTCATTATACCGGTCTGATGCCGTACAAGACGACCCCCAAAACCGCCAGGAAGGCAGCCGCGAAATCCAAACGCGGCAAGGCCAAATCTGCGAGCAAGCCCGCGAAGGCGAAATCCGCGCAGCCGAAACCTTGGTCTCCCGAGGAGATCGAGGAGGCGTTCCGCCGCTTCAAAAAGGCAAGCCCGGCGCCGACGACCGAGCTCAACTCGATCAATCCCTACACGCTGCTGGTCGCGGTCGTGCTGTCGGCGCAAGCGACGGATGCCGGCGTCAACAAGGCAACGCCCGCGCTGTTCGCAGCCGCCGACACGCCGGAGAAGATGGTTGCGCTCGGTGAAGAGAAAGTGCGCGATTTCATCAAGACGATCGGCCTCTATCGCGGCAAGGCGAAGAACGTCGTCGAGCTGTCGCGTCGGCTTGTCGCCGAGCATGGCGGACAGGTGCCGCGCAACCGCGAGGCGCTCGAGGCGCTTCCGGGCGTCGGGCGCAAGACCGCGAATGTCGTGCTCAATGTCGCATTCGGCGAAAAGACCATCGCGGTCGACACGCATATCTTTCGCGTTGGCAATCGCACCAACATGGCACCGGGGCTCACCCCGTTCGAGGTCGAGCTCAGGCTCGATCAGGTGGTGCCGGACAAGTACAAGCTGCACGCCCATCACTGGCTGATCCTGCACGGCCGCTACATTTGCGTGGCGCGCAAGCCGTTCTGCGAGAAGTGCCTGGTCAACGATCTGTGCCGCTGGCCGGAGAAGACGGTGTGAGCGAGCCGCAAACGTGGCGCGCTCCCCTCCCCACTAGCCTGTCGAAGACGGGCGTAAACGCCCTTTAGGCGGGGAGGGGTTGGGGTGGGGGTCGAGCTTGGTGCGCTACTGAAGGACCCCCACCCCGCGCGCTACGGCGCGCGACCCTCCCCGCAAGGGGGAGGGTAAAGCGGAGTATGCCTCTCTCGCGCCGTGACCATTCTGGCGCTAAGACTCCCCGCAAGGGAGTAAACGCATGCAGATCACGACAGATGCTGCGGCATCGTGGGCGCAGTCGCGGGCCGACCTCACCCGCGACTTCCAGCACGACGCTGAGGTCTATTCGAAATACTGGCTCAAGGGCGCCGCGCTGCTCGAGGCCCTGCCGGAAAAGCCGAAGCGCACGGGAGACCAGGCGCGCTCAGCCGAGACGATCCTCACCGCCGGGCGCGAGAGCCGTGAGGCCTTTCTGCGCCGGCACGCGCAGGCCGTCTATGCGGCGCTCACCCGCAACCTGACTGAGTTCGTCCGCGCCGAGCCGCTCGCCTATGCGGCGGCCGATCTGATCCCGGGTCTAGTGCCGACGCGCGCGCAAGTCGAAGCGCAAAGCGCCAGGATGCAGAGCCAGAAAGACGGCATCGAGGTCGATCAAGGCATTTTCTTCGCGCATATTCTGGCGCACCCCGACACGGGCACGCATTTCTGTCACGCGATGCTGCTGCCGCGCGCGGAAGCGCTCGCGGCGCTGCCCGAGTTCCAGGCCAAGGGCGCGGTCGATCTCGGCACCGCGGCGGTGATCCGCGAGGGCAAGGCGGCGACGGTGTACATGCGCAATCCGCGCTACCTCAATGCCGAGGACGAGACGACGTTGCAGAAGACCGAGACCGCGGTCGATCTCGCAATTCTCGATCCGGCCACGGAGCTTTGCGTGCTGCGCGGCGACCAGGTCGACCATCCGAAATATGCCGGCCAGCGCGTGTTCTCGACCGGCATCAATCTCACTCACATTTATCACGGCCGCATCTCGTACATGTGGTACGTGACGCGCGAGATGGGCTTCGTGAACAAGATGATGCGCGGCCTCGCGCGTCCCGATGCGGATCCGGACGAGACTTACGGCGGCACGATCGAGAAGCCCTGGATCGCCGGCGTCGAGCACTTCGCGATCGGCGGCGGCTGCCAGTATCTGCTCACGATGGATTACGTCGTGGCGGCGAGCAATGCCTACATGACGCTGCCGGCGCGCAAGGAAGGCATCATTCCGGGCGCCGCCAATATGCGGATGTGGCGCTTCACCGGTGACCGCATCGCGCGCCAGGCGATCATGGTTGGGCGGCGGCTCGATTGCGACACGCCCGAGGGGCGCATGATCTGCGACGAGATCGTGCCGCCGGGCGAGATGGATGCAGCGCTCGCGCGGGTGATCGCGAGCTTCACCGACTCCGGCGTCGTCAGCGCAGCGGGCAATCGCCGTGCGTTTCGCGTTAGCGAAGAGCCACTCGATCAGTTCCGGCGCTACATGGCGGTCTATGCGCGTGAGCAGGCCTATTGCCATTTCTCGCCGGCACTGATCGGCAACCTTGAAAAGCACTGGAACGCGCAGCAGAGAAAGATGTGATCCGCATGGCGTCCTCGAAGCGCGCGGCCGACTTCGCGCCGAGCAAAAAAGATCTGAATCCGATCGAGATCGCGTCGCGGGATGAGATCGCGGCATTGCAATTGCGGCGCATGAAGTGGTCGCTTAAGCATGCGTATCAGAACGTCGCGCACTACAAGACATCATTCGATGCCGCCGGCGTGCATCCGGACAACCTGAAAGACCTCTCCGATCTGCGCCGCTTTCCGTTCACCTCGAAGGAGGATCTGCGCGCCAACTACCCGTACGGGATGTTCGCGGTGCCGATGGACAAGATCGTGCGGGTGCATGCTTCCTCCGGTACGACCGGCAAGCCCACGGTGGTCGGCTACACCAAGCTCGACATCCGCACCTGGGCGGATGTCTGCGCACGCAGCATCTATGCGAGCGGCGGCCGGCCCGGCATGAAGATCCATAACGCTTACGGCTATGGCCTGTTCACCGGCGGCCTCGGCGTGCATTACGGGGCTGAGAAGCTCGGCTGCGTCACCATTCCGGTCTCCGGCGGCATGACCGAGCGCCAGGTGAAGCTGATCGTCGATTTTGCGCCGGACATTATTACGGTCACGCCGAGCTACATGCTGGCGATCCTCGACGAGTTTCGCACCCAGGGCGTCGATCCGCGCCAGTGCTCGCTCAAGGTCGGCATCTTCGGCGCCGAGCCCTGGACCAATGCCATGCGCGCCGAGATCGAGGATGCCTTCGACATGCATGCGGTCGACATTTACGGCCTCTCGGAGGTGATCGGGCCCGGCGTCGCCAACGAGTGCGTCGAGACCAAGGACGGGCTGCACATCTGGGAGGATCACTTCTATCCCGAGGTGATCGATCCCGAGAGCGGCGCGGTGCTGCCCGAGGGCGAGAAGGGCGAACTCGTCTTCACCTCGCTCACCAAGGAGGCAATGCCGGTCATTCGCTATCGCACGCGTGACCTGACGCGGCTGCTGCCGGGCACCGCGCGTTCGATGCGGCGCATGGAGAAGATAACCGGCCGCACCGACGACATGATGATCGTGCGCGGCGTCAATGTCTTTCCGACCCAGATCGAGGAGCTGATCCTGAAGGACGAGCGGCTCGCGCCGCACTTCGTCATCGAGCTCACGCGCGATGGTCGCCTCGATACCATGAAGGTGAAGGTCGAGTCGCGCACCGGCGCCGACGACACCGCGCGCGCCGCCTGCGGCAAGGATCTCGCACACATCATCAAGGCGCTGATCGGCGTGACCGCCGAGATCGAGATCACGCCGCCCGGCGCGATCGAGCGCTCGCTCGGCAAGGCGAAACGGATCGTGGATCTGAGGTCGAAGGAATAACTACGTATGCTCGATCAGCTCGCGGCGGGGTCCTGCGAGCTTCTTGTGCACATGCGTCATGAACGCCATGCCGAACAGCGGCGTCGCCAGATTGAGGATCGGGATCGAGACGAACCCCGCGATGAACGCGCCGGCCAGCACGATCGTGCCATGATGGCGACGGCGCAGCGCCTTTGCTTCCTCGACGGAATGGAAGCGCATGGCGGCAAGCAGGAAATATTCCCGGCCGAGCAGGTAGCAGTTCGCCACGAAGAAGATCAGAAATCCGAAGCCGGCAAAGAGCAGGAACGGCACGGCGCAAAGATAGACAAGGAGCGCGAGCAGCGCGGTCTTGATGCCTTCGATTCCGGCAGTGACGACCGGGACCGCCACGCCCGGTGGATCGGCGGGGTAGTGCACATGCTCGACCTCGGCGGCGATCTCGTCGGAGAAGAAGCTCGCCACGAATGCCGTGACCGCCGGCATGATGAAGACCGCGCCAGCAAAGAGCCCAAACCCCGCCACGATGGCAAGCACCCAGAGCAGCACATGCAACGGTGTCTGCATGCCGGGCCCGGTAAGGCCTTCGAGGTAGTGCTCGCCCTCGGCAGCGAGCCAGCCGAACAGCCGGTGCAGGCCGACCCCGAGCAGGATCAGCATCAGGATCGCGAGCCCGATCGACTTCAACAGCACCGCGCGAAACGGCGGCGTGAACATCTGGGAGAGAGCCTTGCCGGCGGCGTCGAACATGGCGGCGAGAGGTAGTGCATCATCGCGCAAAACGGAACTGGTTTTCGCAAGAGCTCAGCTGCGATCAGGTCCAGCGTGGCGCCACCGACACGAGGCGATTATCGGTGGAGCATGATCCTGTCCGACCTGCCTCCACCCGCCGAAGCATCGGGCCGCACAGTTATGAACGTGCCAAGGCTTCATGACTGTGCCAAGGCTTCGCGCAGGCGGGAAACCGGCTTCCCATCCCGGATCGAGTCCGGGACAGGCTTTTTCGGGATCATGCTCTACGCAGCCGCGTGGTGGCTCCGGTGGGCAGGGCGTTTTGCGGATTTCGGCGCCAGGGTTGCGTCATCCGCCTCGACCGCGGGCGGCAGAACGTCGCCCGGCTCGTCGACCGGCGGTCGCAGCGGCAGATCGGCCCAATGCAGCCGCTTGTAGTTGAAGCCGTTCTCGATCGTCGGCTTCACCACGGCGAAGTAGGGCGAGATGTCGAAGTCGCGCGGCGCGTAAAGCGAATGGTGGCGGATCTCGAGCAGCTCGCGCCGTGCGACGCGGCTCTCGGTGCGCGTCACCCTGGGCAGGATTGGGTAGCGCACTGACTCGAACGCCTGCGCGATCAGTGCCGAACAGATGATGCGGGTCGGATCGCCCGAGCCGAGCGCGAGCGCACGGCGGCGCCAGCGCTGCGGCACCGGCAACGGCATCAGGTAGCGCATCAGGTCGGTGATGTTCTTCAGATCGTAGGCGAGCCCGATGCGCTCGACCGCGTAGGCGCAGACCTTCTCGCGATCCTCTTCGGTGAGCCCGATCGGGCGGCACACGCGCGTGTGAAAGCGCGAATATTTCGACAGCGGCGCCGAGTCGACGCCGATGCCGAGTTCGGCTTCGATCAGCGTGTGCGGCTCGCCTTCCGCGGTCGCGCGGCCGTCGAGCGTGCCGACATAGAGCGCCGCATGCGACCAGGTCGACTGGGTCAGATATTTGATGACGCCGGAGATGTGATTGTTGCCTTCGACCAGCAGCACGTCGCCGGGTCGCAGCGAAGCCGCGAGTGAGTTCGGATCGCTCGGGGTGAACGGCTCGTAGCCCGCGACGGGCTTTTCCAGATACCGGGCAATCATTTGCCCGAGGCGATCGAGCGCGCGACCCATGACGACCTAACGCGGCGGCGTTTTCTCTCGAGCTCCGCGAGGGCGAAACTCTCGTCTCGGTTTGGACACACAGTTTTAGTCAAGAGGCGTTTCCTTTCGGTTCATGCATGCGGCAACCGAGGTACGCATGAACCCGCATCCGGTTTGCGGTTCGCTTGTCGATCAGGCAATGTGCAGTGCAGCAGAAATCCCCCGGTAACCATGTCGCTTGATCGACGCAGTTTTATCGCCGGCTCGGCGGCGGTCGCCTCGCAGCCGGCGCTTGACGCCGTCTCGGCGTCGGGCGAGACCGATGTGGCGATCATCGGGGCGGGCGCGGCCGGCATTGCGGCAGCGCGAAAAATTGCCGCCGCGGGGCGGCGGTATGTATTGCTCGAGGCCAGCGACCGGATCGGCGGGCGCTGTGTGACCGACACGTCGATCTTCGGCGTGCCTTACGACCGCGGCGCGCATTGGCTGCACATGCCCGACCTCAATCCGCTGGCGAAGCTCGCCGCGCGTGCGCCCGGCATGGAGGTCTACCCGGCACCGCCCGGGCAGAAGCTCCGGATCGCCAAGCGCAACGCGCGTGAAGGCGAGATGGAGGACTATCTCTCGGCGATCGTGCGTGCCAATCGCGCGATCCAGGACGTGGCCCGCGCCGCCAAGGGCGACGTGAGCTGCGCCCAGGTCCTGCCGAAGGATCTCGGCGAGTGGAAAGCCGCCGTCGAATTCGTGCTCGGGCCGTTCGGATGCGGCAAGAATCTCGAGGACATTTCGGCACTCGACTTTGCGCGCTCGGCCGAGCGCGACGTCGATGCATTCTGCCGTCAAGGTCTCGGCGCGCTGTTGGCGCGGCTCGGCAGCGAAGTGCCGGTGCAGCTCAAGGCGCCGGTCACGCGGTTGGTGTCGACCCGCAACGGCGTCGAAATGGAGACCGGCCGTGGTTACATTCGTGCGCGCGCCGCGATCGTCACGGTCTCGACCGGCGTGCTCGCGGCCGAGAAGATCAAGTTCGCCCCCGACCTGCCGAAGCGCCAGGTCGACGCGATCGCGAAGCTCTCGCTCGGCTCCTACGATCACATCGCGCTCGAGCTCAAAGGCAATCCGCTGCAGCTGCGTAACGACGATCTCGTTTTTGAGAAATCATCCGGCCCGCGCACTGCGGCGCTGCTCGCGAATGTTTCGGGGACGTCGCTCGCGATGATCGACGTCGGCGGCAAGTTCGGCGCCGAGCTCGCGAAAGCCGGCGAAGCCGCCATGACCGACTTCGCGCTCGGCTGGCTCGCCGATCTGTTCGGCGCGGACGTGAAGAAAGCGGCCGGCAAGACCCATGCGACGCGCTGGAGCACCGAGCCCTACGCGCTTGGAGCGTTCTCGGCCGCGGCGGTGAACGGGCAGGGCGGCCGCAAGATCCTGATGGAGCCGATACGCGACCGACTGTTCTTCGCCGGCGAGGCGGTGCACGAAACGCTGTGGGGCACGGTCGGCGGCGCGTGGGAATCCGGCGAGCGCGCCGCTGATGCGGCGCTGCGGCTGTGGGGTAGGCGGTAATCCTGGCTCCGCGGTGTTCCCCTCCCCCTTGCGGGGAGGGGTTAGGGGTGGGGGTCAGTGTTTTTTAGCGCGATCGGCGCGACAAGCTCGAGACGTGCCCCCCCCCCCCCCCCCCCACCCCCCCCCCCGCCGGGGGGGGGGGGGGGGGGGGGGGGGCGCGGGCGGGGGCGG
>Ga0081539_10002855_pt1 | contig 22993 bp, 23 predicted proteins | sample TabmetS4T2R2_FD_71023 | JGI IMG/M metagenome (GOLD analysis project Ga0081539, IMG submission 71023) | Tabebuia heterophylla rhizosphere microbial communities from the University of Puerto Rico - S4T2R2 | ecosystem: Host-associated > Plants > Roots > Rhizosphere ...
CCCCCGCCCCCCGGGCCGCGCGGCCCCGGGGGGGGGCGGGGGGGTGGGCCCCCCCCCGCCTCAACTTCTCGCACGGCTCGCACGAGGAGCACGCAGAGCGCGCGCGCCTCCTCCGCGAGGCGCAGGAGCGCGCGGGGCGTCCGCTCGCGCTCATCGCCGACTTGCAAGGCCCCAAGCTTCGGGTCGGCGACCTCGCTCACCCGCTCACGCTCGTCGAGGGCGACCAGGTCGACGTCATCGGTCACGAGAACGGAGGCGACGGCTCGCTTCCGATCAGCCCACCCGTCCTGCAGGAGGTCCTCCGCCCCGGCCACGACGTCCTCATCGACGACGGCCGCGTCCGGTTGCGCGTCGACGAGGTCGCTCCGGACCGCGCGCGCGCGACGGTGGTCGTCGGCGGCTCGATCGAATCGCACAAGGGCGTCAACCTGCCGGGCATCGCCGTGCCGGTGCCGTCGCTCACCGAGAAGGACCTGCGCGATCTCGAATTCGCCCTCAACCTCGGCGTCGACTACGTCGCTCTCTCGTTCGTGCGCTCGGTCGACGACTGCCGGGGCCTCCGCGAGCTTCTGCAGGCCGCCGATTCGACGGCGCTCATCATCGCCAAGATCGAGAAGGCAGAAGCGCTCGAGGAGCTCGACCAGATCGTGAGCGCAGCCGATGCGGTCATGGTCGCCCGCGGCGACCTCGGCGTCGAGATCGGTCCCGCCGCGGTCCCTCTCGTCCAGAAGCGCATCATCCTCTGCGCGCTCGAGCACGCGAAGCCGGCCATCACCGCCACCCAGATGCTCGAGTCGATGATCCGCCACCCCGAGCCCACGCGAGCGGAGGCGAGCGACGTCGCCAACGCCGTTCTCGACGGGAGCTCGGCGCTCATGCTCTCCGGCGAGACGGCCGTGGGCAACTACCCCGTCGAGAGCGTCTCGTACATGGATCGCATCGTGCGAGCGGTCGAGCCGAGCCTCGGGCCGCGACACGAGCTCGCCCGGGCGGCCGACATGCCGTTCCCGACCGTCGGCGAAGCGATGTCGAACGCCGCCTGCGACATCGCCGAGGTGCTCGGCGCCGTCGCCATACTCGTCCCGACCTACAGCGGCCGAACCGCCTCGGCCGTCGCCTGTCACCGGCCGCAGAGACCCATCGTGGCCGTGACCCACAAGCGGCACGCCGTCCAGCAGCTCGCGCTCGAGTGGGGTGTCATCCCCTCCGAGATTCCCGAGTGCCAGGACGTGGAAGACCTCTGGGCGCGTACGCTCGAGGCGGCCCGGCAGAGCGGTCTCGTCCAGCCGGGCGACCGGGTCGTGATCACCGCCGGCACCGCCGTGAACGTGCCGGGCACGACGAACGTCATCAAGGTCGAGACGGCGTAATCTAGGCTGGCGCAGGTGCGGAGCCCGCCCTGGCTCTGGCTCGCCGTCTGCGGCGCGCCGCCACTCCTGCTCCTCGTCGGGCGCCTGCTGCCTCCGGAGGGCCCCGGTCTGGCATTCCGCCTTGCCGGGGCGGCCTGCTGCGTGTTGCTCCTGCCCGGAGCCTTCGCGGTACGCGTCGTCGGCGGGCCCCGCTCCCTCGGACTGGCTCTCGCGACGGCCTTCGCGTGGAGCCTCGTCCTCCTCTTCGGGATCTTCGCCGTCCTCTTCGCCGTCTCCGGAACGCTCGGCCTCGGGGTGGGACTGCTGGGCGGCACGATGGCGGCCGGCTTCGCGCTTTCGCTGCTGTCGCCCGGCTTCGGGTTCCGCCGCGACGACCTCCGCGCCGCGCTCGGCCTCACCGGGGTGGGGGCGGCGCTCGCCGGCGCGCTCTGGTGGGCAACCGGGACGATCGGCGGCAGCCTCGGCCCGACGGTCAGCGACGCGCTCTTCCATCTCGCGCGCGTGCGCAAGCTGGACGAAGCAGGGCATCTCGGCTCGATCGGATTCGTCGACGAGCTCGCGGGCGGCCATGTCCACCCCGGCTACGCGTTCCCGCTCTGGCACGGTGCCCTCGCGCTCGTCGCCCGGCTCGCGGGCGTCGATCCGTCGCTCGTCATCCTCTACCTGCCTGCCCTCCTCGTACCGCTCGGCGTGTTGCTGGCCTATGCGGCCGGACACGCTCTGTTTCGCTCGACCACCGGCGGCGTCGCGACTGCGGCGGGCCAGCTTGCGGTCGTCGCGTTCGCGCGGGATGGAGTCGGGTGGCTCCAGTTCCTCGCACAGCCCGGCGGGGCGAGCCGCCTCCTACTGATTCCGGGGCTGCTCGCGCTGGTGTTCGCGTACGTGAGCGAGCGCAGCCCCGTGCTGCTCGCCGGCGCCGCGTCGTCCGGCTTCGTGCTCGCCGTCATCCACTCGACCTACCTCGTCTTCGCAGTGCTTCTGCTCGGGGGTCTGATGCTCGCGCGGGCGGTGCTCGGCGGAGAACGCGACTCACGCCTCCTCCTTGTCGCGCTCGCCGGGCTGCTCGTCCCGGCCGGTCTCTTCCTCGCGTGGCTCGCACAGTTCGTCCAGGAGACCGGGACGCAGCCGTCGGTGCGCTTCACGCTCCAGACGGAGGGGGTCGACGGCAGTCTTCGCCTCCGGCCGGAGCAGATTGCCTTCGGCGGCGGCGTCAAGGTTCTCGCGCTCCTCCTCGTCCCGCTCGCCCTTCTCGCCGGGGGGAGGCGCTTCGCCGCGTTCGTCCTCGGCGGGAGCGCCGCGCTCCTCGTCGTCGCACTGGTGCCCCTCTTCTTCGACCCCTTCGCGAACGCGCTCTCGCTTTCCCAGGCCGTGCGCCTGCCGAGCTTCTTGCCGCTTCCATTCGCCCTTGCCGGCGGAGCCCTGCTCGTCTCACGCTTTCGGCTCGCCGGAGTCGGCGCAGCCCTCCTCGCGGCGGTCGGCCTCGAGGTCGCATACCCGCACGAGGCAACCGGGGCCGCGTGGGCGGTCTGGCTCGCCGCGCTCGGCGCGACCCTCGGTCTCGCCATCCACGCCTTCGCGCGACCTCGCCGGCTCGAGTTCCCCGCAGGGCCCTGGGCTCTGCTGGCGGCGCTGGCGCTCGTACTCCCGGCTGCCGTGCACGGATTCACGCGGTTCGAACGCTGGGACGATCCTGATCCATACGGCCTCTCGCCCGGGCTTATACGGGCGCTACGCGACGACGTCCGTCCCCTGGCGGTGGTGCTCGCGCCGAGCGTGACCTCGTACCGCATCGCGGGCGACGCTCCCGTGCGAATCGTGGTGGCCCCGCCGGGTCACGTCGCCTTCAACACGGAGGAGGACTATCGCCTCCGCAGCCGTGCGACACGCCGCTTCTTCCTCGCGCCGGGCGTTTCGCCGGCCGAGCGAGACACCACCCTCAGGCGCTACGGCGTCGATTGGGTCGTCGTCGACAAGACGCGCGGGCAACCCGAGCTCCCCGCCGATGTCACGCTCGTCTACGAGGACGACCGCTACGCGCTCTACCGCGTCGGGCAGGAGCGCGCGTGAGGCGGTCGAAAGGCGCGGGTCCATGGCTCGACGGCGCCGTCCATCGCGTTCCTCCCTCGCTCTGCGTTGGCTCGGCGTCGCGGCGTTCGTGGTCATCGCCCTTTCATACGTCCATCCTCTGAGGAGCTACCACGCGGCGCAGGAGCGTGTGGCGGAGCGCAAGGCGGAGCTGACGCAGCTCGATCGACAGAACGCGCGCCTGCAACAGAGGCTCGCGCTGTCCGGCAAGGACGCCTTCGTGGAACGGGAGGCGCGGCGGCTCGGGCTCGTCCGACCCGGGGAGCGGCTTTTCATCGTGAAGGGCCTCGAAGACTGGAGAAAGGCCTCTGTACGATGATCTGGTGGACGACAAGAGTGTCGTCTCCTGGCAGCTCGGTCGTCCCGCCAGGGCGTTTCGGCGGGTGGCGGTTCGCTGCCCGTACGGCTTTCCAGCGGTTACCGAGCAGGCTCCGTACGGGGACGACGGGACGCCGTTCCCGACGACCTACTACCTGACCTGCCCCTGGCTCGTGGCGGGCATCGCGCGGGTGGAGGCGGGCGGCGGGGTCGAGCGCTTCTCGCGCGAGGCGGCCCTCGATCCGGCCCTGAGGGAGAGCCTCGAGCGTGCCGACGCGGACCAGCGCCGCCTCAGGCCGGAGCTCGATGTCGGCATAGCGGGGACGAGGACGCCTGAGAAGCTCAAATGCCTGCACGCGCACGCCGCCTTTGCGCTCGCGCGTCCTGGGTACGACCTCGGCGAGCGGATCGTCTCGGAAGCCGGGGAGCCGTGGTGTCCCGACGCGCGTTGCTCCGCGGCCGCAGCGGGTAGGTCCGACACGTGAGCCTGCCCGCGGCGAGACACCAGTGGGATGAGGGGAAGCGCCGACTCGCCGGTGAGGGGGAGGACACGGCGCGCTCCCGCCACCTCGACCTGCTCGTCGACGCGGTCGTCGACGAGCTAAGGCGCCGGATCGGCCAGACCTTCACGCTCGGCGAGCTCGCGGGAGCGTACGACGGCGCCGACGACTGGGTCCGCGACGTCATCGTCACGTCGCTTCCGCCGCGGCCACGCGCCGGCGTCCGCGACGCGGCCGTCATTCAGGACGCGGCCTTCGCACGGTACGCCCAGGGCGCCCTCGACTATTCGCCCTGAGTGGCTGCCCCGGGCCGGATCACGTCGTCCCGCGACCGCGACCGAGCTCGCGCGCGTCGTCACCGCGGGGCCCGGCGCCTTCTGCGCTGGGCTTTCTGGCTGCTCGTAGTGGCCGGCGCATTCTTCGCCGGCCTGGCCGTTGGCCGCGCTGTCGAAGAGGACGGGGCGAAAGGGGACCAGACGCTGGTCCGCACACTCGTTCCGACCACACTGATCGCTCCCGAAACCGTGACGGTGACGGTTTCTAAGCCGTGACCCGTGAAGAAAGTGAAGGTTTGGTAGGTTTCCGGCTCTCAGCATGGCGAGGCGACGCGAGAACGGGACCGAGCAGGGGAGGCAGGCGGGGGCAGGGGCCGACTGGCTGACGCTCGGTCAGGCCGCGGCCTACCTCGGCGTCGCGCAGAGCACAGTCCGTAAATGGTCCGACGGGGGACGCCTGCCGGCGTTCTACACGCCCGGAGGCCACCGCCGCTTCCGGCGCTCCGACCTCGACGACTTCCTCGGCGGCTCGCGGGCTCCACAAGGGGGCGGGACGCCGCTCGTCCTGGTCGTCGACGACGACGCGAAGCTGCGTGAGTTCATCCGGGTCAACCTCGAGATGGACGGCTACGCGGTGCGGGAGGCCTCGAACGCCTCCGAAGGTCTCGCGGCACTCGAGGAGGAGCCGCCCGACCTCATCCTGCTGGACGTGATGATGCCGGGTATGAGCGGCTGGGAGATGCTTCAGCGTGTGCAGGAGCAGCACGGAGTGGGCACCATCCCGGTGATCATGTTCAGCGGCCAGGTCGACGTGGGCCCGGAGGAAGCGGTCGAGCACGGCGCGCAGGCGTTCATCGGCAAGCCCGTCGATCCGCAACAGCTGATCGAGGCGACCAAGCAGCTCATACGGGCGTAGACCGCGACCTCTTCCTCTGGGTCGTCCACCACCGCGCCGGGTGGCTGGACCCCGTCTTCGTCGGGTTGTCGATCGTGGGCTATGCCGGCCTGATCTGGATCGCCCTTTCGCTCCTCGTCGCGCGTCTCGGGCGCAAGCCGGTGCTCTTCGCGCTCACCCTGACCGCCGCCGGCGTCTGGTCGGCGGACCTGCTCACGCTCGTCTTGAAGGCGATCTTCGATCGTCCTCGTCCGTTCGAGACCATCGCGGACGCGGACCCCTTGCTGAAAGCGACGGTGGGCCAGTCGATGCCCTCGGGCCACGCTGCCACCAGCTTCGCCGGGGCGGTGATCTTGACCTACGTGCTCACACGCGCCGCGCCCTTGTTCTTCCTCTTGGCGGCGGCGATCGCGTTCTCGCGCGTCTACGTCGGCGTCCACTACTTCTCCGACGTGCTCGTCGGGGCTCTCCTGGGAGCCGTGGTCGCGCTTGCCTACCTCGTTGCGCTCAGACTTCTTCCGCCGAGCGCAGGAGCCCGGCGGCGATCAGAAGCAATGCCGCCAGCAGGCTGATCCAGATCCCGATGCTTCGGCCGGCGGGCGCGAAGTCGTCCGGGATCGAGATGAGGCGCACGAGGACGAAGACCGTCGCGAGCGCGCCCAGGGCAGCGAGCACGAGCCCGAGTGGCACGCTGGGAGGCAGCTCGACACCGGTCGCGCGCAGGAAGAGCAGGACGAGCACCGCGAGTCCGACGAAGAAGATGAGCTTTCCCAGGATGCCGGTGTGCCACGCGGTGACCGACGCGGAGACCCCCTCGAGCGAGACCGTGTACCAGCTCATGAAGGAGCTGAGCGCGAGCACCAGGCCGCCGACCCAGGCGAGTGCATCCCCGGACGCGCGCAGGGAGCCGGGCGGAAGACCGGGCCGAGGGCGGTCCACCTAGATCCCGAACGCCGTCTGGATCTTCTCCCAGATCGACAGGGCGAGGAAGATCGTCAGGAAGAGGAGGAAGGCGAGCAGGACGAGAAAGCGGACGCGGGCTCGGCGCTGTTCCTCCCGATGCTCGACGCGGGCGCGGCGGCGGGCCCGTGCGAGAGCGACGGCACGAGGAACCGCGGTCCGGTCGAGGGGCGGTTCTTCCGCAGGCGGGCGCTTGGGGGCGGGGGAGCCGATGGGGCACGATTGTTGCCGCTTCTGCGGATGACCGCAAGGAACGTAGGGTCCGTGCGCGGCTGCGCGTGGCCATAATTCGAGTCGTGACGGGGGTCGCGCACGAGTTGGAGCCCGAGGCGGTCGAAGCGCTGGCAGCGGCGGCCGAGCGCCTTCTCGAGGAGGGTGTGAGCCCGCGTGCGCTGGATGCGCTCGTGGACGCAGTCGCCGCCTCGACCGGCGCGGACCTCGCAATCGTCCGCACGCAGGGCCAGGCAGGCGGAGATCTCGTCGCGCGGGCCGTTCGCTCGGCCTCGCCGGCCCTCGCGGCCGAGCTCGAGGGCACGCTCTTGCCGGCTGTGGCGGTGCCCCCTTCCGAGGGCGACTTCCAGCCGGACGACCTTCCGCCCGCCCTGTCGAGGGCCGCTGCGCGCTCGGGCGCGGCGATGGTGCGGGTCTATCCGGTCTTCCTCACCGGGCGGCCGGCCGCGACGCTCGAGCTCTACCGGTCGGCCGGAGAGCTGACGACACGCGAGGAGCTCCTCGGGCGCCTGGCCGCCGCCCATGTCGGCGTGGCCGTGCGGCTCGACCGGCAAGCCGGCGGGACGGGCGCGCGAGACGGCGCGTCGTCCCTCGAGCTCTTCGGGGAGGCGCTCGCAGCCGGGGCGGACGAGCAGGCCACCGCCGAGCACGTCGTCCGCCTCGCCGCCGAGGCGACCGGGGCGGGTGCGGCCGCTCTCTGGCGCATCGAGACCGATGCCCCCCCGACCTTCCTCGCCTCCTACGGGTCCGGAAGCCGCCCGCCTTCGGGGGAAGCCGTCGAGCAGGCCCTCGTGGCGCTCGCCGAGCGGCCGCGCGGTGTCGTGGCGACGCCCGCGCAGAGCGGCGACGGCCACACGACGGCGACGCTGGCGCTCGGCGAGCCGCCGGTCGGCGCGCTCCAGCTCTACTTCGAGAACGGCGGTCCGAGCGGCGAGGAGCTCGCAGTCCTGTCGCCCTTCGCCACTCGCGCAGCGCTCGCCCTGCGCCGGAGCCGCAGGGTCAACCTCATCACCCGTGCCCTCCAGCGCTCGCAGACCGTGATCGGTGTCGTGAGCCAGGCAATCGCACAGCTCTCGCTCGCCCATACGCTCGAGACTGCGGTCGAGCGGATCGCGGAGCTCACGGGCAGCGGCCACGTCGGCGTGTACCTGCGGGAGGGGGACCAGCTCGTCACCGCGGCCACGCGCGGGCTCGACGGCACCGGCCCTGACTTGGCGGAGCGCCTGCTCGAGCTCGCGCTCGGCCCCTTCCGCGGCCGCGGCTACGTCTTCATCGAGGACATGCGCCGCGATCCCCGCTTGCACGGGCTCGAAGCGGCGTGGGAGCAGACGGGGATCCGGCGCGCCATCTTCATCCCGCTCGTCGTGCACGACGAGGTGATCGGCGCCCTCGGGGTGTTCAAGACCAGGCCACGCCCCTATCGCGAAGGCGAGGAGGGGCTCCTGATGGCGCTCTCCAGCCAGCTCGCCGTCGCCGTTCAGAACGCCAGGCTGCACGAGCGCGCGAAGGAGCTCGGCGAGCGGCTCGAGCGGACGCTCGAGGCCGAACGGCGCGCCGCGCGCCAGCTGCGCGGGCTTTACGAGATCTCGCACTCGTTCGCCGAGAGCCTCTCGCTGCAGGCGACGCTCGACGCTGTCGCGCGGAGCATGGTCGAGCTCTTCCACGTCGACGCGGCCGCCATCCGCATGCCCGACGCGCGCAGCGACTCGCTCGAGCTGCGCGCGCTCCACGTCGCCGATGCGAAGCTCGCGCACACCGCGCCGAAGCTGTTCGGACGCCCGCAGCCCATCGGCGCTCCCACTGCGCGAAGGCTGTTGCGTACCGGTGCACCGGTCCTCCTCGAGGCGGGGGCGACAACTCCCGAAGACGCCCACAGCTTCCTCGAGCCCTTCCTCGCGCGGGGCTCGACCGCCGCCGTCCTACCGCTCGCCACGCCCGGCGAGACGCTCGGAACGCTCACGCTGCTCTCGCTCGACCCGGCGAGGCCGATCGACCGCGACACACTCGAGACGGCGATGACGGTGGCCGGCCAGGCGGCGCTGGCGATCGACAACGCCCGTCTCTATCAGCAGCAGAAGGACTTCTCGGAGACCATGCAGCATTCGCTTCTGCCGAGCGACCTCCCGGCGGTGAGCGGGATCGAGGTGGGACACGTCTACGAGTCGTCCGCGCGAGTGGACGTGGGCGGCGACGTCTACGACTTCCTCACGCTCGACGACGGTCGGCTCGCAATCATCCTCGGGGACGTCACCGGGAAGGGGATCCAGGCCGCCGCAGACATGGCCATGGCCAAGTTCAGCTTCCGTGCCCTGGCCCGCATGCATCCCGCGCCGGGCGACTTCCTCGCGAAGGTGAACGAGGTCATCGTCGACGAGATCGGCGTGGGCAAGTTCATCACGATGCTCTACGTCCTCGTCGATCCGAAGCAGCGGACGATCGCGTGCGCGAGCGCGGGACACCCGGCTGCGCGGATCGTGTCGCAGGCGGGAACGGTGGCGCCGCTCGGGGCCGGCGGGCTCGCCCTCGGCATCGAATCGGATCAGGAGTACGAGGCGGCCGAGGCGCGGGTCGAGCCCGGCGCATCGGTCGTGCTCTTCACGGACGGCGTCATCGAGTGCCGCCGCGATGGTCAGCTGTACGGCGAGGAGCGGCTCGACGAGCTGCTCGCCCGCCGCCGCGAGCTCGGCCCGCAGGAGCTCGCGGAAGCCATCCTCGAGGACTGCCGCAGCTTCGCAGGCGGCGCTCTCGGCGACGACTGCGCGGTGGTCTGCCTGAGGCTCTCGTACGCTGGCTGAAGCGACGCCATCCGTCCCGGCGCCGTTCGCGGCAACGGTCGGCCGACGGCGGCTGGGGGTTCTCGTCTTCACCGCGGGCGCCGGCACGCTGTCCACCGAGATCGCCGCGTCTCGCCTTCTGGCGCCCTACTTCGGCAGCTCGACGATCGTCTGGGCGAACATCATCGGCCTCATTCTCGTCTACCTCTCGCTCGGCTACTGGTTCGGCGGGAGGCTCGCCGACCGGAGGCCGGAGCCCAGGTTGCTCGGCTGGATCGTCGTCGCGGCGGCGCTCTTCATCGCCGTGCTTCCGTTCGTCTCCCGTCCCGTCCTCGACGTCGCCGTCCGCGGTCTCGACGCCATCTCGGTGGGAGCGGTCGTCGGCTCCTTCTTCGCCGCACTGGCGCTCTTCGCCGTCCCCGTGACGCTGCTCGGCGCCGTCTCGCCGTTCGCCATCCGCCTGGCGCTCGACAACGTGGGGGAGGCCGGCACGGTGGCCGGGCGCCTGTACGCCCTCTCCACCGTCGGAAGCATCCTCGGCACGTTCTCCTCGGCTCTCGTGCTCATACCGCTGATCGGGACCCAGCGGACGATGCTGCTCTCCTCGGTGCTCCTCGTCCTCGCCGGCGGCCTGGTGCTCGGCGCGCGCTGGCAGCTTCTTACGATTGCGGTCGCGACGCTCCTGTTCGTGCCCGCAGAGACCATCAAGGCCTCTTCCGGGCTTCTCTACGAGACCGAGTCGCCGTACCAGTACATCCAGGTGCTCCGGAAGCCGAACGGGTCCCGGGTGCTGAAGCTGAACGAGGGCGTCGCGGTGCACTCCGTCTGGTATCCGCGCTCCGTCTTGACCGGCGGCGAGTGGGACATGTTCCTCGTCGCACCGCCGCTCCTCGGCCGCCCCGTGCAGACCATGCTCGTGATCGGCAACGCAGGCGGGACGATCGCGCGCGCGTACGGAACCCTCTATCCGGACGTGCAGATCGACGGCGTCGAGCTCGATCCCGAGGTCACCGAGGCCGGGCGTCGGTTCCTCGGCCTCGACGACAACCCGAAGCTGCACGTGATCACGGCCGACGGACGTCCTTTCCTCGCCGGCACCGACAAGCGCTACGACCTCATCCTGGTCGACGCCTACCGGCAGCCCTACATCCCGTTCTACCTCGCGACGCGGGAGTTCTTCCGCCTCGCGCGCGACCACCTCACACCGGGCGGCTTGCTGGCAGTGAATGTGGCCGCCATTCCCGGCGACGAGAAGCTCGGAGAGGCGATCGGGACGACGCTGCTCGCGGAGTTTCCGGCTGCGTGGCGCTGGAAGCCGCTCCGGTTCAACGAGCTCATGCTCGCGTTCAACGGCCCCTCGAGCGCGGACGAGCTCCGGCACCGCGTCGGGCGCGCGCCGCTCGGAGTTCAGCCGCTCGTGCCGCTCTTCCGCTCGGGTCTCGGGCCCGTGTCGCCTGTTGGCGAACCGCTCACGGACGACCACGCGCCCGTGGAGTGGCTCACGGACAGGATGATCGTCGACTTCATCGCCCACGGCGGCGAGCTGGAGGAGCGACCGCTGCCGACGCAGCCGTGAACCTCCGCCAGGGGCGCGTGCTGCGCATCGGCCATCGGGGTGCCGCGGCGCTCGCGCCCGAGAACTCGCTCGCGGCGGTGGAAGCCGCGATCGATCTCCGCGTCGACCTGGTCGAAATCGATGTGGTTCGCGACGGAGACGCCCTGCGGCTCGCGCACGACGCGGCCGGCCTGACAGCCGACAACCCGACGCTCGACGAGGCGCTCGAGCTCGTGGCCTCGAGCGAGGCCGGCCTCCTCCTCGATCTCAAATCCGTCGGTGCCGAGCGCGAGGTCGTCGCTGCGATCCGCGGAGCCGGCCTGCTCGAGCGAACGGCGGTCGGCTCCTTCCACGCGGGGAGCCTGCGAGCGCTGAAGGAGATCGAGCCGTCGCTGACGACCGGTTTCTCGTACCCGTTCGACCGAGTGGGGCTCTCGGCACGGCGCGCTGCGCAGCCGCTGATCTCGACGGGCCTGGCCGGCATGAGGCGACTCCTGCCGTTGCGCATCGTCCGCCTGCTCGCTCGGGCGCGGGCGGACGCGGCGATGCTTCATTGGGCGCTCGTCTCGCAGAGCCTCGTGGAACGCTGCCATGCCCGCGGCGCCGCGGTGCTCGCCTGGACGGTCGAGGACGAGGCCGCGCTCCGGCGCGTCCTCGCCGCAGGAGTGGATGGAGTGATCGCGAATGATCCCCGCCTGGTCGGTGATTAGGATCGCGCTCACCCTGCGGCGGGCTCTCGCGCTCGCGCTTCTGCTCGCCGCCGTCGGCGTCTCGCTTGCCCATGCGCAGGACGCGACCGCCGCCGACGGCACGCCGTTGCCCGACGGAGTCACGATCGCCGGGGTAGCGGTCGGAGGGATGATGCCCGCCGACGCCGAGGTCGCCGTGCGCGCCTGGTTCGCGCAGCCCTTCACCTTCACGTTCCGCGGACACGTGAAGAGGGCGGCGCCGTGGTGGGTCGGAGCGTCCCCCGATGTCGCCACGGCGCTTGCGAATGCGGCTGCGGCGGCCCCAGGCACGACGATCGCGCTGCCCGTGCGGGTCGACAGGGCGCGTCTCCGCGCCTACGTCGCCAGGCTGGCCAAAGCCTGGAACCGCGCTCCCGTCAGTTCGAAGGCTCGCTTGCGCGGCCTTCGTCCGTTCATCACCCGGGCGCGACTCGGCTTCCGCATCCGCCGGTACCCGACGCGCCTCTTGATACGCAGAGCACTTGCTTCCCAAACGCGCGGGCCGCTCGCCGTCAGGTATCGGACGCTCTGGCCGCGACTCACCCGCTCCAACTTCGGACCGGTGATCGTCGTCCGTCGCGGCTCACACCGCCTCTACCTGTACAGAGGCTCGCACTTTCGAACGAGCCTGGGCGTGGCAGTCGGAATGCCGCAGTACCCGACGCCGCTCGGGAGCTTCTGGATCGCGTCCATGCAGCGCAACCCGTGGTGGTATCCCCCCGCCACGTCGTGGGCCGCCGGCGCGAGCCCGATCCCCCCGGGCCCGGGCAACCCGCTGGGGACCAGGTGGATGGGGCTCTCATGGGGCGGCATCGGGATCCACGGAACTCCCGACGCCGCCTCCATCGGCTACTCGGCTTCGCACGGATGCATTCGAATGCGGATCTCCGATGCGGAGTGGCTTTTCGAGCGTGTTCACGTCGGCACCCCGGTTTTCATCGTCTCCGCCTAGCTAAAGTCGTTCAGGCGCATGGCGCGCCGGATGAAGATCGTTCTGCAAGCGGCCGCCGTCACGGTGGTCGCCCTTCTCATCGGACTGCTCGCGTGGCAGGTCGTCCGCACGGACCAGGGCAAGGCCCTCGACGCGAAGGTGACTCAGGGACGCAAGCCGGCGGCCCCGGTGTTCGAGCTCGACAAGCTGGACGGGTCCGGTGCCGTTTCCCTCGCCGACTACCGTGGCAAGGCGGTCGTCATCAACTTCTGGGCCTCTTGGTGCGCACCCTGCAAGGACGAAGCGCCCGGGCTCGAGTCGGCCTGGCAGCGCTGGCGCGACCAGGACGTCGTGGTCGTCGGCGTCGATCTCCAGGACTTCGGGACCGATGCGCAGCGTTTCGTGGACCGCTACGGCCTCACGTATCCGATCCTGCGCGACAAGCACAATTGGACCTGGGGTCGTTACGGCCTCACGGGTCTTCCCGAGACCTGGTTCGTCGACCGGGCGGGGCGGCTCGTCGGTGAGCACATCGAGGGCCCAGTGAGCGCGGAGGAGCTCGACCGCAACATTCGGATCGCGCTCGGGAGCGCGTCATGAGGAGCGCCCTGGCCGCGGCCTTCGTGCTGGCTCTCGGACTGACCGGCGCCGCGGCCGCGAGCGAGCAGCACCCGACGCTGCCCGAGCTCGAGCGGGAGCTGATCTGCCCGACGTGCCACGAGCCGCTCGCCGCCTCGAGCTCCCCGATCGCGGACCGGATGCGGGCTTTCATCAGGGAGCGGATCGCCGCCGGCGACACGAAGAGCGAGATCAAGTCCAAGCTCGTCGACCAGTTCGGCGAGAGTGTGCTCGCCGCGCCCCCGAAGAAGGGCTTCAACCTCCTCGCTTGGCTCCTGCCGCTCGTCGGCCTCACGCTCGGCGCTCTCGTGCTCGCGGTCCTGGCACGGCGCTGGAGCCGCTCGCGGGCCAGGCCGGCGCCGCTCGGCCCATCCGCGAACGGGCGCGCGCCGCTCGACCCCGACCTCGAGCGGCGCCTCGACGAAGAGCTCGCCCGCTTCGACACCTAGCCCTGGAGAGCTGGCGGAGTGGACGCGAAGATTCCGCTGGCGTTCGTCGCGGGGCTCGTCTCCTTCGTGACCCCGTGCGTGCTGCCGCTCGTGCCCGGCTACCTCTCCGCCGTGTCCGGAGTGCAGGTAGGCGTGGGCGGGAGGCGCGTGGTCGCCGCCAGCCTTCCTTTCATCGCCGGCTTCACCGTTGTGTTCGTGGCTCTCGGGGCAGCGGCGGGAGCTGCGGGCGGTCTCTTCGGCGACAACCGGGCGATCGCCCTCAAGGTCGCCGGCCTGATCGTCGTGGTGCTCGGGTTCGCGCTGATGGGCCTCCTGCCGTTCCCGTGGCTCGAGCAGCTGGCCGCGCCCGGGCTGATCGAGGGGGCCCGGCGGCGCGGCTCGAGCGCCCTACTCGGCGGTGCGTTCGCGGTCTGTGCAGCGCCGTGCGTGGGGCCCGTCCTGGCTTCGATCCTGGCGTTGGCGGGAGAATCGAGCACGGTCGCGCAGGGGTCCCTGCTCCTGGCCGTGTATTCCGCGGGTCTGGCCCTCCCGTTCCTGCTCGTCGGCGTCGCCTTCGACCGCGCGATGGGCGCCTTCCGCTGGCTGCGCGATCAGTACGACGTCCTGCGCGTGGTCAGCGGCGGCCTGCTCGTCGGCCTCGGCCTCCTGCTCTTCTTCGACCGCTTCTGGTGGCTGAACGTCGCGTTCAACCGGGCGCTCGAGTTCTTCGGGATCGGCGTTTGAGCGACATCGAGGCGACCACGCGGTGCTTCGCTGCGCGCGTCGCGGCATGGTTCGAGCGCGAGGGGCTCGAAAACGTGCCCGACCGCGCCCACCTGCGCCAGATGAACATGGCGATCGCTCTCGCTGCGTCGCGCTGGAACGAGCTCGCCGCCGAGGACGATGCCGTCGAGCGCATGCGCGCCTGGCTCGACGAGGTGCGCCGGCGGGCGGTCGTGCGCGACGCGCGCGCCCGTGTAGAGGCCGTCGAGCGCGCGAGGGCGTGGTTCGACGCCTGCGCGCCCTAGTTTTCAGGCGTCATCCGGTGTTAGATTCCGGGCCGTGGCGACGATCCTGTTGGTTGGGGTCGATCTCTTCTTTCGAGGCAAGCTCGACGTGCTGCTCGATGGCCATCGCCTCGTCACGACCGAAAGCGTCGACCCTCCCGACCTCGTGATCTGCGATCTCGCGCGGGTGGACGCCGACGAAGTAGCCGAGACGTACCCCGACGTGCCGATCATGGGCTTCACGAACCACACCGACACCGCGGGCATCCGCGCCGCTCAGGCGGCCGGGCTGGACCGCGTCGTCGTGCGCTCCGCGCTGGCCGAACGGGCGCCGGAGCTCGTCCAGGAGCTCGTCACGTAGACTCGCGGGCGATGACCTACATCATCGCCGAGCCCTGTATCGACATCAAAGATCTGTCCTGTGTGGACGTCTGCCCGGTCGACTGCATCCACACGTTCGACCGCATGCTGATCATCGATCCGGAGGAGTGCATCGACTGCGGCGCCTGCGAGCCGGAGTGCCCCGTCGAGGCGATTTTCCCGGAGGACGCGCTGCCGGAGAAGTGGGAGCCGTTCGTGAAGATCAACTACGCCTACGGGGAAGGGCCCGAAGTGGTCAACGAGCTCGTCCAGCAGTACGCGGACGAGCACGACGTCCAGAACCCGCCGCTCGACGAGCGCTGAGAGCGTCTAAGCCGGCGTCAGGCGGAGCTCCGGCGGGAGCCGGCTCTCGAGCGCCAGGCAGCCCGCCCCGGCGGCCAGGCAGCCGACCGCCGCGAGCGGCCACAGGGCCAGCGGCTCGGCGGCGAGGACGAAGCCGCCGATGGCCGGTCCGAGCAGGAAGCCGAGGTCCCACGAGTTGGTCGACACGGCCATGTAGCGACCGCGGAGCCATGCGGGAGCAAGGTCTGCGACCAGCGCGCCCTGCACCGGCCCCTGGAAGCACTCGCCGAGTCCGAAGAGGGTCACCGCGAGCGAGAAGGCCACCACGGCGGCGGCGGCCTCGACCGCTGCGCCTCCGGCGAGCACGACGAACCACGCCGTCGCCCAGAGGGCGCACATGACGGCCAGCGAGCGCATCCGGCTTCTGCCCTCGAGAAGCTTGGCGACGGGGAGCTGCGCGAGCACGACGACCAGCGTGTTGAGGAAGAAGATGAGTCCGATCCCTCGCTCGTTCACCCCCGCTTCGTTCTTCGCGAAGACCGGGAGCAGCTCGACCTGGGCGTACCCGGCCGTGACGAAGACGACGTTGAGCCCGACGAACCCCAGGAAGACGTGGTTCCGTAGCACTTCGAGGTATCCGCCGCGGGGCGCGTCCCGCGAGACCGCGCCGATCTCCGGGTCGGGGACGAGGACGAGCATCCCGACGAAGAGGAGGAAGGTGATCGCGTCGACGACGAAGAGGACCGTGAAGCTCGTCGCGTCGGTCGTGGTCGCGATGAGCCCGCCCGCGAGACCGCCGAGACCAATCCCCAGGTTGCGAGTCACGCGCTGTAGAGCGAACGCTCCGTGACGGCGTGTTTGCACTGCGAGCCCCGCGAGGAGCGACGATTGGCTCGGCCAAAACCCGGCGTTGCCGATTCCTGCGACGGCGGCAGCGACGACCGCGTGCCAGGGCTCCCGTACGAGCGGGAAGCTCCCCCAGCCGATCGCCTGGAGGGTGAGCGCGCCCGCCAGCGTCAGCCTGCCGCCGACCCTGTCGATGACGATGCCGATCGCGGGCCCGAAGACAATCCCGGCCGCGCCCGAGGCGGCCACGATCAAGCCCGAGATGCCAAGCGAGAAACCGCGCACGTTGTGCAGGTAGATGACGATGAACGGGTAGGCGATCCCGGTGCCCAAGGCGTTCAGGAGCGCACCGGCGTTGAGGATCCAGACCGAGCGAGGGAGCCGTGGGTCGAGGCTGCGGAGGTACCTCCGCAGTGGTGCGATCAACTCTCGCCCAGGGTCGCCCAGACGTCGAGCTTCGAGCGGACGCGGGCGATGACGTCGTCCGTGTACTCGGTGGTGGAGACATGGCCGCCGAGATCGGCCGTTCGTGTGCCCGCCGAGACAGCTTCGAGCGCGGCCTCACGGATCGCCCGACCGGCAGCGCGCGCTTCGCGGTCGTCCATGTGGCTGAGAAGCGCCGACGCGGCGAGGATCATCGCCATCGGGTTCGCGATGTCCTTCCCCTGGAGCGCCGGCGCGGTCCCGTGGGCCGCCTCGGCCATCAGCGCGCGGGGCGTGTAGTCCTCGTTGAAGGCCACGAGGAGCGACTCCGAGCCTGCGATCGAGCCGAAGAGCGGCAGCACGAGGTCGGAGAGGATGTCGCCGTCCCGGTTCAAGGCCGGGATGACGAGCGGGTCGCCCGCGGCGCTGATCAAGAGCGCGAAGGTGGCGTCGATGAGCTGCGGCTCGTAGGGAACGTCCGGGTGACGCGCGGCCGCGGCATCCATCTCCTCTTTGAGCATTCCTTCGTAGACCGGGCTGACGGTGTACTTCGGCCCGCCGAAGACCTTCGCGCGCGTACGTTCGGCGTGGCGGAAGGAGAATTCGGCAACCGCGTGGCAGACGCGCCGCTCGATCCTCGTCGTCCGGAAAGCGGCCTCGTCCTCGCCCGCGCCCTCGCGCCACTCCTCGGCGCCGTAGGCGTCGCCGACGGCCATGCGCACGACCGAGATCGGGTGGAACGCGCCGCCGACCGGCACGACGCCCGGGATGCGCCGGCCGGTGCGCACGATCACGTGCCCGCCGATCTCCTCGCGGAGGATCCGGTTCGGGCTGCCGACGTCGTCCTTGCCCTCGGGCGTGATCGTCGCTGCTTTGAGCCCGAGCCCGTGCTCCCGGACGGCCTGCGCCGCCTCGTGGACGACCTCGTTCCTCGTGGCCCGCCGGTTCTCGAGGGAGAGGTCGTAGCGGGGAAGCTCGAGCTCCAGCCCCACGACGTCCGCCCCGAGGACGCGAATCGCCTCCTCGAGGAGCTCCTGCCCGGTCTCGTCCCCCTCGAGGACGACGATCGTCCGCTCGGCCATCGGGGAGGAGTGTAATTGGGCTGCTCATCGGGAAATGTGTCCGCTTGGTAAGCTCGCGCGGACCAGGGGAGGGGGATTTGGCCGAAGTCGTTTTCGATGGGGTCAGCAAGATCTATCCGGACGGCACCCGTGCCGTCTCCGACATGGATCTCGACATCGAGGACGGTGAGTTCATGGTGCTCGTCGGCCCGTCGGGGTGCGGAAAGACGACAGCGCTGCGCATGGTCGCAGGGCTCGAGGACATTTCCGAGGGCACGCTCTCGATCGGCGAGCAGGTGGTCAACAACGTCCCGCCGCGCGACCGCGACATCGCGATGGTCTTCCAGAGCTACGCGCTCTACCCCCACCTGTCCGTGTACGACAACATCGCCTTCGGCCTCAAGATCCGGAAGGAGAAGAAGGACGAGATCGACAGGCGCGTGCACGAGGCCGCCAAGATCCTCGGGCTCGAGCAGTACCTGAAGCGCAAGCCGCGCGCCCTCTCCGGCGGCCAGCGCCAGCGCGTGGCGATGGGCCGCGCGATCGTGCGCCAGCCGAAGGCGTTCCTCATGGACGAGCCGCTCTCGAACCTCGACGCCAAGCTGCGCGTGCAGACCCGCGCCGAGATCGCGCGCCTGCAGAACGAGCTCGGCACGACGACGATCTACGTGACGCACGACCAGGTCGAGGCCATGACGATGGGCGACCGCGTCGCCGTCATGCGCAAGGGCGAGCTGCAGCAGGTCGCCCCGCCGCAAGCGCTCTACGACAACCCGGTCAACCTCTTCGTCGGCGGATTCATCGGCAGCCCGGCGATGAACATGGTCAAGGCGACCATCGAGCGGGCGGACGGCGGCCTGGTGGCCAAGACCGGGAGCGAGACGATCGCGCTCGGCGACGAGACGCTCTCCGACCACCCGGCGCTCAAGAACTACGAGGGCAAGGACGTCATCCTCGGCATCCGTCCCGAGGACCTCGAAGACGCAAGCCTCGCTTCCGACACACCGGCGGACCGCCGCCTCAAGGGGGAGGTCGTGCTGGAGGAGGCGCTCGGCTCCGAGGTGATGGTGCATTTCAACATCGACGCCGAGCCCGCCGTGACCGAAGACGTGCGTGAGCTGGCGCAGGACGTCGGTGACGAGCGGGTCGTCGAGGAGACGGGCGAGCAGACGACGATGGTTGGACGATTCAATCCGCGGACAAATGTGCAGGTAGGAGAAACGGCGGAGATCGCCGTCGAAACGCGCGCCCTGCATTTCTTCGATCCCGAGACGGGCGCAGGTATCTACGACGAAAGCAACGAGAAAGGATCCGCATGATGCGCCACCGTTCAGTCCTCTTCGCCCTACTGACGGCCTTCCTGCTCGTCGCCGCATCCGCTTGCGGCGGCGGCGACGAGGGCGGCGGTGGCGGCGGGACCGGCACCACGGCGTCCAACGTCAGCGGGAGCGTGACGATCCTCGCCGACTGGACCGGGCCCGAGGGTGAGTCGTTCAAGGCCGTCCTCGACGGCTTCAAGCAGAAGTATCCGAACGTCGACGCCAAGTACCGGCCGTCGACGGACATCGCGCAGGACCTCTCGACCGCCGTCGAAGGCGGCAATCCACCCGACCTCGCGGCCGTCCCGAATCCCGGGCTGACGGCGGACTACCAGAAGCGCGGCGCACTGAAGCCGATCGACTTCGCGAAGAGCACCGTCGACGACAACTTCTCGGAAGACTGGGTGAACCTGGGCACGATCGACGGGAAGCTGTACGGCGTCTTCTTCAAGGGCGCCAACAAGTCGACCGTCTGGTACAACGTCCATTCGTTCCAGGATGCCGGCGTCGACGCACCGTCGACATGGGACGACCTGACGCAAGCGGCGCAGACGATCAAGGCTTCCGGTGTTCCCGCCTGGTCCTTCGGCGCGTCCGACGGCTGGACCCTGACCGACCTGTTCGAGAACCTCTACGCGCGCCAGGCCGGGGCTGACAAGTACCGGCAGCTGACGACGCACGACATCCCGTGGACGGACGCGTCCGTCAAGGAGACGCTGCAGACGATGGCCGACGTCTTCAAGGACGGCGACAACATCGCCGGTGGTATCGACGGAGCGCTCCAGACCGACTTCCCGACCTCGGTCTCGAACGTGTTCGCCGCTCAGCCGAAGGCTGCGATGATCGCGGAGGGCGACTTCGTCCCGGGCGTCGTCGCGGGGCAGACGCCCGCCAAGCCGCAGACCGACTACGACTTCTTCGACTTCCCTGAGATCGGGGACACCGGCAAGATCGTCGTCGGAGGCGGTAACGAGGTGATCATGTTCAAGGACAGCCCGGCTGCTCAGGCGCTCGTCCAGTATCTCGCGTCCCCCGAGGCGGGCGAGATCTGGGCGAAGCGCGGCGGCTTCTCGTCGCCGAACAAGAACGTCGGGGAGGACGCGTACACGGACGAGCTGACGAAGCGGTCGGCGACGGCCCTCGCCAACGCGGACAACTTCCTCTTCGACATGTCCGACCTCTCTCCGGCCGCGTTCGGAAGCGACGCCGAGTTCTCGATCCTGCAGGACTTCTTCAAGAACCAGGACGTGGACGGCACCGCGCAGAAGCTCGAGGCGGCGGCGGCGAAGGCGTACAAGTAGGCGCAAGGCCAGGCGAGGCCAGATGACCTCGACCAGTGCGAGCGTGGTGGGGCAGGCGCCGGCGGCGCCGCCCCCGCCACGCCGTACGGTCTGGCGGCGCTGGGGCCCCGCGCTCCCGTTCGTCGGTCCCGCCTTCTTCCTGCTGGCGGTCTGGTACGTCTATCCGACGATCGCCACGGTCATCCGGAGCCTGCAGTCGAACGCGGGCGGAAAATTCGTCTGGTTCGACAACTACAAGCAGATCTTCACGGACGACATCCTCCTGACGGCGATCAAGAACAACGCGATCTGGGTCGCCATCGTCCCGGCCGCGGTGACCGCGTTCGGCCTGATGTTCGCAGTCCTCACCGAGCGCGTCGGGTGGTCGATCGCTTTCAAGTTCGCCGTCTTCGCGCCCCTCGCGATCTCGCTCTTCGCGGCGGGCGTGATCTGGCGGGCGACGATGTACCAGAAGGATCCGAGCGTCGGCTCGATCAATCACGTGATCGGGGTCATCCGCGACACGTTCACCGAGTCGGGGGTGCTGACGAGGGCGAACCCCTCGACCAAAGACGTGACGGGCTCGACCAACCAGGGTTTCACGCTGGACAAGGACCTCAAGGCGGGCGACGTCGCCCTGCTCGGTCTCACGGCGATCCCGCCCGACGAGATCCCGGAGACTGCGAAGCAGGCCGAGGATCCCCAGGCCAAGCAGGGTGGCATCACAGGCGTCGTTTGGCGCGACTTCAAGCCGGGTGGCGGCAAGCCCGGCGAGGTGGAGAGCGAGGAGTCCGGCATCCCGGGTGTCACCGTCGACCTGCTCGACGCGAACGGGAAGAAGGTGCAATCGACGTCGACCGAGGCGAACGGCACCTTCACCTTCGCCGAGCTCGGCACGAGCGCCTACCGAGTCCGGGTGGACAAGAACACGTTCGCGGCGCCCTACGGGGGCGTCGAATGGCTGGGGCCCAAGCTGATCACGCCCGCGATGATCATCGCGTACATCTGGACGGCGGCCGGTTTCGCCATGGTCGTCATCGCGGCGGGCCTCGCGGCCATTCCTCGCGACGTCCTCGAGGCGGCGCGCACGGACGGCGCGAGCGAGCTCCAAGTGTTTCGCCGCGTGACCGTTCCCCTGCTCGCCCCCGTCCTGTCGGTCGTCTTCATCACCCAGGTGATCGGCGTCCTCAAGATCTTCGACATCGTCCTCGCGATCGCGCCGGGCTCGACGCGGAACGACGCCACGGTGATCGCGTTCGAGATGTGGCGGAAATCGTTCTCCGGCCAGAACCAGTTCGGCGTCGGCGCCGCCCTGGCCGTTTTCCTGTTCGTGCTCGTGATCCCGGTCCTGATCCTCAACATCCGCCGCTTCCGGCGAGAGAACGTGGGGGCGTAAATGACCGCCGCCGCAGCAGAAGCACAAGCGAGCCCTGCCGTCCGCAAGGAGAGCTTCGCGTCGCGGGCCGGTCGCTTCGCCGCCAAGACGCCCGTCCACATCTTCCTGATCATCGTCGGTCTGCTCTGGCTCGTCCCGACGTTCGGCCTCTTCATGATCTCGATCTTCGACCCGGCGCTCTCCGCGACGGAGGGGTGGTGGCAGGTCTTCTCCGATCCATCCACCGCGACGCTCGAGAACTACCGGGCGATGTTCCAGAACGACGCCATCGTTCACGCGATCTACATCACCGCGATCGTCACGGCCGGCGCCACGGCCCTTCCCGTCATCATCGCGGCGCTTGCCGGCTATGCGTTCGCGTGGATCGATTTCCCCGGGCGCGACGTGCTCTTCATCGTGATGATCGGGCTGCTCGCGCTGCCGATCCAGATGGCGCTGATCCCGATCTTTCGCCTCTACAACACGCTCAACCTCTACGACACGATCATCGGGTTGATCCTGTTTCACACCGCATTTGCGATGCCGTTCTCGATCTTCCTCCTACGCAACTTCTTCGTCGGCATACCGAAGGAATTGATGGAGGCGGCGCGGATCGACGGCGCGTCGGAGCTGCGGATCTTCTTCCGCCTCATCCTCCCGCTCGGCCTCCCGGCGGTCGCGTCGCTCGCGATCTTCCAGGTGTTGTTCGTCTGGAACGACCTGCTCGTCGGACTCACGCTCGCGCAGGACAACCAGCCGATCGCGGCGACGATCTCGCTCCAGCTGCGGCAGTTCGGCTCGAACCTCGACGTGATCGCGCCCGCCGCGTTCTTCTCGCTCGTCATTCCGCTCTCGATCTTCCTCGCGTTCCAGCGCTACTTCGTCCAGGGACTGCTCGCCGGCTCCGTCAAGTGACCCCGGCGGAGATCCTGGCCCGCTCGCCGGCCGTGATCCGCGCCCACCAGACCGAGAGCGGTGCCTATCTCGCGGCGCCGCGGCCCGACGAATACCGGAACTCCTGGTTCCGCGACGGTGCTTTCATCTCCGACGCGATGAGCAGGGCGGGCGACGTCGAGAGCGCGGAGGCGTTCTTCGGCTGGTGCTGCGGCATCCTCGACGCACGGGCTGAGCACGTCGCGTCGCTCATCGAGCGGCATCGCGCGGGTGAGACAATCGGGCTCGACGAGCATCTGCATACGCGCTACACGCCCGACGGGCGCGAGGTGGGACGGCCGTGGTCGAACTTCCAGCTCGACGGCTACGCGACCTGGGTGTGGGCGCTCGCGAGGCACCTCGACCGCCACGAGCGGGACGGCGAGCCGTTTTGGGCCGGCGCGCTGGTCTCCCTTCG
>Ga0081539_10002856_pt1 | contig 22992 bp, 19 predicted proteins | sample TabmetS4T2R2_FD_71023 | JGI IMG/M metagenome (GOLD analysis project Ga0081539, IMG submission 71023) | Tabebuia heterophylla rhizosphere microbial communities from the University of Puerto Rico - S4T2R2 | ecosystem: Host-associated > Plants > Roots > Rhizosphere ...
ACTTCACGATAATCCAACGTCGTCCAGCAAACAGGCTCAGTCAACAATTCGTCGCTTTTGATTCGCGTCTTGCGCCAGGTGTTCGTGATCTTCGAAACACCCGCCGACAAGTCGAGATCGAATCTCCGGTCCTGCCATGGCGCGAGCAGTTTCTTGTATTCATCCGCGGCCTCGACAACTGCCGCCCACAATACATCGCGCCGCGGAATCAGCACGCCACCTGCTGCCAGCAGACGCACGCGCGCATCGATAATCGACGGAATGTGTTGTTGAAACCACGGCAGCACACCACGCAAGTCGGAGATGATTATGGTCGCGCGTTCCGGCAGCGAAACTTCCGTCGATAACGCCGGAAAAAACTCGATTCGATCAGCGAAACCATTCGCCGCCGCCGCGTCGCGCGCGAGATTGATCGTGTCGTCCGGCTCGACCGCGTAAACCCGACGTGCCCCAAACTTACATGCGAGCAGCGCAAACAGTCCCGGCCCGCAACCGAGATCCAGCACCACCGAATCCGGCCGCACCAAACGCCGCAGCGCCTCGACGTAAGGTCCGGTGCGTCCGGCATCGGCAAGCATCTCGCCGTAAAAATGAAGGCTATACATGCAGACGCTCGAGATCGGCCAACAGCAGATTGCAAAGCGACCGAAGCCGGTTTGCATTCGTGTGTGGTGTCACGCGACGCAGCGGCACGTGCGCCAACAGGCGGCTCAACAACTCAAACTCGCGCGCGCGCATGTGCCGGTCGAGCAACTTCGTGCCGTACGTGTTCGCAATCAACGACATCATGCCTGCGGCGGTGTCGATCGGTTCCACAAACGGCGCGTGCGGCTCATCACTCCGCCCGTTGAGCAGGTAAATGGCGCCCAACGCTCGCGGCTCGTTTTCAAATCGCGCACCCGGCCGCGTCAAATCCAGGTAGCACTTGTCCCAGTTTGGCGTCAGCGGCGGCAGCGCGGATCGCGAGCCGTAAAGAGCGGCGACGGAAGCCGGCCACAAACGAATACACGGATACGCCGGCCGTACGAGAAAACTATCGCCGCGATCGTCGAGCGTCACCACGTCCTCCGCCAGCACACTAAAACCGCGCGCGGCAAACGCAGCCGCGGTCGTCGATTTACCTGACCCGGCCGGACCGATCAGTGCGATCGCCTTGCCGTCGATCACGATCGCGCTGGCGTGCAGGCATACGAGCCCGCGCAGCAACAACACAAAGCCCATCACCGGCCCCAGCAGGTAAGTCGCGTTGTCTTCGAGCGTGAGCGGCGGCGGCCAAGTCGTCCAGACTTCGCGGCCCGCACGATCGACGACAAACTCCGTCTGGTCGGCATACGTGAACCGGTAGAACTCGCCGTCGTGGAGTTTGGAAAAGACAAACGCCGGATTGCCGTTCTCGTCCGAGTAGTCGGCGACGTACGCCGTTTCGATTTCGTGAGGTGCGATAGACGCGAGCCAGTCAGGCAAGACGCCGAATGAGACACGAAGGTCCGCGGTGGTGATGGGTGAATGCGGGACTGTGGGAATCGGCCTGTTTGCTACCACACCCAGGCCATAGATAGAGCAACCGTAAGGCATTGCTGCGAGATCATCCGGTCTTCGGTCCCGCGCCCGCGCCACCGCCGTTGTCGGAATTTCCTTTAGAACCGACGTTGCGCGTGATCTCGCGAATGTTTCCGTAAACGACGACTTCGGGTTTGTGATAAGGCTTCTTGTTCTGGTCGGGATTGTGTGGCTGATCGGTTTCTGGTGTCCGTGCCATGCTTTGCTCCAGTTGTTAAGCAACCATTCGTCGATCGTTGGGCAGAGAATGTGCGAGCCAATGATTAAGTGCAAACACTCTGAGGTTGGCCCAGAGTATATCGGGAGTATCTTCTGCCAGCGATCGCCGTCGACTTAAATTTACAAAACGCGTCAGTTGCGGCGTGACCTCAAAATTGTCGAGCCATCTTACACCAGCGCGGCGTGTCAGTTGAAGAGCGGGATCACCGGCGAGCGGCGTCTTCGGACGATTGAGTACGGCCGCGGGCAGTCGATCCTTCATCGCGCAACGAAGGATGTGTTTGTTTACGCACCACGGCCTGGTGGGAATCGAGAGCAAGTATTCGACGAGGCGGACGTCGACGAACGGGTGGCGCACTTCGAGCGGCAGGCGCGTGACGCCGGGATCGTAACCTTCGAACAGCGGCGCCCAGACTTTCGATTGCAGCGCGGCGAGCGTTGCCGGTCTGCGTTTGCTCCTCTCGAACGAGATTCGTCTTTCTTTTATCCGCTTAATTCCTGTCTTGAACGGCCTCGCAAGTCGTGCTACCAACGACTGCTGCGGCTCATTCATCAACGCGTCGCCATCGTAACCCGTCAGCGCAACGCGTCCGTGATCCGCCATCAGCCGCAACAGATCGTTGTACTGTCCGGCCAGCGGCGACACCAGAAACGGCTCCGGCACGTCTAAATCACCTGCAAACAACGGATAGTTGTCAGCGCTCAAGTGGTGAATCGGAATGCCGAGGCTGGAGGCGGCGAGAGTCGAGTAGTGGCGTTCCTCATCGGGAATCAGCTTGTCGTAAACAGTCGAGAACGCGCGAACAGTTGCAGGCGCTGGGCTCTCTTTCAGGAGATCGCGAGCGACGACGGCGAGGCTCGTCGAATCGAGGCCACCACTCATCGAGATCGAGACGCGCTCCGTCCGCAGCCGATCTTTGACAGCGCTCGTCAGCAGTTCTTTGAATCGTTCAACGTACGACTGCGGCTCGCGAAAACGAATCTCCTGCTTGACTGCGGGCGTCCAATAGCGGCGCGTCGTGATCGAGCCATTCGCAACCGAAAGCGTGTGTCCGCCCGGCAGCCGCTGAATGTCGCGAAAGACGGTCGTCGTCAGATCCTGATTCAAGCCCGACTCGAGATAATCGCCAATCGCCATTTCATTCAACTCGTCCGAAACCCGCGGCTCGAGTCGCAATACATTCAGCGTGTTGCTAAAGATGAAACTATCACCGACGCGCGCGTAGTAGAACGGCTTGACCCCAAAATGATCGCGCGCGCAAAACAGACGTCGCGAACGTGCATCCCAGATCGCAAACGCAAAGTCGCCGATCAAATGCTCGACACACGCTTCACCCCAGCGTTCGTAAGCGCGAAGTATCCGTTCGACATCTCTAACATCTGCGTCACAACCATCAATTCGCGCGTCTGCTGTAACGAAGATATCGCTGCCGAACGCGTGACTGAACCCAACGTTATCCTGAATCCAGATCTCCCCGGCGTCAGCGCCGCGGAACTCCATGAACTTCGCCATCCGCGTCAGCAGATCGCGATCCACCGGCGCGCCGTCGAGATTAACGATGCCGACGATACCCCTCATGCGGAGACTTCAACGATTCCTTGTTGGGCGAGACTCTCAACCAGCGCGAGCAGATCCTCGCGCAGCACGCGGGCGTCAACTTCATACTCCGCGAGGAGCGATTCGTACGCCGCGGCGATCGATTCCGAGTTCGTCAGTACCGAGAGAATGCGCGTGCCGACGTCGTCGAGACCGAAATAGCGCTCGCTGTCGAGATTAAGAATTACGGATTCTTCCTGGAGGTGGGAGATGAGCACGTCGGCTGGGATCCGCACGCGATCCGAGAAGGAAATTTGCATTGCAGCACCTTAAGGAGAAGAAGATCTTTAGTCAAGATTAATTAAAGATTTATAATCCGCGGCCATGCGTCTCCTAATTCTGCTGCTCCTGGTGCTGTCGCTCTGCATCCCGCTTCACGCCCAAACAGATTTGAGCAAAGACCCGACGCTTTACGTCGTCGCCTACGCGCATCTCGACACGCAGTGGCGTTGGGAATACCCGCGCGTCATCAACGACTACATCCCGAAGACGATGCACGACAACTTCGCGCTGTTCGAGAAGTATCCGCATTACGTCTTCAACTTCAGCGGCGCGAATCGCTATCGGATGATGAAGGAATACTGGCCCGGCGATTACGCGCGCGTGAAGCAGTACGTCGCCGCCGGCCGCTGGTTTCCGGCGGGCTCCTCGATGGAAGAAAGCGACGTGAACTCGGCGTCGGCGGAGTCAATCTTCCGGCAGATTCTTTACGGCAACCATTTTTTCCAGCGCGAGTTTGGCAAGGCGAGCGCGGAATACATGCTGCCCGACTGTTTCGGTTTTCCCGCCTCGTTGCCGAGCATTCTTGCGCACGCCGGGATCAAAGGATTCTCGACGCAGAAACTCACTTGGAACTCAGCGGCCCTCGTCGGTGGCCCAGGCTCGATCGAAGAGACGCCCCCGGGCATTCCTTTCAACGTTGGTTGGTGGCAGGGGCCTGATGGACAGGGCGTGTTCGCCGCGTTCAATCCCGGCAGTTACGGCGGCCAGATCCGCGAAGACATTAGCCGGAGTCCGGTGATTACGGACCCGAACGCGCGCAATAATCCGATCGACTGGCCCGCGCGCGTGCAGCGCAACGGCCGCGTGAGTGGCGTGTTCACGGATTATCACTACTACGGCACCGGCGACACGGGCGGCGCGCCGCGCGAAGATTCGGTGCGCATGATGGAATCGATCGTGTCGAAGAACGACGGTCCGTTGAAGGTTGTCTCGGCGACAGCCGAGGAGATGTTTTTGCACATTCCTCCCGTGGCGATAAACAGCTTGCCTGACTACGCGGGCGATTTGCTGTTGACGAATCACTCGGCCGGTTCGATCACGTCGCAGGCGTATCAGAAGCGTTGGAACCGGAAGAACGAGCTGCTGGCCGACGCGGCTGAGAAGGCTTCCGTCGGCGCGGCCTGGCTCGGGAGCCGCGTGTATCCGCAAGAGCGGCTGAACAACGCGTGGACGCTCGTGATGGGCGGCCAGTTTCACGACATTCTGCCGGGCACGGCGACCCCGAAGGCGTTTGAGTTTTCCTGGAACGACGACGTGATCGCGATGAACCAGTTTGCGGGCGTGTTGACGAGTGCGACGGAAGGAATCGCGTCAGCGCTGAACACGCAGACGCGCGGCGCGGCGATCGTTGTTTACAACCCGCTGAATATCGAGCGTGAAGACGTGGTTGAGGCCACGGTGAGCTTTGCGGCGAAGAACGTGCGCGTTATTGGACCGGATGGGCGTGAAGTTCCCGCGCAGGTGATTGGATCGGATGGCCACGCGACGAAGGTGTTGTTTGTGGCGCGTGTGCCGTCGGTCGGTTACGCCGTCTACGATCTCCAGGAGGGATTAGGGCACGTCACGTCCAGTGCGACGAGCCTAAAGGTTGCAGATTCGTCGCTGGAGAATCACCGGTACCGTGTGGAGCTTAATCGCGATGGAGATGTAGAACGGATTTTCGACAAGAAACTGAACCGCGAACTGCTCGACGCCCCGCTGCGGCTCGCGATCAAGGACGACACGCCAGAGCAGTGGCCCGCCTGGAACATGGACTGGAAGGACCAGCAGAAAGCGCCGCGAGCTTACGTCAAGGGGCCAGCTGAGATTCACGTCGTCGAAGACGGGCCGGTGCGCGTCGCGGTGGAAGTCGTGCGCGAGACGGAGGGTTCGAAGTTTCAGCAAACCATTCGGCTGTCGGCGGGCGACGCGGGCAATCGCGTCGAGTTCGGCAACGTTATCGATTGGAAGACGAGCAACGCCAATCTGAAAGCGACGTTTCCGCTCACCGGTGCGAATGCGAAAGCTACGTACAACTGGGACGTCGGCACGATCGAACGCGGCAACAACGACGAGCGGAAGTTTGAAGTGCCGTCGCACCAGTGGTTCGACCTGACGGATCGCAGCGGCGCGTTTGGCGTGACGATCTTGTCCGACTGCAAATATGGTTCAGACAAGCCTGACGACAAGACGCTGCGGCTGACTCTGCTGCGCACGCCCGGTATCGCACCGCGCGCCGGTTACGCCGATCAGGCGACGCAGGACTGGGGCCGGCATCGGTTTGTTTACGGTCTCGCGGCGCACGGCGGCGACTGGCGCAGCGAGCAAACCGACTGGCAAGCCCAGCGTGTGAACCAACCGCTGATCGCGTTTGAGAGTTCAAAGCACCCGGGCCGTTTGGGCAAGACCTTTTCCATTCTGCGGCTCAACACGGATCGCGTGCGCGTGCTCGCGCTTAAGAAAGCTGAAGACAGCGACGAGCTGATCGTGCGGATTGTCGAGCTCGACGGGCGTGGCGTGCCGGATGTGCGAATCTCATTTCCATCGAAGGTGCTCGGGGTGCGCGTGGTCAACGCGCAGGAACAGCCGATTGGCGAAGAAGCGAGGATTGTTCGAGGCGAGTTGGTGACGACGCTCCGGCGGTTTCAACCACGCACCTTTGCGGTGAAACTCGCGCCGCCATCCGTCAAATCCCCGCTTCCACCGTCGCAACCGATTTCATTACCCTACGACCTCGCCGGCGCGAGCAACGACGGCGAACGATTGAAAGCCGGGTTCGACGGCGAGGGAAACGCTCTGCCGGCGGAAATGTTGCCGCGGGAGTTGCCGTACGGCGGCATCACGTTTCAGCTCGCAAGCGGCAAAGTAAACGCGCTGGTCCCGCGCAGGCAAACGATTGCGGTCCCAGCCGGTGTGCGGAGGTTGTACGTGCTCGCGGCTGCGGTCGCGGGCGATCAGAACGTTACGTTTCGCATCGGCGGTGAAGCCAGGGACCTGACGATGCAAAATTGGGGCGGCTTCATCGGTCAGTGGGACGACCGCCAGTGGAAACAAACGGAAGTGCAAATCCCGCCGCGTACGCCGCCGCCGGGAACGCCGCCGGACATCGCCGCGCAGTTGCAACGCCCGCGCACGCGCATCGATCCTTACGGACAGATGGTCGGCATCACGCCGGGTTTCATCAAGCGCGCGCCGATTGCGTGGTTTGCTTCGCACCATCACACTGTCGCCGGCACGAACGAAGCCTATGGTTACTCGTACCTGTTTGCTTACGAGCTCGACGTGCCCGCAAACGCGACCTCGTTGACGCTGCCGGACAACGACCAGGTTCGCATCCTGGCGATCACCGCTTCGAGCGAACGTGCAGTAGTTAAACCTGCCCAGCCGCTCTACGATACTTTGGAGAGATAGTGCCGGCACTTTTATTAAAGGGGATTCGCAAGGCGTTTGGCCCAACCGTCGCGCTCGACGGCGTCGACCTCGACCTTCGCCCGGGCGAAGTGCACGCGCTGATCGGCGAGAACGGCGCCGGCAAGAGCACGCTGATGAACGTGATTGCCGGCGCGCTGAAACCCGACGCGGGCCACATGGAGCTCGACGGCGCAGTGTATTCGCCAACCACTCCGCTCGACGCGCGCACTCACGGCATCGCGCTCATCCACCAAGAACTCTCGCTTTGTCCGCACCTGTCTGTGGCCGAGAACGTCCTGATGGGCATCGAGTCGTCGCACTTCGGCTGGCTCGATCGCGAGCAACTGAACACCCGCACCAACGAAGTGCTGCGCACGTTTCACCACGCCGGCATCCGTCCGGACAAACGCGTGGGCGAGCTGTCGGTCGCCGCTCGCCAGATCGTCGAGATCTCGCGAGCTCTGGCCGCGCGCGCGCGCATCATTCTGATGGACGAGCCGACCAGCAGCCTGCAACGCGACGACGTCGCGAATCTCTTCGCACTCATTCGCAAGCTCAGCTCCGATGGCATCTCTGTAATTTACATCAGTCACTTTCTCGAAGAGGTGCGCCAGATCGCGGATCGATTCACCGTGTTGCGCGACGGGCGCAGCGTCGCCACCGGCGACATCGCCACCACCACTGACGACGAGCTGATCGCGAAGATGGTCGGCCGCGCGCAACAGAATCTGTTTCCCGCACGCCAAAACACAAACACGGCCCACGAAACGATACTGGAAGTCCGGAATCTGGCGGCGCCGCCGCTGCTCAAAGACGCGAGCTTCGATCTGCGCCGCGGCGAAATACTCGGCATCGCCGGACTCATGGGCTCCGGACGCACGCCGTTGCTGCGCGCCATCTTCGGACTCGAACCGCCGCAGGGCGGCACGATCACGGTCAATAAAAAAGCGTTGCCACGCCGGCGCAGCACGCCGGCGATGCGTCTTATCGAGGGCGTCGGTTATCTCAGCGAAGACCGCAAAGGCGAGGGCTTGACGCTGAACCAAACACTCGCAGACAACGTAACCGTCACCAGGTTTGATACCTGTTCGCGTTGGGGTTGGCTCGATCTCAGCGCTCAACGAAGACAAGCCGAACGACTCATTAACGCGCTCAAGATCAAAACGCGCGGTGTGCAACAGCCGGTCGGATCGCTTTCGGGTGGCAATCAGCAGAAGGTTGCGGTCGCCCGTCTGCTTCATCAGGACGCCGACGTGTTGTTACTCGACGAACCGACGCGCGGCATCGACATCGGCAGCAAGGCGCAGGTTTACGAAACGATCGCGGCCTGCGCCGCGCAGAACAAAGCGGTGTTGATGGTGAGTTCGTACCTGCCGGAGTTGTTCGGCATGTGCGATCGTTTGGCAGTAATGAGCCGCGGAAGACTTTCTGATGTCAGGCCGATCGATCAGTGGACACCGGAAAGCGTTCTGGCTGCGGCTGTAGGGACCGGGGATAAAAACGGATGAAAAACTGGATCGTACTCGCACTACTTTTGTTCGCGCTGAAAGCGCAAGCGCAGACGCCGTTGCAGGAGATGGTCCAGACCGAGCAGGCGTTCTCCCGCATGGCAGCAGAGAAGAACACGCGCGACGCGTTCATGGAATTTATCGCCGACGACGGGCTGCTGTTTCGACCCACCGCCGTGAACGGCAAGAAGTGGATGAACGAACATCCGGTACCGCCTTCCGACAAACATCCGCTGCTCGCGTGGCAGCCTTCTTTTGCCGGCATGTCAGCCGCGGGCGATCTCGGCTTCACCACCGGGCCGTGGGAATTTAAAGAGGACGTCAAAGATGAGAAGCCCTCCGGCTACGGTCATTTCGTCACGCTCTGGAAAAAGCAGCCCGACGGTAAGTGGCGGTTTGTCGTCGACCTCGGCATCAATCATCCGATGTCCGGCGGTCCGCAAAGGCTGTGGCAACCGCCGGAACAGAAGCCGCAAAAAATTCAACGCGTCGACGTCGCCATCGCGCGTCGCAATCTGCTCGATTGGGATCGCGACTACTTGCAGCACAGCACCAAACGCGGGCTGGTCAAGGCGTTCATGTCGTACGCCTCACCGGACGTGCGGCTGTATCGCGTTGGCAGTCTTCCGTTCATCGGCCGCACCGTTTCCGCCAACGCGCTCGAAGCAGCCAAAGGCCAGGTGAGCTGGACCACAGTTGGCGGCGATGTCTCACGTTCCGGAGATCTCGGCTACACTTACGGCACTTACGAAGTCACAGACGCCACGAAGGTGACTGAACGCGGCAGCTATGTCAGGATCTGGAAAAACGAAGGTGCCCTCGGCCAGTGGCGGATAGTGCTCGATGTCGCAAACCCGCAGCAATAATTTTCCACGCAAGTTTCGCGCGCCCGGACGCGTCAATCTGATCGGCGAACACACCGACTACAACGACGGCTTCGTCATGCCGGCGGCCATCAACCTGGCGACTCTTGTGAAGCTCTGGCCGCGCGAAGGTCGCAAGCTGCAAATCTACTCGGAAAACTTCAACGACGAGATCGAGTTTGATCTCGACCAATCGAATCCCGCCGCACGAAAGCACTGGAGTGATTACGCGGTCGGCGTGGCGGTGATGCTCGAACGCGCCGGACATCGTCTGCGCGGCGCGCGTTTGGAGATTCGTAGTGAAGTGCCGGTCGGTTCGGGCTTGAGTTCTTCGGCGGCGGTCGAGGTGGCGACTGCGTGCGCGTTGGCGGCTAATTCGGACTTGACCATCGATCGAGGCGATCTCGCACTGCTTTGCCAACGAGCGGAAAACGAATTTGTCGGCGCGCGCGTCGGCATCATGGATCAGTTTGTGTCTTTGTTCGGTCAGGCGCAAAGAGCGCTGCTGCTCGATTGTCGCTCGCTGGAATTCTGGTTATTGCCGTTGCCTGACACAGTGAAACTGGTTATTTGCAACACGATGGTGAAACATGCGCTTGCATCGAGCGCTTACAATGAGCGCCGCGCGCAATGCGAAGCGGGCGTCGAGCATCTGGCGCGCTTCCTGCCGAACGTGAAAGCACTGCGCGACGTGACGCTCGACGAACTCAAACAGTTTGGCCGCGATCTTCCGGAAGTGGTCTATCGTCGTTGCCGTCACGTCGTCACTGAGAACGCGCGCGTGCTGGCTGCCGCGCAAGCACTCGAAAAACACGATCTGTACCGGTTCGGTGAGTTGATGCGAGGCTCGCATTTTAGTTTGCGCGACGATTACGAAGTGAGTAGCCGTGAGCTGGATGTGATGGTCGAGCTGGCGTTCATGTCCGACGGTGTTTACGGTGCGCGGATGACTGGCGGCGGTTTCGGCGGCTGCACGATCAATATTGTTGACGTGCCATACGTCGAGCAGTTCACCAGCTTTATTGCTCGTCAGTACGAACACATCACGAACTTGAAGCCGGAGATCTACGTTTGTGAGGCTTCGAATGGGGCGGAAGAAATCCGATGAAACTGATCATTCTGGCCGCGGGCTACGCCACGCGCCTTTATCCGTTGACGCTGAATCAGCCGAAACCGCTGCTGCCCGTTGCCGGCAAGCCGATGTTGGAACACGTGCTGGACAACGTCGGCGACATGCGCGACATCGACCAGGCCTACGTCGTGACGAACGCGAAGTTTGTCACTCACTTTGAAAACTGGGCCAAGACTTACCGTCCCGACCTGCACTTCAGTTTCACCATCGTTAACGACGGCAGCACTGACGATTCCAACAAGCTCGGCGCGATTGGCGACCTGCATCTCGTGCTGACGAAGTTTGCGATTGACGACGACGTCATCGTGGTCGGCGGCGACAATCTTTTCAGCAAAGATATTTCGGGTTTTGGCGAATACTGCAAACAGAAGAACGCGCCGGTGACGGGCGTTTACGACGTGGGCGATCTCGAACAGATCAAGAAATACAACGCGATCGAGATCGACGAGAACAATCGCATCACTTATTTCGAGGAGAAGCCGAAGCAACCGAAGAGCACACTGACCGGTATCGCCCTCTACTTTTACCCGCGGGCGACGCTCGCGCTGATTCATCAGTACATCGCCGAAGGAAACAATCCCGATCAGCCGGGGCGGCTAGTCCAGTGGCTCTATCCGCGCGTGCCGTTCTACGTGTGGAAAGTGCCGGGGCTGTGGTACGACGTGGGTTCGCTCGACACGCTGCAGGAAGCGAATCGCGTGTTCGGCGAGTTGGGTCCTCAATAACGTGTACGTACTCAAGGAACACTTCGGTGTTACTCCTGCCGGCGAAAACGTCAGACTTTTTCGACTAGCAAACGGCCGCGGACTAGAGGTCTCAATTACCAACTACGGCGCCGCTGTAACCTCGATCCTAACGCCTGACCGTAACGGAAACCGTGGCGATGTTGTTCTCGGCTACTCGACACTCGACGACTACATCGAGAATCCGCGTTACCTGGGCGCCTTGATTGGCCGACACGCGAACCGCATCGCTCGCGGAAGGTTTTCGCTCGACGGCGTTCAATATCAGCTCACGCAGAACAGCGGCGCGAATCACCTGCACGGCGGCGGCGCCGGGTTTGATAAGCGCGTTTGGAAGGTGATCGAGGCAGACGACGGCGGTGCGAACGTTCGGTTTGAATATTTCAGTCGCGACGGTGAGGAAGGTTATCCGGGAAACCTGAAAGCCACGGTGAGCTACACCCTCTCTCGCGACAACGAACTCAAGATCGAGTACCGTGCGACCACCGATCGCGACACGATCGTGAACCTGACGAACCACTCGTACTTCAATCTCGCCGGCGGAGGCGATATTTTGCAGCACGAGCTGACGTTGAATGCTGACAGCTTCACGCTTGTTTCCGGGGAGCTGATTCCGACGGGCGAGCTCAAAGCCGTCGAAAACACTCCGATGGATTTTCGCAACGGCAAGGCGGTGGGCGCCGAGATCGGTTTTACGACCGGCTACGATCACAATTTTGTGCTGAACGATTACGACGGCTCTTTGCGGCCGGCCGCGCGGCTTTACGATCCTGGCTCGGGACGCGTGTTGGAACTGCTGACCACGGAACCGGGCGTTCAGTTCTACTCGGGAAACTTTCTGGACGGCAGCTTGATCGGCCGCGGCGGCGTTGCTTATCAGAAGTACGCGGGTCTGTGTCTCGAGCCGCAGCATTTCCCGGACGCGCCTAATCACGCAAACTTTCCGAGCACCGTGCTGCGGCCGGGCGAAGTCTATCGACACGTTTCCGTTTACCGCTTCTCATGCGACTAACCTGTCTACCGCTGCTCGCGAGTTTTATCTGCCTTGCCGGTTCGCCGTGCGTTTTCAATCCCACCTTCCTGTTTGAGCGCAACCTGGGCGCCGCGGCAAACAGCGCGTTCAACTTCAAAAGCGTCCCGTCGCCCGTCGCAAACGACGCGGCCGCAACCGCGAAGCTCACGCTCATCGACGGCGAGCTCGACGGCGGCAGCGCCGGCCTCTCCGCGTTGATCGACGGACGCTTGCCCTCAGACGAAGACGAACCGGCCGCGAACGTATTCTTCAGCGCCGGCAGTTCGGGCGGACGCTTCCGCATGGATTTCGGCAAAGCCATCGAGGTCGCGCAGGTGAATTCCTACTCGTGGCATCCGAACAGCCGCGGCCCGCAGTTGTACAAGCTGTACGCGGCGGAAGGTTCCGAGCCACAGCTTGACCTCGCACCTCGGCGCGGCATCGATCCCGCGACGCGCGGCTGGAAATTCATCACGACCGTCAGCACCCTGCCGCAGCACGGCGAGGACGGTGGACAATACGGCGTTAGCGTGCGGGATGCGAGCGGCAGCTTAGGGAAGTATCGCTATTTGCTCTTCGATTGTTATGTGACTGAGTTGTACGACAACTGGGGCAACACCTTTTACAGCGAGATCGACGTTATCTCTCTCTCACGACCATCGCCGTGAAGCTTCATAAGCCTTGATGGCATCCTCGTGTTTGAGCGTGAGGCCGATATCGTCCAAACCCTCCAAGAGGCAGTACCGCTGAAACTCTTCAACCTCAAACCGAACCGCCAATCCGTTTTCATCCGTGATCATCTGTGTCTCCAGATCGACCGTTAACGAATAATCCTCGACTTCCTGCGCTCGCTTCATAATCTCAGTCACCGGCAAAGCGATCGGCAGCATTCCATTCTTGAAGCAGTTGTTCGCGAATATATCCGCAAACGAAGGCGCAACGATGACCCGAAACCCAAACTCGCCCAGCGCCCAGGGCGCATGCTCGCGCGACGACCCGCAACCGAAATTCTTGTCCGCGACGAGAATCGACGCGCCCTGATAGCGCGCTTCGTTCAGCACAAACGAGGGATTTAAAGTGCCGTCGGGCAAATAGCGCCAATCGTAAAACAGAAACTGCCCAAAGCCCGTGCGCTCGATCCGTTTCAAAAACTGCTTCGGAATGATCTGGTCCGTGTCGACGTTGGCGCGCGCAAGCGGCGCCACGAGCCCGGTGTGTTTGGTGAAAGGCTGCATCACTTGAACTCCCACTCGCGCACGTCGGTAAAGTGGCCCGTGATCGCCGCCGCTGCCGCCATCATCGGACTCACGAGATGCGTGCGTCCGCCGCGTCCCTGGCGTCCCTCGAAATTGCGATTGCTGGTCGAGGCGCAGCGCTCGCCGGGCTGCAAAATGTCGGCGTTCATTCCCAAACACATCGAACAACCCGCTTCGCGCCACTCGAAACCCGCTTCACTGAAAATGCGATCGAGTCCCTCGCGTTCCGCCGCGCGTTTCACTTCCTGCGATCCCGGTACGACCATCGCGCTCACCGACGAACTGATGCGATAACCCTTCACGACGCGCGCCGCCGCACGCAGATCCTCGAGCCGCGCGTTCGTGCACGAACCGATGAACGCGCGATCGATCGCGATCTGCTGAATGCTCATGCGCGGCGCGAGCGCCATGTATTCGAGCGCGCGTTCCGCCGCCTCGCGATCCGCTGCGTTCTTTGCTTCCGCGGGATCCGGCACGAAACTCGTCACCGGCACAACCATGCCCGGACTCGTGCCCCACGTGACAAACGGTTCGAGTTGCGCGGCGTCGATCTCCACCGTCGCATCAAACACCGCATCATCGTCGCTGACGAACGCGCGCCAGCGATTCAAGGCCGCTTCCCAACGCTCGCCGCTCGGCGCAAAACGCCGTCCTTCGAGATAGGCAAACGTCGTTTCGTCGGGTGCAACCATTCCCGCGCGGGCGCCGGCCTCGATGCTCATGTTGCACAACGTCATCCGCCCTTCCATCGAAAGCGCGCGCACCGCTTCGCCGGTGTACTCGATCACGTGGCCGGTTGCGCCGTCAGTGCCGATTCGGCCGATGATGCCGAGCGCGAGATCTTTTGCGGTCACGCCTGCGGGAAGCGCGCCGCGCACCTCGACCTTCATCGTGCGCGGTTTGTTCTGCGGCAAACACTGCGTCGCGAGCACGTGTTCGACTTCGCTGGTGCCGATGCCGAACGCGAGCGCGCCAAACGCACCGTGCGTGCTCGTGTGGCTGTCGCCGCAAACGATCGTCATGCCCGGTTGGGTCAGGCCAAGCTCGGGTCCGATGACGTGCACGATGCCTTGTTCGGGCGAGTGAATGTCGAACAACGCAATGCCGAACTCTGCGCAGTTGCGCCGCAGAGTTTCGACCTGGTTCGCGGCGACGGCGTCCGCGATCGGCAGGCTGCGGTCGGTCGTCGGGACGTTGTGGTCAACAGTGCCGAACGTCAGATCCGGCCGGCGCACACGGCGGTCCGCTTGCCGGAGGCCGTCAAAAGCCTGGGGAGACGTGACCTCGTGAATGAGGTGCAGATCGATGTAGAGCAGCGCCGGCTCGCCCCGCGCCTCACGCACCACGTGGGCTTGCCAGAGTTTGTTGAATAGCGTCGACATTGAAGTTGGGCCACAAAGAGGCACAAAAATCACAAGAGTGTTTGCACACCTCCTTTGTGCTTCTTGTGCCTTTTTGTGGCACTAAACAGCGTGATAGGCGTGGCGCATGTCGGCGATTTCGGTGACGGCCTGGCAGACGAGTTCTCCGATCTCGCTCGTCGTCGCGATGTAGCCACCCGTTCCGGACGCGATGTCCGGCGTGCGATAGCCCGCTTCGAGCACATGCTCGATCGCGAGCTCGATGTCACACGCTTCCTGCTCGAGGTTCGCCGAGTGGCGCAACATCATCGCCGCCGACGCGATCGCGCCGCAAGGGTTCGCCACGCCCTGGCCCGCGATGTCCGGCGCCGAACCATGCACCGGTTCGTACAGCCCGACTTCGCCGCCGATTGTCGCTGACGCCAGCATCCCGAGCGAACCGGCAATCACCGCCGCCTCATCGGACAGAATGTCGCCAAAAAGGTTCTCGGTTAAGACAACGTCAAACCGGCGCGGGTTCGCGATCAGGTGCATCGCGCATGCATCGACGTAAAGATGATCGAGCGTGACGTCCGCGTACTCGCGCGAGATACGCGTCACTGTTTGCCGCCAGAGTTGCGAAGTCTCGAGCACGTTCGCCTTGTCGACCGACGTGACTTTGCCGCGGCGTTTGCGCGCCGCTGCAAACGCGATGCGCGCGATGCGTTCGATTTCGTCGACCGAGTAACTCATCGTGTTACTCGCGACGGTTGATCCGTTTGCACCCACAAAACCGCGCGGCTCGCCGAAGTACAAACCACCGAGCAGCTCGCGCACGATCAAAATATCGGCGCCGCTAACAACTTCGGCGCGCAACGGCGAGCAGCCCGCGATGGCCGAGTAAGAAAGTGCAGGGCGCAGATTGGCGTAACCGCCCAATGCGCGCCGGAGCAGGAGCAGACCTGCTTCCGGCCGCTGATTGGGCGCCAGACGATCGTATTCGGGCGCACCGACTGCGCCCAGCAACACCGCATCGCCGGCCAAACATGCATCGAGTGTCTTCGTCGGCAGCGGCGAGCCGAAGGCGCGAATCGCGGCGCCGCCAACAGCATATTCTGCGAAATCAAAATGGTAGCCGTGAATCGCCGCGATCGTTTGCAGCACGCGTACCGCTTCGGCGGTAACCTCCGGCCCAATGCCATCCCCTGGGAGAACCGTAATCCTTAATCGCATCGTAAACCTCAAGCAGCCGCGCAGGCTGTAGTGCTCAGTAACGAAATCAAATCCTGGTCGTAGATCCGTTTTTTCTTGTCCGCTAAATCGGTGAACCTTCGGTACGCCGCCTCGAGCTCGCCCGGAGTGATGTCATATCCGAGTTCCATATAGCGCAGCGAGAGCGCGTGGCGGCCCGAGTGCTTGCCGAGCACGAGCGAATTCGCGGGCACGCCGACCGATTCGGGCGTCATGATCTCGTAGCAGAGCGGATTGTTGATGACGCCGTGTTGATGAATGCCGGCTTCATGCGCGAACGCGTTACGACCGACGATCGCCTTGTTGGGTTGCACGTCGAAACCAACGATGCTCGACAGCAACTTGCTCGCGGGATAAAGCTGCGCCGTGTCGATGCCCGTTTCAAACGGCAGTCGATCGGCGCGCACGTGCAGCGCCATCACGATCTCTTCCAGCGACGCGTTGCCGGCGCGTTCGCCGATACCGTTGATCGTGCATTCAACCTGTCGCGCGCCCGCTTCGATCGCCGCCAGAGTGTTTGCGACCGCAAGGCCGAGATCGTTATGACAGTGAACGCTGATTGTGACGTCTCTATCTCTCACGACCCGCTCGCGCACTTGCCGCACGAGCTGCGCCATCTCGCTCGGCGTGGTGTAACCGACGGTGTCCGGCACGTTCAGCACTGAAGCGCCGGCGTCGACGGCGACGTCGAGCACTTCGCACAGGTAATCGATGTCGCTGCGCGTCGCGTCTTCCGCGGAAAACTCCACGTCTTCGGCATAGCTGCGAGCCTGCGACACGGCGGCGCCCGTCATGGCGATCACTTCGGCGCGGGTTTTCTTCAGCTTGTGTTCGAGATGGATGTCAGACGTGGCGCAGAACGTGTGAATGCGCGGATGTGCCGCGCGGCTCAACGCTTCGGCTGCGCGCGCTACGTCCTGCTCGGCCGTGCGACACAGTGCCGCGATCCTGACTTCGCGGCACTGCGAGGCAACGGCACGGACTGCCGCAAAGTCGCCTTCCGACGCGATCGGAAACCCGGCTTCGATGATGTCGACGCCGAGTTCTTGTAGCTTTTCAGCCATGCGGACCTTCTCGCGAAGGTCCATCGAACACCCCGGCGACTGTTCGCCGTCGCGTAGAGTGGTGTCGAAAATGCTGATGCGACCTTGTGACATGGGAGCTCCTCCTGTAGGCAAGAGAGGATGCTACGGGAGGTTGGTCCAGCCGTCAAAGCTATAATCTTTATGGCAAGATTAATTCTTTTTACCTGGCCGGCACCTGCGCGATCAGCCTCGTGTAAGCGTCAAACTGGCCCGTGTAGTAAAGACGGGTGAGGTCTTTTTCAAGCTGATCCAGGCGGTTTTCCCGAAGCCGGGTGCGGATTTCGCGGAAGATTTTTTCCTTCAGCCAGTAGCCGTGATCGTAGCGTTCGCCGATCGCCCCGGCCGAAGCGAGCTTGTCGATCTCGGGCGTCGTCAGCCCGCGTCTCCAGGCGGCGCGATAGACCATCAGCGCCTCCTGGAACGACTGATTCGAGATCTGCGTGAACAGCGCGTTCAGCCCCTGCCAGCCTTCTTTGTGAATGTCGAACAGCGGCACGACGTCCGGATGCGGATTGCCCGCGGTTTTGTAATCGAGCAGCGATACGCGCAGGTCGATCTTCCGATCGCCGTCATAGTCGTACTCCACCGTGTCGAGAAAACCATTGTTGTCCGTGTCGGTGTACTTCACGACTTCTTCAACGCGCGGCGCGATCGGCTTCGGCGAAGGCGTTTTGCTGCCGCCGTGATACTCGCCATTTTTATCGACGGTCCACGCGCCCCACTCAGCTCCCGCAAGATGCAGCTTGCGATCAAACACACCGACGTAAAGCTTGCCGCCGCCGGAATTGTCTTCGTCAAACTCGCCGCGGTCGCCGAGTGAATCGGCTTGCGGGTGACCTGAGAGGCCCGGCTTTTCCTCGGGCGCCGCCATTGCGAGTTCGGCGTAGTTGCCGCGGCGCCACTTCTTCGTCGAATAAAGATCGATGTCTTTCGGGCCGCCAAAGCCGTGCATCGGGTAATACATCTCGACGCGTTCCCAGCGATGATCGTCGTCGTCTTCGTCAAACACGAAATACATGTTGGCCCACTTCGCGGTGAAGAAACTGTCGAAGCTCTTGTCGTGCGGCAGGTACATCAGTTCGTCGATCCGCCGCCAGTTGTTCCACTGAAAGCAGGCGTCGAATTTCGGATTGCCTTTCAACGCCGGATACTTGTGCACGAACTGCCGGTACGGAATGCCGGGACCGCCCGAGCCGCGCAGCGACATGTCGTAGTCGGTCTCGTTGCCCTTGGTCGAATCGTTGTCCACGTCAAAGGTGGCAAACGCCTCGCTCAGCACGCCCGAAAGGTTCGTCTTGTCGCGGTCGAGCGGCGGCACGGGGTCGAGCCAGCGAATGGCCATCTCGCTCACGCCATCGTGGTCGAAGTCGAAGAAGGTGAAAGGATTTTCCCAGTTGAGGCGCGGGTCATTTAACGATTGCGGCGGTCGGTGGACCTTGAGAAAAAGGGCGTCGCCGCTGTAATCGGGCAGCCAGTCGCAACAGCCGGTGTAGGCCCAGTTGTCGTTGCCGAAATCGAATTTCGTCCAGTCGAGGTAGCCGAGCACGCCGTCTTTCTCGACGTCGATAAAGATCATCCAGTGTGACTCGGCGGGGTCCCACTTGCCGTCGGACCAGGCGCGGCCTTGCGTGACGAAGGCTTCGAGATCCGCGCGGCCATCGCCGTCGTTGTCGGCCCACTTGATGTTGATGTCAGTTTCGCTGTCGTAAACGCCGTCGCCGTTTTTGTCGATCTGCATCACGTCGCCGACCTGATCGCCGCGCGTGTCAGTCGGCAGCATGTCGCCGTTTTCGTCGAGCCAGCGGACGCGTTTGCCGTTCCACCAGCGCTCGAGGATGTCAGGCTTGCCGTCGTGATCGACGTCGAGCCGGACGATCTCGTCGGAAGGCGTCGGTGATTTGAGGGCCGTTTTGCGGAGATCGGAAGGCGGAGATAAAAAGAACCAGGAAACAAGCCACAGGGCGATGAATGACATGCGGTTACAAAGAGAAGCTGCCGTAGAACGCGCTGTTCTCGCCGGAGCGCGACCACGGCGCGGCGATCGCTTTGCCCGAATACCTCGCGTTGACCGTGTAACCGACCTTGCGGTTTTCGAGCCCCACGAGCGGCTTGTACCAGACGAGGTTCGGCATCTTGCAGCAGAGATCGTTTGGCATCGCCTCGACGTCGATCGACGCATCGTCGGCGGCGACTGCGTAGCTGCGACCGCTATGATCGAACTTGATCGGCGCAGTTCGCACGGTGACGACGTTGCCGAGGGTAGCGGCGTATTTCACTTTCAGTGCGTTGACGAGCGCCTGCGACTGCGTTTGCGACGCGCGGGAGTCGATGATGATTTCCGAAGAGCGCGCGGCGCTGTTGTCGGAGAGGTTCGCGTCCGAGGTGATGATAGCCAGCGCGCGGACGCCGCTCAGATCCACGCCCTGCCATTTTCCGGAGGTCACGTTCCACGCCATCATCGCGTCGCGGCCGGTGGTGACGACTTCGCCGTTGTAATGACACGCGCCGGCGAAAACGCTCGCCGTGCGCACTTCGACGTAATCACCACGCAAGCTGACGTTCTCCGCTCGTGAACTAAAGACCAGCGCGCAGGTCGCGATCACCAACACCGACGCTACCAATAACGTTCTTCTCATGACTCAGCCTCCGGTAACATAGATAAACGGATGACACGGATTATAACCCCTTGACCGCGGAACTGTAGCACGCGCGGCCTGGGCCGCACGCATCCGCGTCGACGCGCCGGTTGTCCGGCCCGATCACTTCCTGCGTCTCACAGCACCAGACGTGGTTCGCCGCGTCGAGATAATCGTCCGCACTGCTTGCGAGCCGATCCAGCAAAAAGAACTTCTTCGATCGCAGTGAACCACAAAACGGCGACTGCACGATAGACGGTCCCGACGCGCCCGCGGCCGTGTCGTTCACAGCAGCTCCAATCGCATCGTTAACTTCGTTCGCCATAACTCCAATCTCACTCCAATCTCCTGCTAAACGTTTCCCGCTTTCGCCAACGCCCGCCGCACGAGCGTCTGCGCCAGCGGCACCTTGTACGCGTTCTTCTCCAGCGGCTTCGCTTCCGCGAGCGCGATCTTGCCCGCTTCCGCCAGCACCTCAGGACTCAACTGTTTTCCGACGAGAAACTTTTCCGCCGCCGGCACGCGCCACGGAATCGGCGCCACGCCGCCGAGCACGAGCCGTACCTCACGCACCGCGCGATTCGGTCCCAGTTGCACGGCCGCCGCCACAGACGCGAGCGCAAAATCGAGCGACTCGCGCTCTTTGAATTTCAAGTAGGTCGAATGCGCCGCGAGCGACGACGCCGGCACAAAGACCTCCGTGATGATGTCGTCGTTCGTGAGCACGTTCTCACGACGAATGTTGCCCTCCGACGGCAGCGTGAAAAATTTGTCGAGCGGAATCACGCGCCGCCCGGCCACGCCGGTCACCGTGACGCGCGCGCCGAGTGCGAGCAGCATCGGCGCGAGGTCGGAAGGGTGCACGATGTACGACGGGCCACCAGCGATGATGGCGTTGTACTTGTTCTCACCTTTCGCGGCGTAACATTCCGAGCCGCCCTTTTTCAGACAGACGACTTCTTCCAGCCGGAAGTACCAGCAACGCGGGCGCTGGCACAGATTTCCGCCGACCGTGCCGAGATTGCGGATCTGCGGCGTCGCGATCGAGTGCGCGGCCTCAGCTAAACCGGGAAAACTCTTGCGCACGCCGTCGTGTTCCTCGAGCTCATTCAGAGTAACGAGCGCGCCAATCGTGAGTCCGCGCGCATTCAAAGTGATGCGGTTGAGTCCGGGAATGTGCTTGAGATTCACGAGCCGCGCCGGACGCGACGTGTAGTCCTTCATCGTCGTCAACAGATCCTGGCCGCCGGCAATCGGCCGCGGCGCTTCATCGATGTCCGTGCCCGCGGCCCGCACGCCCAAAAGCTTCACCGCTTCGTTGACGCTCGTCGGATTGGTCCACTCAAACGTTTTCATGCTTTGTTCCCCATCAAAATTTTGTCGGGAGTGATTGGCAGCTCGCGAATGCGCAAACCCGTCGCATTGAACACCGCATTTGCCAGCGCGCCGACCGCCGGAATGATGCAGCCTTCGGCGATGCCGATGACGGCTTCGCGCTTGTCGTCGTCGTCGATGATCGGCACCAGCTCCGGCATCTCGAGACTGCCGGGCAGCTTGTAATCACCGAATCCGGGATTGAGCTGCATGCCCAATTGCGCGTCCATCACGCGTCCTTCCCACAGTGCCATGCCGAGCGACTGAATCATCCCGCCGTTGATCTGGCTTTCGAGCGTCAGACGGTTCAACGGCAAGCCACCGTCCTGCACGTGGACCATCTTGATCGGCTTGACGTGCCCGGTCTCGACGTCCACTTCAACTTCCGCGAAACACACGCCGTGAATGCCGCGCGATTGCAAATCCGCGCGCCACTCGCCGTGCGCAGTAACGCCCGCGGCGGGCAGCGCGGCGCACGCCTGCTTCCACGCGAGCGACTGACCTTTCGCGCTCACATTTCCGTTCGCAAACACGACTTCTTCCGGCTTCGGATTGCCGAGCAGCGGTGCGACGCGTTCAGCCAGCAGCAGGCGCGCTTTGATGGCCGCGTCTTTCACTGACGGCGAGAGCGAAGCCGCAGTGGTCGAGCCGCCGGACGGGTTTGCCGAGCCGAGTTTGGAACTGCCGATCTGCTCCTTCACATCGTTGATGCCGAGGCCGAGCTCTTCCGCGACGATCGCGCGCGTGAACGTGCGTGTGCCGGTGCCGAGATCCTGTGAACCGACCGCGATCAGCACCGCGCCGTCGCGCGAGATCGTCAACGCCACTTTGCATTGATCGTTGCCGCCGCCGCCCCAGGTGCCGACCGCGCAACCCATCCCGCGTTTCAATGGACCGGGATTACCGCCGGCGATCGGATTTCGCCGTGACCAGCCAATCTCCTTCGCGCCGCGATCCAACTGCCGGTGATAGACCTCGTCGCGCAAGTTCTTTTTGCGAAACGCCACCGGGTCCATCTTGATTTTGTAAGCGAGTTCGTCGACGAGCGACTCGACCGCAAACGACGCCTGCGGATGGCCGGGCGCGCGCATCGCGATCGCGGAGTCTTCGTTGGTGTGCAGCGCGTAAACCTCGCGATACGTGTCGCCCATGCGATAGATGTACGGCTGGCCGGCTTGCGAACCCTGGCCCACGCCGCCGAGACGATACTGTCGTGCGCGCAGCGCGACGATGGTGCCGTCGTTCTTCACGCCCGCCTTCAACTTCTGCCACGAACCCGAACGATTGCCGGCCATGACGAATTCGTCGTAGCGCGTGAGCATCAACTTCACCGGCGCTTTCGCCTGCTTCGACAAACGGCAGGCAAACATGCCCTCGGTGCCGATGCCGAACTTCGAGCCAAAGCCGCCGCCCATGTGCTCGACGCGCGACTCGACCGCGCTCTGATCGAGTCCCAACTCTTTCGCCGCGTCGGCAGGAATCGTGAACGTGCCTTGGGTCGAGGCGTAGACGATGGCGCTGTCGCCGCCGCGATAGTCGACGACCATGCCGTGCGTTTCTAGACAGGCGTGATGAAGACGCGGCGTCAGGTACTCCTCTTCGACTACAGCGTCGGCAGTCGCGAAAGCAGCGTCGGCTTTGGCCGGATCGCCGTTCGTGTTTTTGCGCTGGAGGTTTTTCTCTTTCTTCTGTTCGTCCTTTTCGTTCGGATCCTCGAGCACCTGCGGAGCGTTGTCGCGAATAG